>ERZ772867.666-NODE-666-length-45635-cov-4.105704_pt1 | contig 45635 bp, 41 predicted proteins | sample MGYA00511341_ERZ772867 | MGnify/ENA primary metagenome ERZ772867 (study PRJEB29015, sample SAMEA2737707) | human gut metagenome | biome: human gut; feature: human-associated habitat; material: faeces | place: China | collected 2012 ... | reverse complement strand
CAAATACTGCAGACGGCTCTTTCCCCTGATATCCGCCAGCTGATCCTGATTCAATTCCCCAAGTGAAGTCCCGCTTAAATCTGCATTTTTCAATGTATCTGCAGAAATCTGAGGCATGAACATCTCCATACATTTTTCTTCAATCATCTCATCCGCAGGTGTCCATTTAATAAGCGCATCACTGACATAAGGCGCCAGAAACATAACCAGCACGATCGACAGAACCGTAGCCAGCAACGAAATTCCGATTTTGAGCAGTCCTCTGACATAGCCTGCCACGATACTGATCAAAAATATCACTCCTACAATAATCAATAACCAATTATCCATATTTTCTCCTAATTTGTCAGGTAAACAAGCCGCAGTTCATCTTCACCGGCGATCAGGTATCTGTGAATTCCGGCAGCCGGAATCACTTCCTGTGCTTCTATGCCCCAGTCTCCCTTAAATCGCTGTATTCCCGTGTCGCTGATGATACATCCTTTTGTTCCGTCGAACATGATGATCTCATCTCCTGCTATCTTTACATGACTATATTCTCCTGTTATTTCCCGGTTTATTATCTGTTTTCCCGTTTTATCATAAAGCTGCACTTCATATCCTGATTTATCTTTATTCGTAAGAATAAACCCGATATACCTGTCCGAGTGAAATTCACTGCGTATCTCCTGATTCAGCTTCACTTCGGTTTTCTTTTTCACGGACTTCGTACCTTCATAGATCACAAATGATCTATCACCAACCGCAACGGATGTGGACGCGTCCATATAAAACACATCCGGAACGACTGTCTGCTCAAAATCTTCTGTATAAATCAGGTTGTCCGTTTTTTCCTGACCTTCTTTTCCAAAATTATAAAAAGCAACCATGGACTTCAATGTTCCGTTTTTTGTGGAAAGATACGATACCATCAGGTTCTCCCCATCCGCCGACATGTCCAGTGAGATTGGATATCCGGTACTGTTTAGATTCACCTGATGCTCTACGAGTATATTTCCCACTGCATCATAGGAAATGATCTGCGGCGTAGATTCGTTTTTCAGGATCGCGCTTACAATCCCCTGATTTGAAACAGAAATCTTTTCAATCGGAAGCGTAGTCTCAATCTCCCCCTTTAATCCACTCTTCTGAAAGATCATGATCGTATTACCGCCCACATCTGCTATTGCAAACACATCCTCATTAACGTCCACTATCGGATTCTGAATCTGACAGGGCTGAATCCATTTTTCCTTATTCTTTTTATTCAGAAACACAACGCCATCTCTGCTGTATCGGATCACACCGTCCGAAAATGCGATATACTGGTTGCTGTCTTCTGTATCTTTCTTATGTGAGTCCGCTGTTGCAACGGACGTATACGTCTGATTTTCAATCACAAGATAGGTTCCTGTCACGATCATGGCTGCCACGACGATCCGGATCGTCCACTGTCCCAGCACGCTTCTTCTGTGCCTTTTGACCTGCCTCCGAATGATCTCCATATCTATGGATCCAGAAAATCGAAACCGCGGATTTTTCTTTTGCTTCATATCCGACCCCTTATCATTTTGTTTTATTTTCCGATTATAGCATTATTTTATGGTAATAGCAATTTCTGACCTACATAAATCAAATTTCCATCCGTAATTCCGTTCATCCGACAGATAGAATCTACATGCGAAACATCTCCGTAGGCCTTTTTGCTGATGATCGCCAGTGTATCTCCCTGCTCCACTACGTACACTCCCTCTGAGGAATCACCTTCTCCTTCTGTACTCTCCTGTTCCTGGACAATATCATCTGCTTTTTCTTCTTCCTGTTTTATTTCCGGATCTGATGCATCCTTTTCTGATGGTGGTGTTTCTTCCTGTTTTTTTACGTCTCCCTCATTGGATGCTTCTGTCACTTCACCGCTCACCGGCTGCACCTCCTCTGTATTATTTTCCTGTAAGACCGCTGACGACGCCTGACTCATCACTTTCTGGACAGCTTTCATTTTCCCGAAATTATTGAGTGTGGTAACTCCCATAATAACTGCCACCAGTATAAGTATGGAACTTGCTACATACATCAGACGGTTGTTTTTTTTCTGATGCGTCCGGCTTCCTCGACTGCGGACCATGTTCCGAAAGTCCTGAGCAGCTCGATCCTCAACAGTTTCCGAGGGAGACACCCCATTCTTTCTTCGAGCAGCAATCATATAGTTCTGCATACATGGATTTTTCTCATAATATGTATAACGACCGCCGATCTCCATCAGATCATTCAGTTTATGCACAAAATAAGATTCTTCCTTCTCTGCGGAATCCTTCATAACAAAAACAGTATTCTGTTTCGGGAACGATTTTTTATGAAGTTTCACTATGTTGCTCTTTGCATCCAGTTCTACTCCGGGCTGTGCGACAAACCAGCCCAACATTTCTCCGTCTTCAAAATACTGTTTACAGTCCTCATATGCATTTTTCCATGTTTCATCATCGATCACGTATTCATTGCCGACCAGCTTCAAGTCGTGCATCTGAATCGCACCATATATGTATACATATTCCTCATCCTCGCTCTTTTGCATATCTCCTACGAGAAATGCCCCGATCGGTCCGTCCTTCGCCTTATCACAAAGCTGTAGGAAAAAAGTATCTACATAGTCCTCCACATAAATTTTCGGGCTGTCACTCACGTTTCCAATCTGACGAACATTTTTTGGGATCTGTCTTTCCATGCTGTATATCCTCCTTGATTCAATTAATTTTTTGCCGGAAGCCTGTCCGCTCCCCCGGGTTCTTTTAGAGAATAGCACACGAAAAAGGCCGATTTTATCAGTTAATGTCACATAAGTTCGACAAAATTTTTGCCCGAAATTCTTCTATTTTCTTTTCATACTTTCAAATGCTCCGCAATATTTGTCTGTCAGTGTGATGATCCATCCTTCTTTTGTGTGAGGAATGCTAAAAAATGTGACTGGCCACATATGCGCCCGGATCACATCTTTCTCTATATCATTCAGAGGAAATAAACGACATGCATGGTTTAAGGCTGTTTTCGGATGTGTCAGCCCGTGGAAACGCTGCCCCGTCTCTTTTGCATGGGTATGCCAGTCATACAGAAACAGATCATGCAGCATCCCGCCTCTTGCCGCTGATTTTGCATCCAGATGAAAAAAGCGGCACCACACATAATTGTAGTAAGATACATGAAGGCAATGCTGATAACAATTCGTATTTCCATGATGCGGATATAGTTTCATACGAAGCACAACCGGATGCTTCGCAATATCCTGAATACATTCATAAAATTCTTCATCCCACTTCTGTTTCCTCAACAGGAACTCTTCTTTATGCTTTCTTATATAAATTTCTTCCAAACGTCGAATCATTCGATACCATAATTTCAAGTCTTTCCACCTCCGGATTCTCACTGTACAGACAGCTCCTTTCCCTATTATAGCACGCACTTTACATCCGAAAAAATATTTTCGGACATTTTTCTGTTTTTTGTCTCGATATGGGGTGGTTGGTAGGAACCGTAACGATATGGACATTCCACTTTGGCTACAATCTAGTGCCAAAGTAAAAATCCCCTGACGGAGAACAATTTGTTTCTGCCGGCAGGGGATTTCTCTTTTCTAAATTTTATACAAACGCTTTGATCTTCTGATAGATACTTTCTGTATCCAGTCCGTATTTTGCAATCAGCTCCAGAGCCGGTCCGGACTCACCGTACGTATCGTTGATTCCGATCTTCATCACCTGTGTCGGTGCTTTTTCTGAAAGGACATCACATACTGCACTTCCAAGTCCTCCGATCACGGAGTGCTCTTCAACTGTAACAACTTTTCCTGTTGCTTTTGCAGCTTCCACGATCAGCTCTTCATCCAAAGGTTTGATCGTATGGATGTTGATCACTTTCGCATCGATTCCGTCCGCTGCGAGCTTTTCTGCTGCTTCCAGACAGTTAGAAACTGGAAGTCCTGTTGCCACGATCGTCAGATCTTTTCCTTCGCGCAATACAACACCTTTTCCGAGTTCGAACTTGTAATCCTCTCTGTCATTGATCACCGGAACCGCCAAACGTCCAAAACGCATATAAACAGGTCCTACATGCTCGTAAGCCGCTTTTACTGCTGCTCTTGCTTCTACATCATCAGAAGGGTTGATCACAACCATTCCCGGAATTGTTCGCATCAGAGCGATATCTTCGTTACACTGGTGTGTCGCACCGTCTTCTCCTACAGAGATTCCTGCATGTGTCGCACCGATCTTCACGTTCAGTTTCGGGTATCCAATGGAGTTTCTGATTTGCTCAAATGCGCGGCCTGCCGCAAACATTGCGAAAGAGCTTGCAAATGGTACCTTTCCGGCTGCTGCAAGACCTGCTGCCACACCCATCATATTACTCTCTGCGATACCACAGTCGATAAATCTCTCCGGATGTGCTTTTTTAAACACACCTGTCTTTGTAGCTGCCGCAAGGTCTGCATCCAGTACAACTACATTCTCATGTGCAGTTCCGAGTTCGGCTAAAGCATTTCCGTAACTGTCTCTTGTTGCTATTTTCTTTACATCTGACATAATGCTTCACCTACTTTCTCCAAATCTGCCATTGCTACTGCGTATTCTTCATCATTCGGCGCTTTTCCGTGCCATCCTGCCTGATTTTCCATGAATGAAACATCTTTTCCTTTGATCGTCTTGGCAATGATCGCTGTCGGGCACCCTTTCACTGTCTTTGCCTCTTTGAATGCTGCATCGATCTGATCAAAATCATTTCCGTCGATGTTGATCACATGGAAATTGAATGCTTCAAATTTCTTATCAATCGGATATGGGGAGTTGACTTCATCAATTGCACCGTCAATCTGCAGATTGTTGTTATCTACGATCACAACCAGATTATCCAGTTTTTTGTGCGCTGCCAGCATCGCTGCTTCCCATACCTGTCCTTCCTGAATCTCTCCGTCTCCAAGAAGTGTATAAACTCTGTAATCTGCGTTGTCCAGTTTTCCTGCAATCGCCATACCAACTGCCGCAGAAATTCCCTGTCCCAGAGATCCGGAAGACATATCCACACCTGGAATGTGCTTCATATCCGGATGTCCCTGCAGATAAGATCCTGTATGACGCAGTGTCTTTAAATCTTCAACCGAGAAATATCCTCTCTGCGCCAGTACAGAATACAGTCCCGGAGCTGTGTGTCCTTTAGACAGGACAAATCTGTCACGGTCTGCTTTTTTCGGCTCTTTTGGATCAATATTCATCTCTTCAAAATAGAGATACGTAAAAATGTCAGCTGCTGATAAAGATCCGCCCGGATGTCCCGCTTTTGCGCTGTGTACCGCTGTGACAATCCCTTTGCGGACTTCATTTGCAGTTTTCATCAATTCTAATTTGTTCATGATTGCCTCCTGCTTTTACTCTCCGAAAACAGCTTTATAATCAGCCTGGAATTTCTCAATTCCGGCGTCTGTCAACGGATGATGTGTCATCTGTTCGATTACCTTGTAAGGCACTGTTGCAATATCAGCCCCTGCAAGTGCACAGTCTGTAATGTGGATCGGATTTCTTACGCTTGCGGCAATGATCTCTGTATCAATTCCTGCAACTTCAAAGATCTGAGCGATCTCTGCAACCAGATCTGTTCCTCTTACCGAGATATCATCCAGTCTTCCCAAAAACGGTGATACATACGTTGCACCCGCTCTTGCTGCCAGAAGTGCCTGATTTGCAGAAAAGATCAAAGTCACATTTGTCTTGATTCCCTCAGATGAAAGGACTTTACAAGCTTTCAGGCCTTCCACTGTCATTGGAATCTTCACTACCATGTTCGGATGAATCTTTGCAATCTCACGTCCTTCTTTGATCATGCCTTCTGCGTCTACTGTTGTCGCTTTGACTTCTCCGCTGATTGGTCCGTCTACGATGGATGCAATCTCTGCGATTACTTCTTCAAATACACGTCCTTCTTTGGCGATCAGGGATGGATTTGTTGTAACTCCACAGATCACACCCATGTCATTTGCTTTTTTAATATCCTCTACATTTGCTGTGTCAATAAAAAATTTCATTGCCTGTCCCTCCTTAAAATCTTCGTCGATTTGTTATAATTCGATTATATAGACTCCCTGGAAACAGGTCAATAGGCCCAAAAATTATTAGTAATTTTGCCGTACTAATAATATCACATTATTAATGAAAAAACTACTGCTAACTTTGGTTTTGCCTTTTACTGTTAATTTTTATTACTAATAATTTACTTTTTTGTACTAATTTTTCTTTTTTTCAGATTTGGATATCCGGTTGTTCCCCGCATCACGATCTGTGGCTCATACTCCACATGATAGATGCTCACCGGCTCGATCCCGGCATACGGCTCACTGCGGGCTTTGATCTTTTTCATGATGATATCGCAGGCGTCTCTGCCTTTATAGATCACGAAATGTTCGACTGTTGTCAGCGCAATATGATGCATTCTCGCAAACAATGTGTTGTCGCATCCCATCACGGACATCTCTCCCGGAACTTTGTATTTCTCCTCGTACAGAGCATCTAAAATACCAAAGGCGATCATGTCATTGAGCCCCACGATCGCAGTCAGATCCGTATGCTCTTTCAGCAATTCCTTTGTCAGGTCATATCCGATCCGATATTCCGAATCGATTCCCGGCACATCTTTATCAATCTGCTCATCCGCGGCTTTGATCACCACATGATCTCCAAGTCCTGCTTTCTGAAACTCCTTCAAAAATCCTTCTACCCGCTTGGAACGCTGCTTCTGCCTTACAGTCAGCGGCGGCGCAATATATGCCACATGGGTATGTCCGAGTTCCAGCAGATGCTTTGCCATAATTCTGCCAAGCTTTGAATTATCCAGCTCTACCGCATCCACATTCAGCCGTTCATTCTGATTGTTGATGACAGCAAAGGGAATCTTGTTGGACAACTGCTCCACTGTCTCCATAAAGCAGCTGCTCGGATTACAGGTGTAGATGACCCCCTGCGGATTCAGAGAGGGAAGCATCTTTAAATAACGCTCCTCCAACTCCAGATCTCTCTGGGTATTACACACAAACAGCCCGAACCCCTGCTCCGTTGCTCTTGCTTCGATTCCCTGCAAAAGCATGACATAATACGGATTGGTCAGATTCGGGCAGAAAACCACCAGAAGCTTTTCCCTGCGGCTTTCTTTCTGTGTTCTGCGCTTGGGAAGCACATACCCCAGCTCCCGGGCTGCATCCTCCACTTTTTTTACCACTTCTTTGGAAAAAGAAACATTGTACTTCTTATTTAAAATCATAGAAACCGTCGTCTGGGAAACGCCGGCATATTTCGCCACATCCGAAGATGTCACTTTCTTTTTGTTCATGATTTCTCTTCCCTGTCCTGTTAAAGCTCCGTTCTGCCTTCCAGTGCACGCAGAAGCGTCACTTCATCAATATATTCCAGATCTCCGCCTACAGGAACACCGCTGGCAATCCTGCTCACTTTGATCCCGGTCGGCTTGATCAGCTTGCTGATGTACATTGCGGTAGTCTCCCCCTCCAGGCTTGAGTTGGTCGCCACGATCACTTCATCTACATCCTGCTGCAGTCGTTCCATCAGTTCTTTTAAGCGGATATCCCCCGGTCCGATCCCCAGCATCGGAGAGATCGCTCCATGAAGCACATGATACACTCCGTTATATTTTCCGGTCTTTTCATATGCTGCCAGATCTCTTGGAGTCTCCACTACCATGATGGTCCGCTGATCCCGTTCCGGATTGCTGCAGATCGGGCAAAGTTCCCGGTCCGTCAGAGTACAGCACTGTGCACAGTATCTCACATTATTTCTGGCATCCACGATCGATTTTGCCAGATTCTCCACCTGATCTTTCGGCATATTGATAATATGAAATGCCAGTCTCTGGGCAGACTTCGCTCCGATTCCCGGAAGGCGTGAAAATTCTTCGATCAGCCTGCTGATCTGATTACTGTAATAATCCATTCTTTTTCACCTCTGTCCGGATTAGAACATACCCGGTATTCCTCCGCCGAGTCCTCCTGTCAGTTTGGACATTGCAGAGCTGGATTCTTCATCCACTTTGCGAAGCGCTTCATTTGTTGCTGCCACGATCAGATCCTCCAGCATTTCAATATCATCCGGATCCACAACCTCTTCTGCCAGCTTCACCTTTAGAACTTCTCTTTTACCGGAAACGGTCACTTCCACCGCTTCTCCTCCTGCAGTCGCAGTAAATTCCTTTGCTTCCAGCTCTTTTGCCTGTTCTTCCATCTGACGCTGCATTTTCTGTGCCTGTTTCATCAGATTTGCCATGTTTCCCGGCATTCCTCCGCCAGGAAATCCACCTCTTTTTGCCATAAATCAGTCCTCCACTATAATCTCCATATTGATCTTCTTCTCAATATCTACAAATGTATCCTCAAACCGGCGTCCTTCTTCTACGTGGCGTACTTCTACTTCCACCTTCTTGCCGATCCTGTTTTCAATCAGACTTTCCAGTTCCTTCCGTCTATCTTCTCTGCCAACAAAATCTGCCCCCAGTGCATCCGGCATCACGATCATCAGACGGTTGTCACCTGCAAGGCTTAGACGCGCTTTTTTCAGGTATGTCCGAAGCATTCCCGATGCCTCATCTGCGATCGGTCTGAAATTCTTTACTACCTGCTGCACATCTTCCGGTACTGCGTTTGGAAGTTCCGGTCTCGGCGTTGGCTCCGCCGGTGCCTGACCATCTTCCTTTACATAAACAACTCGTTCCTGACCACCTGATATAACGCCCTGTTCCAGCTTTTCTTCCAATACACGGATCCGATCCAGAATAGAATCTGAGCTCGTCTCCATGGCAGGCGTACAAAGCTTGATCAGAGCCACTTCCAGAAGCACTCTTTTTTGCGCTGCATATTTCAGCTGACCTGACAATTCCGAAAAAATCCGAATGTAACGGAGCAGCATATCCGCTTCCACCATCCCGGCCTCTTCCTGAAGCTGCTGCATATTTTCTGTAGATACATCCAGAACATCCTCTATATTATCAGATGTCTTCACAAGAAGCAAGTTTCGCAGATACCATGTAAAATCCGTGGCAAGCTGCGTAAGCTCCCGCCCCTGCATCACCAGATCATCGACGATATCAAGCACTTTTGGGACATCTCGTCTGATCACACTGCGCAGAAGTCTGCTGAACACATCCGTATCGACTGCTCCCAGTACTTCCAGCACATTGTCATACGTCAGCTTCTGCCCCAGATAAAAGGCAATACACTGATCCAGAAGACTCAATGCGTCACGCATCGAACCATCTGCCGCCTTTGCGACATAGCGCAGCGCTTTTTCTTCTACTTCCACCTGCTCTTCCTGCATCAGATCACGCATCCGGTCTGTGATCGTCTCAATACTGATCCGCTTGAAATCATAATGCTGACACCGGGATAAAATCGTGATGGGAATCTTGTGAACCTCGGTTGTCGCCAGAATAAAGATCACATACTCCGGCGGTTCCTCCAGTGTCTTTAACAGCGCATTGAACGCCCCTATCGACAGCATATGCACCTCATCAATGATATAGACTTTGTACTTTCCTTCTGTCGGGCGGTATGCCACTTCTTCCCGGATCTCACGGATGTTGTCCACACCATTGTTCGAAGCTGCATCGATCTCGATCACATTCATCGATGTACCCGCTGCAATAGAGCGGCACATCGCGCACTCCCCGCAGGGACTTCCATTCACCGGATGCTCACAGTTGACTGCCTTTGCAAAAATCTTCGCAACCGTTGTCTTACCGGTCCCTCTTGTTCCGCAGAACAGATAGGCATGTCCGATCCTGTTTGCTTCAATCTGATTTTTTAATGTAGTAATAATATGTTCCTGACCCTTGACATCTTCAAATTCAACGGGACGGAACTTTCGGTAAAGTGCCGTATACGACATGTATTACACCTCTGTTTTCCAAATCTTTTATTGATCTCCAAAGCTGATGCCGATGGTTCTTGCCTCTTTGATGATTCCATCCTGCGGATCTACCATTTTCAGCTTTCCTGCCACATCCTGAAGCGGTACTTTTGTAATCTTCTGATTCTTCATGGCGATCATGTAGCCGTATTCCTGATTCAGGATCAGCTCTGCCGCAGCCGCTCCCACTCTTGTGGCAAATACACGGTCATACGCACATGGAGAACCGCCTCTTTGCGTATGCCCCGGCACCGTAATCCTTACTTCCTTGTCTGTCTTCTGCTGGATCTTCTCTGCCAGTTCGTAGGCGATGGACGGATATTTCCGTTTTGCAAGCTTTTCTTTATATTCTTTTTTCTTCAGCCTGGCATCTTCTTTTGAGATTGCACCTTCTGCAACCGCAATGATCGTAAACTTTTTATCTGCTGCCGCACGCTTCTGGATCACATCCGTCACCACATCGATATCATACGGAATCTCCGGAAGCAGAATCACATCTGCACCGCCGGCAATTCCCGCATGCAGCGTGACGTGTCCCACCTTATGTCCCATTACTTCAATGATAAACACACGGCTGTGAGAGGTTGCCGTCGTATGGATCCGGTCGATCGTGTCTGTCGCAATATCCACTGCACTCTGGAAGCCAAATGTCATATCCGTGCCCCACAGATCATTGTCGATTGTTTTTGGCAGTGTCACAACATTTAAGCCTTCTTCTCTTAACAGATTCGCTGTCTTGTGTGTTCCGTTTCCTCCCAGGATCACCAGACAGTCAAGACTTAACTTATGATAAGTATGCTTCATTGCCGCCACTTTATCCAAACCGTCCTTGTCCGGTACACGCATCAACTTAAACGCCTGTCTCGATGTACCGAGGATCGTGCCGCCTCTTGTCAGGATTCCGGAAAAATCCTTTGATGTGAGCATATGAAAGTTGCCATAGATCAGACCTTTGTATCCGTCTTCAAATCCATAGATTTCCACATCATCCCGTTTTGTGCAAACACCTTTTACAACACCGCGCATTGCAGCATTCAAAGCCTGACAGTCTCCGCCACTTGTAAGCATTCCGATTCGTAACATATCCGTATCCTCCTACTCTTTGATTTTATCAATTCCGCACCAGAAATCGGTGCTAAAAGACTTTATTTCCTGTTTTATCTTATCACAAACAGGCGAAAATGAACAGTTTTATATTCTCCCTCAATTTTTCTCAAACTTTCCGATTGGTAATTTTCTTTCCATTGTGTTAAAATAGACACATCGTAAAACAAAACAGATTTGAAGGAGATAACTAAACATGGAAAGAAATGATCCTTGCTGGTGCGGCAGCGGCAAAAAATATAAAAAATGCCATATGCCGATCGAAGAAAAAATAAAACTGCACAGGGACAGAGGGGAAATTGTACCTTCCAGAAAGCTTTTGAAGACTCCGGCGCAGATCGAAAAGATCAAAAAAAGTGCGGCTCTCAACACGGCTGTTCTGGATGAAGTTGCCGCACACATTCGCGCAGGCATGAGTACTGCTGAGATTGACAAGATCGTATATGATTTTACAACTGCACACGGTGGAATCCCGGCTCCTCTGAATTATCAGGGCTTCCCGAAAAGTGTATGCACCTCTATCAATAATGAAGTGTGCCACGGAATCCCGGATGAAAACATCATCCTGCAGGAGGGTGATATCATCAACGTCGATGTATCTACCATTCTGGACGGCTATTTCTCTGATGCATCCCGTATGTTCATGATTGGCGAAGTATCCGACCGAGCCAAACGTCTGGTGCGTGTTACAGAAGAATGTGTAGAGCTTGGTCTTGCAGCGGCAAAACCATGGGGACATCTGGGAGATATTGCAGATGCGATCAATACCCACGCACAGGCAAACGGCTACTCTGTTGTTGTTGATATCGGCGGTCACGGAATCGGACTGGAATTCCACGAAGATCCGTTTGTCAGCTATGTCACACCAAAGGGCAGCGAGATGCTGCTCGTACCCGGAATGATGTTTACCATTGAGCCGATGATCAACGAAGGCAGCCCGGACTTCTTCGTAGATGAGGACAATGACTGGACGATCTACACCATTGATGACGGACTGTCTGCACAGATCGAATATATGGTTCTCGTAAAAGAAGACGGAATTGAAATTCTTACAAAATAGTCAAAAAGCTGCGTACACAGGACCTCTCCTGCTGCACACAGCTTTTTTATTTACTTCATCAGCATATGCAGATATTTTTCATACTCGACTCCGTCATTGCGCGGAATCTCTTCTTTCACTGCATCTGTAATCGCTTTCTCGATAAAGCTTCCTGCAAGTTCCATCATGGACTTCAGATTTTCTCCTCTTGCCAGTCCGCCTGCCAGCACGGAAGCAAACAGATCACCTGTTCCGGAGTAGCTTCCACCTACATACGAGAATGCTGCAAGATGTGTCTCTTTTCCCGTCACTGCCAGATTTCCCATCTTCTGGATCCCGTCTTCATTGTCACAAAACTGAATCCCTGTCACTACAACAGTTCTTGGTCCATCTTTCCTCAGGTTTTCCGCCAGCTGCCTGATCACCGTAAGAAGATGTTTTTCGTCCGTCATATTTTCGATCATCCGATAATCTGTATCCGTCAGAATACAAAGCTCCGTCAAATTTGGGGTCACAATATCCGCCATCTTCGCAAGCTCCCGCATCTTTCTGCAAAACTCTATGGAGAAGATATCAAATTTGTATCCATGATCCCCCATGATCGGATCTACCAGCAGAAAGGCTTTCTTCTTATGAAATGTCTCCGCAATATGGATCATATGACCGATCTGCTCTTCATCTGCTGCAAATCCTGTATAGATACCGTCAAACCGTGCCTCCATCTTTTCCCAGGATCGCCGAAACTGCTCCATTTCTTCCGTAAGGCTCACGCAATGATAGTCTTCATATCCTGTCTGTGCACTCAGCACAGCTGTCGGGAGCGGACACGCCTGCACGCCCATCGCTGAAAGCACTGAAATTGCTGCCGTGAGAGAACATCTCCCAAATCCTGAGAGATCGTTAATTACTGCTACTTTCTTTCCCATACTCATCCACCTGCATTTCTCTGACTGGCTTCATGATCAGAACAGAATGTTTTCCCATATTGACAACAGTCTCTCCATCCTCCACCAGATAAATGTCTCTTTCTGTCGTATAGCTCTTTTCCCAGGAGTACATCAGACGCTCCATCTTTCCTTTCATAGGCACCTCCGCCTGCCACACCGGGATTGTCACTTCCTTTAGTTCCTTACTGTTATTTAACACAACAATGATCTGTTCACCTTCCTGAAATCTTGCATAAGCAAGAACATTGGATGACCAGGAAAGCATCTTCAGAGAACCTGTACGCAGAGGCTTCTCACGCTTGTGGATCCGGATCATTTCTTTATGGAACTCTACAAGTTCTCTGTTTTCCTGTCCCCATGGATAGGTCCTGCGGCTGTCCGGATCGGTAAATCCACAGACACCTGCTTCATCTCCGTAATAAACCGTAGGTGCTCCTACCCAGGTCATCTGAACTGCCACTGCCTCCCGCATCACTGCAAGATTGATTCCTTCTTCTGCCGCTTTGCTTCCAAGCTGTGCCACTCTCCCTACAATGTGATTCGTTCTGGTCAGGAACCGGGAATGATCGTGGTTAGACAGTTCATTCATCGCCACCTGTAATGACGGGGTCAGCATGCTTGCCATAAAATGATTCATCGTATTGACAAAGTTGTCTGCATTCCCCCACAAGTCTGTCCTGCGCTCATCACTGTGCTTTTCCATTCCTGTCAAGAACCAGGTCAGCGGCTCCATAAAGGCATCATAATTCATCACGCTGTCCCATTCATCGCCCTGAAGCCATTCTCCCGGATCTCCATAGTGCTCCGCCAATATCAGCGCCTGCGGATTGGCACTTTTTACAGCTTTTCTGAAATTCTCCCAGAAGATGTGATTGTATTCATTGCTGTATCCCAGATCTGCCGCCACATCCAGACGCCATCCATCGGCATTATACGGCGGCGATACCCATTTCTTTCCGATGTTTAAAATATATTCCTCCAGCGTGGGAGAATCTTCATAGTTCAGCTTCGGCAGCGTATCATGTCCCCACCATCCGTCATAGTTTTTATTATAAGGCCACGCTTCTTCTCTTTCATCAAAAAAATGAAAGAAATCTCTGTACGGGCTCTGCGCACTGACATAAGCACCTTTTTCGTATTCCGGCTGCGGTTCATAAATCCGTTCCCGGTCCATCCACTTATTGAAAGAGCCACAGTGATTGAACACTCCGTCAAGGATCACCCGCATGCCCCTTGTGTGCATCTCCTCCACCAGTTTTGCAAACAGGCGGTTGCTTGCCTCCAGATTCCGAATGTCCCCTGTCCGCTTCTGATATTTTGTCGCTCTGGTATTGTCCTTTTCTCCCTCTGGAAGAACCTCTCCTCCGTCTTCTATAATCACGCCGTAATGCGGATCGATGTAGTCATAATCCTGAATATCATACTTGTGATTCGACGGGGAAACAAACAGTGGATTGAAATAGATGACTTCAACTCCAAGCTCTTCCAGATAGTCCAGTTTATCCAAAACTCCCTGCAGATCTCCTCCATGAAATCTGCGGATATCCATTGCCGCCGGAAATTCATTCCAGTCTTTCACTTTACAGACCGGCTCTCCGATATAAACGTATTCTCCATCCTCCACATCGTTGGATGGGTCTCCATTGCAGAAGCGGTCTACAAAAATCTGATACATCACAGCGCCTTTTGCCCATGCCGGTGTGGAAAATCCGGGCATGATCCGGAAATTGTAATATTCCACCGGATGTTCCGATACGCCACATCGATGATAGCAGAGCTCTTCACTCTCGCTTTTTATCCGAAAATAATAAACAAACATCGTATCTGTAAGCTGCACTTCTGTTTCATAATAATCAAACACTTCCCCGGAGGATATCTTCTGCATCTGCAGTGCTTCTCCTCCTGAAATCAGACAGACCTCCTGAGCGTCATCTCTTGCCGTTCTGAATCTCAGCCTGACTTTTTCATGGATACCCGGTTCCGCAGGTATGACATAATCCAATGTCCCATCACAGAACAGCGCATTTTTATTCATATAAACCTCCTTTGGGGCAAGCCCCTTAAAATGCCTGCCCGGCATTAAAAACAGCTTGCCCCATTCTACACCTACTTCTCAAAAAGTGCTTCAAACTCACTTCTTGTAATCTTTTCTTTTTCCAGCAATAACTGGGCACAGGCTTCCAGTACAGACTGATGCTCCTCCAGAATTGCTTTTGCTTTCAGATAGCACTCATCAATGATACGTTTGACTTCCTCATCGATTGTTCCCGCCACTTTTTCACCGTATCCTCTGGATGTGTGACCAAAATCACGTCCGATAAAGACTTCATCACTGTCATTGTCATAGTTGATCAGACCAAGACGTTCTGACATACCGAATTTGGTGATCATGGATTTTGCGATCGCAGTTGCCTGACGGATATCCTGAGATGCACCGGTTGTAATATCATCAAAGATCTGTTCTTCCGCTACACGTCCGCCGAGAGACACTGTAATCTCCTGAAGCATATGTCCCTTTGTATTGAACATATCATCTCCTTCCGGAAGCGGCATCGTATAACCGCCTGCTCCTCCTGTCGGAACAATGGACACACTGTAGACAGGTCCCACATCCGGCAGTACATGGAAGAGGATCGCATGTCCCGCCTCGTGGTATGCTGTGATCCGGCGTTCTTTTTCAGAAACCACACGGCTCTTTTTCTCCGGTCCGATTCCGACTTTCACAAACGCATGACGGATATCTGCCTGCTGAATATACACTCTGTTTTCTTTTGCAGCCAGAATCGCCGCTTCATTTAAAAGATTCTCAAGATCTGCCCCTGTAAATCCACTGGTTGTCTGCGCAATCTGTCTCAGATCCACATCATCTCCAAGAGGCTTGTTTCTCGCATGTACTTTCAGGATCTCTTCTCTTCCTTTGACATCCGGACGTCCAACTACCACATTTCTGTCAAAACGTCCCGGACGTAAGATCGCAGGATCCAAAATATCTTTCCGGTTGGTCGCTGCCATCACAATAATACCTTCATTAACACCAAAACCATCCATCTCTACCAGCATCTGGTTCAATGTCTGTTCTCTCTCGTCATGACCGCCGCCAAGTCCGCTTCCTCTGCGTCTGGCAACTGCATCGATCTCATCGATGAAAATGATACATGGGGCATTCTTCTTCGCATCCTGGAACAGATCCCTGACACGGGACGCTCCCACACCGACAAACATCTCTACGAAGTCAGATCCCGAAATCGTAAAAAACGGAACCCCGGCCTCTCCGGCAACTGCTTTTGCAAGAAGGGTCTTACCGGTTCCCGGAGGCCCCTCCAGAAGCACTCCTTTTGGGATTCTTGCTCCCACCTGAACATATTTTTTCGGAGATTTCAGGAAATCGACAATCTCTGCAAGCTCTTCTTTTTCTTCCTGCAGCCCCGCAACATCTGCAAATGTCACTTTCTTATCATTCTCAGAACTCATACGGGCACGACTTTTTCCAAAATTCATTGCTTTTGCATTGGCACCGCCACTCTGTCTGTTCATCATCATCGTAATAAACATGAATCCGACAAGCATCAGCACAACCGGGAGAACCGTCGTACTCAGCACCGAATCCTGAGGGATCGCGCTTATGCGGTATTCCACATCATTTTTATCCAGCAGCTTCTGCGTCTCATTGACATCCGATACGTTGACACGTCCCGTTTCCCTGCTGTCGCGCAATGTCAGTGTGACCACTCCGGTAGGCACTGCCTTATTCTGGTTGATCACCACCTCTGTCACGTTGTCATCCTTTATCTCCTGTTCAAACTGAGTAAAAGTTATCTCCTGCCCGCGCATCTGTACACGGCTCGTCATCCATAGCACAAAAAAGATCACAGCAATAAACACAACCACGGTTGCGCCGCTTATGCCTTTATACTTCTTGTCATTCAATGATACTGCTCCTTCCTATTCCACACCTTCTACGACTCCGATATATGGAAGATTTCTATATTTCTGTGCGTAGTCCAGTCCATATCCGACTACAAATTCGTCCGGTATCTCAAATCCGACATAATCTACTTTTACATCTCTTTCTCTTCTCTCCGGTTTGTCCAAAAGAGTACAAAGCTGAATGCTCTTTGGATTTCTTTTCTTCAGAACATCGATCAGATAATACAGTGTACGTCCGGAATCAATGATGTCTTCCACGATCAGAACATCTTTTCCCTCGATGGATTCATCCAGATCCTTTGCAATTCTGACAACACCGCTGGATGTTGTCGCATCCCCGTAGCTGCTTACACACATAAAGTCCAGAGAAACCGGCACACTGATTCTTTTAGCCAGTTCACACATGAAAAATACTCCGCCTTTGAGTACACAGATCATATGGATCTGCTTTCCTGCATAATTTTCGCTGATCTGTTTTCCCAATGTTTTGATTCTTTCATTTACTTCTTCTTCTGAAACTAACACTTTAATTGTCTCTGCCATGTTTTTTATCCTCCATTATTTTGATCTCTATTATCCTTTTTGTATGTTCAGATATCTGATATCTGCTGCTCATCCGATATCCGACAACCCACAGTATCTGATGCCCCTCGGCGATCAGCAAAATCCGTTCTCTGCTTTTTGCAGGAATCTTCTCATTGATAAAATAAGATTTGAGCTTCTGCGTACCGCCCTGTCTGTTGACACCCAAAACATCCTCCGGCTGTCTCGTTCTTACGGTGAGACTATTTTTTATTATATCATAGTCAAACCATTTCGTGTAGGGGGTTTGCGGTATCTGTTCTATCGAAAAATTCTTATCTTTTTCCCAAATTGTACAGCATATTCGCAGATTCCTGTCTTTTAATCGGGTAATTCCGGGAATTATAAGTTCTTCCCGGCACTCTGTCTGTCTTTCCGCTGTCTGTTTTATCAAAAGTATTCCTTCATAATTCCTCTCTGCACAGATATTGTAGGGAAGATTTCGCTTTCTTCCGCTCTGCTTTTCAAACAACTCCGCCACTGCCGCAACGTGTACAGACACAAGATCCTTTCCTGTTCCCGCCAGATTTTCCAGACACTTCTGAATAATCCCGTTTTGGATGACCGGATCACACTGCATCCATTCATCCCACAGAAGCAAAAGCCCCTCTTCCTCCTGCCTTACCACACATCTGCAATGCGCTTCGATTTCCCGCTCCAGATAATCTCTGATCTGATTTAACTGCTCCATCGTTTCATTCATGTGACGGACGGCCTGCCTGTTGACCTGCTCCTCCAGCATAGGAAGGATCTGATGCCGGATCCTGTTTCTGGTATATTCATCCCCGGCATTGGTCTCATCTTCACAGTAGGAAAGCTGATGTTCTTTCAGATAATACTCAATCTCCTTTCGGTTTATTCCAAGAAGCGGACGGATCATATATCCATTGACCGGCCGGATCCCGGAAAGCCCCCGGATTCCGGTTCCTCTTGCCAGATTCAAAAGCATCGTCTCTGCATTATCGTTCTGATGATGCGCAAGCGCGATCTTGGTCCCCCCATAACGGGCCCGCACCTCCTCAAACGCCGTTCTTCGCACCAGACGCCCTGCCTCCTCCACAGACAGCTTTTTCTGTGCAGCGATTTCTTTTACATTCTCATGATACACAATACAGGGAACATTCCGCTCCCTGCAAAATGTTTCCGTAAACCGTTCATCTCTTTTTGCATTTTCTCCACGAAGCCCGTGATTCACATGCACTGCGATCACATCAAATCCGATTTTTTCCTGCAGTCTCAAAAGTACAAAAAGCAGGCATATCGAATCCGCGCCGCCCGATATCCCTGCGATTACTTTATCTTCTTTTTGCAGCATATGATATTTTTCAATAAAATTTAAAATTTTCTTCTCCATACTGTAAACTATACCGAATCCGTCCCCAAAATGCAAGTATCCTGACAATTCCAGATCCCTACTGCCAGTACTGTCATATCATCCATCGGTTCTTCTCCGGTCCAGTTTAATACCTGCTCCAGAATATGATGCGCAAGCTCTTTGGGATTTCCGCCTGTCGTTCCACCAATGATCGTTTCCATCAGAAGGTCCTGTTCCCCAACCGGGAGAGCATCCAGCACACCGTCCGTTATCATAACAACAAAATCTCCGTCTTCCAGCGTTCTCTGCACAGATTCGATTTCAATGGAGTGCATGACCCCGATCGGCAGACTGGACGAACTGATACGCTCCACTTTGTTTCCTTTTTTGATAAATGTGGAAGAAGCTCCTGCTTTGATCAGACGACATTCTCCTGTATACAGATCAAACATGCTCAGATCCACCGTGGAAAAATGGATTTCCTCACGCCCCATCACCAATGTCGTATTGATCATCTGAATCGCCGCCTTTGCCGGAAATCCGGCTTCCAACAGCTCTTCCAGCAATTCCATGACAAGCGTACTCTCCCGGCATGCCTTCTCTCCGGATCCCATTCCATCGGAAAGCGCCACTGCCAGTTTTCCTCCGCCAAGCTCACGCATCATGAAATTATCACCTGAGATCTTGTTGCAGTCCTTCCCAATCCTTGCCACACCGTAAAGTGTATAAAACACCGGACCTTCCATGCACACAATCGTCTGATATTCTTTCCCCAGCATAAACGCCTGATCACTCTCTGCAATAAACTGCCTCCCCATCACTTCCGAGACAGCCTTTACAAGCGCTTTGATCGTAACGCAGGTATTTTTCACCGCTCTTGCGGTAAGATGTACTTCATATTTTCCTTCTCTGTTCAGGAAAAAACTGCTGTACAGTACACGAATCCCTCTCTTTTTTAAATGAGATGCCAGCTTTTTTTCCAGACGCTCGTCCGAAAATAAACTTTTTTCCAGCTCTTTCGCCGTACTGCGGAGCATATCCGCAAACGTATCCATCTGAACCGCGCACCCTTCCCTGCCAAGTACGATCCGGTTATTCCACATCATATTCTGTCTTGCATCGTGAAATGCACTCAGCATCTCCTGTAAAAATGCTTCCCACCGCAGACACCTCTGCTGAAGCTTCCTTTTTGTTTCTGTATTCAGTTCACTCCCGTAATGATCGATGGCAGATAAAACTTCATATCCCATCTGATAGGTATGTACAAAATCCTCTTCCCAGCACCAGGAACATTTTTCACAGCTTTTGCAGGCTCTTTCTTTTGTCCGGTCAAACATATCCTCAATCTCCTCATTGGAAAATGCGGATTTCTTTTCCTCCAGATGAAGAAATGTCCGGGAAAGCTGTTTGATAGAATCTGCGTATTTTTCAATCTGTGTCACATAGGGGCTGGTGTGCAGTGCCTGTCCATTTTTCATGGCGATGTCCTCCTAGTTCTTATGTATGTAATATTAGAACATGCAAAAAGCCCCAGGAATTTCCCGGAGCTTCTCTTTCGTATCGTCACTATTTTGCCGGCTTGAAAATGATCTCATTCGGATCCACCAGCCCTAATTTTTCTTCTGCAATCTCTTTCACGTAATCGTCTGTCTTCACATACGCTTCGTATGCTTCCACTTCCTTTGCACGCTTTTTCTCTTCTTTAATCTGTGCTTCCAGTTCTGCTTCCTGCTTCTTGTACTGTGCGTTTCTGCTGCGCAGAGATACTGCATTCACTGCAAGTACGCCTACCAGCAATACAAGAATCATACTGATCAGCATCATACTTTTTTTATGATACCGCCATGCAGAATTCGTCTTCCGGCTTTTTGATCTGCCAGCGACTTTCTTTTTCTGAATCGCCATGATACTCACCCTATCAAATCTAACTTCTATTTCCATCCTGCCTGCAAATAAATTTGCCTGACACAAGTATTCTATCTGCTTTTTTCTCTTTTTTCAAGTTATTCAGCCGTTTTAATCAAGATTTCCTTGTTTTTTATGTTTTTTTCAATTTCCTGAAAATTCGTTTCAACAAATGCTGCACCCCCACAGCAGTCAGCAGCCCGGCTGCGATTCCCAGAACAAAGAACCAGCGGATACTTCCATAAGTCGTACAATACATCTGACGAAACACATACGCGCTCACCAACAGCCAAAAGCCGATATCCTCCACACCGACTGCCAGCGGATGATGCCGCACGAGTCTTCGTATCAGCAGCAGAATCTGATAACCGCAAAAAAGTACCATCCCCGTAAGCGCCGCATAGAAAAAAATCACAACTTCTGTTTCAATTCCGAGCATCATAATAACGCCTACTTAAATAATTTTGACAGAAAGCTCTCATTTTGCCCCCCCTGATTCACTCCAGAATAAGCAATACTGTCAATATTTCCGGAAAGGTCTACTTCTCCCTTCTCAACACTGAGCCGGTTCACATGGAGGTCTGTGCCTTTCACCATAAGCATCCCCTGCTCTGTCTCCAGAAGAATCTCATTCAGATCAAACGAGAGAACATCCAGAACTCCGGTAACCATACTTGTCTTTCTGTTATTCACGATCAGTTTATGTGCCTTCGCCGGCATTTGTCGTTCTTCCATACACTTTCCCCTTTCCTTCTGCTTTTCTATATATATGAGGGGTTGTATTATTTTATACCGGAAAAACGAATTTTTCTGTTTTATAAATAGCGGAACAGGTCTTTCGCCTCTTCTTTCTTGGTCGTATCCTGAATATCCAGCACTTCTACTTTCACCGTTTTTGTACCGAACTGAATCTCGATCACATCCCCTACTTTCACTTTTACGGATGCCTTTGCAGGCTTTCCATTCACCAGAACCCTCCCTACATCACATGCTTCGTTGGCTACGGTCCTGCGTTTGATCAGCCTGGAAACTTTTAAAAATTTGTCCAATCTCATCAATCTTTTCTCCTTCCTTCTCCTGTAACTGAAAAGAGAATACAACCGGCTTGTCCGACTGTATCCTCTTATGCATCTTTATCTGTTCGTCAATTATGCGTTTACAGCATCTTTCAGAGCTTTTCCAGCTTTGAATTTCGGAGCTTTGCAAGCTGCGATCTTCATTGTCTTTCCTGTCTGAGGATTTCTTCCTTCTCTTGCTGCTCTTTCGCTTACTTCAAAAGTACCGAATCCTACTAACTGTACTTTCTCTCCTTCTTTTAACTGCTCTGTTACTACATCAACAAAAGCTTTTAATGCTTTCTCTGCATCTTTCTTTGAAATTTCTGCCTGCTCAGCGATTGCTGCGATCAATTCTGTTTTGTTCATGGATAATTCCTCCTCCTTATTATGCTAGAATGATTATTCTAAATTGGTAAAGGCCGCATGTCTCTACCCTTTACATGTCGATACCCTTATGTACTGTTATAACTGGTGAAACTGCTTTTGTCAAGCAGTTTCACAGATTTACCATGCAAAGCGGTACTGTTTACAATAACAGCAATATTTTTACATAATCTTATCAATCATTGCCAGCACTTCTCTGCCCATAGCTGCGGATTTTTCATCTGCATCAGAAAGGGAGGTTCCTTTGATACCGTAGTAGAATTTGACTTTCGGCTCTGTTCCTGACGGTCTCACACATAACCATGCATCATCAGAAAGATCATAGTACAATACGTTCGATGTCGGAAGACCTGTCGAAGATACTTCACCAGTCTGCATATCCTGGATCGTGTCTGCTTTGTAGTCTCTCGCTTTCAGCACTTTGTAGCCTGCGATCTCTGCCGGCGGATTCTTACGGAGTGTCTCAAGGATCTCCTGGATCTTTGCAAGTCCTTCGATTCCTTTGAGTGTGATAGACTGGATATCATCTTTGTAATATCCGTATCTCTCATACATCTCGATCATGGCATCCCAGAGAGTCATGTCTTTTGTCTTGTAGTAAGCAGCTGCCTCGCAGAGTGCCATTGTCGCAACGATCGCATCTTTATCTCTTGCGTGTGTTCCGATCAGGCATCCATAGCTTTCTTCAAATCCAAATAAGTACTCGCCTTTTTTGCTTGTCTCAAATCCCAGAATCTGCTGTCCGATATATTTGAATCCGGTCAGAACTTCAATCAGCCCTGTGTTATAGTAATCTGCAATCGCATCTGCCATATTTGTTGTAACGATCGTTTTGATGAGATATCCATCCTCAGGAAGTCCTCTCAATGCGTTTCTCTGTCCGATCTCATAGTCTGCAAGGAGACAGCCGGACATATTTCCTGTCAGATCGTGATATTCACCGTTTTTATCTTTTACCCGGACACCCAGACGGTCTGCATCCGGATCTGTAGCAAGCACAATGTCTGCATCCACTTCTCTTGCCAGCTTAAGTCCCAGTTCAAATGCCTCTGCCGCCTCCGGATTCGGATAAGAAACAGTCGGGAATTCGCCGTCCGGCAGTTCCTGCTCTTTGACTACGTATACGTTCTCAAAACCGAGCTCTTTTAAAATTCTGCGGGCAGGAATATTTCCCGTTCCATGAAGCGGACTGTATACGATCTTCAGATCTTTTCCAACTGCATCAATGGCATCCTGATGGATCACCTGCTTTTTCAGCTCTGCTATGTAGGCATCATCCACCTCTGCTCCGATCACTTCGTAGAGTCCGGCTGCTTTGGCATCCTCTGCCGGCATCGTCTTCATAGTCGTATAATCTGTCACTGCCTTGACTTCATCCATGATTCCTTTGTCATGAGGCGGTGTGATCTGCGCGCCATCTTCCCAGTATACCTTATAACCATTGTACTCCGGTGGATTATGGCTGGCTGTAATGTTGATTCCGGCAATACATCCGAGTTTTCTGACTGCATAAGAAAGCTCCGGTGTCGGACGAAGAGAATCGAATACATAGGCTTTGATTCCGTTCGCAGCCAGGCAGCATGCCGCTTCCTGTGCAAATTCCGGTGACATCCGGCGTGAGTCAAATGCGATGGCAACTCCTTTTTCTGCGTTTCCACTCTTTAAAATATAGTTTGCCAGTCCCTGTGTTGCCTTTCTCACTGTATAAATATTCATACGGTTCGTTCCGGCTCCGATAATTCCTCGAAGTCCTGCTGTACCAAACTCTAAATCTGTATAAAAACGCTCTTTGATCTCGTTCTCATCTGATGCGATACGCTCCAGTTCTGCTTTTGTATCTGCATCAAAATAAGCATTTGTCAACCACTCATTGTATATTTCTTTGTAACCCATCTTAGGCACCTCCTGCAATATAGTATGGTTCTATTATACAACAGCCGCCTATAAATGAAAAGTGAATATATTTTCTAAAAATCGCTCTTTTTCTGCCTGCTGTCCGATTGCAGTCTGCAGTTTTTCTACACTTTTCTCCGGAATCCGCGCCTTATTGGAGTTCGAATACAGATTTGCTGTCTTCCAGAACTTCTCCGGATAAGCCAGGCAAAGTGCGAGAAATTCCTTTTCCCTGTCCTCCAGAGGACGGACGCTCTCATACATCTCCAGAATCTTTCTTCCCAGACTTTCTTTCCACTGATATTTTTCCATCACCTTTCGCAGGAAATAATACAGATCCTGTACCTGTACATCCATTCTGAAATGCTCAAAATTGGTGACTGCAATCCTGCCGGAACTGATCCAGATGTTGTGATAATTATAATCTCCGTGTATCAGCTTTCCGGCTTTTAGATTGTCTTTGTACAATTCCGGATATCCGGAGCATTCCATCCGTTCTGTCACACTTTGCGCCATCTCATACATTCTCTCAAAATGTGCCAGAAAACGACGCTCAAATTCATTTTTTGTGACCCTGGAACGGATAAATGCCCGCACTTTTTTCAATTCCCGGTTATGCCGCCTTAATTCTGACAGCATATCTCTTCCTGCAAAAGGTTTCAGTTCTATCTCTAAAACAGGTTCATGATCCGAAGCCTGAGGAATCATCTCCTGCATTTTTTCTTTTGTCCACGCACCGTCGCCAAGAATTTCTCCCCAATCCATTCTCTGATGCAAAAGTCCGAGAGCCTGTGCCGCTTCCAGCACATCCCGCTCCCTTCGTACCTCACACTCTCTTCCCGAAACCCATTTTTTCAGCATGTACTTTGTTCCATCCTGGGATACGCTAAAGAGTTTTCCCGCCTTCGTAAAGATGGGTGTGTCCACCTTCATTCCGTGTCTGGATTCCAGATAACAGAGCAAAACATACATCAGAGGTGCGCGCCCAACCGAAATTCCTGCCGGTCCGAGCAGCATCAGTCCCTCCTTTGTATTGCAAAAATAAGCACCCCTTGTCTTGCGGGTGCTTATTACTTCTATGTCATACTGTTCCAGAACTTCTAACTCATATTCTCTCATACTTGCCCCCTGCACTTTGCCCCGCCGAAAGCAGGGCGGATTCATGACTCTTTCTAATCTATGAATCCCGGTGAGCAAGTATGCTAAAAGCCAAATCTTTCTTTCACGTAATCACACAATTTTCCTTTTTGATTCCATGCCGGATCTTCGATCACCATATCCAGCAGCTCATTTAAGAGCGTTCCCAGTTCTTTTCCCGGCGCTATTCCGAGATTGATCAGATCCGTTCCTGTCACTGCCAGATCTTTTAATGTCACACATTCTTTGTTTCGCAGCGTATTTCGATACAGTTCTCTGATCTGAATGATATTTTCCAGCTTTCCTCTGCGTTCATAAGAACTCTGCGCTTTTGTATCTGCAAGCCGGACTGCCAGATAATATGGAAAGAGTTCCACCCCGATCTCATGCATGGCGCGGCGCACGTTCGCTCCGGTCGGTTCCATCCGGTAATCATGATACGCAACAAGCTTTGTTACTTTTCGAATCGTATCATTATCAAATTTCAAACGTTTCATCACTGTTTTTGCAATTTGCTCGCTGGCGATCGCATGCCCTTTGAAATGGTCTCTTCCATTTTCATCTGTGGTCTTCATTACTGGTTTTCCCATATCATGGAACAACATGGTTAGTCTGAGGACTTTATCATTCTTTACATTCTGCAGCGCATGAACTGTGTGTGCAGCTACATCATATTTATGATGTGGCGTATTCTGCTTCACACCGACCATGTCATCCCATTCCGGAAGCACCACTTTTGTGATTCCCAGCTCACAGGCATCCTGAATCCGCTCCGGATGATCGGATACCAGCAGTTTTACCAGCTCTGCCTGAATCCGCTCTGCACTGATCTTTTCCAGATTCGGAGCCAGACTTTTGATCGCTTCTGCGGTCTCCGGCTCGATTGGAAATGCCAGCTGCGCAGAAAAACGTACTGCGCGCAGAATCCGAAGTGCATCCTCTGAAAAACGCTCCTTCGGATCACCCACACAACGGATCAGGTGATAATTCAAGTCCCTCATTCCGCCAAACGCATCCACCAGGCGCTCATCATCATTGTATGCCATGGCGTTGATCGTGAAATCCCGTCTCTTTAAATCTTCCTCCAGCCGGCTTGTAAATGTCACCTCTTTCGGATGACGGCCATCCTCATACAGTCCGTCCACCCGGTAAGTGGTCACCTCAAATCCGTCTTTTCCAATCAGAACTGTTACCGTCCCATGCTCGATCCCGGTGTCCACGGTACGTCGGAAGATCCGCTTCACCTGCTCCGGCTTTGCAGAAGTCGTGATATCCCAGTCCTCCGGTTTTCTGTTCAGAATGGAATCCCGGACACAGCCGCCCACCGCATATGCATCATAACCATGTCTCTGTAAGTTTTTAATAATCAAAACTACTTTTCTTGGCAATTCTATTTTCATTGAAACTCTTCCCCTTTATTCTATGGTCTACCCTGTCTTTCCATTTCTATCTCATTTAAAATTTCAAGTTCACGTTTTTGGCAACTAAGTATTATAACCTGTCTTGACTGTTCGCTCAACCATTTTAGCGTATATTTTAATCTTTTTTCGTCATAACATCCAAACGCATCATCCAGGATCACCGGAACTTCCTCGCCATACAGAATCTCAAGAGCTGCCATTCGAAGCGCAAAATAAACCTGCTCCACGGTTCCCCTGCTGACTCGTTCTGCCGGGATCCGCCGCCCTTCTGATAAAAGGATCAGTTTCAGAGAATCCTCAATCAGAAGCCTTGTATACTTTCCATCTGTCACTTTCGCAAGGATTTTTGATGCTTTTTCATTCAGTACTGTACCGAAATCTTTTGACATGGATGCCGCTGCCTTCTCCATTGTCTCGGATGCAATCTCCAGTGCCCGTGCCGTCTTTTTCAGCCTCTGCTCCTCTTCTCCGGAAAAATCCAGCTCCTCCAACTGTTCTTTTACATTATTTAAACTGATGTGCTTTTCCTTCTGTTCCTCCCCGATGCGCTGCAGCGTCCAGTGCAGCTTCTGCTTTTTCTCCCTGTAACCGGATTCCATCGTTTCTCGTTCTTTGATCCGGACACTTTTTTGTGTCTGCGCGTCTTTCATTCCCCAAATAAGAAACAAAATACTTACCATGACTGGAATCAATGTATATACACTGTGCAGAAGCATGCCAACTGCCAACAGACATATGGCTGCGATTATCTGCCAGCTGATTTTTTTCTTCTCCTCTTCTGTCACATGCTCAGGTTCTCTTAAATCTGCAAGCTGCCGCTTCTTTTCCTGCATCTCTGACTCCAAACGCATCTTTTCCTGCTGAATATACTGATATTTTCGTTGAAGTGCCTGCCGTTTCTCTGCTTTTTCCGATTCCAGCTGCTTCCATTTCCGGGTGATTTCCTTTTTGCGCTGCTTTAAGCGCTCCTCTGCCCCTGCCAGATCTACTCCGCTGTTTCCTGTTTCGTAATAATTTGCTGCATAATTCTGAAGCTCTGCCGCCAGACTTTGCCCGGGTCTTGCTCCAAGCTGTCCAATCGCTGCCGTATTTTCAAACTGTTCCGCTGTCAATCCATTTAACAGCATATACAGATCACCATGCTCCACAGAAAGTTCCTCACCGTCGTCCTCGCAGATCAGCACTGCGCCTTTTGTGTACCGGTCAAAACGCCGTTTCAGACAAAAGGTCTTCTCACCACAGGAAAACCGCATCGCTCCGGCGTATTCATTCGGATTCTCCCACGGTTCAAACCGGCTGAACGCATCGTTGTGCGCCGCTTTTCCCCGTCCTCTTTCCATCCCGAAGAGCATCGCTTTTAAAAATCCGTAAATCGTGGACTTTCCGAATTCATTTTCTCCATAGAACACCTGAATCCCGTCCCGAAACACAAATCTCTGATTTGAAAATTTTCCAAAGTTTTTGATCTCAATCTCTTTTATCTTCATGCCTTCTCCTACTGCCGGTTTGCCATCAATGCCTGAATTCCTTCACAAAGCGCCTCATACTCTACGCTTCCTGTCTCACATCCCCCAAACGCTTCAATGTATTTTCCGATCAGATTCTCCTGATTTGCCTTCCACAGTTCTTCAAAATCATAATCCGGAATCGTCTCATCCACAATTTCCAGAATATTCCCATATCTATCCTTGGAACCCGTATCAAATTCAATATCCGGATCCCTCTTTCCCGTCAGAATGAATTTGTAGAGATTCTCTCTTCCATGCTCCTGAATCTGTCCCCGGATCAGTTCCCGCACTTCTGCATTTCCCATCCGGCTCTCTGTCTCGAGCACCAAATGCAGATATTCCCGTTTTGCCAGTGGTACAAATTCAAATCTAGTGCCTCTTTCTGAAATCTCTCCCCTGATAAATCCATGCTTTCCTGTATCATTCTTATCGGTCGGTTCCAATGCACCCGCATATGCTGCAAGTCCCGGGATCACCTGCTGCGGCTTGTGGATATGCCCCATGGCAATATAGTCGAATCCGCTTTTTTCCAACAGACTTTTCTGTATCGGAAGATGTTTTTCATCTCCGCCGTGAACCAGAAGAATCTCATACTTTGCGTCTCCTTCCGCACGGATCCCTCCATCAAAAGGTGTCAGTATCTCCCGTGACTCATAGCTGAATCCCGTCACTGCCACATCAAGATCCTCAAAGATCACACACTCCGGCTCTTTGTCAAACAGCGGATATACATTGCTGCTCCACTGAAAGCTCCGGTAGTAAGAATCCTGCTTTAAAAAATCATGGTTCCCGGCAATCAGAACAACCTTTGTCCGGGAAAGTCGGGAAAAATAATAATCCACTTCTTTTAATTCTTTCTTCAGCGGCTGTCTGTGGAACAGATCCCCCGCAATGAGAAGCAGATCCGTCTGTTCTCGCTCACAGATGTCGATCACTTCCGCAAAGGTATCCCACAATTCCTGCGGCCGCACCTTTGAATAAGCGTCTCCCGCATCCGGAGACGCACCCAGATGAACATCCGCAATGTGAATCCATTTTACCATGGTATCTCCCTCCTGTCTCTTTTATCAGCAAAGAGGGTGCTCAAAAGCACACTGCCTTTGGCCACCCTCTTTCAATTCTCTTATAGACTTCTCCCTGGAAATCTTATAAATCACAGTTATTTACAGTTCTCGGGAACGGAATCACGTCACGGATATTGGACATACCTGTCAGATACATCACACATCTTTCAAATCCAAGACCAAATCCTGCATGTCTCGTAGAACCATATTTTCTCAGGTCCAGATAGAACTTGTAATCCTCCTCGTTCAGATCCATCTCTGCCATTCTTGTGCGAAGTTTTTCGAAGTCGTCCTCTCTCTGGCTTCCTCCGATGATCTCTCCGATTCCCGGTACCAGACAGTCTACTGCTGCCACTGTCTTGCCGTCATCATTCTGTTTCATATAGAATGCTTTGATCTCCTTCGGATAGTCTGTCACGAATACCGGACATTTGTAGATCTCTTCTGTGAGATAACGCTCATGCTCTGTCTGCAGATCTGTCCCCCAGGAAACTTTATATTCAAACTTGTCGTTGTTCTTCATCAGAATATCAACCGCTTCTGTGTAAGTCACTCTTGCAAAGTCTGAATTTACCACATTGTTCAAACGGTCAAGCAGTCCCTTGTCCACAAATGAGTTGAAGAAGTTCATCTCTTCCGGAGCATTCTCCAGAACATAGGAGATTACATATTTTAACATGGACTCTGCCAGATCCATATTGTCTTCCAGATCTGCAAATGCAATCTCAGGCTCGATCATCCAGAACTCTGCCGCATGTCTTGTCGTGTTGGAGTTCTCGGCACGGAATGTCGGTCCAAATGTATAAATGCTCCTGAATGCCTGTGCAAATGTCTCTCCGTTGAGCTGTCCGCTCACTGTCAGGTTCGTCTCTTTTCCAAAGAAATCTTTGCTGTAATCAATGCTTCCGTCTGCGTTCTTTGGTACATCCTTCAGATCCAGTGTCGTCACCTGGAACATCTCACCTGCACCTTCACAGTCACTTCCTGTGATCAGTGGTGTGTGTACATACACAAATCCTCTCTCCTGGAAGAACTGGTGGATCGCATATGCGATCATGGAACGTACTCGAAATACGGCCTGGAATGTGTTCGTTCTCGGACGTAAATGAGAGATTGTTCTCAAATATTCAAAGCTGTGACGCTTCTTCTGCAGCGGATAATCCGGTGCGGACGCTCCCTCTACTGTCACTTCGTCTGCCTGAATCTCAAACGGCTGTTTTGCCTGTGGTGTCGCTACCAGTGTACCGGTCACAATGATCGCTGCTCCGACATTCTGTCTGGAGATCTCATCAAAATTCTCCATTTTGTCATGATATACCACCTGCAGAGGCTCAAAATAAGAACCGTCATTTACCACGATAAATCCAAATGTCTTGGAATCGCGAATACTGCGGATCCATCCCCCTACAGTCACTTTTTTATCCAGATACTGTTCTCTATTTTTAAATAATTCCCGAACTGTCACTAATTCCATACCGCTCACTCCTTCTTTTCAAATCTGTCTCTGCCGCAAAACGGACATTCAATAAAGGCTATTATATCATATATCCTATGCTTTTGTCCACCGGTGTATCGTGTCTGTTCCCGGACTGCACAATTCCAGAACCGTATGATCTTCACTTAATGTATACTCATATTCCAGACTGCCGCCCTCCATGACCAGATTCAGTTTCAAAATACCTTCTGCATCTTTGACAACGCCAAATGTTCCCTTTGTTTTTCCTGAGGATCCTTTGATCACAACAGTTCCGTCTTTTTTGAATGTGTATTCATTCTCATTGTCATCTTTCCAGGTTCCCAGAAGCCCGGATGCCTGTGCATCTGATATGTCAATACGCTCGATGTCCGACTGAAACAATTCCATATCCTTGCCTCCGTCCAGTGACTTGAGCTTCAGACCATACCCAGTCGTATCATCCTCAATCGCATACAACTGTTCTTTCTCTTCCCCGTCCATCTTGATCCCCATTGTAATATTGTCATCTTCGTCAAATCCACACTCAAACGTAAGTGCTTTTCCGTCCAATGTACCGGTTCCATCCTCCTTCAGATCATAAATCGATTCTGTTCCGACCACATCCCACTTCTTTGCCAGAACCTTTGTTACTGCCTCACTCGGCAGAATATAGCCGTCACCAAGCTTTTCTTTCAGTTCATCAGATGCCTGATTCACTTCTTCTGTTTTCGATGCTGCCGGCTTCTCCTCTTGTTTGCTGCCCTGACATCCGGTCATCGTGATCGCTGCTGCCAGGATCAGCACTGCTGCTAATTTTTTCATATGATTCCTCTCCTGTTGATTGTTCGTTTCTCATACGCATAAGGATACCATAATCGGAGAGTTTTTTCCATTTTGTTTCAAAAACTCTGCTAAAAAAGATAAGATTTAAACTTGAAAGAGACATAGAAAGAAACAGAAGCACAAAATGACTTTTCTCATCTCATGCTTCTGCCTTATATTACTCTATATTCTTACTCCTGATCCTGGCCTTGCCCAACAGCAACAGTCGGATTATGCAGCAATTTATGCTCCTTGCCTTTTAAAATTCCATTATATACCGTTGCCACGATCGGATTCTCATTGGACAGCTTGATCTGTGCCATGCTGTCGATCTTGTAAATGCCTTCCAGACGGGCTTTCTTCGTCCTCGGCCCGATCGGAACCGGCTGTCCGCCGCCCGCAATGCATCCTCTCTTGCATGCCATCACTTCTACAAAGTCATAATGCACTTCTCCGTCTTTCATCTGATCCAGCAGTTCTTTGGCACAATGCAGTCCATTGACGACTGCAATCTTTACTTCTCGCCCGTTCAGATCTACCGATGCCTCCTTGATTCCGTCCACACCGCGGATTCCGGTAAAACTGATTGCATCCAGCACTTCCGAACTGCTGTTGTTTTTCAGCCGGCGCAAAACAGCTTCTGTCACGCCACCGGTCACACCAAAGATTGCTCCTGCACCGGATGAAAGTCCAAACGGCATATCCAGCGCTTCCGGTTCAATCCTGGAAAGATCAATACCAGCTTCCTGAATCATCCGTGTTACTTCTGTTGTTGTAAGTACATAATCTACATCCTGCTTTCCTTCGGTAAAATGCTCCGGACGTTTGATCTCTGCTTTCTTTGCAGTACACGGCATGATCGAAATCACAACTGTTTTGCGGTTCTTCGTTCCTTCCTGCGCTGCCTTTTTCTCTTCTGTTCTGGCTTCTTCTTTCAGAAGCGCCCCAAACATCGCCTGCGGGGAACGGCAGGTGGAGAGATTCTTGCGAAACTGGGGATAACGGTTCTCACAGAATTTTACCCATGCCGGACAGCAGGAAGTAAACAGCGGAAGATTCTCCCCGGATTCCAGACGCTCTACCAGTTCTTTTGACTCTTCCATCACGGTAAGATCTGCTCCGAAATTGGTATCATAGATTTCGTCAAATCCAATCATTCTCAGAGCTGCCACCAACCGCCCCAGCGTATTCTCACCTTTCGGAATTCCAAATTTGTCACCAATTGCCACGCGGACTGCAGGCGCAATCTGTGCGATCACACGGGTATCTTTATCTGCCAGAGCTGTCCAGACAGGAGAAATATCCTGCTTAATACTGATGGCTCCGGTCGGACATACAACCCGGCACTGTCCGCATCCCACACAGTCTGTCTGAGACATCGCCCGGTCAAATGCCGGCATTACCTGCATCTTGGAACCACGGAAGGCAAAATCAAGAATCCCCAGTCCCTGGATCTCCTCACAGGTTCTTACACAATCTCCACACAGAATGCATTTGTTGGGATCTCTCACAATACATTCTGAAGACTCATCCAACGGCAGAATTGGTTTGTGATTCTCAAATCTTACCTCGTCAATCCCCAGCTGGCGGGACAGTGTCTGCAAAGTACAGACTCCGTTCTCGGTACAGGTCGTACAGTCTCTGCAGTGAGAAGAAAGCAGCAATTCGAGGATCATCTTTCTGTGATGCTGCAGCCGTGGTGTATGCGTATAGATCACCATTCCATCTCTTGGTACTTCGGAGCAGGATGCAAAAATCTTCCCTCTGTCATCTTCCACCACGCACATACGACAGGCGCCGTATGTTGACAGTTCCGAATGATAGCAGAACGTAGGAAGATCAATTCCTGATTTTCGGATTACAGAAAGGACATTTTTCTCATCTGTAAATGCTACCCGTCTGTTATTAATTGTCATATATCCCATATCTTCTGCCTCCTACTCTTCTATATGAATGGCACCAAACGCACAGGAACTCTCACACGCTCCGCACTTGATGCACTTGTCATTGTCAATTACAAACGGTTCTTTGATTCTTCCGCTGATCGCTCCCACCGGACAGTTTCTTGCGCACTTGGAACATCCCTTGCAGCGCTCCGGACTGATAATGTATCTTCTAAGTGCAGTACAAGTATGAGAAACGCACTTCTTATCCACCACATGCTCCACATACTCATCCCGGAACAATTTCAATGTACTCACAACAGGCAGAGCCGCACTCTTCCCGAGACCGCAAAGAGCTGTCTCTGTAATCATATTTGCCAGTTCCTCCAGAAGATCCAGATCTTCCAGTTTTCCGTTGCCTGCCACGATCCGCTCCAGAATCTCCAGCATCCGCTTGGTACCTTCCCTGCACGGCACACATTTTCCACAGCTCTCATTCTGCGTAAAATTCATAAAGAACCGGGCAACCTCCACCATACAAGTGTGGTCATCCATGACAACCAGACCGCCGGAACCGATCATTGCTCCCATCTTCTTAAGAGAATCAAAATCCAGATTGACATCCAGATGCCTTGTAACCAGACATCCGCCGGACGGTCCGCCGATCTGTACTGCCTTAAATTTACCGTCCTCTTTGATTCCGCCGCCGATATCGTAAATCACCTCTCTTAAGGAAGTCCCCATCGGCACCTCGATCAGACCGGTATGCTTCACACTTCCGGTCAGCGCAAATGCCTTTGTACCCGGACTGTTCTCAGGTCCAATACTCTTAAACCATCCGGCTCCCTCATTGATGATCATCGGGACATTGGCAAATGTCTCTACATTATTAAGCACCGTAGGTTTCGCAAACAATCCCTTCTCTACAGTACGAGGAGGTTTCACACGCGGCATTCCTCTGCTTCCTTCAATGGACGCTGTCAATGCACTTCCCTCGCCGCAGACAAATGCTCCCGCCCCGCGATTGATATGGAGATGGAATGAAAAATCTGTACCCAGAATGAGATCACCTAAAAGTCCGCACTCTTCTGCCTGGCTGATCGCCAGCTTCAACCGACTGATCGCCAGCGGATACTCTGCCCGCACATAAATATAGCCATCTCTTGCACCTACCGCATAAGCCCCGATCATCATACCCTCGATCATCTTGTGCGGATCGCCTTCCATAATACTGCGGTCCATAAAAGCTCCCGGATCCCCCTCGTCTCCGTTACAGACAATGTAACGCACCTTCTCCGGCTGGCGTGCTACCTGTGACCACTTATATCCGGTCGGGAATCCGCCGCCTCCCCGGCCTCGTAAGTTGGATTCCGAAATCTCCTCGATCACCTGTGCAGGAGTCATCTCAAAAAGCACCTTCTCCAGGGCACGGTATCCGCCTGCAGCTATGTATTCCTGAATATGCTCCGAATCGATATGTCCGCAGTTTTTGAGAACATTTCTTGTCTGCTTTTTATAAAACGGGATCTCTTCCTGTTTCTTATATTCAATTCCATCCTGTTTAAATAAGAGATGCCGAATCACATCTCCCCGTTCAATTGTCCGGTGAAAAATCTCTTCACAATCACTCAACTGGACTTTGGTATACAAAATCCCCATCGGTTCAATCCGCATCAGCGGTCCCATTTCACAAAACCCATGACATCCGCTCTTTTTCACTTCCACAGGTCCCGTCTTTTGTTCTGCCTCTGTGTGAGCGATCTCCGGTCCAAAGAACACATCCACATCCGGATTCTCTGCGGTGAGCTCACACATTTTCTCATAAATCTCCCCGGAACCACCTGCCAGACAGCCGGTTCCCGCACAGATTAAAATCCGGCATCGGCTTTTTTCAATCTTTTCTGAAGTTTCTTTTCGGACCTGCTGCAGAATCTCTCTGTTTTCAATTCTCTTCATATGCCTTACGCCCCTCTCAACTCGTGAATCAGTTCCGCTGCCGCATCCGGCGTCATCTTCGGATAAACCGTATCATTCACTGTCAAAACAGGCGCAAGTCCACAGGCTCCTAAGCAGGAAACCGTCTCAACAGTAAACAGCATATCATCTGTTGTATTCTTCTCTCCGGAAATCCCCAGCTCACTGTAGAGCCTTTCCAGAATCGGAATTGATTTTCTCACATGACATGCTGTACCATTACAGACCTTAATGACATATTTTCCTTTTGGTTCAAATGAGAAATTCTCATAAAATGTTGCCACACTGTACGCTTTGGCCTCACTGATGCCGATTTTTTCCGCAACATAGCTTAAAAGCTCTGGCGGCAGGTAGCGATATTCGCTCTGGATATCCTGAATGATCGGAATCAGAGATTCCTGATAAGCTCCATGTGATGCAACGATCTCATCTGCTTTGTCATAGTAGCTTTGATCTAACATATAATCCTCCTTTTGGTACATTTTTGTATATTTTATTACATTTTCAGTGCCTCTTGCGTAATATTATATGTTAGAACATACAATCATTCAATATTTTTTATCCAGTTTTCTATGAACATTTTGTAAACCATTACTGTTCACAGTAACTGTGAACTTTCTCCAAACTCAGGATTTTAAAAAAGAACAAAAGCAGAAGAACAGCTTTGCATTTCACAGCCAAGTCTGAGCCACGCGATCGCACAGCTGGAAAAAGAGCTGGGGATCCCGCTGTTTGAAAAAAACGGAAGAAATACAACCCTGACACGATTCGGAGAAGAATTTCTCTCCTGTGCGGAACACACGCTGTCTACTCTGGATGAAGGAATCACAACACTCCACAGAAATGCACGGGGCGAAGGTCTGATCCGCATCGGAATGCTCAGGACTCTTGGAATCGAATACATTCCCCGTCTGGCCGCCGTTTTCCTGAAAGCGAACCCGGGACAGGACATCCAGTTTACTTTTCATACAGGTGTCACACAATATCTTCTGGATGGTCTGGCTGCACGAAAATATGATCTTGTATTCTGCTCTCAGCCATCTGAAGAACACAAATTTACAGCGGTTCCGATACAGAAGCAGAATCTGATCCTGATCACACCGCAGTCTCATCCACTGTCTGCTAAGGACAGCGTGGATCTTGTCGAGACCATTCCTTATCCGCAGATCTTCTTTGAAAAGAGCGCCGGTATCCGAAATGTCATTGACCAGATGTTTGCCAGGACAGGCGACTCTCCTAAAATAGCCTATGAGACCGAAGAAGATCAGGTCATTGCAGGTCTGGTCGCACAGGTGAATAATCCGGCTTCCGTGTCCATGCTGTCCGGACTCAGGAAACCGCAAATCCGTTTTTAAGGAAACCGCCATTCCGGTGGTGGAAACCTTTATCATAAATTCTTAGAATGTAACTATGCACCCCGTGGTGCAAATATATTCTAGGAGGTCTTGACTATGACCAAATATCGAGAGATTCTTAGGCTCAAAAGCTTGAATCTCAGTCAACAAAACATTGCCGACAGTTGCAATGTCTCAAAAAAGACAGTCAATCGTGTGTTAAAGCGTGCTGCTGAATTAGGTATATCCTGGCCGCTTGAGGAAAACGACACCGATGCTGTTCTTGCAGAAAAGTTCTTCCCTTCTGCAAAACAAGTCACATCCCACAAGCGTATGCCTGACTACGACTACATCCGTAAGGAGCTGCTCCGTAACGGCGTAAGCAAAAAGCTCCTTTGGACGGAATACATGGAGGATTGCCGTGCCAATGGCGATGAACCACTCATGTATTCACAATTCTGCTACCACATCCAACAGGATGAGCAGAAACATCGTGCTACCATGCATATCAACCGTAAACCCAGTGAACAGGTTGAAGTTGATTGGGCAGGTGATCCTGCAACAATCATTGATCCGGATACCGGCGAAATCATCAAGGCATATATATTTGTTGGTGTAATGACTTACAGCCAGTATGCATACGTGGAAGCATTTCTGGACATGAAGCAGAAATCATGGATTAATGCACATGTCCATATGTACGAGTACTTTGGCGGTGTTGCCAAGATTCTTGTACCGGATAACTGCAAAACGGCAGTTGTTCACAATGGAGGATGGAAAGACCAGCAGATCAATGAAACCTATCAGGAACTAGCTGAACACTATGGCACAGCTATTATTCCGTCTCGTGTCAGAGCTCCCAAGGATAAGCCGAATGCTGAGGGAACAGTAGGAAATATCTCTACTTGGATTACAGCAGCACTTCGGAATGAACAGTTCTTCTCTCTTGCAGAACTAAATCGCGCAATCAGAGACAAGCTCGAACTGTTCAACCAAAGGCTCTTTCAGAAGAAAGAGGGCAGTCGGCGAAGCTTATTTCTTGAGGAAGAAAAACCATTACTGGCACCATTACCTGCTACCCGTTTTGAACTGAGTGACTGGAAAACAGCCACCGTCCAATTTAATTATCACATATCTGTGGACGGAATGCTATACTCAGTTCCTTATGAATACATCAAAAAGAAAGTTGATGTAAAGGTAACAGATACCACTATTGAAATTTTCTACAACCATAACCGCATTGCTTCCCACCGTCGTCTGAAAGGACGCCCTGGGCAGTACAGCACGGTCACGGAACATATGCCGGAAGACCACCAGAAATATCTGGAATGGAACGGCGACCGGTTCCGCAAATGGGCTGAGCGGATTGGCATAAATACGTACACTGTGGTCAATGCAATACTGACCTCCAAACGTGTGGAACAACAGACCTACCGAAGTTGTATGGGACTTCTGAAGCTTGCTGAGAAATACTCAGATACATTACTTGAAGCAGCCTGTAAAAAGGCTTTATCCTATACATCCTCACCCAGTTACAAGAGTATTAAAAACATCCTTGTAACTGGTTCTGTAAAACTGGAATCAGAAGCTACTGAATCCAAGACCACACATAAAGCACACGGCATCACAAGAGGTGCCGATTACTATCGGAGGTAAACACATATGACAAATCAGAGTACAATAGATAAATTAATTGAAATGCGCCTGACAGCTATGGCAGATGCATTCCGTAACCAGCTGGATGATCCAAAATGCAGGGAGATTCCATTTGAGGATCAATTCGGTATGCTGGTGGATATCGAATACAGCAGTCGGAAAAATAATCGTCTCAAAAGGCTGATTAAGAATGCTGGATTCGACCAGCCGGAAGCAAATATCATGGATATTAACTACACTTCCGGACGCAAGCTGAACAAGGAACTGATTCGTAGACTTGCAACTTGCGAATATATATCTGCACACCGGAATCTTTTTATTACCGGTGCTACAGGCTGTGGTAAAACTTACATGGCCTGTGCCTTTGGCATGGAGGCTTGTAAGCAGTATTTCAATACCAAGTATGTCCGCCTTCCTGATCTGCTTATTGACTTGGAGATTGCACGGACAGATGGCAACTACAAAAAAGTAATGGCTAAGTATGCCAATCCTGTTGTCCTGATTTTGGATGAATGGCTTCTATTGAAACCAACGGATTCAGAACAAAGGGATATCTTCGAACTGCTCCACCGGAGACGCAAGAAATCTTCGACGATTTTCTGCTCCCAGTATGAATTTGAGGAATGGTATGATCAGCTCGGCGGTGATGACAGTCCTCTGGCAGATGCAATCATTGACCGCATTGCCCATGACAGTTATCGTATCAACATCACAAGCATTGATGCCGAACATGACATCTCAATGCGTGAGGTCTATGGTTTAGACAAAACATTGCGCGAGTAAACTCGCATAAACGGTTTCCGCAAGCCCGGACAGACGGTTTCCCGTCTGCCGGATTTGCGGTGTTGCCGCACAGGAATATTCACTGGGTTCTCTGAATATTCTTGTGCACTGAAAGCGCCAGTCCGGAAGCAGAGAACCACCATGCAGTTTTATTCGCTCATAGCTGAATTCAAACTATAAACTTCTCTCATAGGGCGATAGTTGGTTGCATCTTCAAGATATTTATTGAGTTTATTCCCTTATAGTACGAAATAGAATCTACAATCTTCTGAAAGAAACGCTTTTAAGGATGGAAACCCGTCAGAACTATATGACAGTGCCAGCATCCATAAGAGAACTTGAAAAGATTGAAATGGTTTGCAGAAGCAAGGGACAGTACCGTTTGGATCATGCCGTATCCAAAAAGCAAAAAACAATACTCAGCGCCTTTGGCATGGATGCTTTCAAAAGAAGTAGCAAAAGTATGCGTGGACTGATGATCTTCCTGGAAGGATAAAATACCTGCCCCTGTAAAGGGGCAATGACATTTAGTGTAACTTTTATGAAAAGTTCAGGTTCTTACTTCCTCCATACCATCTTATCCACAACTCCCGTATAGCTCTGGATCAGTTTCACGACCTTTGTAGATACATTCTTTTCTATATAATCCGGCACTGGAATTCCATAATCTCCATCCAGATTCATCTGAACTGCAGTGTCTACAGCCTGCAATAATGACTTTTCATCAATTCCGGCAAGTACGAAACAAGCTTTATCAAGTGCTTCTGGTCGTTCTGTACTTGTGCGGATGCAAACTGCAGGGAACGAATGCCCAATACTTGTGAAAAAGCTGCTCTCTTCCGGAAGTGTTCCGGAATCTGACACAACCGCAAAGGCATTCATCTGCAGATGGTTGTAATCATGAAAACCGAGCGGTTCATGTTGTACCACTCTCCGATCCAGTTGAAATCCAGATTCTACAAGACGCTTTTTGCTTCTTGGATGGCAGGAATACAGAATCGGCATATCATATTTCTCTGCCATTTTATTGATCGCATTAAATAGTGAAGTAAAGTTTTTCTCTGTATCAATATTTTCTTCTCTGTGAGCGGACAATAAAATATATTTTTTTGACTCCAGTCCTAGTTTTTGGAGAATTTCTGATTTCTCTATGTCATCCAGATTCTGCTGCAGTACTTCCGACATAGGAGATCCCGTCACATAGACACGCTCCTTTGGAAGTCCGCACTCATGAAGATATTTTCTTGCATGCTCGGAATACGCCAAATTTACATCCGAAATAATATCAACGATACGACGGTTTGTTTCTTCTGGCAAGCATTCATCCTTGCAGCGATTTCCTGCTTCCATATGGAAAATCGGAATATGCAGGCGTTTTGCTGCGATTGCTGACAGACATGAATTGGTATCTCCGAGAATCAACAGTGCATCCGGCTTGATCTGCTTCATTAACTTATAAGAACAGTTAATGATATTTCCCACTGTTGCCCCCAGGTCATCACCAACTGCATCCATATAGACGTCCGGATCGTCTAACTTCAAATCATGAAAAAATACACCATTTAAGTTATAATCATAATTCTGTCCCGTATGTGCCAGAATACAGTCAAAGTATTTGCGACACTTATTGATCACCGCACCAAGGCGAATAATCTCAGGGCGGGTTCCTACAATAATCAGAAGCTTCAGCTTCCCATTCTCTTTGAAATGAATATCTGAATAATCCACTTTGATTTCTTTACTTGACATAACATTCCCTCCACTCTAATTATCTTCCACTAATTCGAAAAATGTATCCGGATGATCTGGGTCAAACTGCTCATTCGCCCACATAAGCGTTACAAGATTCTCTGTTTCTGACAAATTGATAATATTATGTGTATATCCAGGCAGCATATGAATTGCCTCAATTTTCTCACCAGATACTTCAAAATTCATGACTGGATATGGCTGCCCATTTTCATCCAGACCAATCCTACGCTCCTGAATCAGTCCATGTCCTGAAACAACAATAAAGAATTCCCATTTGCTGTGATGCCAATGCTGACCTTTCGTAATTCCCGGCTTGCTGATATTTACAGAAAACTGTCCACAGTCTGCTGTTTTCAAAAGCTCTGTAAAAGAACCTCTGTCATCACAATTCATCTTGAGTTCAAATTTTGTCTTATGCTCCGGCAAGTAAGATAAATAGGTAGAATACAGTTTTTTTGCGAATGAGTGATGTGGAATCTCTGGCATCCATAGGGTTTTTGGCTGCTCTTTAAAAGTATACAATAACTCTACAATCTCTCCAAGTGTTGTATTATGTGTCATTGGTGCAAAACAATACTTCCCGTCTGACTGTCCAACAGCATTAACTCCATTAAATTCACAACGATGTTCTTTTCCTTCTAAAGCATCCAACAATTCTTCCACCAGATCATCAATATAGAGCAACTCCAACTCCACAGAAGGATCATTTACTGTAATTTCGAGGTCATTCGCAATGTTATTGCAGAATGTTGCCACTGCGGAATTATAGTTTGGACGACACCATTTCCCAAAGAGATTTGGGAATCGATAGATAAGTGTTTTGGCTCCTGTCTCCTCACCATAACGAAGAAACAATTCTTCTCCTGCAAGCTTACTTTTTCCATACTCACTTCCCGCATATCGGCCAATCAATGTTGCTTGAATAGAAGATGCCAGCATAACCGGGCAGTTATTTTGATATTTTTTTAATGTATCCAACAATGTAGAAGCAAACCCGAAATTTCCTGCTATGAATTCCTTAGTATTTTGAGGACGATTTACTCCCGCAAGATTGAATACAAAATCTGCTTTCTCACAGAAGTAATCAAGCAGTGCCGGATTTGTATGAATATCATATTCATAAATTTCTTCAATGCATAATTGAGGTCTTGTTCTATCTTTTTTTTCTTGTATGTTCTTTAATGATGCAACAAGATTCTTTCCGACAAATCCTGCAGCACCAGTAATTAAGATATTCATTATCTTGCCTCCCATGCCTCTAATTCATCACGAATATATTTGAGGCTTAAAAGCTTCTCTTTTACCTGTTCCACATCCAGAAGCTCTGTGTTGCTTGAATTGAACTCAGTCAATGTATTCCGCTCTACATCTCCATCCTTGAAATATTTATCATAATTCAAATCACGCTTATCGCATGGAACTCGATAAAAATCCCCCATATCAATGGCATGTGCACATTCTTCATTTGTCAATAAGGTTTCGTACATCTTCTCTCCGTGACGGATACCGATCACTTTGATTTCATTCTCTGCATGGAACAATTCTTTAACTGCCTGCGCAAGCACCTCAATCGTACATGCCGGAGCTTTCTGCACCATGATATCTCCACTATTTGCATTTTGAAATGCAAATACAACCAATTCCACAGCTTCCTCAAGGCTCATAATGAAACGTGTCATGGTCGGCTCGGTTACAGTCATATCTTTTCCTTCCTTGATTTGACTGATAAATAATGGAATAACAGATCCTCTGGAACACATTACATTTCCATAGCGTGTACAGCAGATCTCTGTCTTTTCTGGAGAAACTGTTCTGGATTTTGCCACTATCACTTTCTCCATCATTGCCTTACTTGTCCCCATTGCATTTACTGGGTAGGCTGCCTTATCTGTAGATAAACAGATGACTTTTTTCACTCCGGCTTCAATAGCTGCAGTAAGTACATTTTCTGTTCCAAGAACATTTGTCTTTACTGCCTCCACTGGGAAGAATTCACAGGATGGAACCTGCTTTAGTGCCGCTGCATGGAATATGTAGTCCACTCCATGCATTGCATTTCTTACACTCTGAATATCACGCACATCTCCTATGTAAAATTTCAGCTTATCACTATACTCTGGATAAAACTGCTGATAAAAATGCCGCATATTATCCTGCTTTAATTCGTCGCGGGAAAATATGCGGATTTCTTTAATATCTGTAGTTAAAAAGCGGTCTAGGACTGCATTTCCGAATGATCCTGTACCGCCGGTGATTAAAAGTGTTTTGTTGTTGAACATACTATTTCTCCTAAATTATTTATCTAATAAATGTTCTTTTGTCCCTTTTACAATTAACTCTATATTTTCCTCCGTTAAATATGGATGCATCGGTAATGCCAACACTGTTTTGCACAACTCCTCCGTTACCGGACATTCCACATACTGCTTTATACCATCAAAAGCTTTCTGTTCATGCATTGGCTTTGGATAATATACCATTGTAGGTATGTCTCTTCCCTTTAAATAAGTCTGCAATGCATCTCTTTCTTCCTGTGATTCTAATCGAATGGTATACTGCGCCCAACTGGAATATATTCCATCCGGAACAATCGGAGTTTTTACAACATCTTTGAGTAATTCAGTATATGTCTCTGCTACTTTATTCACTGCGTCCAATTCATATTCTCTAAACGCTTTAAGCTTCACTTGAAGAATTGCTGCTTGAATGGTATCTAATCTTGAATTCCAGCCAATTCGGACATTATCATATTTGAACGAACCTTTTCCATGTACACGAATAGACCTAAGGTAATCAGCCACTTCATCATCATTTGTGAATACTGCACCGCCATCACCATAGCATCCAAGCGGTTTTGCCGGGAAAAAGGAAGTTGTGGCTGCATCGCCAAAGCTACAGGCTCTTTGTTTTCCAATTACTCCACCAAATCCCTGCGCCCCATCTTCTAATACAAGCAGATTATATTTCTCAGCAAGTTTTTCAATTGCCGGATAATCCGCCGGTTGTCCAAAAAGATCCACTGCTATGATCACCCTCGGTCTCAATTTTTCTTCTTCAATCACGGATTGAATTGCATTCTCTAATGAATTCACATCTGCATTAAATGTATCTTTACGCACATCATAGAATACAGGTGTTGCACCTTCGAAAGAGACAATCTCACCAGAAGCAAAAAATGTAAAATCCGGAACAAATACGGCGTCCCCTTCTTTAATATCCCATGCCATCATCATCATGGTAAGGGCATCTGTTCCGTTTCCACAAGTAACACAGTGTTTTACCCCCACATACTCTGCCAGTTGATTTTCAAGTTCTGTTATCTGTCGGCCACTGATAAAATTGCTGTCCGTTGCCACTCTTATCATCGCAGTATCTATTTCATTCTTTAAAACTCTATACTGCTCTTTTAAATCCCTAAATTGCATGACTGTTTTCCCTCTTTTTTACTCTACTAAACAATTATTTTCTATAAATGCTTCCGCTTCTTGACGTACTATTTCAGGATTAAAAACTTTACGTATCCTAAAATACGATTTCGGTTCTCCACCAAATTCTCTGAATGATTTTGATATTCGTTTGATAACAGAACCTTCAAAATCATATTTCAATCCCTTCTCCGAAGCAAATTTGATTCCCTCCCATGTTAATGCATTGTATGTTTCTAACTTTTGATATTCTGGTATACTTCCTCCAAGTAGATGATATACTGATTCATCATCCCAGATTAAAAATAAAACACTTGCTATATTTCCTCCTCCACACTCTTCTGCATAGAGAATTTTTCCACACCTATTAATCTGACTACCTTGATAAATTTTCTCCCATGTTTCAAAAGAAAAAGGGCACCGCAATCCTTGTTTTAAAAATACTTTTTCATGTTCTTCATAAAATTTTTTATAATCTAATCCTTCTTTTATTGCTGCATTCTTATAACCTTTTTTTATGTTTTTTTTATATTTTGATGATACTCTTTGCCATACTTCTTCTATATTTTCCAAATTTTCCAACACGTACGTATACCTTGTAATAGCAGTGTATCTATTCCAAAAAAAAGGTAACCAATTTGTAAAGTTATAATGGTATTGTTGCTCATAAACATCTATATTTAATTCCTTTATAAAACTACATGCTGCTTCGATGACCTTTTCTTCAAAATTTTGTTTTGCAATAGACTTAGCCCCTTCGGGATATTTGAAAAGTATTCCATTATTCTGAGTTAACAATGCCTTTGTTATATATTTATAGTTTCCTCTGCTTTCAAAATAATATGGCATGGCTGCAAAAATTTGTGAATTATGTTCATATAACCATACATTCCATTTATCTTCACCACACACAGCATCTAACCACCATGCTTTTGAATAAATCGGAACATATATATCTTTACAAAATTCTACATATTTCTCCTTATTCAACATTGTATCTTTCTCCTGTTCTAATATCTCGAATTTTTTTAGCAGGTACTCCTGCATAAACACTAAATGCATCTAAATTCTTTGATACAACACTTCCAGCACCTATTACAGTACATTTTCCAATAGTTACACCTGGCAAAATTGTTACATTTGCGCCTATCCATACTTCATCGTGTATTATAATCTTCCCATTTTTAGTAAGAGTTTCTTTTATATATGGATATGTATTAATTTCTTGTCCATTATTTGCATTACTTTCACAAATACATGTAACATTGGGTGCAATAGAAACATTTTTTCCAATAACTAAATTGGAAAGATCATTATTAGGACTTACAATAAATCCCATA
>ERZ772867.651-NODE-651-length-46205-cov-8.723944_pt1 | contig 46205 bp, 31 predicted proteins | sample MGYA00511341_ERZ772867 | MGnify/ENA primary metagenome ERZ772867 (study PRJEB29015, sample SAMEA2737707) | human gut metagenome | biome: human gut; feature: human-associated habitat; material: faeces | place: China | collected 2012 ... | reverse complement strand
AGCACGCCTATTTCCGCGACGGCGGACTGGCCGTGCTGACGGGCAACATCGCCCGGCAGGGCTGCGTCGTCAAAACCGCCGGCGTGGACGAAAAACTGTTCGTCTTCCGCGGCCCGGCGCGCGTTTACGAATCGCAGGAGCAGGCCATGAACGGCATTCTCGCCGACGAGGTGCAGCCGGGCGAAGTGGTCGTCATCCGCTACGAAGGCCCCAAGGGCGGCCCGGGCATGCAGGAGATGCTCTACCCCACGTCGTACCTCAAGTCGAAACACCTCGACAAGGCCTGCGCGCTGATCACCGACGGGCGTTTCTCGGGCGGAACCTCGGGGCTTTCGATCGGCCACGTCTCGCCGGAAGCCGCCTCGGGCGGAGAGATCGCCGTCGTCCGCACGGGCGATGAGATCGAGATCGACATCCCCGGCCGCTCGATCCGCCTCGCGGTCGACGACGCGGAGATCGCCGCCCGCATGGCCGCACAGGAACGCTTCCGCCCCGCCGGCCGCGACCGCCGCGTTCCGGCGTCGCTGCGCGCCTATGCCCGGCTGGTCAGCTCGGCCGACAAAGGCGCCGTACGTATCGTCGACGATAACGAAGAATAAAAAAACGGACCCGCAATGAATACCTCTCAAACACTCCGTCCCGAAGAGCGACGCGCGGCCTCCGACCCCTCGATGACGGGATCGAAGGCCCTGATCGAATCATTTCTCCAAGAGGGCGTCGAAACCGTTTTCGGCTATCCCGGAGGCGCGATCATCCCCGTCTACGACGCGCTTTACGACTACCGCGACCGCCTGCGCCACATCCTCGTGCGCCACGAGCAGGGCGCCGTGCACGCCGCACAGGGCTATGCCCGCGTCAGCGGCCGCGTCGGGGTCTGTCTGGTGACCTCGGGTCCCGGCGCCACGAACACCGTGACGGGGCTGGCCGACGCGCTGATGGACTCCACGCCGCTGGTGCTCGTCACCGGACAGGTCGGCTCCGCGCTGCTGGGCACCGACGCCTTTCAGGAGACCAATTTCGTCGGCATCACGCAGGCCGTCACCAAGTGGAACTGCCAGGTCAAGCGCACCGAGGACATTCCCGCGGCCATCGCCAAGGCCTTCTACATCGCCCGCTCGGGCCGTCCGGGTCCCGTCGTGGTCGACATCACCAAGGACGCACAATGCGGAACAGCTCCGTTCCGCTACGAAAAAATCACCTCGATCCGCAGTTACCTCCCCGCGCCCGCACCCGACGCGGAACGCATCGCCGAAGCCGCACGGCTGATCGACCAGGCCCGCCGTCCGCTGGTCATGGTGGGTCAGGGCGTCATCCTGGGCAACGCCGAAGCCGAGCTGCGGGCGCTGCTCGACAAGAGCGGCATGCCCGCCGCCTCGACCCTGCTGGGTCTCTCGGCCCTGCCGACCGACCATCCGCAAAACGTGGGCATGCTGGGCATGCACGGCAACTACGGTCCCAACATCAAGAACCAGGAGTGCGACCTGCTCGTGGCCGTGGGCATGCGTTTCGACGACCGCGTGACGGGGAATCCCGCGCATTTCGGCGCCAACGCCAAGGTGATCCACCTGGAGATCGACCCCGCGGAGATCGGCAAGATCATCCCGGCCGACGTGGCGGTCGTGGGCGATGTGAAACGCTCCCTGCCGCTCATCACCGAGCGTATCCGCAAACGCGACCACAGCCAATGGATCGCCGGATTCCGCGCCTGCGACCAGATCGAATACGAAGCCGTCATCCGCAAGGCCGTGCATCCCGCCGAGGGGCGTATCCGCATGGGCGAGGCGGTCGCCGCCGTGGCCCGGGCCTACCGCAACGACGCGGTGCTGGTGACCGACGTGGGCCAGCAGCAGATGAACGCCGCGCGCTATTTCGGATTCCGCCGCACGCGCAGCGTGGTTACCTCGGGCGGTCTCGGCACGATGGGATTCGGACTTCCGGCGGCCATCGGGGCCAAGCTGGGCGCCCCCGACCGCGAAGTCGTCCTTTTCGCCGGCGACGGCGGCCTGCAAATGACCATTCAGGAGCTGGGCACGATCTTCCAGTCGAAGATCCCCGTGAAAATCGTCCTGCTGAACAACTCGTTCCTCGGCATGGTGCGCCAATGGCAGGAGCTGTTCTACGACCGCCGCTACTCCTTTACGGAGATGGTCAACCCCGATTTCGGGCTGATCGCCCGCGGCAACGGCCTTTCGTACCGCTGCGTCGAACGGCGCGAGGAACTCGACGAGGCCATCGCCGCCATGAAAGCCTCCGAAGGCGCCTTCCTGCTGGAGGTGCGCGTCGAGGGCGAAGAGAACATTTTCCCGATGGTCCCGGCGGGCGCCCCGGTATCGGAAATCCGGTTCGAATAAAACGAAACAGCGTATGGAACAGGAATACATCATCACCGTGTTTTCGGAGAACAAGGTGGGCCTGCTGAGCCAGATCACCACCGTCTTCACCTGCCGCGACGTGAACATCGAGAGCCTCACGACCTCGGAATCGGCGTTGCAGGGCATCCACAAATTCACCATCGCGGTCCGCACCACACCCGATCAGGTCGACAAACTCGTGCGGCAGGTCGAGAAGAAGATCGACGTGCTGAAGACCTTCGTCTACACCCCCGACGAGGTCGTGCAGCAGGAGATCGCCCTCTACAAGGTGACCCGCAGCCGGGGCGTCGAACAACTCGTCAGGGAACACAACGTCCGCATTCTGGAGATCGACGAGGACTACATCGTCGTCGAGAAAACCGGCCACAAGGCCGACACGCAGGCGTTGTTCCGCCTGCTGCAACCCTACGGCGTACAGCAGTTCGTGCGCAGCGGCACGGTGGCCATCATCAAGTCGCGGCGCGAGCTGCTGAACGAGTACCTTGAAGAAATCGACCGTTTAAGGGCCGAATCCGATGAAGAAGGGAGCAAAAGCGAAAAATAACTTTCAGAACATATAACAAACTCAAAATCACGAAAATCATGGCAAAGATCAATTTCGGCGGCGTCGAAGAGAACGTCGTAACCCGCGAGGAATTTCCTCTGGAAAAAGCGCTCGAAACACTCAAGGACGAGACCATCGCCGTCATCGGCTACGGCGTGCAAGGCCCCGGACAGTCGCTCAACCTGCGCGACAACGGATTCAGGGTCATCGTGGGCCAGCGCGAAGGCTCCGCGAGCTGGGACAAGGCCGTAGCCGACGGCTGGGTGCCGGGCCAGACGCTTTTCGGCATCGAGGAGGCCGCCGAGCGCGCCACGATCATCCAGTACCTGCTCTCCGACGCCGGGCAGATCGCCGTATGGCCTTCAATCAAAAAGCACCTCACGCCGGGCAAGGCCCTCTATTTCTCCCACGGCTTCGGCATCACCTACAAGGAGCGCACGGGCATCGTGCCCCCGGCCGACGTGGACGTGATCCTGATCGCCCCGAAAGGCTCGGGAACCTCGCTGCGGCGCATGTTCCTCCAGGGCCGCGGACTCAATTCGAGCTATGCGGTGTTCCAGGACGCCACGGGCCGCGCCTTCGAACGCGTCGTGGCGCTGGGCATCGGCGTGGGTTCGGGCTACCTGTTCGAAACCGACTTCAAGCGCGAGGTCTACTCCGACCTCACGGGCGAGCGCGGCACGCTGATGGGCGCCATCCAGGGCATCTTCGCCGCCCAGTACGACACGCTGCGCGCCAACGGCCACACCCCCTCGGAGGCCTTCAACGAAACGGTCGAGGAGCTGACCCAGTCGCTCATGCCGCTGGTCTCGGAGAACGGCATGGACTGGATGTACGCCAACTGTTCGACCACGGCCCAGCGCGGCGCGCTGGACTGGTGGAAGAAGTTCCGCGACGCCACGAAACCCGTCTTCGAAGAGCTGTACAGGGAGGTGGCCGCCGGCAACGAGGCCCAGCGTTCGATCGACCTGAACAGCAAACCCGACTACCGCGAGAAGCTCAACGAGGAGCTGCGCGAGATGCGCGAAAGCGAGATGTGGCAGACCGGCGCCGTCGTGCGCAAGCTGCGTCCCGAAAACAACTGACACAAGGCAAGGTCCTGAAAAAGGCCGGCGGCAGCAGTCGCCGGCCTTTTTCGCGCAATTCGGTTTTGCACCCGTTCAATTTTTATGTATCTTTGCCTGCCGGAACACCGGCAATCCAAACAAAACTACTCAATATGTACAGCCATGACAACCGGGTGGTCATCACCCTCGACGCCGGCGGCACGAACCTCGTTTTCGGCGCCATGCAGGCCAACAAATTCATTGTGGAGCCGATCACCCTCCCGTCGCATGCCGAGAACCTCGACAAATGCCTCGCGACGATGGTCGAAGGGTTCCAGGCCGTCATCGACCGTCTGTCCGAAAAACCCGTAGCCATCAGTTTCGCATTCCCCGGCCCGGCCGACTATCCGAACGGCATCATCGGCGGTTATCTGCCCAACTTCCCGTCGTTCCGCGAAGGCGTGGCGCTGGGTCCGTTCCTCGAAGCGAAATTCGGCATCCCGGTATACATCAACAACGACGGCGACCTGTTCGCCTACGGCGAGGCGCTGGGAGGCGCCCTGCCCGAGGTCAACGCCCGGCTCGAAGCGCTGGGAAGCCCGAAGAAATACAAAAACCTCGTCGGCTACACCTTCGGCACGGGACTCGGCGTGGGCCTTGTGATCGACAACCGGCTGAACCGCGGCGACAACTCATGCGTCGAGACGTTCTGCCTGCGTCACAAGAAAATGCCCGAAATCATCGTCGAGGACGGGGCGTCGATCCGTGCCGTGAAACGCGTCTACGGCGAAGCTTCGGGCAACGTGAACCACACCTTCGAACCGAAAGATATCTGCGAAATCGCCGAGGGTAAACGCCCGGGAGATGTCGAGGCTGCGAAGAAGGCTTTTGCCGAAATGGGCGAGATCGCCGGCGACGCCATGGCTACGGCCGTGACGCTGGTGGACGGACTGATCGTCATCGGCGGCGGCATCACGGCGGCCCGCAAATGGATCATGCCCAGCCTGCTGAACGAGCTGCGTTCGAAGATGCACCAGCTCAACGGCAACGAGTTGAACCGCGTGCAGATGAAGGTTTACGATCTGGACGACGAGACTGAATTCCGCGAATTCGCCAAGGGCGCGCAGCGGCCCCTGAAAGTCTACGGCACGGACCGCTACGTGGCCTACGACCCGCAGAAACGCATCGGCGTGACCATTTCGAAACTCGGCGCGAGCCAGGCCATTTCGGTCGGAGCATACGCTTTCGCCTTGAGCCAGCTCGACACGGAAAACGCATAAAATAGATCGACCATGTATAAATTTCAACCGATTCTGAAATCCCTGATCTGGGGCGGCGAGAAGATCGCCCCTTACAAGGGAATCGCCACCGACCAGCGCAACATCGGCGAAAGCTGGGAGCTTTCGGGCGTCAAGGACAACGAGTCCGTCGTCGCCGAAGGCCCCGAAGCCGGGACATCGCTCCCGGAACTGATCGCCCGTCACGGCGCGGCGCTGTTGGGCAAAGCCAACTACGGGCGTTTCGGCGAGGAGTTCCCGCTGCTGATCAAGTTCATCGACGCCCGGCAGGATCTCTCGATCCAGGTGCACCCGAACGATGAGCTGGCATGGGAACGCCACAAATCCAAGGGCAAGACCGAAATGTGGTACGTGGTGTCGGCGGATAAGGACGCGCACCTGCGTTCGGGCTTCTCGAAGCAGGTAACGCCGGCCGAGTACGAGGCCAGCGTCGGGGACAACACCATCACGGACATCCTGGCCGACTACAAGATCGCACCGGGCGACGTGTTTTTCCTGCCCGCGGGACGTGTGCACTCGATCGGCGCGGGGTCGTTCATCGCCGAAATCCAGCAGACCTCGAACATCACCTACCGCATCTACGATTTCAACCGCCGCGATGCCAACGGCAACACCCGCGAACTGCACACCGAACTGGCGAAGGGCGCCATCGACTACACCGTGCTGCCCGATTACCGGACGCATTACGAGCCGGCGCAGGACACGCGCGTGGAGCTGGTGTCGTGCCCTTATTTCACCACGTCGCTCTACGATCTGACCCGCCCCGAGACGCTCGACCTCGCGTCGCTCGACTCGTTCGTCGTGGCGATTTGCATCGAGGGCCGCGGTACGCTCACCGACGACAGCGGCGCAGCGGTTCCGGTGCACCAGGGCGAAACGGTCCTGATTCCGGCTTCGGCCCGTTCGCTCGCCTTCACGCCCGACGGCGGCATGAAGATTCTGACAAGCTGGATCGGCTGATCCGCCTCTTCGGCTCAACGAAAAAACTCCGGCCTGCGAAAATGCAGGCCGGAGTTTTTCGTTACGGCAAGCCGGAATTACTCCGCCTTGAACCACGCCTTCGTGCCGTAGGTCGCTCCCGCACCCGTCTTCACCACCGAAGCGTCGACCGGGAAATACCCCTTCGCCGCATCCATCGAAGAGAACGGAGCTTCCACGCCGTCGCCCATCTGGTTGTTTGCAGGCGTGTAGCTTCCGGTATGCTTCGCCGACCAGAAATTCGTATCGCTGACCGGCGCGGTGTAGAGGTAATTATAGGTTACCTCCGCCTTGTCAGCCGTAAATCCGGCCGTGTCATACACACCCGTCAGATAATTTTTCGCGGTAACACCGGTATAATACCCGACATTCTTGGTCACGGTCAGCCCTGCGAGGACATAAGCCCGGATCATAATGTTCGGCTGGTAAATGTTATAAATCGTATTGTTCGTCACCTCGACCTGAAGCCGGGTCGTCTGGAATGCCTGCGACCTGTCCCCGCAGTTGATCAGGTAGTTCTGCAAAGGCGTTTCGGCATAAAATACGTTGTTATCCAGACGAATCAACTGCTGCGTATGCGCGTCCTTCGCCTTGGTCGAATAGAACGGCTTGTTGGCGACGGTCATCTTCACGATCGAATTCCCGAAATAGACACTCTTGAAATTCTGCGTATTGTGCGAATCGTAAACCACATTGTAGGCGGCATCCACGGTACAATCCTCGACATGCAGCGTCGGATCATAGGTGGCATTGGTCGTCGTAAAGAGGTTGTAATTGCCCGAGGCTGCGATATGCAGGTTCTTGAAAGCCGCATTGTACTTGCAACGCAGTTCCGGCCCGGAGATCGTCGCCTGCGCACGTTCGGGATAACGGCCGATCAGCACGATGTCGCCCATATTGATCGACGCGCCCGAAATCGTGAACGACAGATCGGCAGCATCGGAGTTGTCGACGAAAATCAAACCTCCGGCCGTAATGATCGCAGCGGTCAGTTCGGACGGCTTGAGCAGCTGCGCTTCCGGATAGACCGTCTTATTGATCGTCAGGTCGCCCAGCGCGATGTCTTTCCCGTCCTGATAATCCTGATAGTAGTCCGTCTCGGCGGTAACGGGAGCCGCCGCCGTCGTGTTCTGCACGCTTGCCACCTCGCTCGTCAGATCGCCGGCATAGGCGACCACGTAGATCGTATAGGCCGTATTGGCTTCGAGATTCCCGACCGTCACGCCCGTACCCGTACCGGCCGTGCCTTCGGCAAGAACCCTGGCGGCGTCGGGAGCCGCTTCCGTCGATTTGAGGCAGAGGTATTTCCAGCCGTCGGCATTGGCCGAGGGCGCAACGTCGAAGGTCAGCGCCGACTGCGTGGGCTCGACCGTCGCGGAGTTGGTCACCGCAACCGTCGGAGCGACGGGAGCCGTTCCGGTGCTCTCAACCTGGATTTTGGCCACCGTCGAAAGCCCGCCGGCCGCAAAGGCCTCGATCGCCACGTCCTTCGACGTGTCGGCCGTGGCGCGGGTCACGGCTGCGGGGGCCGTCACGATCAGTTCGGCCCTCTCATCCACGGCATCGGTCAGGCGTGCCGACCAGCCCTCGGGAGCCGACAGTTTCACCTGCTCGACACCTCGGATCTCCACCACGAAACGTTCGGTGGCCCCGGCGTCGAACGTCTGCACACCCTCGGTCGGCGTGACGATCCGGCAGAAGAAATCGCTCACGATCGGAATGCGCAGTTCCTCGCCGCCGAGCAGCCTGATATAGAGGTCGCCGCCATCGACCTTCACCTCCTCGAAGAACTTGTCGGTCACCGTACCCGAGCCGATGGCCTTGACGGGCTGGCCCTTGGTGTCCTTCACATTTTCGAAGGAGGTGCCGCCGTCGTAGCTCACCTGCCAGTAGCCGGTGGCCTCGTCGATGCGGAACCGGGGCGTCGTGCCGTCCTCGGCCACGGCCTTCACGCCGAGCGAGGTGAACGTGGCTCCGTTGTCGGTCGACACCTGCCACTCGCCCTTGTCGTTGATCGAGACGATCGGAATCACGGCCTCGGCCTCGCTGCCCTGCACCAGTTCGATGGTCTCGCCGTTGGTCAGCGTGATGAGATATTTGCCATCGGAGGTCTCGACCTTGGAGATCGTGGCGCCGCCGTAGAGTTTCTGCAACGCCTCGATGTTGCCGTTCAGCGCGTCGACCTGCGTTTCGAGCGCCTGCACGCGGCTCTTCAGGTCGTCGATCGCATCCCACAGGTCGTCGTTGTTGTCGCACGACTGGAAAACCGCAGCCAGCGCGACGAAGATCAGGATCAGATACTTTTTCATAATATGTTTGGTTTTTTATTCTATTTCAATGAATTGAGCCATGCGGGGACATACCCTAACCGCTGGCGCAGCTGCGCTTCGTAGAGCGACAGCGGCTCGACGGCCGCGCCGTTGCTTTCGAGGTATTTCACCTGTTCGGCGCTCTCGTCGAAGGTGACCGCCGCGCCGTGGAATCCGACGATGATCGGCGGCATGGTCTTCCACCACTTGTCCGAGGAGAGCCACCACTTGAACGGTTCGGCCCCGAAATCGTGCGCCGCACGCGTGGCGTTCAGATTCCAGATCGTCAGGTCGCCCAGGTGGTTGGGCACGTTGGTTTCGTCGCCGCCGAAACGCCATTGCACGAATCCGCCCGTGCAGCGGTCGACGAGCGTGGCGCGCGGCTGCCTGGAATGCGACTCGAAGAAGGCGTCGTCACCCCACGTGTTGTTCCACAGCACGGCCCCCAGCGAGGTGTTCGACACACCCGAGGCGTGGTACTGTCCGGCGTTTTCGAAATACCCCGTGCTCGTATAGGGCGGCGAGACAGCCTGCCCGCGGCTGCGGTCGCAGACCTTGCCGATGAAGATGCGCGACGAGGACTGCGAGCGCACGCCCGAGTGGCCGCGGTTGCCGCTGATCTCGATGTCGTAGGCCGAGCAGTTGGCGCTCGACACGATCGACAACGCCTCGCTGACGCCCCTGAAATCGACGCGGCGAATCCACGAATCGGTCAGACGCATCATGTTGAGCGGCTTGTAAGCCCCGTCGTCCTCCCACGAAGCGTGGTGGCCGAAGTTCTCCTTCGAGCGACCCTCGAACGTGAGGTCCTCGACACCGACATGTTCATAATGGGGGTATTTGCGGATTTTCCAGCCCCATTTGGCCTCCACGGCGTACATGATCGGTTCGGCGAAGGTCACGCGGTTGCCGCTTACGGAAGCCACCTGGTGATAGTCCTCGACCGTAATGGTCTGAATATCGGTCATGTTTCCCTCGACCCGGTGCGGCGCCAGCTCCTGCGCCACCAGCGTCGGGTCGTTGTTCGAAAGCGAAAGGCACACCCAGTCGCCCTTCCCGATGCCGGCCGCCGAAGCCACCTCCACCGAGAACGTGCCGCGTGCGGCGTCGCCCGTCACCGTCGTGAGGTCCGAAAGTCCCGAATTGTGCTTGATATTGATCATCATGGGCGACGACCACATCTGCTCCGAGTTGTTCGGCAGGTTGGGCGTGTCCATGACGAGCGTCGTCTTGCCGCGGCCCGCGCCCTTGAGCACGAAATACCCCCCGCGGATGAAAATCTCCTCGCTGCGGTTGTTTCCCTTCGAATCGGTGTATTTCTGGTTGGCGGAGGTTGGGTCCACCACGTTGTCGTCGTCGTTGTGGAGGACGAAACGCCCCTCGGGGAAATAGATCACCGCCCGGGCATTGGCATTCGCGAGGTTCGCCCCCGCATCGCTCCGCCCGGAAAGTTTCAGCTCCTTGAGCAGCGCAGTCAACGCCCCGCGCGAGGACCTGACGCCCGTGGGATCGGCGCCGTAGTCGACGACGTTGTAAACCTTGTAGCCCAGTCCCCAGACATCGGCCGGAGCCTCCTCGCCGTGCTTGTAACCGGCATACGAATAATCGAGCAGGACGTTATCCGCAGTTCCGGCCTTAAAATTCCGCCATGCCAGAGCGGCGTTGGCATCCACCTGCTCGTCGAGCAGCGTCACGTTCAGCGTGACGAGTTTCCGGTATTTCCTGTCCGAATAGACCGTCACCGAGACCGCCGCCTGCTGCGAAGCGGCGTCGAACGTCGCGGGAGCCTTGACCGTCAGCGTCGTCTCGCCAAGCACGGCCGTCCAGCCCGCAGGCGCGTCGATCACCGCCTCGGCGACGTTGTTCTGCACGACCTCGAAAGCCCGGGTCTCCCCGAGGCGGAAAGTCTCGTTGTCGGAAGCCGTCACCGTCAGTCCGAAATCGTCGAAGACGGGAAGCGTGAGTTTTTCGCCGTCGAGCAGTTCGACCGCCAAAAGTCCGGTCGTCGCGTCGTAAGTCACCGACTTGAAAGCCGAACTGTAACTGACGACGACTTTATCCCCCAAGGCATTGACCGGCTGTCCGTTTTGCAAAAGCGGCGCGTAGGTCGCCCCGCCGTCGAGGCTCACGAGCCACTCCCCGTCGGCCGAAACCTTCAGCTGCGGGGTGACGCCCTCGGCGCCGGGCTTATGGTCGCCGCCCGAAACGGGCCATGCCGAAACGTACTCTCCGCCGACCTTCAGCCGCTCGGAAGTGGCTCCGCCGTCGAGGCTCACGGTCCAGTAGCCCTCGGCGTCGATGCCCATGACGGGAACCAGCGCCTCGATCTTCTCACCGAGGATGACGGGCAGCCGGGTTCCGTCGCTCAACTCGATCTCGTACCCCTTTGCGTTGGGTTCGATCCCGACGATGATCGTCGACTCGTCCATCAACTTGTGGAGCGCCACGATGGAGGTGTTCACGCTGCCGATCTTCGCCTCCAGCGCAATCACCCGATCGCGCAGGCTCCCGATCTCGTCGCGGATGCCGTCGGTGTTCTCACACGATTGCAGCACAAAAGCCGAGGCCGCTGCAATCCACAAAAACAATTTATTCATATCCGATTGATTGTTAGTTATTCGTATCATAGGGAACCACGTCGGACAAGACGCCCTCGCGGAACCACACGTCGTCGTTGTCGCGCAGCAACACGGCCAGTTCGCGGCACAGCGCGGCGAACAGCGCGGGATGCTCCTCCGGCGCGAGGTTGTGCAGCTGGTAGGGATCGGCCGCATCGTCGAACATCAGCACGCGTTCGAGCGTCCCGTCGCGGCCGATGCGCAGCTCCATCGTATGCGTTGCGGTCTTCACGCCGCGCGCCTGGGCGAAGAAGCCGCGGACCAGGCCGTCGGCATCGCGCCCGCCGTCGAGGTTGCGCATGTAAAGGGCAGCGCGCGGGCGTTCGGGCTGCACGGCGTCCTGCCGCAGCACGGCCGAGTAGTCGCACCCCTCGACACTCGCGGGAACCCGCTCCCCGAGGCCCGCCAGCCCCAGCAGCGTCGGCATGATGTCGGGCGTCGAGAGCAGCAGATCGTCCACACGGTGCGGCACCCGCCCCGGATAGCGCACCAGAAAGGGAATGTTCAGCGACTCGCGCCAGATCGAGTTCTTGGGGTCGTCGGTCGAATGGCTGGTCATCGTCTCGCCGTGGTCCGAAGCGAAGACCACGATCGTGTTTTCCGTAAGCCCCGCCTTGTCCAGCGCAGCGAGCAGGCGGCCGAACTCACGGTCGATACCGCTCACGTTGGCAAAATAGTAACGCACGGCGGCGGCCTTGGCCATCGTCGTGTCGGCGTTGTCGCGCACGAGCAGTTCGGTCAGCGACTTGTCCTTGTAACGTTCATACCCCTCCAGGTCGCAGTCGTCGGTCGAAGCGTAGGGCGAATGCGGCGGATTCATGCCGATCATCATCAGGAACGGTTTTTCGGGATCGCGCACGCCGCCCTTGTTTTCGATATATTCGATGGCTTTCGAAACTTCGTGCCGCGGCGACCACTCGTCGACATCGTGACGGTTGCCGTCGGTATCCCAGTAATGGGGATGTTTGTGCACGTCGTAGGTGCCGTAGGAGTACCAGTAGTTGAACCCGTGGCGGCGTTCGGGCGGCGTGTAGGCGTCCCACTCGGGAACGGCGTCGCTGACGTAGGTTCCCGGACGCTGGGGGTTGTTCTTCGTCGGGAAGTCGGCGTGCAGCTTGCCGATATAGGCGCAGTCGTAGCCCGCCGCCGAGAAGACGTCGCCGATACACTCGACGTCCTCGCGCAGCGAACTTTCGGGACGCTCCGACATGCAGTTCAGCACCACGCCGTTCCGCTCGGGATACATGCCCGAAAGCAACATGCCCCGGTGGGGGCTGCTCACGGGGAAATTGCTCACCGCCTCGGTCAGCACCGTGGCTTCGCGGGCGAAGCGGTCGAGGTTGGGCGTTGCGACCGGATCGCCCTTCCACCCCACCTCGGCGGCGAACTCCGGATCGCTCCAGAACCCCAGCGAGGAGTTGCGATACTGGTCCGGAAATACGTAGATCACGTTGGGGCGCCCGGCCTCCGACTGCCCGCAGGCCGTCAGGGCGAGGCCCGCAAACGGAATTGCAATTCTAATTTTCAACATCGTGTCTTATTTCATTTCAATCAGGTTCACTTCGCGCGTCGCACCTTCGCGGCACGTGAAGATCAAAGCGGTGTTTTCGCCCGCGGGTTCGATCCGGCACTCCGGCCTATCGTCTGCGGACTGCCAGCGGCCGCGGATCACGACCTCCAGCTGCGACTCTCCCGAGGGATTGTCGATCCACTTGCGGGAGTAGACGCTCCGCTCGGCGCGCCTGCCGTCGGCATCGAACACCTCGTCGCTCGGCCCCTCGTAGAAACGCAGGTCGGGGTCCGCAGCGCTCACCGTCAGCCCTTCGCCATCCCCGCCGATTATCACCAGCGAAGGCAGCGAAACGCTTTCCAGCAACCCCTCGCCCACCTTACCGGCCGCAAAAAGGGCATAGCCCGTAATGCCCGACGGCCTGTCGCGCAGGATATGCGCCGAGGCGTCGCGGCGCAGCACCTCGTAGGGAAGTTCCCGCGCGTAGCGGGCCGCCTCTTCGTCCGAAGCGTGCACGGCCAGCATGTATTCGTACCCGCCGCCGCTGACGGAGCCGCTGCCGTGATCTATCCACGCCGTTGCGAAATTGTTCTGCGTCGGGGCGTCGGTCTCCTCGTCGAGCGAACGCTGAAGTGATTTCGAAACGACTACCCTACCTTTCGGCACGAAGTAAGCGTTGCGCAGGTTGTCGCGCAGGACGGCGCCGCCTGCAAGTTCGGCCCGGTAGGGGAACTGCGTCACCGCCTCGCCGTTCACGACGAGCGGATCGGCCGCGTCCGCCAGAAAATTCTGGAACAGCGTCGTATGCACACCGCCCTCGGCCTTGTTTTCGATGTCGGAACCCATACAGACGATGCGGTTGTCGAAGAAAAACCACGACTTGCGCGCCCGCAGCGAACCGTTGTATTTGTCGTGCTCGTGGAGTTCCATCGCGAACACCCCGTCGCGGCCCCTGTGGCTGACGCCTCCGGCGAAGGCCTCGTCGGAGAGGAGCATCTCCTCGTAGCCCGACGCGGTGTCGACGTTCCGGATGTCGGCCTTCATCCGCTCCATCGGGATTTCGAGCGCCGTCGTCCCGGGAATGTGCCGCCAGTCCCAGCCCTCCTGCCGGAACCCGCTGCCGAAGGCGCTCACGGGATCGCCGTCTGCAAGCAGCTGCATGCTGCCGTGCGTCAGGTAGCGGCCGTAGTGGTTGGCTCCCTGGTAAATCTCCGCCGACCAGAGATAGCGGCTGTGGCCCGCGACGGTCACCAGCCAGTCGGCGCGCCGGTGCGACACCGAGGCATTGTAGCCGTAGACGCGGTTCCCCGCAGGCGAAGGTTCGGGAGCGAAGCCCTTTTCGGCGAACAGCCGCGTATAAGCGTCTTTTCCTTGGGCCACACGCAAGTAGGCGGCGGCCAGCTCCGGGTCGATCTCCCCGCGGCCGTCGGGCGTACCCGCGACGGCCAGCCGGGCATAATGCCACGGGACCAGTTCTCCGCGGCCGTCGGGATGACGGCCCGAAAGGGCCAGCGGAAACGACCGCAGATTGCAGTAGAAGCGCATTTCGAGCAGCGCGCGTTTCAGAACGGCATGGCTTTCGGCGCTCACCGCGAACTGCGTCTTCGACAACAGCCACACGGCATTCACGGCCCCGCCGCTGAACCCGTCCACGGCATAGGCCGGGTAGTGACGCCGGTGGTGGAAGACCGTGCCGTCGCTCTTGAAGCAGGGCCCGGTCCCCTCGGTGACCTTATATCCGTTGTCGACCCAACGGGAGAACGCCTCCAGCCAGGCCGCCTTCACCGGGGTGTCCGGGAGCATCACGATGCTCGCCAGACGGCCGACGAGCGAGGTGTTGAACGCGTCGATGTCCATCCCCGGCTCCGCCGGCGGAAGTTTCACCTCGCCCACGCCCGAAAACCACTCCATAGCCTGCTGCACGTCGTGTTCCAGCCCGGCGCGACGCAGCACGTCGCGCATGATGACGGGAGCCGTGTAAAAATTGCGCATGCTGTACCCCAAGTGGTGCAGGGTTCCCTGCGCACTTCCCGCGGCGAAGCCCTGATCCAGAAGATGCCGCGTCAGCAGCACATACATCCGCTCCAGCTCCGCCCGCTCGGCGGCGTCCGCAGCGGCATCGTGGGCCACGGCGACCTGGAACAGGAAGTCGTTGTATTTGCGCAGCGTCTGGCCGTTGTCGTTGAACAGTTTGCCGACATCGGGATGGCCCAGATTAATATAGGTCTCGGCATAGCGCACGAACCAGATCGGCTTGCCCCGAAGCGTCCCGTCGGAATTTTCCGCAATGCCGTATGCGTCGAAGCGTTTGCGCAGGGTCTTCATCGCCATCGGCTTCCGGCCTTCGAGCAGCAGTTCGCGCAGACGCCGTTCGACGGTCGCCATATCGCGCCGCTCCCCCTCACCGACCGCGGCGGGGAGTGCGGGCATCGGATTGCGCCACGATTGCAGCAGCGTGAGCCAGTGGCTCGTGGTCGCGGCGTTGATGAACGGCGCCTGGAAATCGGCCGTATGGTGCCGCACGTCTTGAAACGAGGAGAGAATCAGGTGGTCGAAATACAACTCGCCCCGTTCGACGCCCTCCGCCGTGACGACCAGTTCGTCCATCCCCTCCTCGGGCCGGCCCTGCATGTCGCGGTCGAAAGCCACCCATGCCCCGCGCCAGCCGGTGAACTCCAGTCCGTAGTCGAACCACGCGCAGGTGCGCCCCTCCTTGCGGAACTCGAAACGCAGTTTCCCGTCGAGCGCCTTCGGGGCGTAGACCCAGAACACGAAGGTCGAAACGGAGGTCTCCCTGGGATTGGGATTTTCCGACAGGTAACCCACCGGGGATTCGATGCGCACCCGGGCGCCCGCCCGCGACCATTGCCAGCGGAGCGCGTGGGCGCCGTGCTTATAATGGTCGCCCGAGACGGACAGCGACGAGCCTTCCGACGCCGTGAAAGGCGCCGCAGACTCCTCAAACGAAAGAATCCGCGCATCGGCGACCTCCCGCACCGACTGCGCCGGTGCGGCCCACGACCACACCGACGCAGCGGCGAGAAACAACAGTTTATACATGGGCATCCGGTTTAAAACAAAGGTTCGCCCGCCTCCAAGCGGCCCTTGCGGATCAGTGCCTCAAGGAAATAGTAATCTGCGTAGTTCAGCGGCACGTCGATATTGCTGCCGTGCGGGATGCTGCCCACGGAGTGCATCAGCAGGAACCCGCCGTTGCCGCCCACCGGAGCGCGGTAGGCCGGCGACGAGAGCGACTCGACGATCCGGTCGGCCTTCTGCTTATACAGCCCGTCCCCCGTATAGGTGTACATTTCGTAGAACGCCGAAGCGATGATGGCCGCCGTCGAGACGTCGCGCGGTTCATTGGGAATGTTCGGCGCATCGTAGTCCCAGTAGGGAACCAGATCGGCGGGCATGTTCTTGTCGCCCAGCATGAAACCGGCCACCTTCCGCGCATGGTCGAGGTAGCGTTTGTCGCCCGTGTAACGGTAGCAGGCCGTATAGCCGTAGACGGCCCATGCCTGTCCGCGCGCCCACGCCGAATCGTCGGCATAGCCCTGCGCCGTGCAGCGTCCGCGCACGTCGCCCGTCGTCAGGTCGTAGTCCACGACGTGATAACAGCTGTAATCGTCGCGGAAGTGCTCCTTCAACGTTCGGTCGGCATGCTTCACCGCGATATTATAATAGGTGCTGTCGCCCGAAAACTCCGTGGCCTTGAACATCAGTTCGAGATTCATCATGTTGTCGATGATCACCGGGCACTGCCAGCCTCGCTCGCCCTGCCAGCCGCGGTCGGCGTCCCACGACTGGATGACGCCCGGCACCGGCCGGAAACGCGTCGCGAGCGACTTGGCCGTCTGGACGATCACATCCTCGTAGCCGGGTATGTTTTTCAGCCGCAGTCCGTTGCCGTAGCTGTCGTAGACCATGAAGCCCACGTCGTGATGCCATTGCAGGTACTGCACCGAATCGAGGATCTCGGTATGCTTCCGTGCGCGCGCGGCCCATGCCTCGTCGCCCGTCAGTTCGTACATGTACCACAGCGTCCCGGCGAAGAAACCGCTCACCCAGTCGTCGACGGGCACGTAGTCGATCCGCCCGTTCTTCCAGGTCGAGGGGATGCGGATCACACCGCCCGTCTCGCTCGAATCGGCCAGCATGCCGATCTGCTTTTCGGCGACGGCGATGTTTTCGTCAATGATCGAAGCGCGCTTCGAAGGCTGCGAGCAGGCGGAAGTCCCTGCCAGGAGGAGCACAACGGTCGCATATTTAAATAAGGTCTTCATAAATTAGGTGATTAACATGATTATTTTGGTAAACCAAACCAGCTTTTCGGACAAAGGTAAAGTTTTTTTCGGACATGCAACATATTTTAATAACATTTTCCGATGAATGTAAAATTTTTATTATTTTCTCTTTGAAAAATTTTGGCGAACCAATTTCTTTATTTATTTTTGACCAAATATGAATCTATGAAAAATATATTAAAACACGCTGTACCAGCGATTTGGATACTATTCGGCACGCTTTGGGGCCAGCATGCCGCTGCGGCAATCGACGCCAAAATCAGTTTCGAAACGGAAATTCCCAAGGCTTTCGTATGCGGCGAAAACAGCACGGCCGAATTGAGCGGCCTCCACTACAAGGACGGGAGCCGTTCGCTGCGCTGGTCGTGGAGCGCGCCGTCGACGCTCCGCTTCAACGACTTCGGACAGCTGATGCGCTCGCTGCGGGTCAAGGGCGCGGGCGTCATGCTCTGGATCTACAACCCCAGGGCCGTCGACGCCGACATGCGGTTCTCGTTCGAGACGCCCACCGGCGAAGTCCCCTACCGGTTCGATTTCCACATGGATTTCACGGGCTGGCGCGCCTGCTGGATCAAGTACAACGACATGCCGGGCGACCACGCCTCGCAGCAGGTATCCCGGCTGACAATCTCGACGCCCGCCGGGGTCGAAAGCGGCGAACTGTTCCTCGACCGCCTGACCTTCTCCGAGGTCAAGCTCCACGACCAGATCACCCCCGACAAGCAGATTCCCGGCAACAACTGCAATCTCTCTCGCGAATTGTGGCACTGGGCGCGCCTCTGGGAGTGGGAGCAGTACGAATACGAAGAGCCGCTGCGCGACGTCACGCCCGCGGAAAAGGCCCAGCTCGACGCCGTGAAATCGCGCATCGAAAGCATCGTCGCGGCCAACATGTCGAGCGCCAACTACATCAACGGCACGATCATCCCGCGCGCCCGGGCGACCTTCGAAAAGGCCGCGATCCGCCGCACCGACGACGGCGGGATCATCGGCGCCCCGCTGCTCTCGAACGACGAGTGCAACCGCCCGAAAGGCGAACTGCGCCTGGACGACATCGAGAACATGCTCAACGCCTTCGCGCTGAACAGCCATATCAACAACGATCCGAAATACGACGACGATTTCTTTCTGGTGATGGACCACGCCATCGACCAGGGCTTCGCCTTCGGCCACGGCAACGGAACCAACCACCACTACGGCTACAACATACGCAAGATCTACGACGCCATGTGGCTCATGCGCGACAAGATCGCCGCACGCGGCAAGACCGACGAATACGTCAAGGTGCTGGCCTACTGGAGCGGCCTGGCGGAGACCCGCAAACCCTACGTCTACGGCCGCGACGAGCTGCTCGACTCGTGGCACACGCTGCTCATCCCCAAGATCGTCAGCGCGCTGATGCTGCCCGACGAGGCCGAACAGTACCGCGCCATGAAGAGCCTCGGCGTATGGCTCTCGGGGAGCCTCGGCTTCACGCCGGGCACCATCGGCGGCATCAAGCCCGACGGCACGACCTTCCACCACGGCGGCTTCTACCCCGCCTACTCGACCGGCGCGTTCGCCATGATCGGCTACTTCTGCAAAGCAACCCGGGGAACGGATTTCACCCTCTCGGAGCAGGCGCGCCGCAACTTCAAGCTGGCGCTGATGACCATGGCCAGCTACACCGATCTGCGCGACTGGGGACTCGGCCTGGCCGGCCGCCATCCCTTCGGCAAGAACGGCCGCATCCCCGACGCCGACGTCAACGCATTCGGTTATCTGGCCGCGCTGGGCGACCTGACGGGCAGCGGCAAGGGCGCGGACCCCGAACTGGCGGGCGCCTACCTGCGCCTGAAAGGCACGGACAAGGAGTTGAACAGCCTCTTCAGGAAAGAGGGGATTTCGGCGGGTCCCACGCCCTCGGGATTCTTCGTCTATAACTACGGGGCCGCGGGCATCCACCGCCGCGGCGACTGGATGGTGACGCTCAAAGCATTCAACACCGATGTCTGGGGATCGGAGATTTATACCAAGGACAACCGCTACGGACGCTACCAGAGCTACGGTTCGGCGCCGATCATCGGTTCGGGCAATCCCGTCTCGGCCGCGGCGAGCGGATTCGTGCAGGAGGGCTGGGACTGGAACCGCGTGCCGGGCGCCACGACCATCCATCTGCCCTACCCCGAACTGGAAAGCCCGCTGCCGGGGACGCTCATGGAGCGCAACCCCGAGCGCTTCTCGGGCGCCTCGTCGCTCGAAGGCCGCAACGGCATACTGGCCCTGCACTTCGTCGAAAAGGACCGCAAGAACTTCACCCCCGGGGCCACGGCGTACAAATCCGTCTTCTGCTTCGACAACCGGATGGTCTTCCTCGGCAGCGGCATCGACAACGACAACCAGGCATACCCCACCGAAACGACGCTTTTCCAGCTGCGGATGGACAGCCCGGCCGAACAGATAGAAGTCGACGGCGAGCTTTACGACGCTTTCCCGCTCAACCTCTCCAGAGGCGGCGAGCGGCTGGCGCTCTCCGACACGAAGGGCAATTTCTACGTGGTGAAGAACGCCGCAGCGGTGAACATCACCAAAAAGGAGCAGACCTCGCCTAACGACAAGACCCGCGCACCCCAGACGGGCAACTTCGCCACGGCCTGGATCGACCACGGCCGCGCCCCCAAGCAGGCCGGATATGAATATGCGGTCTACATCCAACCCACGAACAAGGAGATCACGCGCCTGATCAAGAAAGACGGCTACGAAGTGCTGCGCCGGGACAACACGGCCCACGTCGTGAAGGACCTCGCCACGGGCATCACGGGCTACGTCTGCTTCGGGGAATACACGGGCCAGGGGCTTGTGCGCAAAGCGACCGGAGAGTCGATCGTCATGGAGCGCACCGACACGGACGGACAGGTCGTGATGAGCGTCTGCACGCCCGACCTCGGCCTCACGGAGAAGACCTACACCACGCGTCAGGAGAGCCGCCCCATCGAAAAAGAGGTGCTTTTGGACGGCGCATGGGAGCTTGCCGCACAATATCCCGGCGTGGAGGCCGTTTCCCACGACACCGGAACGCTGCTGAAGATAACCTGCCGCCACGGACAGCCCGTGGAGTTCCGGCTCAAGAAGAAATAACCATTTTCACCCACAACCTGATTTATTTATGAAAAAAGCACTTAAACGCATGGCCGCGGCAGCGCTGGTGACCCTATCGGTACTCCGGGGGGGGGACGCCTTTGCGCAGAACGCCGTGGACGGACGCGTGGTTGACGCCAACGGTGCACCGCTGGTGGGCGTAACCGTCCTGATCAAGGGGACGCAGTCGGGAACGGCCACGGGCGCCAACGGCAGCTACTCGATCAAGGCCCGGGAGGACCAGACGCTGGTCTTCTCCTATCTGGGCTACACGACCGTCGAGGAGTATGTCGGCAAACGCACGGCGATCAACGTCAAGATGACCGAAGAGGCGTCGCAGATCGGCGCCGTCGAGATCGTCAACATCGGCTACGGAACCACCACGCGGCGCGACCTCACCGGCTCGGTGGCCAAGGCCGACCTGGGAACGATGATGAAGGCCAACGTCACCAACTTCGACCAGGCGCTGGGCGGACGCATCGCCGGCGTGGTCGTCACCACGGGCGACGGCTCGCTGGGCGCCGAAGCCAATATCACCATCCGCGGAAACAACTCGCTCACGCAGAGCAACGCCCCGCTCTACATCATCGACGGATTCCCGTCCGAAGGGTCGTTCGCCGCGTCGATCAACCCCGCCGACATCGAGTCGATCGACGTGCTGAAAGACGCTTCGGCGACCGCCATCTACGGAGCGCGCGGAGCCAACGGCGTCATCGTGATCAACACCAAACGCGGCAACGAGGGCAAGCCCACGGTGAATTTCAGCGCCTCGTTCTCCCTGAACAAGATCGCCAACAAGGCCGACCTGATGGACTCCTACGAATTCGTCCGGCTTCAGAGCGAACTGATCAGCGAGGAGACGATGAACAAGAGCTATTTCAGCGAGGGACTGACGCTCGACGACTACCGCCACATCCCGGGCATCGACTGGCAGGACCAGCTCTACCGCACGGCTTTCCAGCAGAACTACAACGTCTCGCTCTCGGGCGGCAACAAGGAGGGGCTGCGCTACAACGTGGGCTTCTCGGCGCTCGACCAGGACGGCATCATCATCCGTTCGAACTTCCAGCGCTACCAGGGCAAGGCCAACTTCACGCTGCCCATCTCGAAAAAACTCACGCTGAACGCCAACGCCAACTATTCGCGCACGGCGACCAACGGCGTGACCCCCACCACGGCGCAGACCACCTCGTCGTCGTCGGGCTGGCTGATGTACTCGGTCTGGGGCTACCGCCCCGTAACGCCTCCCGGGCAGGACATCCTCGACTCGATGCTCGACGAAGCCGTAGACGGATCGAACGACTACCGCTTCAACCCGGTGAAGACCGCCAAGAACGAATACCGCAAGACGCTGGTGGACTACCTCAACGCCAACCTGGCGCTGACGTGGAAGATCACCCCCGACCTGACGTTCAAGACCACGGGCGGCTACGTCCTGAACAAACGCCGCCGCGAGGAGTTCAACGGCAGCGAGACCTACACGGGCTACGCCGGCTCGCCCAGCGGCAAGGGCGTCAACGGCGCCATCTACTGGACCGACCAGACGAGCTGGTCGAACGAAAACACGCTCAACTACAAGAAGCGCCTGGGGCGCAGCCACAACCTCGACCTGATGGCGGGACTCTCGCTCCAGGGGCAGAAGAACACCTACGACGGCGTTGCGTCGACGCAGATCACCTCCGAGGAGCTGGGCATCGCGGGCATCCACACGGGCAACTACCAGAAGGTCCAGAGCAACTACTACGACTGGCGGATGATGTCGGCCTTCCTGCGCGCCAACTACAATTTCCGCTACAAATACTACCTGACCTTCTCATTCCGCGCCGACGGCTCGTCGAAATTCCCCTCCGACAACCGCTGGGGCTACTTCCCCTCGGCCGGCCTTTCGTGGAACTTCAACCGCGAGAATCTGCTGAAGAAGAGCGAGTGGATGAGCAACGGCAAGTTGCGCCTCTCGTGGGGCCTGACGGGCAACAACCGCACGCAGACCCCTTACGACTTCTATTCGCAGATCACCGTCAACCCGGGTTCGGGCAACTCGCTCGACTATGTGTTCGGCGGCGAGCGCGTGCCGGGCTACTACGTCTCGAACATGGCCAACGAGCGGCTCAAGTGGGAGACCACCGAGCAGTGGAACGCGGGTCTCGACCTCGGGTTCTTCGAGGACCGCATCAAGGTGACGGCCGACTGGTACGACAAGGTGACGCGCGACCTGCTGCTCTACGCCCTGCTGCCCGCCTCGTCGGGCTTCGAACAGGGGATGCTCAACATCGGCAAGATCCGCAACCGCGGCTTCGAGCTGACGCTCGAGACAGTGAACGTCAAGACCCGCCAGTTCCAGTGGTCCACGTCGTTCAACATCGCCTTCAACCGCAACCGGATTCTCGGGCTGGTCGACGGACAGAACACGCTCCAGAGTTCCGTATCGTGGGAGACGCGCTTCAACTCGCAGTTCCCCTACATCTCGCAGGTGGGCAAGCCCACGGGCATGATGTACGGCTTCATCTACGACGGGACCTACAAGGCCGAGGATTTCGATGACAAGGGCAACCTCGTCAGCGGCGTTCCCTCGTTCAAGGGCAACGCGATGCAGCCGGGCGACATGAAATACCGCGACATGAACGGCGACGGGGTCATCGACGACTACGACCGCACGATCATCGGCTGCGGACAGCCCCTCAACACGGGCGGCTTCGGCAACAACTTCAACTGGAAGAATTTCGACCTGAACATCTTCTTCGCGTGGAGCTACGGCAACGACGTGCTGAACGCCAACCGGCTGGTCTTCGAATCGGGATGGAGGAGCCAGACCAACCAGCTGGCCTCCTACGCCGACCGCTGGTCGCCGGAGAATCCCGCGTCGAACATTCCGCGCGTGAACGCCGTCGGCCGCGAGGAGTACTCGTCGCGCGTGATCGAGGACGGTTCGTTCCTGCGGCTGAAGAACGTCTCGCTGGGCTACACGCTGCCGAGCCGTTCGCTGCGCAAGGCGGGCATCAGCCAGATGCGCGTCTACGTCTCGGCCGACAACATCTGGACCCTGACGGGTTACAGCGGTCCCGACCCCGAGGTATCGACCCGCAACTCGGTGCTGACGCCCGGATTCGACTGGTCGGCATATCCCCGCGCATTCGGCTTCACGGCCGGCGTAAACCTCACATTCTAACGGTTTAAACGCAACATTACGCCATGAAAATCAAAAGCATATTGAAACTGGGAACGCTGGCGCTGCTCACCGCCGCCCTTCCGGCGTGCAGCTTCCTCGACACCGATCCGCAGATCATCCCCGACGACGGCTACTACAACAGCGAACAAAAGCTGATCTACGGTCTGGCGGGCGTCTACGGCGTGCTGAACAGCGAAGCGCTCTACGGCAACTACTACTCGCTGCAAATCGCCAACGCCGACGACCTCTGCTACTTCAACAACTACAACAACAGCGAATCGCGTCCCGACCGCTACAACCACAGCGCCGGCACGGCGACGATCTACGACACCTGGTCGAAGCTCTACGAAGGCATCAAGAACGCCAACCGCTACATCGAGGCCGTCGAAAAGACGGAGATCGACCCCGGGAAACTTTCGGTGGACATCGGGCTTTACATCGCCGAAGCGCGGTTCCTGCGCGCCTACTACCACTTCCTGCTGGCGCAGGCGTGGGGCGATGTGCCCCTGCGCGTCAAGGCGACCACCTCGCCCAACCCCAACGACGTGCAGATGGCCGCAACGCCGCAGGAGCAGGTGCTCAAATGGTGCGCCGACGAGATCGAAGCCACGATTCCCGACCTCTACGAGCCCATCGACAACACCCCCTCGCGCGTCAGCCAGACCGTCGCCCAGGGCATTCTGGCCCGCGTCTATCTCTTCATGGCCGGCGAGAGCGTCAAGCAGATCGACGGACTGGATAAAAAGGAGATGTACCGCCGCGCCGCCTACTGGGCCAACGAGGTGATCGCCTCGCACAAGCACGACCTGAACGAGAGCTACGAGGAGATCTTCATCAACATGATTCGCGACCAGTACGACACGCAGTTCCACGAATCAATGTGGGAGGCCGAATTCCTCGGCGACCGCACCAGCGCGACCGACTGGACGAACGGCCGCATCGGCGACCTGATCGGCCTGCGGTCGCAGTCGGGAACGACCAACTACTCGGAGTGGGCCTGCAACTACTCCTACGGCTACTACAACGGCTCCTACACCCTCTGGCAGCTCTACTGGGAGAACGACCGCACGGCAGACGAAACGGCCAGCGCCACGGTCATCGACAAGCGGCTGACTTGGAACCTGCCGGGCTACAACTACCGCGGAATGAACAACCAGAAAATCTCGTACAAGAACAAGGCGGGCGAGACCGTGACGCGCTACTTGCAACAGACGCAGAGCATGTTCAAGACGCCGTGGGTCTACAACAACAATTTCGCCATGCCCGACATCGAGGGGCTGGACCAGACGATCGAGAACGCGTTCGACCCCGCCGATCTGGTTTACGACCCGACGGTGATGTGCGCCGTCCGCAACGCCGGCAAATGGCGCCGCGAGACGGTCTACGAGAAACAGATGTCGGCCAAGAGCCTCTACACGACGATCAACTTTCCGATCCTTCGCTACGCCGACGTGCTGCTGATGTACGCCGAGGCGATCAACGAATACGCCGGGGCGCCGGACGACCAGGCCAAGGAGGCCATCCGGGAAATCCGCAAACGCGCGGGCGTCAAGACCGACGAGAGCCTGCTGGGCGACTACCGTTCGTTCCGCGACCTGGTGCGCAACGAGCGCGGACGCGAACTGGCTTTCGAGGGGCTTCGCAAGTGGGACCTGATCCGCTGGGGCACGTTCGTCGAGAAGATGCACAACGCCGGGACCAACCAGCCGACGGAGAACAAGTACCGCAACGTCAGCTATACGAACTATGCGTCGGCGAACTACGCCAACGTGACGGCACGCCACATCTACCTCCCGATTCCGACCAAGGAGCTGGCGGTGAACCACGCGCTCCGACAGAACCCCTTATGGTAAAACGCTTAATTGCAGAGCATACGATGAATACGAAACGAATCACATACCTCGCGGCGACGCTGGCCCTCGCAACCGCGGCAGCCTCGTGCGAACACGAAGAGATCTACGAGCCGCTGGAGTTCTCGGTGCGGCTGGCGCCGACGAACACCTACCGCACGGGCGACCCGGTGGTCTTCAACTTCAGCGGCAACGCCGACTTCATCACCGTCTGGACGGGCGACACGGGACACGAGTACAAGCACCGCAACCGCACGAAGGTCGACATCGCCGACATCGAGTCGTGCGAACTGGAGATCGAGATCAGCCAGCAGTACGGCACGCAGAACAACCTCGACCTGTTTGCGGGCAACAAATTCGCGGGGCTGAACGGCAGCGACGCCGCCACCGACCGCCCCGTAGTCGAAGCCATCGCGGCGAACGACTGCGCCGACTGGACCAAACTGGAGTTCACGCCGAACAACGCGAACAAGTTCGAAACCTACACCTACGACATCACCCGGTTCGCCGACCGTTTTTCGTGGGGCATGCACCTTTTCTATCCGGACCCCAAGACCACGATGCGCACCTATCGGATCAATCCGAAGATCACGGTCAAGTTCAAGGGCCACGACACGCAGGTCTACAACTATCCGGACATGGAATTCGTCCCCTTCTCGCTGGCTTCGCAGCACGCCGACGACCCCTATATTCATAATGTATCGGGCAACGGCAACCTGAAATTCCAGGGCCAGCCGGGAGCGAACAACACCGCCAATATCGTCTTCCAGGGCTTCAGCGCCGGAGCTTTCCCCGAGATCGACCAGTGGGCCTTCATGCAGCCCGTCGCGCTCAACACGATCTCGCCCGACACGGGCCTGAACATCAAGGGCGTGACCGACGACCTGCCGAGCTACTCGTACACCTACACCGAGCCGGGGACCTACACGGTGACCTTCATCGTCGCCGGCGGCAACTACCAGGGACAGTCGGCGCCCGCTCCCTACGAGGTGACGTTCACGGTGATCGACCCGATCGAATAACCCGTCCGAAAGTTTTCGCAAGCCCGCCCTTCAGCAAGGGATGAGTGTTTTTTTATAATTGGAATAGGCAAAATGTAAATAACGGAAAATCAATATATTAAAATTCCGTTATTTACACGGATTTCGGATGCAAAGGCTATTAAAAGTAGAATTCGACGGGAGTTTCGTTACCAAATCGTAACCCCGTCGAATTGCTTTATAATAGCATATATGCGACTGAATTACAATTTCTTGCGCAAATATACGTAATTCTTGAGAACTCAACAACCGATACCTTTGTCACATTAAAAATTGTTGAGTTATGAAAAGTACGTTCAAAGTTCTGTTTTATCTGAAAAAGGATAAAATCTCGAAAGACGGGAAAGTTCCGGTCATGGGGCGCATCACGGTCAATGGCACGCAAGCCGGTTTCAGTTGCAAGTTGAATATCGACCCGGCACTATGGGATGAGAAAACCAATTATCTGAAATCGCAACGAAATACGCTTTCGCGCGAAATTCACCAGATGCTTGAAAACATCAAAGCTCAAATCGCCAAACACTATCAGTCGATCAGTGACCGTGATGCGTATGTCACGGCCAATAAGGTCAAGAATGCTTACCATGGTTTCGGCGACCGATATAAAACGCTTATCGCAGCTTTCGACTACCATGCCGATTCTATAAAAGCGAGAATCGGACGTGACAGAGCGCAACGTACTTACGATAGGCTGATGGAAGAACGCCGTTGCCTGATGCGGTATCTGGTTCTGAAAAAACTGGAAGATGTGACTTTGAAGGAGTTGGATGTTACGTTCATCGAAAGATATTACGCATGGATGCTCTCAGACGGACATTGCGGCAAGACAACGGCTTTCAAACGCACCCAGACGTTGAAATGTGTTCTATATGTAGCCGTTGAGCAAGGCTGGATAGACCGTCATCCCTTTCTGGCGTTCAAATGTGCACCGGATTATAAGCCCCGCATGTTCCTGTCCGACGAAGAAATACAACGGCTTATGAATATAGAATTGCGTTATCATCGGCAGCGGGCCGTGCGGGATATGTTTATTTTCTGTTGTTTCACTGGACTGGCTTATATAGATCTGAAGAATCTGACTTACGATCATATCGTAACAACTCCGACGGGAGAACAATATATCTACAATCGCCGTCAGAAGACCGGTACGCCTTATCACATCATGTTGCTGCCCATTGCGCAAGAGCTTATCGAACGATATAAAAGGTATCCGGGTAAAATCGACGAAACGCGGGTCTTTCCCGTGAAAGATCGGAAAAGTATGTGTACAACGATAAAACGTATTGCCCAAAAATGCGGCATTACCAAAAACCTATCGACGCACATCGGTCGGCATACATTCGGAACGACGGTCACGTTGGAGAAAGGAGTACCTATCGAAACCGTTTCGGAAATGCTCGGACATAAGCAAATTACGACGACTCAAATCTACGCCAAATTAACCGCCAACAAGATGAAGGAAGACGTACGTCTTCTTACGCAGCGCATCGGCAATCTGTATGAACTCACACAGCCTACGACCCGGCTGCTTTCCAAAGAGGCTTAACCCTAAACGAACGGCGACCAGATCAGTCTGGTCGCCGTTCGTTTACTTATTCCAGGGCCGGAAGTCGCGGTAGTTTTTCTTCAGCACCTCGAAGATCCCGGATTCGGGATAGAGGATTTTCCCGCCGAGCGTCGTATAGGGAATCGCTTTCGTATCCCGCAAGGTCTGCAACGTCCGTTTGCACACATGGAAGCGTCTGCAAATCTCATCTCCGGTCAGATAATGCTCCTGACCGATCGTCGGCCGCAAATGTTTCATGGCCGTTTCGATCTCGCGCGTGGTTTGCACCATCCAATCCGTCAGTTCCTTGAACTCTTCGGATCGCTTCGTAATAATGTCCGACATACTATCTGCGGATCAGAGCTTCGCGGATGACGCGTTCGACGTCGGTCTCCCGGTAATAGAATTTGGAACCTATCGTGGAATACGGGATGATTCCCCGATCGCGGTAATTCTGCAAAGCCCGCTGCGAGATATGCAGCGCCTCGCATACTTCCTGCGTGCTGAGCCATTTCTCCCGTGTGGGCGGAGCTACCTTACGATACAATTCCGTTACGGCGACCGACAGGCCGCACAGACGCCTTCTCAGTTCCAGATAAGCGTCGTTTTCCATCATGGTTACTTCCATAAGTCGAATGTTTTATGAATTAGTATTTAGTATAATTTAAGCACCGGCATCGGATGCCGTCGTGTTTCATTTAGTCGTTTCAAATCCGGTGCACACAGCCGGATTTGCCGTCGTGCCGAAAAGTAATCCTCCGCCAGCATCAGCTTTTCGGCTTCCGGTGTAAAGAGCATTACGCCTTTCATCGCCGCATAATACGCCTCGTCATTCGCCACGACATGACGGGGCTGTAACTTCAGACGAGTCAATTCCGGCAATAATTTCCGCATGTATAGTTCATCGGGCCGCTTCGCTTCTTCCGTCGTCGCATGGAAGGATGCTTCCGGAGGCAGATCGTATTGCAGATAGAACAGGTTTTCGAGCGCCCGTCCGGGTGTCGTCTTTTTCAACTCTTCGGAGATGTGATGCCTGAAACCCTCTTCGCCGTTCGTTCCGACAGCGAAACGTACGGCATGCAGCGTTCAGTCGAGCGTCAGGTAAATACTTCGTATCCGGTCTTCCCGCATATTCGTTATATTTTTATTGCGGCACGTTTGCCGCTGACAGGACGGGAATGCCGCAGCCTGCGTTCCGTTTCCCGCCTTTTGGTTACGGTGCCCGTTCCGGGCAGGGAAACATGCTGTTTCGCATCCGGCGATGACTCTTTGTATTCCGTCAGGAATCTCCCGTTCTGAATGTTGTATTCCGTGCGAAGAATACCCGCTGCGATTTCACGGGCCTGCTGCTGCAAGGCACCGTACCCGAAGTCGTGCGTCGATTGCCGGTTTCCCATACGCGCCCGGTCGCAATCCCGGAGTTTCGACGCCACCTCGGAGAAGAACTCCCGGTGTCCGAAACGATGCAGCCCGTCGTCGGCCACAGATGCGGCATACCCGTTTTCCGCGATATACAACAGCGTTGCGAGATTGTGATTGCCTGACGATATCTGTGTCCGGTTCCCGGCAACGAACCTCTCGAAGTCTTCGTAGCACGGCGATATGGAATATGCTGCCGAACATACGCCTTCCGAAAGTACCGATGTCGGAATCCACTTCTCCACGGTAAAACTGTATCGGGATCTCTCCAGTCCCGGATACTCGCTTTTCAGATCGCTTTTCACGAATTTGTCGATACACTTGTCCGCCATCGCGGCGATTCGGGGCGGCAAATGTTTCAATTCATAGATTTTCAGCGTATCTGCATCAGTCCGCATTCCGAAGAAACGATCCGTCATGTATTGCATATAGCAGTACATGGCCCGCCGGCCCTTGGGCGTATCGCTGAAGAGATAAGTTCCCTGTGAAGAGGTTACAGCCCGATAGAGCGGTGCATCGTCGGGCGCCGTACGGGCACAATGCATCGTAAATCTCCGGTATTCGGAATCGCGCATCAGCTGTTCCCGCCGCCCTGCCGGAGAGAGGGGCGAAAGACCTTTCGAGAGTGCGAAAGCCGCATCCCGGAGCGAAACGGCCGGCTCGGGGTGTATATCCTGCCGGATAAAAGCCGGAGCCAGCTTCCCGTAAAAATATTCGTTCGTCGTACTTCGGCGCGACGGAATCGCTTTGCTGTCGGGAAAGGTCAGATGCAGCAGCGTGTGGTCGGGAACGACCGATGAACGGGAGCAGGCGGCAACCTGTTCGCGTATATAATCTTCGAAAGACTGACGTCCGTTTTCTCGGACGGCGATACGCACGGCCTGCATCTGCGGATTCATCGTAACGAAAACACTCGCCGGAACCTTGCGCCTCATGAGGCGGTCTAAAAAATCTGCGATTCGGGACATGAACGGTAAATTTCAGAGGATTTTACAAGACAGAATCGGAAATAATATCTATTCCCTGACACAACGCACCAGCCCTTTGCCTTTTCCGCCTTCGAAGTTCGTCCACCCGCTGTTGATCTCGAATTTGAAATAGACGGTCGGATACGGCGTAGCGGATGTCGGTTCGGACGCCGCTCCGGTCAGCATGACGGCAACGCCGTCACGATCCAGCCAAAAATCGTCGTTCCCGACTGGTACGGGATAAAACGTCCCCTTCGTATCTCCCCTGAAGCGCTGGAACCAATAGCCGTTGTCGAACGCTCCGACCACATAAGGTTCTCCGGGAAAAACGTAATTCTCGAAAGCCGTCCATGTATAACGGCTCGGCAGCCGGTACCCTTCGGGACAGGGGTCATGCACGCTTTTCGCACTCGCCCAACCGTAAGTGTCCACAGGCGCGGGATCGCCCCAAAGGGCATTGTCGTAATAGGTATAAAGTTTGGCGTACCACCCCGTATAGACATACGTCGTCGGGTGCCGGGTCATATAGGTCAGATCGTATGTTTTGGCTTCGGATCCGTTCGAGGTGTAGATTGTCGGCCAATGGTTTATGAACCGATCCTTACGTCCTGCGGCGTTGTAGACCTCGTTCGACGTAAAGGGATCTTTGCGCCCCCATGTGTAGACCAGTCCGTAGCGGGTTTTCAAATCCGTACCGATGGCTCCCAGATTCCGATCCATGACAAGGAACTGTTCGCCCGCTCGGTTTGTATACCGGTCGTCCTGCGGCCGATCGTTGGGCAGGCACCATATATGCCAGCTCCAGAGAATCGTCCCGCCGGCATCGTACACCGCGACGAGCGCATTGCCCCGCTGACCGTTCGTGTGCACCGTAAGACGGTTGTCCGCAAGCGTGAATCCTGTAATGATCTTGTTGTCCTGCCACAGCAGCCCGGCGGATGCCGGAGCGTATTCATCGCCCGCCTCGATTCCCAGATAGGCGTAATTGCGGCTGCGGGACGTGCGATACGGGGTAACATCGAACGTAACCTGATCGCCGGTGCAGATATGGCAGTTCGCCGTTCCGTAATACAGACCGTCGTAGACGAGAACCCGGTTGTCGATCTCATTTTCGCCCCTGATAACAAGCTCCAGATTATGCCACGTGTTTCGGCGGACATTGAAATCCGACGTGTTATTTTCACCCGGATAAACGATGTATTCGACAAGGGCTTTGTCCGCACTCCGTTCCGCGAGAATCCGCAGGTAGGTGGCACAGGCCGGAGCATTTTCAGGGCACTTGTCCTTCTGGTCGGTGATCGTGTCTACCGAGCCCTGCAAGTTCTCGAAAAGATACGCTGTACCCGCGGTTCTCCGTTCATTGCCGACAGGCATCGCCTCGCCGTCATAGTAGTTCGCCTCGACCGTCGAAGAAATACTGCCCGAATCGAAGGGACGTATCGTCAGCGGCAGATTGCAGAACTGCACAGAGCGAAGACGGAGCGACGGTGCGACGGCGTCGGCGACCTCGATGGTATAGGCGATCTTCGCCGCACTGCGCGTTACGCGAAGCGATGAGGGGGTACACCGGCCAGCGCCATCGACCGCCAATGTTCCCCGATCCGTCATCGGGATAGCGTCCGAAGACTCCATCACGTCTACCGCTGTTTCGTAAAACTGGATCTTGAACGCATTTTTATCTCCCAGATCCTGTCCGGCGTTCGCAATCGCATAACTCCGATAATTGCCGGGAAGGACGTTGAACACCAGCGGCGAGGAAACGGAGGGGAAATAAAAATGATATTCTGTATCTCCGTACAGATACAAATTCACATCCCGAATGCAATTTTCATCCATTGCGCGGGTGGCGGCCTGCTGCTCGGTCGTCAGATGCAGTTCGACCCTGACGGGCGATTGTTTTTCGGGCGCCCGAGCCGGTATCTCTACCGCTTCGGTGCAGGCTGCGAGCATCGAAAGCATGCCCGGGAGCCAAATCAACAGTTTTTTCATCGTGACAGCGGTTAAAATTCGGGGGTTGCGATTTCCTTATCCCAGCCGGGAATGTCGATCGTATCGGCTTCGATCACCGGGCAGCGGATAATTTCCACCTCTTCATGTTCGTAGACATGGCAGCCTGTAAATAGCGATGCGATAAGCGCGACCGCCGTTGCTGCAAGAAAGCCGTACGCGACGGCATATTTGATTTTCAGTCTGTTCATAAGTTCGATTGTTAAGTTCGTTTTTTTCGGTATTCCTCATAATCCACGGAGTGGAACAGCGGTTTGCGGTTGCACCAGTAGGCCAGCCGCCATTGCTCCCACGAGGGTTTCCCCTCGTGTTCGAAATCCCGGTACGGCTGCGCGAAAGGCTGACACCCCAACGCTTTCAGCTCCCGGATACGTCCGAGCGCATCTTCGGTGTCATCCCTTATCAGCACATAGAAGAAGAGCTTCCGGGCCGGAACGCCGTGCTTACGGAGGAGTTCTATGGCTTTATGAACGTCATCCTGCATGGCACGGCTGTCGTAAGCCATGCGCAGGAACCGTATCCATTTGACCCGTGCGAGCAATGCGGCGATCTCCGGTGTGCGGGCGATACGCCGGGCATCGAGTCCTTGGTTGAAATCTACCCGGATGCCCATGCGGACGATCTTCTCGATCTGCATAAGTCCCCACTCCGAAGCCAAGACATTGTTGTCGAGTAGCACGGCACGCTTACGCCCGTCGAGAAATTCTTCGATGTCAGCGTGTGCCCGGACTTCACCTTCCTTATGGGGCACGACGCATCACGAACAACGGTTAACGCATCCGCGCGTCAGAAACCCATAGGCTTCCTTGACCCCATAAAGCGAGTAATCCGGGCATATATGTTCGATCTCTTCGGGAAGAATCGTCGCATAGTCCCTGTAACCCGTCCCGGCACGCACGACCTCGCAGTCGTAGCGATCCGTACAATCGCGCGAAAAGGTAAAGACCTTCGACATATAGACCTTGTCATAACGCCTCGCCGCGGGATCGGCGAACTCCACCGTATCGCCCCGGCGCTTGTGCCATGCCGAGAGTTTCATCAGCGCGAGGTTCGGGAAGTTATGCCCGTCCACATCTACCAGTCCGATCCGCATGACTATTGTTTTAAGAGTTCAGCAATCTCCGGATCGAGATTGCCCCGATATTCCATACGCCCGTCCAAGCGGCATGCTTCGAGGAAATGCTCCCGGCCTTCCGCTTTGCGTCCCAGCCGCGAGCAGGCGATGGCCCGCAGATATTCCGTCACGGCATCCTTGGGCATCGTTGCCAACAGCTCCATCGCCCGCTCGTTATGATCCAGCGACAGATGCGCCACGACGGTATTACGGTCGTTGTAGTCGTTGAGAATGTACAAGGCTTTGGCGTATTTGCGTTTCTGCAACAGCTCCACGCCGCGGGCATAGGCCGTATCCAGCTCCGTGGTATGGATCGTATCCTTGACCATTCCTTTGCGGCGCAGGCTGTAGCGGAAATTCACGGCCCGCAGCTGCGGGTAGATCACCGAACGGATATAGGCATACTCTTTCGGAAACCGCTGCCGGATGGCTTGCTCCCGCCGGTCGGGATTCTTTTCCTCGGCGATCAGCTCCAGAATAGCGTCACGGCTTACGACCTCCCGGTCTGTTCGGATGCGGTTTGTCAACTCCTGCCAGTCCTCGGCCACCCACCGCACGGTCAGCATCGTGTCGATGCTTCTGCCGTATCGGCGGACAAGATAGCGTTTGAGCGCCGCGGCCCTTCCTTGCGAGAGCCGGTCGTTGAAGGCATAGGCTCCCTCCGGAGACGATGCCGCCGTCAGCGTGATGGTATCGACCCAAAATTCCTGCTGTTCGACGATCTGCCGCATCAGGCCGGTGATCTTGTCCAGCTGCCGCCGATTATCGCCCAGCGTATCGACCACACGGGTATCGCCCACGAAGAACTGAATGTAGTTGCGATCTTCGACGGTCACGAACTTGTCGATGACCTTGATGCGATACCTCGGTACGGTATCTACAAAGGATAGCATCGAGGATACGACGTAGCTCAGCGTATCGGACGGCGGCAGACGGTAGGCGCTGTCGTCCACGGCCAACACCTGCCCCTGAAGCGTTACGAGCATCTTCTTCGAGGTCTCGTGGGTTTTCACTGCTTGGGAATAGTAATACGTGACGGTGCTCCTGCCTTCGACCAGCGAGTCGAGCCGGACGTCTTCGGGATAGGGAAACTTCACGAAGCGGTTGAAGGCCGCCTCGCGCCCCACAGTGTCGGGGCGGAAGCGTTCGACATAGGTTTCGTACTGCCAGTAGTCGCGCTCTTGCAGCAGCGAGAAGCGTCCGCCGCGGATCACCAGATCTTCGAGCGCCACGGATTCGTCGGGCTTGTGCAGAATGGGTGTAATGACGACGCTGCGGCTCTTGCCCAACAACTGCCTGGGCAGCGTCACGATGAAATCCAGCACGACGCGCCCGTTGCGTTCGGGAATAGACCGCATCTTCGCCACGACCGTCACCTGCTCGATCTGAAGCGCCATCACGCGCTCTCCGTCGGCAAGCGTATCCACGGGTGCAAGAAAGAACGTATTGCTGTCACGCTGCAACTTCACAACCTGCGGGCGACTGTCCTGCTGCCGCTGCTGCCGTTCGGTACGGGTAAGTTGCGAGAGCGAGGCTGTCGTCCGATGCCGCTGAAGCCGTCCAGCCACCGAGCAGCCGAACATCATCCACAGGCAGCAGCCGAGAATTGCTCCGGCAATTATGATTTTCCGTTTTTTCATCCTTAAAACAGATAGCTGAATGAAACCTCTAATTTTGTCGGCGCCAGCGTCCAACGTCGGTAATGGTAGATGTATTCATCCTCCCAGTCAGAGACGGTCGGGTCACGGCGCGTATCCCGGGTGTGGTACAGCCCGACACCGGCTTCGACGGCGACGTTCCAGCGTTTCGAGAGCATACACGCATACCCGTAGCTGACACCCAGACCGCAGGCATGACCTTTATAGCGTTTCGTTCGGCTTCCGAGGTCGTAACCGACATAGGTAAGGTGCTGTCCGAGAAAGTGTCCCACGAAGGATTCGTAGAACCAGTAGCGGCCGCCGAGCTGTACGGCGTGGAAGTTCATCGAGAGGGATGCGGTATTCACCGGATTCCAATAGCCGGACAGCTCCAGCGACCAGTTGTCCGTCAGGGCCGTTTCGGCCCCGACGTTCAGCGTCGCGCTGCATGCCGCAAGGGCATTGGCCCTTACGGCGAAGATCTGCGCCGAAGCCCTGCGGGGCAGCCCCCACAAGGCCGCCGACAGCAGCAGGAACAGTATGATTCGTTGTTTGTTCATTGTTGAAAGTTAATTCGGTTTTATTCCCGGATGCAGCGCACCGGATTGGCGGCATAGCGGTAAAAATCCGTCGTATTGACGAACGGCGGGTAGTTGCTCGTATCGAATAGGATCGAGGTGCAGGCTACGTCATGGAACACGCCGGTCGAGTCTCTCCAATGAAGATAATACGGAGCGTTCGTGTAGAGCCTTCCGAGCGACCCGTTGCGGTCGTAACGTCCTTCGTAGAATGTTCCGCCCAAAGGTATCTTCGCTGTCTGCGTGCTGTTACAGCGGATTGTAATGTAATAAGGTGTCGATACGCCTATCCGCTCTATTTCCGCAAAATCCTCGGCACCGGGCACTTTCCATCCCGGAGGGCATGGATCGTAAATGGATTTATGGCTGGTGCGGCTGATATTGTTCTTCCCGGTCGTGACGTTGCCCCAGAGGTTCGGGTGATGGACGTAGAGCCAGTCGGCGACCGATGCCCACTCTTCCCAATCCTCGTAAAATACCCCGTCCATATAAGTCGTAGGATGTGCCGTGGCCCATTCGAGGGTCATCACGTCGTAAGGCGATTCAGTTCCGGAGGTTCGGGGATTGCTTTCAGCATACTCGAATCCCGGAGCATAGACGGTCGGAGCCTGCGTGTAGGCGTCCGTGGCCAGCGCCGGATACGGGAACGGATCTTTGCGGCCCCACTGGTAATAGAGTCCTTTGGCAGCGGCCTGCGTGCAGTCCGTAGCCAGGGCCCCGAGGTTGCGATCCATAAAGACGGCTCCCGAAGCATAGGTCTGGGCCGTGGCCTCGATATCGTAATCCACCGACCAGATGTGCCACGACCATATGCATACCCCGCGGCTGTCGAGAAGTCCGATTACGGCATTGCCATAGGTCATGCCGGTTCGGAAGACGATACGTCCGTCGCCGGTCAGTTTCGCGCTTTCAACGATCGCGCCTCGGATCGTGCCCGTTTCCCAGAGGACTTTCGCCTCGGCTCCCGCAAGTCTCTTCGGGACGATATTCGTCGTTGCACGGCCGTTGCCCATCGTCGTAGCGTCGAACGAATAGGAGGTATTCAATTCCGGCGCGATATAGCAGTTGGCCGTGCCCTCGTCGTCGAGCGGCCGGGTATTGACCGTGAATTTCGGGAAGATCGCGGCTTCGGGCGAGGTCGGAACATAGGCATACGAGGCCGATATCGAAAGCCGTGTCTTGTAGTCGGCTGCCGAATACCATCCCTCGAAGCGGTATCCGGCTTCGGGCAGGGCTGTCAGCGTGCATCCCTTTTCATGGCACAGGACGACCCGGTCGTGCGTCAGGGAAGAAGTTTCAGCGTCATACAACGCTCCGGCGACGGTTACCGTACCGTTCCCGTTTTCAGCCGTCGCGGGGTGAATATATACGTCGAGGTGGTTGGCGAAGCGGTGTCCGATGTCGAACGACTGTGCAAATCCCGCATCATCCTCGACCGTGACGGTATAGACCACCTGCGAATTGACCGTCGTATAGATTCCCGGAGCGTAGTTCACGCCGAAGACATTGGGGCCGGGTTGCTCCGGAAGCGTAAGGTCGCGGCCTTCGCCTACGGGAGAGCCGTTCAGACAGAACGCTCCGGCGTTGCCCTGCGCGACACCGATACGTCCCCGAAGCGTCAGGGGTGCGGGGTTTCCGTCGATCTCCACAGCGAGCATCTGAAACGGATTGTAGGTGCAATATCCGCCGGCCGCGTTTTCTTCGTAAGTGTCATGCACATTGACGGCATAGCTGCTAATGCGGGTATCTACCTCGCTGTCACCCAAGATCGAGATATTGAGCCGGTAATGCGCGTTGGCCCGGACATTGAAATCCGAGGTGTTGTTTCCTCCGAGGTAAATATAATAAGCCAATATTTTCGACCCGCGCACGGCGCGGATCAAAAGATACGAGGCATTCGCGGGGGCATTTTCCGGGTTCTTCTGACGCTGGTCGGTAATGGCCGCCACCATGCCCTGCATATTGGGTAACAGATAGCAGTCGCCCGCAGCCTGCTGTCCGGAAAGTTCCACCTCCGGACAATCCGTATAGTCGTCGGGATCATCCGACGGTGCGGCCGCCATATCGAACACGGATACAGAACGCGGTACCGAGAACAGTTGCACGGAGCGCAGTTCGATGTCGGCAACGGCCGGAGCAACGGTAATGTGATAGGAGATTTTCGACACGCAGCGTTGTACTTCGACGGCAGGCAGCGTCAGCATCCCGTCTGCCGAGGGAATTATCGTTATATCGCCCTCATAGGCCATAGGCAATACATCGTACTTGTCGGCGTGTGTAACGGTAAAATCCTCCCACAGCAGATTGTCGCCCAGATCGCGGCCCAGATTGGCGGCAATGCAGATCCGGTAGTTGCCCGGCAGGCATTCGAAACGCAGCGTCGCAGAGGTCTGGTAACGGTGCAGGACAACATTGCCGTTATCGTCGTAAAGGTAGAGGTTCAGGTCGCGGATGGCCGTTTCATCCGCAGAGCGGGTTACGGAGGACATCCTTTCGGGCCGTACCGTCAGGTTGACGAAGACACCGCGGGGATTTGTACATTCTGTCCTGTCCTCGGCGATACAGCCCCACAGCAACAGGATGGCAGCAAGTATCAACAGATATTTTTTCATAGTCGGAAAAATCTGAAAAAGGGATTGAAAAAAGCTCCCGCCCGCGAGGGACGGGAGCTGCCAAAACAAGAGGGCTATGCCCCCAGTTCGACGTTCTGCGTAACGGGCGTCTCCCAGTCGGCGACGGTGACCGATACGGCGCAATCCTGACCTACAAGACCCGTGATATTGGCCGCGACACGGTAGTAGCCGTTTCGGAGAATCTCGCCCGCGGCCTTACCCGTCAACTCGACCGAATAGGTCACCTCCGAGCGGTCGTCCGTAGTCGAGGTGCTGCCGTCCGAATCGTATGTGGCGTTAATTTCCAGCAGAACGCGGCTGCCCGCGGGCAAAGCTCCATTCTCGAAACAGTAGAACAGCGCATTGTATTTTCCCGAAGCCATGGCGGGCGTCTGCGTGTGGCTGAAGGTCATGGCCCCGGGTGTCGGCGAACCGGCTACGACGGCCGACTGCGAGGCGGCTTTGGAGAGTTTTACCGAGTTGATGGTAAGCGTTCCGGCATATTTGTCGGCGAACGACGGGTCGATGGTCGTCTGAAGGGCTACTTTAGCGACAGTGCGTTTGAGCGTGATGCCGACATTGGTCGTGGAGTTCACGGCCCCGACGGTCTGCGATTTCATGCCTGACATCACGAAGCCGCCCGAACGTTTGGCTGCGGTGGACACCTCGACGAAGGTGCCGTTATAGTCGGCGGCCGACTTCTCCACGAGGGCCGTAAGGGCTGCGCGGGTCTTGGCCGACGAGGCGTCGTAGTTCGCAACGGCATAGAATGAACAGGGGGTGCTGGCAAGAGATTTAGGTAGGGAGAATGTCGCCGATTTCGCGGCCAGCTCGCTGGATGTTAAATCCCGGCGAATAACGAAGTTGTCGGCATTATCGAAGACGAAAATCGACAGTGACGACAACGAAGACTCTCATGCCTCGGCCGAGGCTGTCGAATCGAAGAAGGAGCGGGTGTCGGCGGCATCATCGGTAAGCGTAAGTGCGATACGTGCCCCATCGGTGAAAGAACTGGGTGAAGGTACGACTTCGGTCTCCTTGTTGCAGGAAACGAATGCGGCAGCGAAGACTGCAACGGCTAAAAGGATGTTTTTCATGTTATTTGGATTTTGAATGCAGCGATGCACTATGCGTCGCTTTCTGCTGCAAATGTATAATACAAAATCACTGAAAAGTACACTTTTCCGGATGCCTCTCGGGAAAAATCAAAAAGTTTTTTGTAAAGTATGAAAATATAATCAACTGAAAAATAACCTGTTGAAATTTTGCAAACGGAGAAAAACTTTCTGATTTTCTCGTCCTTGACAGGTCTCTGCTCTCTCTATCGCAGGTGTCTTTCGACGACTTGCTCATAGGCTTTTTTCAATTTATCCAGAAAAGGTGTGACCGCCGTGCTGCGGTCAAGCATCCTGGTTTTCTTGACATAGACATCGTTGATCGTGATATGGAATGTAGAAGACAAGGCACGGACGATCTCGATGAAACGCGCCTTGCGGTTGCCGTACATGATAATCCCGTTTTTATGAAGGGCAACGGCAAGCTCCAGCAGCTCTTGCTGCGTTCCTGTCCACAGCAACTCGCCGTCCTGATAGGATAAAGGGAACGAATAGTCTTGGTTCGAGCTATATTTCGTACTATTGCTGACGATATTGATTTCGCAATCCAGAATATACATGATTTTATAGATGAACGTCGTCCTTAAAACATTGTTCGAATATCGATTAAACGATGGATGGGACAATACGTCGAATTCAACCCGGCTGTAATACAGTATTCTCAAAATATCATCCCGGTTATCGAAATTAGCAACCATCTCGGTCATCGTCTCGATAAACTCTTCGTATGCATGGGCTAATTCCGACGGATTCGATTCATTTTGAGTTAGCAACGCGTATATACGGGTATGAATAAGCGTTTTCATAAGACAGATCTCCGTATTGCAGAATCATGTGTATTTTTCGTATTCACAAAGTATCTGTTGGATAATTTTTCGTATCTTTGCAAAACAGCGAATAGCTGTCGAATCCTGTCATCGACACCTGAAAATGCTACCAAGACAAGATGGACGGGATGATAGGAGAATCGTGCAAAAACAGCACGGGCTCTCCTATCTGTTCATCGGGTTGTAGCATTCCTCAGGTGTCAATAGGTTGAGTCCGTGCTTATTTTATACTATCTCAACTTATTATTGTACCAACTAAATATAATTTGAATACGAATTCATCAATTCGTGCGTTATTAAATAAATACTATCACAAACCGGCCACGGAGAGTTTTTAAATTGAAAGGTCACTTACGGGTATATATCGACTCGAATCGGTCAATGTATTTGCGGTAGTTTTTGTTTCCCCATTCGTCTTTCGGATGGGGGAACGTTTTCATATCCCTTCATCAGTTAAAATAACCCGCACACCTGTTTGCGGATGTGCGGGTCTGGAATCGGTCACTTTCGGGTATATAACGAATCCGAATCGGTCAATGCAAACACATCGCTATCATGTTATTCCACTTCGTCCATGTTGATCTCATACCCCGACGATACAAAAGTCCAGTCCTGCGGACGGTTGCCGTTCTCGCAGGTGACGTTGGTCTCGCCCCAGGCACCGTCGGCGATCGCCTTGAACAGCGGCAGCGGATCGGCTTGGCTTCTCGTACGCAGGTTGAAATGCATGATCGAACCGTAACCGGCTTCGGCCAAATCATAGGCTCTATCCCCATAATAAGATACATTGCCAGCAATGGAACCCAGATTGATCGACAGCGGAGCGAAACGATCCTTGGTCACACCGGAAATTCCGATATAGGTATTGTAACCGAAATTGGCATAGGCATGATTGATCTGGGCGCCGGCCGTCGCATCGATCTGCGAAGAATCTACATTATTGTACTGGAATACGGTGATGAGTTTGCCGGCGGGCATCAGATTGCGCAGCTTGGTGATGATGCTGCCGAACGAACCGTTGATGAGCGAGGACGAGTAGTTGGAGTATTCGTCGTCGAACCCGATTCCGTCCAAACCATATTTCTCAACGGCATGGGCCAGTATCTTGGCGAACTGTGTGGTCTGGGTATCGTTCATGTTGGCGACACCGATGCCCTGCCAGTCGCCCAGCACGGTCAGCACCACCTTGATGCCTTTGGCCTGCAACCCCTGGACATACGTCGCGGCGCCGCCGTTTTCGAGCAGGTTGGTCATCTTGTCGTTCAGGTAGAGCGTAGGCTCGACAACGCCGTTCACCGTCCGCTTGTGGATGTTCGATGCGAAGAACTCCACGATGTCGGCATAGGGCTTGCCATTAGGAAGTTTGTAATCCCCGGCGTTGAGCGGGTTCACGTCGTTGGTCTCGACATAGATCGTGACCGTCGGGGTCTTGTCCCCGTAAGCACGTGTCTTGACGACGGGCTCCTGAGCCTTGTCCATCGTCGGTTCCTCTGCCTGCTGGCAGGAGAACATCATACCGACGCCCATCACGAGGGCTGCCATCAGTTTCAAAGTCTTTTTCATAACGCAAAAATTAAGGTTGATAAATTAGTAGTTTGTTGCTCCGGTTAAAGAGCCGTGAGAGAGTGATTAGGGAAGTTCGATATGTCGCATCGACCGATTTTATTGCCAATCCTTTTTCCATTTGCCGTATCCAGATATAAGCTCGCCCGATGGGCCGGGTTGTAAGTCCATTCTATACTTGTCCAAAGTATAACTATATCCGCTTCTGCTTCCGAGAAGATATCTATTTTCCGAGTCCATAACCGTACAACAATCCGCAAACATTATATCCCAATAGGCTTCGTAATTGTCCTGCAGATTGGTATGCAAGTCGTCGAAGACAATAATATTGTTGGGTTTGTAATTCGGCACCCAGTCGAGCATATCCGTGTAAAGTATTTGCTCTATGGCTGTACTTATCTCCATGGCTGAGGTCGAATATATCGGGAAATTGATACATCCGTACCGCTCCTTGGGCAGGTTGGCAATCGGCTTCTGCGTATAGTCGGATACATACGCCAGTTCGGGATGCCACGGATCGAGCAGCTGCGGGACTTCGCTCTCGCGGTTGTAGCCCGACCAGGCATAGTCGATATAGTCCCCGACGGCGATGCCGCCTGTCGCCTGTGTATCCCAGAAGGTAGAGGTCGGCTCCTCGTAAACCGTGACCGTCAGCAGTTTCTCTCTGCCGAGCGCCTCGCGCAACGCTTTGATGAGTTTCGGGTAAGAGGCGGTGTTCATGGCCGGCATCCCCTCCTTGCCGTATTCGGAGCCGCGATCCCACAGGTTGATGCCGTCGATACCGAACTCTTCGACCACGGTTTTCACCTGCGCTACGAAATCGACGATCTGTCCGTCGGTCAGGTTGCAGAATCCGAGCCCTTTCCCGCTGCCTTCGATCGAGATGCAGACCTTGCTGCCATGCTCCTGCAGCGGACGGATGTATTTCACGGCATGGTCGAGGACATAGCGCATGTCGTTTCCGAGGTTCAGCAGCGCACGGCCGGTAGCCGCATCGTAATCGAGCATCACGGTGCGCAGGTTGATGATGTTGCCTACGGCATCGTACCAGGCCACGGTCGTTCCGCGGGCCAGTTTCTTCCGCATGATGTAGTCCTGCGCCAACAGCGGCTGAAAATCGTTCGTGTTGATGTAGAACACGAAGAACAGGTCATGGCCGTCGTGCAGCGCATACTCGTCCGTATAGGGCTGGCGAACCGAGACGTTGTAGTAAAGCGTCTTGTTCGCGTCCGGAGCATCCTGCCCGGCGACCGTAAGCGGCAAGACGTATTCTCCGGCAGCGAGCCCTGTCGCCGAGAACTTGATACGTTTCAGCGCCGAACGCTGCGCCTCGGGCGAGAGGTCGAGGGCTTTGCCGTCAGGAAATTCGTAATTCGCTTCCGGAAGCAGGGTTCGTTCGACCTCTTCGGCAGCGTTGTAATCGTCGAGCAGGGTTGCGTCGATCCATGCGTCGAGCGAAAGACCATCGGAGGCCGGTTTTGTCTGTTGGAAATAGAAATTCCTCATCACGAACCCGCCGCTGCCTTCGGTCAGCAGCACGTCTATCGTCTTTTCCGAAGAATTACCGCTGCGCAACATCCCGGACACGGTTTCCAACGGTTCCTTGTCGGGAAGTTTCCCGCCCTGCTGCTCTACGGTGTCGGCGTCGCAGGCCATAAGGCCTGCGAGTGCCGCCGTACAGAGAAGCGTCGCAATTCCCGTTTGCAAACTAAAAATCGTCTTCATAATCACTCGTTGTTTTCGTTAAGTTTCGGAATCTCGATGCCCTGCGGCCAGATAATATCGTACTTGGCTACGCCGTCATTGCGGTACATCGAATAGTCCTTGACCGTATTGCCCGAGGCATCGTTGCACTTCCAATAGCCAAGAAGCGTCGGATCGTCCTGCGGGTTTTGAATTTCGTACATATTGTCCCAGATCTGTTCGGGCGTACGGGCCACCGACCAGACACGTGCTTCGGCGATCTTGCCGTTCAGAGGACGGTAATCGTCGTAGGAGCGGCCGAGGAAGAACTGGTAAGCCTCGCCCAGCTTGTTGTAACCCGTGTCGTCGGTCTCGTACTGCGGTTTTTCGTTGTCGGGAGCCGTATTCCACAGGTCGTAGAGCGCCCGCATGGCCAGATTGATCTGGTTCTTCTTGCTCTGCGCCGAGATGCCGACATCGGTCGCTTCGCTCTGAATCTGGCCATCGACATAGATGCGTGCGGTACGCGCCGCTTGGTCATATGTGCAGGCGACATGGTACCAGCGCCCCTTTTCGAGGTTCTTCGTCGCATCGCGCCCGGGAATCTTCCCGAAGGACGAGCCGGCACCCGATCCGTCGAACTGCAACTGCTGACGCTCGAAATTCGTGTCGCCGATACGCAGCAGCAGATACTGCTCGACACCCATGATGGACGAGATGTTGACGGGGCTGCCCGTAGCGTTGCTCGTCGCAAAATCGTCGAGGTAGATAAGGGCCTCGTAGGTCACGGCCGTCAGACCGTTCCAAGCCTTGCTGCTTTCCGAATACTTGTCGAGGGTCGGGAACTCGATCCAGTTGTCGGTGAGCTGCGCTGCGACGGTGATGGCCGAGGATCGTTTCACGACATAATAGGCGACGTCGGAACCGTGAAGCACGTCCATCGAGGCATGGCCGATGCGCACGGGAACGAGATAGGTTTCGTCGATAGGAAGCGCTCCCGTCTGTTCCTCGCCTTGGCCCATCAGCTCCTTGAATTGCAGGGTCACGACATCCGAGGTTGTTTTTCCCGCGGCGATCGTGACACTCTCGGCCGACAGCTTATAGTATTTGGCATCGAGCATCGTCCACTCCGTACCGTAGCGGGCGTTGTACGTCCCGACGAGCGACGGGTCGACCGTGAGCGTCACCGCCACATCCTGTCCCGCAGGATAGGTCAGCTCCGCCTGCAAGGCGCAGTCGTAAGTCGGTTTATTGTTGCCGAAGGTTGTAAGCTGCACCTCGTTCGTTTCCGCGACGTCGAGATAAACGGCGTTTCCGAACTTGTGGTCGTCGGCCTCATAATTATCGCAGGCCGCGAAAAACACGAGCCCCGCGACGGCTGCAATCAGATATTTTCCGTATTTTTTCATGGCGTTCACTATTTAGCGGGATTTAACGTCTGGATCGCCCCACGGATCGTCTGGTAGTTCATCTCCGCATGATAGTAATCTCCGGAAATGTTGTAAGCTGCCAGACCGCCCAGCGGGCCGAATTCGATGACGCGGCGCGACATCTCATCGACGGCCGCGAACTCCGTGCGATCCTCATCCAGCAGGGGTGCGCTGATCTCGGCCGCCAGCAGCAGCTTCTCCGGCGCGATACCGGCATACCCCGTGGCATTCAGCACCTGGAGCTTCACCTCCTGCACATTTTCGAGTTTCTCCGTATCGAGGGCAATAAAATCGACCTTGGGACGGTCGGCGGCAGCCAGCGACAGCGGGTTGCCCTCGAAGACGAGGAGCTGGCCCTCGGATTTCGCCGCAGCGAATTTCTCGACGATGCGGGCTGTGGCATCCGTCGCCAGCGGGTCGGTCGTAAACGAGTAGCCGTCCATGCCGTTGGCGGCGACGGCGGCGACAACCCGATCCAGATAGGCATCGAGCGCCTGCATATCGGCGAACTCTTCCGCGCGTGCGGCATAATCGACCTGGTAAAGCACCTTCGTCCCTTTCTCGCGCATGACGTCCATATCTTCGGCGTCGAACTTCGAGAAGTTGTCGGCGTTGGTCAGCGTCACGATGTCCAGCGAATCCGGAAGGCAGCGCATGAAATCCTGCTCGCTCGATGCTTTCTCGGGCGAGTTGTGCAGGCGGGCATAAACAATGAAATGTTCTGACTGTTTATAGGCCCTCAGCGCCGCGGTGTATTCGGCCCATAGTGCCGGATCCTGCTCCCAGGGCTTTTCCACCTTGCTGTCCACCGTTTCCATCTCCGTCCAGTCGTTGCAGGCCGCAAACGTTGCGACGGCAGCGCAAAAAGCGAGGAAACGTATCATTCGGTTTGGTTTCATATTCATAGCGATTACTTGTTATACGGTTTGCAATCCCACCATACGCGGGTTCCCATGACGTCGCCCGAACGGTCGCCGTTCTGTTGCTCTGCACCGAGCGTTTGAATGGCCGCCTGAAGGTTGGCGTTGTTCTGCTGGTACTCCTCGACAGGGTAAGGCAGACGGCGTGCGCCCTGTTCCACATTGACGGAACCTCCCGATTTGTCGGTAGGTACAGGCAGCAGTTTCGGATACCCCGTACGGCGGTGTTCCGACCATGCTTCGACTCCCAACGGGAAGATAGCGATCCATTTCTGCACGATGATGCGTTCGAGGTTGCGCTCCTGAACGGCCTCCGTATCGCTGCCGTCCGTCGCCGTTTCCCACGGAACGGTGATTTCGCTCCGGGCAGATGCGCTGTAGTTGCCCAGCGGATCGGTATAGGGTGCAGGCTTCTTCGTGGCGTCGACCAAATAGGCGTCGGCCCTCGATGCTCCCCGCTCCTCGAACGAAAGTCGGACAGCCTGCTCATAGAGCGTCTTCGCCGTCTCGGCCGATCCCCAGCGCAGTTCGTACTCTGCATGCAGGAAGGTCGCTTCCGCGGCATTGAACCATAAATAGGGCGTATCGCTCGCAACGATCATATTCGAATACTTCGACATGGCCTGCGACT
>ERZ772867.638-NODE-638-length-46997-cov-46.085893_pt1 | contig 46997 bp, 76 predicted proteins | sample MGYA00511341_ERZ772867 | MGnify/ENA primary metagenome ERZ772867 (study PRJEB29015, sample SAMEA2737707) | human gut metagenome | biome: human gut; feature: human-associated habitat; material: faeces | place: China | collected 2012 ... | reverse complement strand
TGCATCTCCAGACACCCATGCATCTCCAGACACCCATGCATCTCCATCATGATCCAGATTTTCTTCTTTCTCTACAAAACCACCTAGCTCTCCTTTTTCTACTTTTCCAAACTCTACAAGAGCTTTAATTCTGAATAACTTAGTTCCTAAAAAGTTAGTAATAAATTCTGTTGTTAATTCAAATTTTTTCATTTCTTTGATCTCCTTTTCTTATTTCCAATAAACTGCACTGGATGTAACATGAATACCTCTAGGTTTCTTTTTGTTACGTTGCTGTTCTGCTTCAATTTCTTTTCTTACTTCATTCCCAAATTTTTCTGTCCAAAATGTAATCAAATACTCTGGAATCTTAAACATTTGTGAGCAAGATTTTGACGTATTGTTTTTTGTCAGTCTTGTCTTTACTACCATTTTTATGTATTCACGAGAATATGGGGCGTTTTCTTCTTTGTCTTCATCTAAGTTCTGTTTTTTCCATTTAAAGAGGGTGGATGAATCAATACCGTATTCTTTCGCAACGCTCTTTACCTCATGTCTTGCATTACTTTCTGCAACAACTTTTCTTTTAAATTCTTTTGTGAATTTCTTATACCCCATCTTCTTCCACCACCTTTCTGTAGATTGCTACATTCCTGCCTGTCAAACTGTCATGACGTTTACCGCATACCTCAATACGTCCGTCATGCACTAACTCCGTTAGCCGTGGTTGTACCTGCTGTCTTGTCGGTTCTAATACTTTTTTATGCTTATACAACACCGTTGCGATCTCTCGTGCTGTCATTGCTCCGTATTCGAGTTGTTCTAAAATCAAGATATGTATTGCTTCTTTGTTGACCTTTTTATGTGATTCTCTTCTAGTCTGCTTAGTAATGGAAGAACTTCGTAAAGCTATCTCATTACTAAAAAAACTCATTTGATACATTTTCCATCACTCCTTACTCTAATTGTTTCTGCATTAACTGCATCTCTAAGCTGTCAAAATCATAGTCTCTTTCGCACTCTAAGACACTTGCAGGATTCCGCTGTGGCTTCGGTTCTTGTGGTTTTTCGTAGTTCTCGTCCAGATAATCCACGTAACCACTGTTAAAGAATGTCGAGCCGTTCTGTGGCTTTCTCCACGAAGCATCCTTTTCTAATCCATCCAGATACCGTTTCAATGCCCTTTGTATGTGTTCCTCTCCTATCTGGTACAACACTTTTTTCTTTGTATCGGATACCTGCCCCTTACCACGTTTATTCGGGTACTGTTTCCAGAGTCTTTCAAAGCAATCAATGAATGCTTTTTTGTTTGACTTTTCGCAATTTTCTTTTGATTTCTCGCAAGTTTCCTTTACATTTTCCTCGGTTTGTTCTATTTTTCGTTCCACTGTTTGTTCCATTTTCGTTCCATTTTCAACTACCTTGTTTTCCTCAGTAGTCGTTTCTGCAACTTGTCCACAATCTATGTACTTCTGGTACTCATTTACTGTGTATATCGTGTATTTATTTGTGCTTTTTGTGTATATGTACCCAGTATCCTTTAGTTTCTTTAGTGCTGTTCGGACCTGCGATTCTGTTAATCCTGTTTCTGCACTGATTCTTGTTATCGAAGATACAAATTGTCCTGCCTTGATTTCTCTGCCGCAGTACCGCTTGTCCTCTAAATTTGTATGTAGTAGGCAGTGGCAAAACAATCTAAATACATTTGTGTTTTCATACCATTCCCAATCTGTATTTATATTTATGTTCATTCACTGCCCTCCTGCTTAATCTTATGGATATTTAGTTTCATGGATAGTTACTTCTATCCGTGGTCTTTTTTTGTCAATTTCAAAGTTATCTGTAAATCCTTTTACATACTTCCAACCATCATCTGGGAACACTCCTGCTTCTACAAGGCTGTCTAAGATGTATTTCTTAGCCGATGCAATATTGTCGGGATCACGTCTGCGGTCCTTTTCGTACCATGTAATTTCTACATGAACAGGGAATCTTATTTCTCTGTCCTTTTCCCTTAATTCATAAGGGATACTGCATCTACAGATTTTCTGATTACTTCTCTTGCATTTTGCCCCTTTATAAGGATTAGTCCTGCAAGCATTAACGTAAGCATTTAATCCGTCCAACCTGCCTTGGATTGTGTACGTTACAGCCATGACTTACCAAACTCCTCTCTAAATGATTCTCTGTCTCCTACGTGCTTCTCATAAGCTTTCTGTGCCAGTTTCTTATACATTAGATCGTAGTTTTTATTTAAGTGTGCTGACTGTTTACCGCCTGTGTGATGTTCTCTACATAATGGAATCACTAAATTATACTTATCTGCTTTCTTCCTGTTTGCCGTTCCGTGCAAACAATGATGTATCTCTACGTTAGGACTTCCGCATAAATAGCAATGTTCCATATCGTCAACGATGATTGATTTTTTCTTTTTCAATCTTAAGTCCCCACCTTTCTTCCATTTCTTTTATATCCTGCGGTGTTGCTGTCTCAATTCCAAGCTCTTTTGCTTCTGCAACAGTTCCTTTTATCAGTTCAGACATTTCCTTTGTGTCGTAGGTATGACTCCCACGCATTACCAGATTGATTCTGAATAGCTTTCCTGCCTTATTCGTAGTTGTCTGGGTTGTCGGCTGTAGGTGGCAAAATTCAAGGTCGTACACTTCTATATCGTTATCCAACGGAAGTGATACAAGAGAACCGTTTATAATCTCATGCTGTCCGTACTCTGCTATGAGTTTGTTCTTTATGTATACCTGGCTGTTGTCCGTTACTTCTGCGATTTTTCCAACCAATACATGAAAGTATGCATTGGCATCTAAACTCCTGCCCTCACGGTACTGAACAACCTTAAGCCGACATTCTTTATCTTTCAGTCGGTCATATTCCCCTCGTATGTCTTTTTCACACACAAGGGAAATAACCTGCTTACCGCTTTCAAAATCAATGGATATATCATGAATTTTGGCTTTAGTTTCCATCTAATCAGCTCCAAATCTTTCTTACGTTAGCCTTGTCTTTGTTGGCTACAATGTACTGATATTCTCCCTCTGTAATTTCTGAAATGGATTTGTGATGATAAGATGCAAGAATCTTGTTAATATCAAATGCCATTTCATCACACAGACTCAAAAGTGTGTCCTGTTTGATTTTTGAAATCTTCATACCTCTTATTGCTTCTGCGTTGTTATCATCTGTCTGCTTGTCCGCTCTTGCTTTGCGTTCTTTTTGATTTTCGTCCGTATCAGCATCTTTTGTATCATCCAGTAAGAAGATTCCATTTAAGGCATACTTACGTGCATAAGATGATGCCGTTCCTGTTATCTGAGAATCATCCATTCCTTTTTTATTAAGTGCTTCTCTTGCAAGTGCTGTTGTTACTACACTTGCTTCTGTTTCAATGTCCTGCACCTTTACCGTTGCTTTTACATAGACACGATCGCCAACGGCTATTACATCATCTGTTATGTACATTGCAAGCTTCTGTTCTTCCAGAAGTGGTTTCACAGCTTCTAAGATTCCCTCTGCGTTGCGGTACATATACCCACCGAATGAGTTTCTTAGATTTTTTGGTGCTTTCAATGTTGTCTGAATCTTCATCATCTTTTCATGTATTGTCATGTTATCTATCTCCCATCTGGTTCATATTCTCCGTTATATGGAATTACATTTCCCTGTTCATCGACCTCTTTCACACTGCATACATCATTAAAGTATGCTTCTTTAAGGCTTACATTTTCATCAGTGTTTCCCATCAGTGCATCCAATGCATAGTCGATAAACCACTGTCTATCTTCTTTATTTCCTTTAATCCTCTTCTTGATATAATCATCTGCATCTTCCATTGGGATTACTGTTCCGTATTCATTTGTATATCCTGTAATAATCATTCCTGCTCACTCCCTGCTTCTTTCAGAATCTCTTCTACATCAAATTCTTTTGGTGCTGTTTCTTCCTGCTCATTTTCTTTAAGCATTGCAAAAAGTCTAAGCACACTTGCTGTATATGCTAAATTTTCAAAAATGGTTTCAATAGCATCGTTATTCGCCATTCTTTCATTTAAGATTGTATTTGCGTTATCAAATACTTCTTCTTTGTTGTATATCCATTCTTCATTATCTTGTCCGTAAAGTTTTACAATAAGTTTGCTATAAAACTCTGTCATGCCTGTTGCAATTTTTTTATCTGATACCTTATTTTCCTCTTCTGTAAAACGTGGGTCTCTAGTTTCTTTCACTGCTTCAATAATTACTTTTCTTGCTGCATCTTTAAACTCTTTTTTTGTAATAATCATTGTCATATCTCCTTTTTCTTGCTATAATCGGTTTATACATTTTTTGTTAAGCACTTAAGACCTGCCATGTCTGGGTGCTTTTTTTCATTTCCATCCATCACGCTCTTGTGCGATTAATGCCAGTCCTGCGGCTACACAAGTACCCATAAACCAGAATGGCATTAAATCTAATCCGCAGACTAACAGTCCACACCCCATCATGAACGCTCCCATTTTCATTTAGAACCCTCCTCTCTGCATTGCTTGGTTCTCATTTGTTAGCTTTCTTATTCTCCATTTTTCAAATCTTTCTGTATCGAAAAATATAGGAGAATTTTTCTTAGCACCTTTTTGTGCAAAGTCTTGTCCACGTTCCCGATAAGCTTCATCCAGAAACGACCTCGGGAACCCCATCTTAACAAGTTCTCCCATCTTCATGACTGCTTTCGGGTATTCCATCTTTACTCCTTTCTCTTACTTTCCTGCTACTGTATCAATGTACTGTCTGATTTTTTCCATCGAATTTAACTTTCTGCCGTTAACTCTGACGACTGCGTCCGCCTGTTGTGCTATTGCTTTAGCGGTTTTTCTTCCAACCCCTAACACACAACGTAACTCTTCATCCGTTACTAGCAATCTGTTTTTTAGTACTTCTGTATCATTGCTTGCATACTTTGTTTTTTCCAACTTTGCCTCACTTTCTCCGCTTCTTCCTGCGGTAGTATCCTCTTTTCTTCATTCCTGCCTGTCTGAACGCTACTTTCTTGTATTTTCCGTTCTTCTTGGCTTTAATTCTTTGTCCCATTCTTTAAGTCTCCATCAATGTCGGTGTGATAGTTGTTAACTCCACTTCCGTCCTGCTGAACGTATTCATATGAGTTGAACACATATATCCACACTGTATTTGTCGCTACCAATGCAATGAATGTAATTAACCAGATTGCAAACCATCTTTTTGCTGTCCGTTTACTTTGCTCAATTACCTCTGTTGCAAAGTATTCTTCTAAGTCTTTCCACTGCTTTGTTTTATCTTCCATTCCGCACCTCTTTCTTGCGGTGTTAAAAAAATTGTGTTATAATTTTCTTACCGCTAAGCTATGGTTAGTGGTTACATTCGCCCTGTGTGGTAGTTCCATTACCGCATGGGGCATTTTTATTTCTTTCGTGCTTCTCTTCTCTTTTTACTTCTGTAGTTGTCGATTAATACAGCTGTGATTTCAAGTGCAATTACTCCTACAGCTCCTACAAATATTCCTAATTGAAATGGTGGAATATACATTTCTGCACTCCTTTCTGTGTTATAATCTCCTTAGGAGGTATACTATGTCTAAAAATCCTTTACCGCATCTTGATAAACCAGATGAAGAAACCATTGATAAAATGAAATCTTCCGACTATTCCAAAAATCAAAAGATTCAAGATGCTATTAATTCATCCATTTCCGCTGACAGCAAAAGGAAATATCAGCAGAAATTTAATTGGTTTTCTAAACATTGGTTAGAGTTGCTATCTGTCTTAATTGCTTTAATAGCTCTTATCGTCAGTCTATTTAAGTAGCAATCTCGCAATCGCAAGTACCAATGCTGTACAAGAAAGCACAAAAGATATTCTTGTAATCAATGGGTACTCTGACCATGCTCTCATTTTTTTATGAGAATATCTTTTCTTCACTACTCACTCTCCTCTAAAAAATAATCTACTGTTACCCCAAAGTAATCAGCTAATGCCTTTAACTTTTTGATGCCCGGTTTACTTCTTCCTGTTTTCCAATCCGTAAACGTAGACCTTACAATTCCTGTATCTTCTGACACTCTGTAATCTGTCAGATTCCTTTTGTCCCTTAACGCACAATATTTTTTATACATATTTACTCCTTTCCGAACGTTTCTATTGATTTTAGTTCGGAAATCAGTTATAATATGAAATGTAAAGAAAAATCATAACAAGAACTTACCAATGGCTGTTCTTTTTTCCGAACTTATGGTTATATTATAATTCGGATTCTAGAACTTGTCAATAGTTTTTGTACGGATTTTGGAACTTTTTTTAAAAAGGCGGTGCTTTATGTACGAAATTTATCAAAAACTGCGTGACGAAAGAGGTCTGAAAGATTCTGATGTAGCAAGAGAAGCTAGCGTTTCTAAGTCAACTTTTTCTGATTGGAAAGTTGGTAGAAGTAAACCGGGCATCAAAAAGTTACAGAAGATTGCCGATTTTTTCGGTGTAACAGTTGATTATCTCATGACAGGAAAGGAGGAGGATAAAAAAGAAAAAGATAACAGTGTAATAGACATCAAAGACGAACTAGAGAGAATGAGAGATTTACTTAAAAACAGGACTAGACACCCTATCTACTACGATGGGGAAAAACTTGACGATGAATCGCTTGACGCGATATTAGCTCAGTATGAAATGTCACTTATATATCTTAAACAGAAAAATAAGTGAAGAAAGGATATGAATGTATGAATCATAATCAAATTAAATCTATTGTATACAATTTGATTAAAAAATACGAAACCAGAAACCCCGTTAGGCTTGCAAAAGAATTAGACATAATCATCCAGATCGGGGACTTAAAAAAAATATCTGGTTGCTATTTAAAGATTCACGAAAGAGATTTTATTTACATAAACGAAAAATTATTAGACAACGAAAAAAAGTATTACGAGGTCTTAGCTCATGAGTTAGGTCATGCGGTCCTGCACAAAGAAGATTTTTATTTCTTCTCTTTCGGCAAAAACTGTTATGAGAACTCTATCGAACAAGAAGCACAGACATTTGCTTCTGAACTTTTGATACCAGACGAAGTGATACTTGAACACAAAGATTATACAAAAGAGCAACTTGCAATGCTGACAGGATACACCCCTCAGCTAATTGCATTTAAACAGCTCTAATTTTTTTCTTTTTTTGTTTTATTTTTTTCTTTTTAATTAAATATAAATATTAATTATTATAATACTATATAGGTTATATATAACTATAGTCTTTAGATACTATATATTTATATAAAAGAAAATAAAAATACACTAAAAACATTGTTTTGTCAATCACAAATTTAAAAAACTTTTTGCATGGTACTGAAAACCGCATAAAACCGTGGTTTCTTGGACTTTTAAAAAAGGAAATGCATAGTTGATTGATGTTTGCCTGCGATTTGCCTGCGATTTGCCTGTCATTTGCCTGCGATGCTACTATGCAAAAAGTCTTACAAACCGCATAAAACCGTGGGTTCTAGCCTGCGATTTGCCTGCGATTGTGGTTGTCACGTTGCTTGTTATACATTATAAAAGGAGGGATTTTACATGGCATTAATAACTTGTACTGAATGCGGGAAAGAGTTCTCTGAAAAAGCTTCTGCTTGTCCAAATTGCGGATGCCCAACAGAGGAAATCTTAAAAGAATTAGCTACTGTTTCTACTGCTGATAATGAAGTTCCGCAGTATGAAATTGATGAAAAAACGATTGAGATTGCTATAGAAAAAGGTATTGTTAATGAACCTAGTGATTTAATTATCACAGCAGGTAAATATACAGATAGTGGTTTTCTTTCTACACTAACACATATACTTTATGTAGCAAAAGACAGTTTCTATTTATGCCGTTTTGATAAGGCAGAAGAGAATCCAAAAGAAGATATTATTGTCAAACTGGATTATACAAATGATGCTATTAATCAGTTAACTTACGATTATGAAATGCGTAAATTTAACGGTAATTTTGGTTTTAATGCAAGCAAAATCAAAGCGGATAAAGACAGGTCTAGGGATGCTTACTATGAGATTTTGAAAAAGGTAGACAGCAAAAAAGCCGAAGATTTTTATAAAATATTTTATCTTGATGCACCATATTGTCCTAAATGCCACAGCCTAAACATAGGATATGAGTTTGTACAGGATTCCGCTAAAACTAAAGGTAAAGCCGAAGTGAGAAAGAAAAGTGTTGTGACTCGTGCAGGTAACAGTCTGGGACGTGCAGGTATGATTGCTGCTACTGGCGGTCTATGGGCATTAACACCTAAAAAATCTAAATACAAAGAAAAGAAATCATCCAAGACAGATATTAACAGTAAACAAATGGCAATTTGCCAAGACTGCGGTAAATCTTGGGAAGTTAAATAACAATAAAAAAAGGACCGTACCACGCCCAAATAGGTACAGTCCAAAGCACTATCTAATATAAATACAAGGTAGTTATCATACAAGATAGTACAGCCAAACACCTATATTGTATCATGACTACATCAGTTATGCAAGAACGCAAAAAGAGCCACCGTTAGAAGACTAAAAAGAACGGTAACCCTTTTCCATAACATCGTAAAATTTTAATATAGAAAATTCCATATCTATTGTAACACATTCATATTATTTTGCAATGTTATAAAAACTACTCTTGCATGGCTGTTATTTTTGTACCCATTTTGCAGAAAACGCAAATTCCAATTATTAGAAAAAGGAGTGATACAATGGCAACAGCTAAATTCAAAAAAGGTAAAGACGGTTACTATTCTACTAACGTGTGGGATGGCACATACAAGGATAACGGTAAAAAACGATACAAACACCTGCGGTCCAAGAAAAGCTCAAAAGATTTAGAAAGAATCGTAAAGGAGTTTGAGCAACTAAGGGACCAACGGCAGGCAATGATTGACACCGATATACTATTTATTGATTATGCCAGACAGTGGAAAGTCTTATATAAAGAATCTAACAGAGCTAACAACACAAATAAAATGTACGACAATGTGCTTAACGTCCATTTTGACAGCATTAAATACGTTAAGCTACAAGATGTACAGCGAAGTCACTTACAATTGATTCTGAACGGTGCTAAAGGCAAACCACGGACACAACAACAAATAGTTATGACATTTAAGCAGGTCTTACACTCTGCTGTCTGTGATCGCATTTATTCCGCACAATCATTCGCAGATATATTTGACAACTTTGAATCTATAAATTACAAAGCAAAAGAAAAACGTCCTTTGACACCAGACGAACAGAGAGCCGTTTTTAAGGCAGATTTTAATTTAATGGATAAAATATATGTCTATATCATTTACGGCTGTGGATTGCGGTGTGGAGAAGCCTTAGCACTAACAGAAGCAGACTTTGACCTAGAAGCACATACAGTATCTATCGACAAATCACACGACATATCAGATAACATACCAAAGAAAAAAACAGTAAAAAACATACAGAACGGAGAAAGAACGTTACCGTTACCAGATAACGTATTCGATACAGTCTCTAGTTACATAAAACAACTTAGAAAAGATGGCAAGAAATACTTATTCATAAATCGTGATTACAAGCCTATGACAAAATCTGGTTTCCGCAGGATGTGGGGCAGAATCATAAAAGCAATGCAGGCGGTCAGTGAAAGCCCTATCGAAGATTTAACAAGCCACATCTTCCGTCACAACTACTGTACAAACTTATGCTACCAGTTCCCTAAGATTAGCATAAAGATGATTGCAAGGCTTGTAGGGGATTCTGAAAAGGTCGTTCTGGAAGTATACAATCACTTAATGTTAGAAAAAGAAGATAGCATATCCGCTGTAAATGATGCCTTAAATTTGGAACAAAAAGTGGAACAGCCTATGGAACAACTAAATGAAATGGTATCTTAGATTTCTGGAATACAGATGGAACATGGAACACGGATGGAACAAATACTTCCCTAAACTTTAGATACTTTCGATTACTTTTAATGGTATGATTTTTAGACAGGTCATACCCTTAAAAGCCGCATAAATACAAGAAAAGCACGGTATTTAGCCATTTGGCAACCGTGCTTTTTAAAGTGAGCGTGCGGGGATTCGAACCCCGGACAACTTGATTAAAAGTCAAGGAATCAAATCTATGTTAAACCGCATAAACTCTATTGTTCTCAATTTTGGTTGGAACGAAAATGGAACATTCTCGCTTCAACGTTGTTTATAATATCACATCATTTTCGACATTGCAACTACTTTTTTCTATTTTTTTTCAAAGCCGTGCAAGTTTTCTTTCCTGCATATACTCCAGATGTGTTCCATCCTAACTGTTTCCAGTATTTCTTCAAGGCTTGCGTTGTCTTTGCTCCCCAGATTCCGTCAACGACTAATGGATGTTCGTTTGCGTATGTACAATTTGCGTTCAGCTTCTTCTGTAACCACTTGATCGCAGATTTAGAAGATGTCTTTTTAACTGTAGTATAGCTAACTGATACCTTATCGTATGCAGGTCTTCCATATCCTGCGATACGGCTGTTACTCTTTGCGTAGGATTTCTTGCATACAGCACCACCGTTTGGTACAACGGCTGTTCTATTAGAGGTGTTGCCCTCAATCGTGAACACCATCTCGTCTGTGACTGCATACACAATCCCAGTGTGGCAGATTCTTTGAGAGTTCTTGAAGAAAATCTGGTCTCCAATCCGTGGTGTTTTATGCCACTGGTCATTGTCTTTGAATTTTTGTGCTGATGTTGGAGTATATGCACTAAATCCATGTAAGAGTTTTTTTGCTACATCCCTGCCGTATGCCTGCACCATACACCAATCCACAAACATGTCACACCAGTAAGCATCTGGTCCGTTAATACCAAAGTATGCTCCGTACTTAGTGTAGTTGTTGCTACCTGCGTTTTTTGTCTTACTGTTTAGATTCTTCTTGCTTTTCTTCTCTAAGTATCCGACTTCTCCTTTTGCTACTGTAAGAAGCTTGTCTACCGTATGTGCCATATTAGTCCTCCTTATATTCGATTACCTCAGCAATATCCGTCTTGTTTTTTGCAAGCTCGCTATCCCCGATTCCCTTTGTTGTTGGGTCCACCAATACCCCGACAGCCACTAAGATATTAAGGATGATACCTACAAGCTGTGATACTTCATCCTGTGCGATTGGTGCTGTGATACCTAAGATTCCTAGAATCTGATAGATAAATGCAATTAAGACAGAAGCCAATGCTACTAATGTTGCTTTATTCTTGAAACGTAATTTAAGATTCATAATTTCTCCTTTCATTTTGTGGAAATATATGTTAATATGTATTTGAAGATTTTTCATACTTAATCTTCAATTTTATACTTTCCCCCTACAGTTTGTAGGGGGTTTTTTTATACTTGATAAAACTTCTTTTGGTTAACTAAAACTTCTTTTAGTTACTTAGATAAGATTAACCCTATCCGAATAATCTTTATCATCTGTCGTTATAATCTCATATCCAGCATTTATATTTCCAAAACCATTTACATAATAATAACACCCTTTTCCATAAACGTCTGGATTCTCTTCAACAAGTTCGAAACCTTTTGTAACTCCTTCAAATTTGCATCCATATAAGGCTACATTAGTCACCATATTCCTAGCGTCGTCTTTTCCTGTTGCTGTCCTATACGCCAATGTCTTAAATTTAACATTTCCATTATTTGCTGATTTAAAAATGCAATTTTTAAAAATTATATTCCTATTCTGTTTTGGCGCCAATAAATTGTGCACTGTAAATGTGTTTCCAGATTTTTTATTTGCTCCTGTTTCCGTTCCATCAAAAACAACGTCTTCAAAATCCCACTTTGCACCATCTCCCGAACCAGATCCGTAAACCACGGAATAATACGTTGATAACCCCTTTATAATACAGTGCTTTACATTCCGTTCATACCCATTTGCATTTCTTGCATCATCATCATGAATTGTATATCTCGTATTTTCTCCAATAACTGTTAAATTTTCGATACCTCCTGTCTCTTTAAAATTCAATGTGGATACATATTGCATTTTATTTTTAAATTTAGCTTGTAGTATTATGTTTTTTCTATCCCCTACGCCTTTAAGTGTTATCCAATTAGGGATTGTTACACCAACAATAGATGCGTCGTTTTCTCCATCTGTTATACCTTCTGCTAAGTCGTATTCGCCCTCTTTTATATAAATTACATACCTGTTGTTTTGGAAATTATCTGTAATGCTATTTATTGCATCTTGTAACTTTCTAAAATCCCCATTCCCACTTATATCAACTGTAATTTCATTTGTTTTGCAAAGGCCGTATGTTTCAGCAATCTCAGAAGCCTTTGTGATTCCGTAATCTTCTAGTGATTTATCTCCAGAAACTTCTACGCCATTTATGGTTGGCTTGTTTTTTAAGACACCATACGATAAATCAATTATTCTACCACCTTTTAAATGCAGCCTCTTATAGTAAGGTACCCAAATCTTAGTAGGTTCTGTCCCTTTTTCTACTAGTAATTGTTTCCCGATTAAATCTTTTTTAAGAGAAAGCCTAATATATTTTGCATCTTCTGGTGTTATGAAAGTCGAATACTGACCACCGCTTAAAAATTTTTTGTTTTTATCATAGAAAATAATGATGGTACTAATTAATGTTTCAAAAACCCCATCAATAAATTCAGATAAAACATAGCTGCACGAAGGTTCAACTTCAACATAATTGTCTACCGTGGAAAAGTCGTTATTATAACGATAGTCTCCAGAAGATGCCGAATAATATCGCCCTTCTGTATAATCACTTATTTCAAGTATGTTGCTCGATTTATCGATTTGAGTGATGTCACCTAAATCTTCCTTTAGTGAACCAATTTCCTTTCCAACTATAGCCGAATCCGCAGCCTTATCTGATTGTGTAAGTGTTTTATCTGTGTTTACCGCAGCCGAATTATAAGTACCACCAGAAGTCCATGTAGACCCATTCCAGTAATACCAATTGCCACTTGTGTAACCAGACTCACTACCTTGATAGACATAGACTCTTGTTTTGTCTGTCATTCCTGCGACAGTAGTTGCAATATAAGGTGCTCCAATCTGCCCCATAATCGCAGACCATGGAACTTTCTTTAAATCATCTTTTCCAACCAGACAATACATATCTTCTGTCGGATTAGACAATAGCGGTAAATCATTTATCTTTGCCATTTGTATCCACCTCTTTTACTTCTGTAATAATTGTATTTATTTTTGTGCTAAAATTTTCCGACAACACGGAAAACGTCATATCTACGTTCATATACCCTCCTTAATTCACCATCGGTTAATGTTTCGACGCTTTCTACAATCGGCACTTATACCGTTTGACTTACTGTTGAGACAGATGTTCCTACTATAATCGTATCGAAATCAGAAGTTTTCTTTGATCCATACAAGATCACAGCCAATTTTTTTTGTTTTGTGGATAACTATTATTTGTCCATAACACATAACTATTCTCATTGTTAACTTCCTGAGATATTGCTTCGACACGTATATAACCAGTATCATATACATGCAATATCGCAGAACTCAAGCGATAACCTTGTTTACGATCAACATAAAAATAGTTGTTTCCAGTACCATTCAATTCGGCATATTGCGTTACAAATGCATCTTTTAAGTCAGAATTTAACGTAGAAATATCTGATTGTATTTCACTTATATTGTTTTCTATATTTCCAATCCCTAATTTAGTTTTAATTAAGGACACGATTGTTGACCACTTAACCTTACTAGCAGTACTCCCACCAGTAAGCATGTAGTCTGAATCTGAGATAGTCTTTTTCTCTGTTAAATCTGAGATATGTATTAAAGGTATATTAATTGCCATAATATCACTCCTTAATCATTCAGTTTGTTATCTTTAACAAAGTTTCTAATAGCATCAATATGCACTTTCAATTCATCGTCAACTACATAGAAATTACCCTTATTATTTCTGCTGATTGGTTCGCCTGTGCTATCGTCAATCTTGTTGTATGTGTATGTTACTCTGTCTCCACCGTCAATGTTTAATACCATAAAGCTACTCAACTGTTTCATTTAACATTTCCTCCTGTTCTTTAATCAAATCGTTGATTTCTTCCATATATTCTTTCTCGTAGTCAATCACTTCTTCTTTTTCTGAGTTATCGAATTTTTCAAGTCGTTCAAATTCGTAATCTCTCTGAATTGCTTTTATTTCCCACGAAAATTTAAGGTTTTCAGTGCCTCGAACGACAAAGTAACTATCAGTCTTTTCTTCTACCCATAAATCGCCTTGCCCCTCTTTCTGCAAGAATACTTGGTACTCAACACCTGTGTTTACTGTCTCTGAAAATATATCGTCAATGTCGATGTAACACTTTCCTTTATCATCAGTTTGTGCCGTTCCAATGTCTCCAAAATATGGGGTTGCTGTTTCATAACAATACTGCTTTCTTGTATCATAATTTTCTGTATCTATTATTCTGTTTTTTTCTCCGGTAACAGACAAACTTCCGCCAATAGTAACTGGCTGATAAAAACTTGATCTTTCTTTTCCAAAATGAAATTTATATTCACTTATCGACCCAAGATAAAGTGATTCATCCGTCATATGCATTGTTATGTCTGTTTGTACTATAAGTGGTCCACTGCTGTTATTTTTTAATATAATCTCATCTGGGGACAAAATCGCACATGCACCAGTTCCATCCTTGTTTTCAGATATATATATACCACCGAACACGTCTGGTGTTATACACACATATGATATTGGCTTTTCATCAGCCGAAATTCCAAGTGAATAATTCAGTACTATAATCCCTTTATTGTCTATCGTCACAACTTCTTTGTCGAAATAATTATAAACGTGTAATTCCCCGTCTCCATATGTATCAGCTTTTCCACCAAGATTTAATGTTCCACCTCTTCCATAAGAAAAATTTATATACAGCTTTCCATCAGACCCACGATAAATACCTTGCCACGCTCCATTATTCGTCAACAGATTAAATATCTGTTCGTGGGTAAGTGCTTCAACATCCATAACCAACGGTATTGATTCTTCGTCAAGTATGGTCTTTTTATCTGCTGTATACAGCCTGCATCGTATATACAACACATCTTTCATGCTCCGTTTGCTGACCACAATCATACTTCCTGCATTGGTTGTCAGATAATCGCCTGTCTTGACCTCTAAGCAATTATAGAAAGAATACGTCAATGAACTTTCAACACTTGAACTTTCATAAGTTTTAGTCCATGTCTTTCCATCTTTTGATTCTTCCACTACAAAGATTCCTTGATATTCAACTTTCGCTGAGTTTGTGCCATCTCTGTAATATGCCTTAAATGTCATTTCATCTGGTGTTGTACTTCCATCCTGTGCTTTTTTCAGAATGTTTATGGATGGTTCTAACAAGTACACTCTGCCCGGACTACCGTCACGTATCTTTGCAATATTAAAACGCTTCTTTGCTGTATACGTCATATATGTTGCAGTAACATCTATCCATCCAGTATCCGTTATAAGACTTGACACTGTATAGACTTTACTAGATGTATCAAACGTACCGTTTACGCCGTCAGATTTTGCAAAAGAAAATGAAGTATCTTTTGTTACATCTGTCTGCCCCCAAAACGTCTGTACTGTAAACGTCACTTTTGGAAATTTTGCATAATTTCCCTCGTGATCTACACTAATACCTTGGTATTCGTTATCCATCTTAAGGATTAGATTTCCTGCCTTTTTTATATCCTCAATTTCTTCGGTTAATTTCTTCCCACCGATAGAAATGTTATCTCCACTGATAACTACCTTGCCGGTATCCATATCAACTTGAAAGATAATGTTTCCTGCACTATCTTTGACAGTAATTGCACCACTATTGATATAATCTGCGTCAATACCCTCTGCATATAGCAATCTTGTTATCATTTCGCCTGTGATTGCAAAACCATATGGATACGTTTTACCGCCATCCGTGGAAAAACCAATTGCTTCGGCTGTTAGTTTGATAACATTCTGTGATTCTGCGATTGTTGGTTTATCGTGCAAATAGTAAATAGTAGAGCCGTCTGGTTGTTTTTCTGCTGTAGAATACATGCCAGAGCTGTTTTTTAATGTATCATTTAACTTTTTAACTGCATTTTCACGATTTGTCTTTTCACGTTCAACTAATTCTTTTCCTTGAATCAGTGCTTTTTGTTCGCTTGATGTATAATTACTTTGATTTCTCATTGGAGACTCTGCACTGTTTTGCAGTGTTGTATACCCAAAGAATACAAAGTTTACATCAGTTAACACTGAATAGAAGCTTTTCCCTCGCCAATCTGTGACCTTTATCTTGTCCATAAACTCAGCTATTGGATAAGATATATAATCCATCGTAAATCCACGGAATGTCACTGTTTTAAATTTGTCATAAACCCAAGAAACAAGTGTTTCCTCATGTCCTTTTACAAGTGGATTCTCCAAAGATAAGATATAGCTGTCTGCACCTACTTTTACAGTTTCTTCAACATCTTCTTCATTCTCATTTCCCTCTTCGTCAGTTGTAACTTTTTTGACAGTACGTGTCATTTGCACGCCTGTTACCTGCACATCGTTTGTATCGTTCGTCAGAGTGTTGTAATCGGTCAAATCATGGACATTACCGCTGTCATAGTTAAAGTCATAGGTCATTATCTGTAAATGCCCTGTACGGTCGATTCTTGCGTTTCCGCAGGCAATCATAGCAATAAATCCTATAATCTGTCGGTGTGTGTACTCGCTAGACGGCATGGTTGGTATTTGGAAATCGTTATGTAAAAAGTTACTATTTCCAATCAAGATACCGCAGGTATCACAACTATCAATTAACACGCTCTTTGCTGTCGCAGGGAATGTCAATGTTGTGCTGTATGTCTTATCTGCTTTATACATATCATCATAGCCGACAATCGTTACAACACTTCCGTAGGTTTCTGGTTGAGTGACGGTAAATGTACCGTATTCAATTTTTTCGGTTGTTGATGATAATTCAAACGTCAGATAAAGTCTGATTTTTGCTCCAAAGAAATCATAATCAGATAAGTGATCATCGTCGTTCATGATTTCTAACTGTACGTTTCTACTAAGGGCAACTCCTAAAGGAATAGAGTTTGCCCCCGCAGAATCAACCAGACTATTGTTATCTATTGAAAAATCATCCTCTGTCAGTTCTAGGACTGTTCCATTTGCAAGTGTAACTTCTGCATACTCTTTAAAGTCCTGTCTCTCTGACATAAGTTCTTTAAATTCGTTACTTACATTTATCATAATGGGTCAATCCTCTGTGCATTAAAAGAGAAGCTTTCAAACTTTTCTTCTCCGTCTTTCAATGTTCCAAATTTAATATCAGACACCTGTCCTACATAAAATGTATCATCTCTCCATTTACCATAATATGGACTAAAATAATGCAACTGAAATTTTGTCTTTTTATTGCTTTTACTGTAAACAATCATTTGCATTATCTCTGCTACATCTTTTGCAGGTATATCAGTCGCAGTATAAGGAAATCTTTCGATTGTAAACATTGGTGTAAATTTACCACTTCCAGACTGCGAACGTGTAGAACCTTGTGTATAAGTTGTTTCATATGCTGCAGAACTTCCACCATCTGGCTGAAATATTTTCTTACCATTGATTTTTATATAATCTTGTGCCATATCTACTCCTTTCTACGCAAGGCTGAATGGGTTTCTACCGTTACTCATTTGTCTTAGTTTTGCTTCTTCAATAAATTCATCAAATAACGTTCTGCGATTGATTTGTGCGGTAAAGTGATAATCTCCACCATTGTTACCGTTATTGTCTGATTCTAAATCTTTCATAACTGTTAATAGCTGTTCAAGTAAGTTAATTACGTCATTATTATTGCTGTTTGTACAACTCTGTTTCTGTGCGATCACTGCGGATGCTTTCGCAGGTATAATCTTACCAGTTGCAATCTCTGGTGTTTTAAATGGTACACTTGCCAACTCTTTAGACTGATTCATAAAGGTTTTTATTGTATCTGGGAATGCTCTTTCCAGACCAACACTAATACCTGCCGGTAGCATCTTTCCAACCTTATCTCGCATTAATCTTGATGGAGAATGGATTCCAAAGAAGCTCTTTACTGAATCAAACGCTTTGCTTGCAAGACTTGTCATTTTATCAACCAAAATCCATGCAAAATCTCCAATACCTTTTGCTATACCTTTTACAATGTTCTTTCCAACACTTAACCAGTCCACTTTTGTAAACTTATCTTTCATTTTCACTACTGCATCTTTTGCTTTAGTAGCTAAACTACTAGGTAATCCCTTAATTCCATTGACTGCATATGTAATAATTTTCCCTGCGGCTGTCTTTACTGTTGATAATTTACCAGTGATACCACTTCCAACATTTTTTACACCATTAGTACCTATTTCTTTTAATTTGCTAGGCAAATTTTTGATACCATTTACAAGGCTACTATATACGTTTTTTATTGCATTGACTGCATTAGATTTTGCACCCATGATACCGTTCTTAAGACCAGTAATCAAGCTTTTTCCTAAGGACAGCCAGTTGTAAGCTGTAAATACACTGACGATTGCCTGCACAATCTTTGGTACATTTGCAATCAATGTTGGTATAGACTGTATAAGACCTTTTAGCAGGATTGCAATAAGCTGTACTCCTGCGACCAATATCTTAGGGGCATTATCGTTAATGACTCCTGCAATATTAATAACGATCTGTGGAACATTTTTGATGATATCTGGCATGGAATTAGCTATACCTTTAGCAAGATTTAACATAAGATGGAGACCAGAATCTACTAATTTTCCTGCATTGCTTCTTAAGTTTGCAGTAAAATTGGTCAGTGCTGATAATCCTTTACTGATAAACTGCTGTGTACCATTTGTGATACCTTTTGCTAAATTATCCATAAAAGACGTTCCAAGACTAGTTAAGGCATTGAGTGCTTTACCTGCAACAGATATTGCTTTTACTAAGATTCCTACCCAGTCTATTCCAGTCAATAGCTGTGCTAATTTAGTGCCTAGCAATGACCAGTTTGTAGTATCTAAGGCATTTTCCAGTGTTGTAAGTATTCCGATTGCCAGACCAGAAAGTCCAAGACTAATAGAATTAACGTCTATCTGCTCTATCGCGCCATTTAACCCGTGTCCAATAGATTTACCAATTGTATCCCATTTAAGGGTATTTACTGCACCTGCGAGCATCTGAAACGGAATGTTGATACGGTTTGCAAACAACCGTCCTACGTTGGACCAATCAACCTCGTTAAACATTCCATTGATACCAATACCAATTTTTGCTCCTAAGTTCTTCCAGTCAATTCCCTCGATCAGTAGATTTAGAGTATTCACAATTGTATTAATACCTGCACCAATGGTTCTACCAAGTAAATCCCAGTCGATATGATCCACCAGACTGTTAAAGGTCCGTGTAAAAGCATTTACAAAATATGTAATCTTTGGGCCTACATTATTCCAGTTGATCGCATCATAAATCTTTTGTAGACCTTTGTTGATACCGCTAGCAATATAAGCTCCAAGTCCCTCCCAATCCTCTTTCTTTATGAGGTCCTTAATCTTCTTAGCAATGTCTGCAATGGAAGATTCAATAGGAACTTTCTCAAACATATCTCCAATGGATGGACCAGTGTAACCACCGCCACCACCTCCACCGCCTGCGGATGGTGTAGAAGAACTAGGGGTATCGTTATCTTTTTCTTTTTGATACTGTCGGATTTCATCCAGTCCAGAAAGATATGTCTGTATCTCTTTATTTGCCTTTTTCGTAGCATTTGCGTTATTCTTTGTGGCTTTTGCCGCCTTATTAGCACCACTGGATGTTTTATTCAATGATGCCGCATAATCTTCTTGTACGGCTTTCGCTCTTGTAAAAGATTTCTGTCCTGTCAGTGCCGCTATAAACATTCCTATATACGTGATCGCTTTCGATAACATATTCATGAATGCCGTTAATATAGGTGCAACTACGGACAAAATCGGTGCAAATGCTGTTGCCAAACTGTTTTGTAACTGAGTTAATGCTGACATCATGGAAGATATCGAAGCATTAGTAGCTGACGAATACTGTGCAAGGTTGTTGATACCTGTCATGATTCCACTGTTAACTTTAGAAATCATTCCAAAAACGGTAGAATATAATATACTCATACCGACCATTCGACCAATAGAAAATCTTGCATTATTAGCACTGTTTGTTGTGCTTGTGAAGTTCTGTGCCAGTCCACTAAGACGTTTTCCAAGTCCAGATACGACTCCACCCATCCTGCTAAAGATAGACGAAATACCGCCTGTCTTTGTCTTAGCACTGTCCGCAGACTGACTGACATTCTTAAATGATGAACCAAGCCTACTATTTGTGTTAACAAGTCCTTTTTCTTTTGCATCTGTCTGTGTTATTTCTTTGTTTAAGGCATCCAAAGCTTTTTGACTTGCACTAGATGCCGTGGCAGAATATGCACCAGTCATAGGGGCTGTCTTGATCGCAGGTGTTTGTACTGCTCCCCCACCGCTTTCTAACTGCCGTTTCTTAGCAAGTAATGAATCATACTGCCGACCAAGCTTCTCTGCCGCACTCTCTAATGCCATAAAAGCAGGAGATGAAGTAACACTCTGATTCCTTGCGAACAACTCTTGCTGAGTCTGTGCAACTTGATTAAACTGTGATTCTACCTGCTGTAGTGTCTGCTCAAGAATCTGATAAGCTGTAGTATTGATAGAGCTGTCACTTATCTTTTGTTGTGCCTGTGCTGTTTGCTCCAAGCTGTTATTTAACAGTTCTACTTTTGTTTCTGTGCCTGTGATCTCTGCATTAAGTTTAGCTAATGCGTTAGCACTTTCCTCACTTGCCAGACCTGTTCCACCTGTCAGCTTTCCAGTCTTAGGCAGTCCAGTCTTTCCTGTTGTAGATGTTTCCAACTGCTTCTTTTTTGCAATCAACTGTTCATATTGCTGATCTAATTTAGAAGCGGCACTCTCCATTGCTTGAAATGCAGGGGAAGAAGTTACACTCTGATTTCTGTTGAATACATCCATCTGTGCTTTTTCCAACTCTGCAAGCTTCTGTCCTGTGGTTTCTATTGCTTTATCTAACGTATCAAGTGCATTAGATTTAATATCTATGCTTTCTAGCTTCTTTTCTGCCTGTGCGGTCTTTTCCAGTTCCTTAGCCACGGTCTTTGCTTTTTCTTCGACAACGTCCATGCCTTTTGTATCTGGTGCTTTTATACCGCCACTCATGGCTTTTTCCATTGATTTTCCAATGGTTTTTACTTGATTGGATAAACGTTTTAAAAGGGATGCGATTTCTTTCACACTTGCTTTTGCTTCGGTTGTATCAATTTCTGTTTTGATATAAATACTTCCATCCGCTTTTTGTGTAGCCATTTAATCACACCCCTTTCTGTCCATTAAGAAGTGCATTAAGACGTTCTCTTTCTGCTAATTCTTCTTCGGTGTATTTAACATCTAAGTCAATCAAATTTTTGTTTTCTCTATAGAAATCACGTTCCCAATCATCAAGTTTCTTTCCTTTCGCATTTTTTATACGAATATTAAGAATCTGTGAGAAAAGGGATTCTCCAATTTCCATATAAGCACCTAAAAAAGTCCACCAATGTAAATACTGCATAGCTCGTATTTCTTTTCCAAGTACACGGTTAACAGATGGGATGATAACTGGTGCATCATGTTCCCAATCCATCACATGAGGTTGTTTCTTCCCATCATCTTTGATACCCATGTCAATAAATTCGATGGCTTTTTCTCTTGCTTCTTCATAGTCATGCGGTGGCATTTCGTCAAAATCAATGTATAAAATGGTAAGAGCAACAATCCACTTTTCATCGTTCTCAAACTCTGGATCATTAAAAATCTTTAATATATCCAAAATTGCTCGAAAATCTGTACGAATATCGTACTTAATGCCACCAACTACTATGGATGTTGGAAGTTCCCAGACTTCCATTATTTGTGATATTTAGACGTTGCCCTTTTAATTTTCGCCTGTTTCTTTTTGATTCTCTGGTCTGTTACCTGCTCAATAATATCTGCGATCTCCACGATGATGTTCTCGATGAAGAAATCTCCGCTTTCTGTAAGAGTTAGTGGATTGCAAATAGCAAATACAGACTTAGAAGCTTTAGAGTTAAGCAAGTAATCAATCTGCCCCTCTAATTTGTCAGACAGTTCTAAGATATCCTGTTCTGTAGCATCCTCTGGAAGTTCCATCTTTTCCAAATTAGTAACAACTTCTTCGTATCTTCTTACGATATTTAAATCAACTGGGTTGAATGGGAATCTTCCGATTTCCTCATCATCTTCATTTGTTAAAATTACATTTAATGCCCCAGTTTTGACTTTTCGTCTAAGTTCTTCCATATCCTGCACTCCTTGTTATGATAAAACTGCTTTGCTGTTGTCTTTTAAGTCCTGTGTAGCACTTTCTGAAAATGTCCCGGATGTTACGTTGTAAGTACCTTTTCTGCGGTTTCCTGCGTAGTTAACTGTAAATGGAATCTGGTAACCACTTGTGTCTCCACCGTAGGATGTTGGAACAATATAACAATCTTCTGCGTATGCTTCATAAGCTCCGCTTGATGCTTCTTTCCATAGGTGTACTTCTACTGCGGTAGTTTTCAGATTATCGTCTTTGTAACGATTATCAATGATCTCCTGCAACTTCTGGCTTAATGTGCTGTCAGCTTCTGCATAATAAGGGTCGGCTTCTGAAGAAACCTCATATCCGTTGTGTTTGAATGTAGATTCTCCGATAATATTTTTACTTGTTTCTGTATCTGGATTAAGTTCGACATTGTACTCTTCTAAGTCTTTTCCAAGACGTTCATAGGATGGTGTTTTACCACCGCACAAAGAGCCTGCATCTAAGAAATGAGCCATATACTTACGGTCAATTTTACCTGTTGTAACTGCCATTATGATTCTCCTTTATCTTTTCAAGGTCAGTGATCTACATCCTGTCGTAGACCAGTTAATAGTTAATTTATTTATCTATCAAAGTCGTTTTGATATCGGGCAGAAATATTGATAGCCCAATTCTCAGACTTGTTTTCGTTTATACTGTCCAAATATGCAGGTGTCTGTCTGTCAATCGTTAAAAACTTTCGATTGCCTGTCAACACTGGATATTCTTCTAGTTTATATGTGTTGTTTTTAATTGTGATTGTTTGCTTTTCCAACCATTTACCAAGGTTATCCAACCACTCTTTCGTGTATGCCTTACGTTTTGCATCAGCACCGCTTATACGGTAGATCACACAAAATGGATACAAACAAACCTGTGTGACGTGACCAGTGATACTTTCTTTCTCACTCTCAATCACTGCCCCATTCACAGGGAACATTGCCTTGCCGCCTGCATCATCCAATATTGAAAAAGTGATCTCTTCTCCCTCTCGAATGTTCGGATACTGATTTATCAAGTCAGTTAGAGCTGTTGTTAGTACGTCAAAGCCGTCAAGATCGTATTTGACTACCTTTTGTTCTTCTGCCATCAGTTACCTCCTGCCTGCTTCTTAACATGAGTAACCCATGCTTTACCGTGATTCTTCTTTGCTGTTTCAAACCAATATGGAGTAGCCTTAGGATTTGAATATGATAAGTCTTCTTTTGCATTTGTAGTTCCTGCGAACTCAGATACCAAGACTTTCTTAGCACCTTTTCTTGCCCACGGAGAGCCTGTTAATTCGTCAACCATGCCTTTACCATAGTACAAGAAACGTCCCATCGGTCCAGTACCTGCACATACCATTCCTGTACCTGCAAGTGAAGCGCTTTTTGCCCTTGTCACATTTATAAACGTGCCTGTTTCGTGTGGCATATAAGGAACCATATCGGTCATAACTTGACTATCTAACCAATATTGAGCACTTTGTATTTGTTCATCGAATCTCGCCAGACTGATATTAGCTCTCATGTTCTGTGTATTCACATTAACATTTCCTAATTTTTTCTTAGCCATATATAACCACCTACTTAGCCATTACTTCAAAATGCGGGATTATGTCGTAAAAGGCACTTCCAGTTATTGCAAAGACATAATCATACTTAAGTTTCATCTCTTCGTAGAATCCGTCAATATAATCATCCTCTGCAATCGGTTCTTCATTCTCCCATTCGTCAACGATAAAGAAATCAAAACTATTCGCCTTAGAACTAAACGTAAGTGCTTCTGACAGCTTATCATTCGTCTGTTTACACCATTCTTTAGGCGGTAGCCATAATTTACTCCCTACCATCTTTTGACCGCTTTTTAGGCTATACTGCACGTTTAATACAGCATTGTCCTGTGAGTCAGAACCGTACTTTGCAACGATGCTTGCTTTATCCATGTTTAGGTTTGTATTATGCAAAATAGAGGGATACCATGTATCTCCTAATTTACTTTCATACCTATTAAAAAGTGTGATTGTATCGTTATACATCGTATCCCTCCGTTTTTTTATCTTGGATATATTCCCATGTACAGCAAGTTAACTCCGTTAGCATCAGTGATGCCAGACAGATAATCTCTTATCTTATCATCGTATAGTTGCTTCTGTACTTCTTTGTCTGCCAGACACTTATCTATCAATGTAGCCGTACCTGCGTTACTGGAAGTCACATAGCTTATACTCTCGTTTCCTGCACTCTTAGATGCTACCTGCTTGCTCATCACTGTCCCATCTTCTAATGTGATATAACCCTGTGATGCTTCAACTCTCGTTTCTGCCTGTTCAATCTTATATGTGATTGACAGAAGTTCGCAAACACATCTTTTAACTGCTTCTGCATCATCTTCATCTGTTGGAAAAGCAATCTTAAGCTTTTTGACATTGTCCACGCCTGTTGTGGCATTATCTATCTTCTTGCAAGAATCCCAGACCAGACGATTAAAGTCTGTTTCTGGGATTGCTTTCTCTCCAAAAAGGGTTTTGTAATATTCATAGTCAATGTACGCCATGAAATCACACTCCTTTTTATCCGTTGGATTTAATAACACCCATGCGGATATTCTTCTGGTTAAATGCTAAAGACCAGTTTCCTTTAGTTCCTAACTCTGCATTTGTAGGAGACTCTTTTGCAATCTTGTTAGCATTAATAGAAAATCCGTTAGGATGTAATACATAACCCTGCTTTGTATACAGCTTTTCAATACCGGCAGATGTTTCTGGGTCGTAGTCTGTATAATAAGGATTTTCATAGTTTGTCTTATCACAAGTCAATACTGAGCCTGTACCAAGCATATAAGTTTTGTATACTGGGTTTGTTCCTGTTGTATCAACTGTAAATCTGTCTGTTACCAGTGGGATAAATCCACCGATTGTAGGAAGATTTACTTCTCTTTCTACTGCGTTAGCAATAGTGTATTTGTTGTAGTCAACAAGTCCCATTGCTTTGTACTTTGCGTAGATGTAAGAGTTTAATACAAGTAATCCCATCTTGTCAGCGGAATCTCCTAATGCTTTCTGCTGTGCGAAGATAAGTGTTGTATCATCAATTTTGTTTGCATCTCCTACAGTACCCTCGCCAGTTAAAGATAAGTCTGTAATATGGTTTTCCATACCAGACAGGCTTAAAACTGCATCAACTGTAGTCATTAAGTCACGTGTTCTTACCTGCTTATAAAATCCTGCAACAGAGTTTGCAACATGAGTCATAGGATCTGCACCTGTTAACTCTTTTGTAAAGTCTTTTGCTTTCCAAGCTTTCATTCTCTGGATTAACATGCAAGTCTGTTTCTTTCCTGTTATTTCAACAGGTGTATTGTTTGTTTCTCCATCGTTGTTCAAAGCCTGTGAGTCTTGTTCATCAATCGGTGTATAAAAAGGAATTGTTGCAACGTTTCCTTTTTCTCCGATTAAGTCCATGATTGTATTGTCCTGTGCTAACACACCAGATGCAATAATCGCATCATTCCATGTTGGGTTTTCTGACATAAACTCAGCGAAAACCTCTGGGTCAAAATCAAAACCACCAAATGATCCTGTTCTTGGCATAAAAAAAGTCCTTTCTACCCCTAAACAAGAATAGATAAGGACTTATCTTTGTCCCATCTACCTACAACTATTAAGGGATTTTTAGGTTAGCGGCTCACTTCCATATTGTGAGTCGGTATTATCTATCTGTCATTTAATAAGGCTGCATAGTAGTCTGGGTCCTCTGCCTTAAGTTTCATTCTGTCATCTAAAGACATTTCCCTTAACTTCTGTGTTCCCTTTTTCTGCTCTCCGCTGTTGAACTTAGTCGTAAAGCTTGGGATATTGGTACTTGGTGCTTTCTTTTCGTCAACCAAGATGTTCTCAATTGGTTTCCCATCTTTAGTAGTAAGTTCTTTAAATACATCTTCTGCATTTTTCCCATTCTCTTCTTCTAACTTCTGAATCATCTGGGAACGGATAGAGTCTTCTGTGATTGCATTTACAAATTTTTTATCAGATAAGAAATCTTTTACCTTGTCTCTTAGCTCTGTCTGCTTAGCTTCTTTTGCTCTTGCTTCTTTTTCATCTGCAAGTTCCTGTGTTAATGTTGTAATCTTAGTCTTAAGACCGTCAACATCTTCTTTCTCTAAGTCGGCTAATTTAGACTGCACTTCGTCTAAAGATGTTTTGTATTCATCTTTTTTCTCTACCTGTTTATTGTAGTCAGCTACAGTCTTGTAATTTTCAGACATCTTCTTTTTCAGGTCTGCCTTTTTCTCTTCTGGGATTTCAATTCCTAATTCTGCTAAAATTTGTTCGTAATTCTGCATATATCCTCCTACATTGTTTGTATACCGCTATGTCTGCGGTAATGGATTAAGACTTATATACCTAAGTCAAGGTAAAAGAAAGGTGGGGACTTGAACCCCACTCGAGCCTCGAACTCTTTTCCTGTTGTCTTGCAACCAAAAACGCTAAAAAAACTCTGTACTTACAAGGAGGCTGTAGCAAATCTGCATAATTCCTACATATTTATTGTAACCCCTAAAATATGCCGTTTCAATACCCTCTTTTTTTACATTTCCGCAAGTTTCTTTATCTGTCGCTGTATCTCTTTTCTCTCGTCCATAAAGTCAGAATCAATAACCATAGAAGAAAGCATATCATACACTTCCACCATCAATCTACCGACCGATTCCATAAGCTTATCACGGTGTCCTTGATCTCCGTTTTCTTTGTATGCCATTTTAGCACTTAAGTAGTTGTCATACAATGCATCTATATTTTTATCATACTTGCCATTGCTGTACTTCTTAATAAGATTCTCTCCTGCATCCATGACGGTTTCCGCTATGTCTCCATGCTCCATCTTTTCCAGATTGCATAATGTTGTTGTAATCTTATACATTGCATCAAGATTAGATGTTGTGAGCTGTTTTAATGCTGAGTTTTTTTCTCTTTCTAGCTGTTCTTCAAGAACATGTTTGATTTCACTCATAATTTGACCCCCTTAAGCTTCTTTTTGTATTTCTCATGAATGCAGTCCTGTGTCTCTGTAATATACACCATATCGTATCCTACAGAGATTAGATCAGTAACCATCTTTTCAACTGTTTCTAACTCTTTAGATACGTCTTTTACCAGACATTCTACAAATAGTGCATCCGATACGTTTCCGTTCGTTCTAAGTTGCTGTGCGTACTTCTCATAGGCTTCTTTTGTCTCTTTCTCCCAGTTGTGATACTCTATAAAGCCATCCTCTACGGCTTTCTGCTTTGTAGATTTTCCGATACTTAGTTTACTGGCTGTATACCAAGAGTCGGGAATCACTTTTATAGTACCGCTAAAAGAATCTTTTAAAAGCTTGCCGTGATGATCTACAAAATACCTGCATATTTCACGTCTCTCCAAGCTTTCTGTAAGAAACTGGTATTCATGTAATCTTTTGTAGCCTTTCAAACCTAAGAAGTTGAAATAGTCTGCCATTTGACCGTGTATCATCATAGCCGCTACATATCTTTTGTTGATCTCGTCAAAGATATCTTCTGTTTTTGTTACTTCAAGATTGTTTGTAAATTCAATCATGATCGCACCTCCTTAAGAGATACGCTTTATAATAATATTCGCATCTTTTACTATTGCCGCTGTTGTTCCTACATTTCCGATGCTTACGATTAAGCTACCGCAAGATGGTACAGTTACAACTGTTGTTGCTCCCACGTTCTGAAATGTGTTCGCTGTAACTACTGTATAGTCCATTTCTGTTCCACCAATAGCTTCTCCGTTAAGCTCTACAGCAAGTGCCGTTGCTCCTGTTGCATTAGCGGATACATTTCCGTTAAATTCTACCTCTACAGTCATAGGGCAGTTCGATCTATTCGTTAACGTAAACAGACCAGACCCCTCTACATGATTCAACCACCCATAATTGCAGGTACAACGCCTACTACTATATCTTGTGTTTGCAAATAGTACGTTTGCCCCACTGTTTACGTCCTGCTGTGCTACATTTACCGCATTTAACATAGTTTTCCCTCCTAAACAAAAATAGGATGCCGAACCCGACACCCTATCGTCAATATATTGCTAGTCTACTTAGTAGATATGGATTCTTCCAACAAGCTTGATTTATTTACACATTTACACTTCCGCAGTTGCAACCACCGTATGCATACCCATTATAGGATACATAAGGACTTGCTGTAATGTATGCAGGTGTTGGGAATGGTCTAACAGCATCCACAATGTTCTTAGTCTGTGATACCTGCGAAATCTGGAAGTTAGATAACTGTAAGTCTCTATCTCTGTCCGCAAGTTTATCTCTAAGATTCTGGATTGTGTTGTCCTGCATCAACTGGCGTGTAGCCTGTCCGTCTGCGAGGATTGTTTCCTTAATATCACAGCAACACTGTGCCATCTGTGCCTGCATATTCTGGGCCATTAAAGCCGCATCATAGCGGTTCTGTAACACTTCTTTCTGTGTTTCACAGCAACAAGCCTGCTGTTGTGCCTGCATCTGCTGTAATCCTAACTGTGTTGTGTATCTGCTTTCTAATACGTCTCTCTGTGTCTGACAAGCTGTATTAGATACGTTCTGGTTTGTATTGAAAATATCTCTCTTAACAAACTCATCGGATAAGAAAGCATTTTCGCCTGCGGTCGTTGCGGTATCGTTATTTCTTCCCCATCCGTTACCACAGAAAAGGAAAGCAATTAAGATAATCCAAATCCACCAACCACCGTTGCCGAAGCCGTTATCATATCCGTCATTTTTTGTCACTGCTGCTACATCTGCCGCAGTGAGTCCCATTGCTTCATTCATTGTTGTTGTCCTCCATAAATTTATTTACCAAGCTGTGCACCGCTTAATATCTATTTGTTCACTTTGTCCACAATATCCTGTGGATTCATGCCCTGCTGTTGGCATAGGCTATTAAACACTTCTTGTGGGTTCTTTCCCTTGCACATTTCCATTGCCTGCTTGATCGCAGGGTTTGTCTGTGCCATGCTCTCAACCATAGACTGCGGATTGTTAGACCCTCTTACCATGCCCATTACCTGCTGTACCATCTGCATAGGATTGTTGTTTCCCATCATACCGCCTATCATGTTCATTAAAGGATTACTCATTGCTTAACTCTCCTTTCTCTGGTTGCTCTCCTAGCTTTGCTAGAAGCTCTTCAAACTCTGTTCTTGTAACATATCTATTATCATAGTTTACATTCTGTTTTTGGACTGTCTGCGTGGCTTCTGGTGGTATCTCTTCAAACCTAAACACCTTAAAAGTTGCACTGCCCATACCGTCTACACTCTTTACATAAAAGAAAGGTGCGTTGTTATCCATCATCCATGCCGTAGCCCCCGGCTGTACGATCTGGTTCTTTGCTCCATCTATGCCTGCGACTTGTATCCAGTTCACGTTTTGTGTTGGTACTTGTGGTTCTGGCATTGGTTTATTGTACTGCTGTTGCATCTGTTGTAACTGATTTAGCCTATCCTGCAATTGCATCGTGTCTTGATACATCGGTGCATAAGGATTATAGTTATATCCGTTCACTCTTCCACCTCCCTTTTATGTGTAAATTATCGCATTAAAAAAGAGACTCTAACAGGTCGTTAAAGTCTCATAAAAGTATCATATTAAATTAAAAAATTAGCACCATAATAGGGGTCATGGTGCTTGAACAATAAGGATAAGATTGAGGAACACCAATTGATGAAAAAAGGTGTCGTGTTGAAAAATGAAATTTAAACCAAAAAATTGAGGAAATTCAAAAATGATTTCTCATGCTCACAACAGTGAGCAAATGGAAGCAACAGGACTCGAACCTGTGACAGGTCGGTTATGAGCCGACTACTCTGACCAACTGAGTTATACTTCCACGGACTCCGTTAGGAATCCACCGTACTATATTACATAACAAAAAAATAAGAGAAAGGATTAAAGTATTATAAAATGAAAAAGCATCTCCGAAATAAACCACGTTCATTTAAAACTTAAAAGAAAATCTTATAATGATTTATTCAACAACTTATTACTTGTTACATTTATATTGTATCATGGATTTTTGCCTTTTCAATACCCTATTTTTTACGCCTTTTCGTAAGTCTTTTCAAAGATTTCTTTCTTACATGGGTAGATTTCCCCGTCCACACCAGTGATAAGCATATCATCTTTTCCAAGTAACATATCTCCCTCTAATGTTGGAATGATATAGCGATCATCATCATATCTTTTGATAATATATCCATTGTATTCAAGTTCTATTGGTTTACCATGTCCATTTTTTATAAGTTCTTCATATGTAACTGCTTCAATCACAACTGGTTTCTTTATATATTTAGCCATTATGTTTCTCCTTAACATACTCTAATAATCTTGTTATTAACTCTCCTGCTGATTCTCTTTGCTGTAGACAGACTTACGTTCATAAGCTCTGCACATTTCTCTAGTGGTATATTCTTTGCCCGATACTCGAACAATGTTCTTTCAACATCTGTGAAGTTGCAATACGTACGGAACATATTTAGTTCGGGTACGGTAAAATCATATACTTTCAAAAGCAAACACCTCACTGTTTGTCGTGTGTTGTCAGTGCATTTATCAGATCGTCTCTGGTTTTTTTTAGACCCTCAATGTTGTTTCCAGTAATCTTATTCTCAATCAAATTAAACATACTCTTCATGACTAAGTTCATATCGTCTTGCTGTTTGTTGATCGTACTATAGTCACTATTGAGCTTTTGATTAATTTCTTTGATATCTGTTTCTATATGTTCTATTCGCTGTTCCAAATCGTCTGTAGGCTTCTTGTAATGCTTATAGGCAGTGTACAATACTCCTATAGCTCCACCAATTGTAATAATCCACCCACAGGCTACCACAATTTCGTTTATAGTATCCATTATTTACCTCGTGCATTGTTGTATCGTGTTGCTGCACCTCGTGCTGATGATGCTTGACTCCTGTTCCAATCTGCTGTGTTTAGTCGTTCGCTCTGCTTCTTAAGATTGTTCTCTTTGCAGTAATCATTGTAGGCTTTGTTTTGCTTCTGCAATAGTGCCGCCTTTTTCTGATACTCCATGTCAAGATCGTGCTTTAAGGCTTCGTCCTTTGCATTATCCACAGCCGTTTTCATGCCGATTAACTGTCGTTTCGTCTTTCTGATACGTCTTTCAAGCTCTCTCTGTCGTTTCCGTTTTTCATATTCTTTGCGATTCTCTTCGCTGTCGTAGTCCTCAAACGGATTGTTTGTTCCATCCCCCGGACCGTGGGAGTGCCGGCAGTTTGCCCCATGGATTCCCTGCACGTTTCCCATACCGCAGACCGAAAAAGGCGGAAATCTTTGGTCATTACCGCTTTTGCTGTAAAACTTGCCTTGCCACCAGTAATGATTGGTTAAGTTGTCTCCACCGTCTCCAATTCTTGCTCCTAAATGTGCAGACGTGAGAATTATATCCCAGTTCATCTCGTCCATACGTGCATCTGTAATATCTGCTGCCATTTGGCTTACACCAGTACGGACCGCTCTCGCTGTAGCTGTCTCTATGCTGTCTCTACGTCCGCTAGGGTATGTTACATCTGCACCCTTGTCTATAATGTCGTTAACAGCTTCTTTGACCGCTTCTGTGTAGCTCGTTGTACCGCTTGCAGTCTGTGTATATGCTTTATCCACTGCTTTAATATAATTATCATGGCAGGCGTTCGGCATCGTGCCAGTAAAGTTATACATCTCTCCCTTGGTCTTTTCATAATTCCTTTGCAACAGTCTCTGTAGATAAGGACTTTCCCCGAGTGGTGTTGGTTCAAGACCTGCTTTCTTGTAGATTGTATCATCCCATTCAAGAGCCTTGATTCCTGCTTCTTTCATAGTGCGTGCGATCTCTGCAATACTTATCTTTGTCGTTTGTGCTATCTCTGCCTGCACCGCTTGCAAGATATACCCTGCATCCTGCAATACATCCATCTGCCACTTGTCAATAGGAGTAAAAAGGTAATCTTCCCCACGTCCTAGCCTTATCATCATTCGCTCGATAATGACAGATACAATTTTGTTATGCAACTCTTCTGCTTGCTTCTCTGCCTTTTCTGGCACATACCAGAGATAGGTAGGTGTTAACATAATCCCACCTGCCTATTCTTCTGGGTCTTTTACCATTAGTGCCGCATCTAGCATCTTACCAACTACTGCCGCATCCGCAGGCTTGCCCTCTTGCGTTAATGTTTTGTCTGTTTCTGTACTGCCTGTAACTCCTTTTTTGCAGATGTTGTACAACAGCTTTTCTTGTTTTGTAAATGGTTCGGGCAGTTTTACATCTTCGCCATTAAGGTATTCAAGGTATTTTTCAATCCTGTACTTTCCCATGCTTTCACTCCTCTCCGCTTGCACCGAATAAGTCTGGCTCTTTCGGTTGTGCTTCTTCTTCAAGTGCTTTTGCTTCTTCTTCACTGAATCCCTCAAATTTAACTAGATAGTACCAGAATGGAATCTTGTTGGAAGTAACATAGCTGTACCATCTCGCTCTATCTTCATCTTCGTTGTATGTAATGTCTCCAAAGTCATACACGGTTTCATACGGTCCTCTTGGTGCTAATTGATACAGATCAGCGAATATATTAAGTGCTGCAATCAGATCATCCATGCAGGCTTGTAATTTGTCTCTTACGTCTTTAACAAATTGTATCGTCCTCTGTTGCTCTGCTTCAACTCCTGTTGCTGTCTGGATGCCTGTTGTTTCGTTAAACACAAAGTATCCGTTAGAGAATCCGCATTTATAGCCAATCTGGCTTAACAATGCATTGATTCCTGTCAATCGTGTATCCGTGTTGAGACTTGGGTTTACCTCTTGATAGAATCCTTTAATGTCTGAGCTATTTACATTCTTGACGTACTCTGGCAGTCTTAACCGCTTCTTGCTTCTCTCGAATCCATCTTGCGTATTGTTTACCCTTGTACCAGTCTCTAACAACTTGTCGGAGTCTAGTAACAACATTCTTCGGCTGTCGAATATCTCTGTTGCGTTCCTGCTGTATGCAGTGTCTAAATCTTTTAGCTCTTCTATTGCTTCGTAAAAGATAGGCAATCCTAAACTACAATGCAAGTCTACATTGTTCGCCTGCGGTGTTCTTAGAACTGCATACAGACGTTGTCCGTTTAGGTTTGTAAGTCCTACATCCTCTAGTTCTCCCCTCCAAGGTGTCTCGTCTATGTCAATCGGTTTTCCTGTATCGTTGGCATCCTTAGAAGCATAGCACCTATTTGTGATCTGATATACATCCTCAATATATCTGTGATATTCTAGTTTAGTGTAGTATGTCTTGCCATCACTGGAAATTTCACGATGCACAAATACAATCCCTTGAATCTCTCCATTGCTTTCGTCTGTTACAATAAAGTTTTCTGGCGTGATCAAGTCCACACTTGAGCCGTTAGGCTTTAATACTACTGTACCGTATGCACAGCCATATTCTACGTGATGTCGTACCTGTTCTAGTTCCTTGTCTATCTGCTCCTGCAACCAATTAGCTCTTGCACTGCCATCTATCTCTACGCCTATTGCAAGTGTAGCAAGGCGTGCTGTCTCCGAACACACCGCTTTTGCAAAGTTGATAGTCTTGATATGTTCGTCCTTGTCTAACCAGTACGGACTGCCCTTATAGATGTATGCACACTTTTCTATAGCTCTCTGCATCTCTGGACTGGTAACAGTATCAATCTTAAATTCGTCTCTTGCTTTTTGCCTAAAAAGGTTACTTAATATCTCTTTCATTCTGCTTATTATACCCATCTATTCCACCGCTATCAGTTTAACGTTTCCGATTTTTGTTTCTATATCTCCTTGTATCAAATCTCCATTAATCGTAAGCCAAACCCCACCATCATGGATAGATATTTTTTCTATATCCTTGATGCCTAACATTACATTTCCAATTTGTATACAAGTTACATCTTTTAGATTTATCATCATTATGCGTTCTCTCCTCTCCTCATGATCACTCTGTTGTATGCGTATCTCAACGAATCAATAGCATGATTGTCTCTGTCTGGGTATCCGCTTATTATGTTACCGTCTTTGTCTCTATCATACTCATACGTTGTAATTTCTTTGTATGCGTATGGTGTTCTCCGTGGGTCAATCACAATCTTCCTACGTTGTAGCCATTTCATGCCGTATTCAACTGACCCCGGGCCTTTAACTGCTGCCTGTGCTACAAGTCCTAAGTTTCTGTAGTCCTCTACTGATTTAGGCTCTGCACTATCGCAAATGATCGCATAATCGTTATAGCCTTTTTTCTTTATCCAGTCGGCTGTTTGCTCGTTTGACCGTTTGTTTACGCAATGCTCATCTATAAAATAGATCGTTTCTCTTGCCGCATCGTAGTATGTCCTCGTAAATGCGTACTTATCTGGATACCAACCCCAGTCGACACCTTGGTATATGCGGTCCATCTGTGCTATTTCTTCGTCTGTAATCTCTCTTACTTCTACATACTCAAACACTGCCCCACCATTACCGTTAGCAATACCCATGTATTCATGCTCGTACGCTTCGGGTCTAATTTCTTTTAGGTGCTCCGCTTCTTCGATAAACGGTTTACCTAACCATTCTTTAGGTACGTCTAGATATGTGCTTCTTACAATCATTCTGTTGTCTTTTGGTTCTTGCAAATATTGATTTGCCCAATTGTTAGCACTTTTCGGTGGGTTGAAGCTCTTAAATATATATGCCTTATCTCCACCACGAATAGCGGACTGTTCAATATTTCTCACTGCTTCGGGTCCTGCGAACTGGTCCAGTTCTTCAAACCACAGTATGCCGATATATCCGAACTCTGGGGAAATTGATTTAATCTTGTCTGGGTCATCAGCACCACGAAAATATACTTTTTGCCCTGTGTCTTTCATGGTAATTTCATAAGGCGAGCTTGTGTACTTATATTCTTTTTCCGTGAACTCCTGCTTTGTTATTGCCCACTTAGTTTTAGCATACACAGAATCCTTTACAGTGTTGTACACCTGTCTTACAACAAGTGCGTGCATGTTATGATCATTCCTCATAAGCTCCGTTATAATGTTAGGTATCGTAGAAGATTTACTCGAACCACGTCCCCCCGGTAATACATATTCTGTATGACCATGATTCCTTATATCTCTAACCATTGGATGAAACACATCAGGGATTATATCAAGGTCCATGTGATATGTCTTATTCTTTAATGCTTCTTCTCTTGCTTTCTTTTCTTCCTCTTCCTTTGCCTGCACTGTCAAAGCCTTTTCTAAGTCGTTCATGGCTTTTAACTGGTCGGGAAAGTCTGGGGTAAATCCAAAAGAATCTTGCAGTGCACCAGTAGCGATCATCGACCGTCTCCGCTGTATGTCTGCAAGACTCATAATATCATAGCCGTTTTCTTTGTCTGTTTTGGCTTGTAGTTCTGCTATATATTCTTTCACTCCATGCTTTTCAATGATGTTCTTTTTTGCGTTCTTCGCTGTTGCAGGGGAATATCCTGCTTCGATAGCGGCTTGATAATCATTCCCACCGTTTTTAATCCATGCATGAGCAAATGTTCTTTGCTTCTGTGTAAGTTCATTCCGCATTTATTTGCCCATTCCTTTCTCGTATGCTTGCCCATACGTCAGACAAGCATTTAATTATATCGACCTGTGAAGCGGTTCTTAGTATCTCATACCGTGTATCTTTCCAACCTTTTCTTGTATTCTCATATACTTTTATAGACAGGATGTACATTGTTATCATTCGCTTCTGGTCCTCTGAATAGAATTGTGTTGTATCTAAACTTATTACAAATCCGTTTGATACTATTGCTCTTTGTAGTTTTCGCATAATTCTATTTAGATTCATCTTCTCACATCCTTTCTAGGTTTATATATATTTAAACAGACCGTTAGGCAAGCGTCACATCTCTTGCATCTCTTTTAACCCATAGGGTGCGTGGTTGCAACGAAATTTGCCACCTCTAACGATCTGTTATTATCTCTTATATTCTTTTGTGCTTGGATTCCTGCTTTTATATTTGTCGCAGGTGCATAGATATGCGTTGTATATTCTGTCATACTTGCCTACGTCACACATATAGTAGTTCTTTGTATCACTTCCTAGTAGATACATACATTCAGCACAGCATATACTTCTATCTTCCATTCTGCACCTCTTTCTGGTATCTACTGCATACGCACATATGACTACACTTTATGTTTACCAGTACCACTTCTGTTTTGTTTTCTGGGATTGCTCTTCTCTTTGTCTCTGTCACGATCTCGCAGTACACGCAATCGTTACAGCAATTCTTTAGTTTGTTATTAATCAAAAAAAAGACACCTCCCGACTATGGTTATTATCTAAGATAATTATACCATGGTGGAAAGTGTCTTTGTTAACACTCTTTTTATTTAATTCTTTTACCATCTTTCCATATTTTTTATTAACTTTCAGTTTTTCTTATCCTTTTTATCCTTTACATACTCTTTATGCTCTTCCAGAAATTTTCCGAACATTTCTTTTTCGGCTTTCTCTCTTGCTTCTCTTGTGTCTTCTTTCTTTGCTTGTCTCCTTTAACTGTCTTTATTATGCATAATATTTATTCATAAGTCAACACTTTTTAGATAAAATATTTTATTTTTTCATCATCTGTTATTTCTATATCAATTACATCATCTACATTTTTTCTGAGCATACAGCAAATAGCATTAAGACTTTTCATATTTATTGGTTCTCCTCGCTTTATCTTTGCAAGTGTCCCCTCGCTTAAATACTTGTTTTTTCTTATTATATAAGAAGTATACCCTTTTTTCTTCAATTCTTCCTGCACATCTAATTTGTATTTTATCATCGTTTTTCCCTCCTTTTGCATTATTATAGCACACTCATGATTTTACATCAAGAATTTTATACATAAATTTTATGCACTTTTCTATTGACGTATGCATAGATTTTATGTATAATAAAAGTAAGTTAAGAGAGCAAAGCAAACAAGAAAAGGAGAAAAGAAGATGAAAGAAGCAATCAAAAAATTAGAATCAAAAGGATACTACATTGACAATCAGTTTGACGGATGGTTCGGAACTTTTCCAGACAGATTCGAACTCCACAAAGGAGACGAGATCGTCATGGATAATTTATCAGAATCACAGGTTATTAGCTTAGCAGAGATTTTATAAGTCTCTGCTAGACAATTTAGGAGGTGTTATCATGAAATATTTTACAGCCAAAAACTTACAGGAACTCAGAAAAGAATACAAAAAATTAATGGTAGCCAACCACCCGGACAACGGTGGAGACGTTGTTACATGTCAAGAGATTACAGCCGAATACAAGAAACTGTTTGACATGTTCAAGGCAGGGCAGACACCAGAAGAAGAAAAGAAAAATACATTTGATTACAAGGCAGACGAAGCCTTAAGAAATGTTATTAATAATATTGTTTCTTTCGATGGTGTAAATATCGAGGTAGTAGGCTCTTGGATTTGGGTAGATGGTAATACATTCCCGTACAAAGAAGAGCTAAAGAAGTTAGGCTTTAAGTGGTCTAAGAATCGTAAAAAGTGGCACTTCTCAACAGAGCCATCTGGAAAGTGGCATAAAAAGAAAATATCTTTCGAGGACATTCAAAGAAAATACGGAAGTGAAAAAGTAAAGACTTCCAATGTTTCAAGAATTGCATAGTAAAAGAGATCTGGAAGAACTCAAAAGCTCCCAGATCTCTTTTTTATTATTATCTCGTAATCATATCCCATTATACCCAAAAAATCCTTTAAATCACTTAAGGATACTTTTTTATTATTAAATTTGTTGTTTAGCTGCTGCGGTGTTGACAATCCTAAGAGCTGTGACGCTTCTGTCATTGTCATGCCGTTCCTTTTTAGTAGTTCTTTGTAGATTTCTTTTAATTGCTTGTTGTCCTTGTAAGTAAAGTTTATATTGTATTCCATCAACCACACCTCTTTTCTGTTTTTAAATCATTATAATTTAAAATATATCATATGTCAAACGAAAAAAGTTTATTTTTATCATTGACATTTAAACTAAAATCATTTATACTCTAGTTAAAGATAAACGAAAAACATTTAAAAAGGAGAAAAGAAGATGAAAGAATTAAGAAAAGAAATTGAAAAGTTAGTCGAAAATGAGGACTTCGTTTCTTATGAAGAATTTATTTACGAACTGGAAGAAGAAAAAGAAGAAGTTAAAAAATATCTCGAATGGAGAGCAAACGGTGGGAAGATGAACACTGAAACACTTCCAGACGGATATGTAGAAGCTTGTAAAAAGATTTTAGGAGGGATTGAAAATGAATAAAGTAATCGCAAGACACAAATTTTGGTTACATCAAACAGAATGTATTATTTCCACAGCTTATGTGGAAGTATTACACGAATACCAAACCGTTGTAATGTATATGGATGATTTTGAAGAAATTGATTCTTATACAACCTGCAGCAAGCAAGAAGCCTTAAAGCTCCATGAATCACTTGTTGAACAGTGGAAAGATAGACTTAATAAAAATCGTCTTGTCAAGGCTGATCGTGACAGTCTTGTAATACCTGCATAACATACACCACCCACCCCGGAGGTTACGAGGGTAGAAAAGGAGAACTAGCATGATTAAAATTGTACAGTGGTTAATGAGTTGCGGTTATACCGAAAAAGAAGCCGTTAAAGAAGCAAATTCAATGATTGAACAAAATCGTTGGGATGGTGCTGAAATGTGTTCACGAGAATATGCAATAGAAATGATTTTGGAAGATTTGGGGTGTTTATATGAATAAAATATTATTATCAATCATACTTACAGCGATCATTACCGCAGGTATCACAGCAAACTACATTATCACGCATCAACAGGTAAGCGGTGCAACTGGTAACTATAACGTGCGGATTTTAGATCACAACTTTTTATACAAATAACATTGAGGACCAGAGTTTTTCTGGTCCTTTTCTGAATTTTTCTTGTGCATTAGTAATATAGTATGTATAATTCATTGCAGAAAGAGGTGTTTATTATGGCTTTAAGAGAATGTGTTGTATGTGGAAAGACTTTTGATGGGGCACCAAGTGCAAAATATTGCTCCGAAGAATGTAAAAACGCACCACGATATACAAATGAATTTAATGGAGAAAAGTGGGGAAAATTAACTATCATAGATGCTTATAGAAAAAAAGGAAGAGTTTATGCCATTTGCAAATGTGAATGTGGAAATACAAAAACTATAAGATACGATGCTTTAACATCTGGTCGAACTCAATCTTGCGGATGTTTTGCCGAAGCTAATTACTATAAACCATTTGACCTCACTGGTAAAGTTAACGATTATGGTTGCAAAGCAATTAAGCAAATAAGAGTTGGAAATCGGTATAAATGGGAATGTGAATGTTCTTGCGGAAAGCACTACCTAGTTCCTGCCGGACTATTTTACAAACAAATGTCTTGTGGTTGCTCACATCAAAGAAGTGCCAGAGAAAACCTCAAAAAGGCTGCGGAAACATGTGAACAAGGATATATAGAAAATACATCCATTATATCAATCAAACCTAGAAAAATGTTGCGGAATAACACATCTGGAGTTCGTGGTGTTAGTTGGGACAAAAATCGGCGAAAATGGGCTGCTACAATAGTATTTAAAGGCAAAACATACCATTTAGGAAGATACAACAACATAGAAGATGCAGCCGCAGTTAGAAAAGAAGCAGAAAACGCTCTGTTTGGAGATTTTCTTAAATGGTTTCAAGAAGCGTATCCAGAACGATGGGAAAAATTCAATAAAAAGGCAAAAAAAGAAGAAGCAGATTAAACCCCTGCTTCTTCTTTTACATTCTCTAAATTTTCTTTTAACATCTGTACACACTCATTGAATCCATCCCTTTTACCGCATAGATACATATTATAACCTCTGTAATCGTCCATAGGCGGTATTAATGTACATAATGCATATAAATCTTGCTTATTCATTTTAAACTCCTTTAAATCCTGCAATTATCGCACAAAATACAGTTGATAACACACATACATAAGATGATAACATTGCAATTTTTAAAATATATTGCTCACTTTTTAGCCATCCTTTCTAGCATTTCGCAGGTACACGTTAGCCTGTTAACCTGTTGGCACTTTTCTAAATACATCTTATCCATATCTTTTATTGCCTGCGGTATTAGTCCTATATCTTTGTACTCTATAAGCTCTTTTAATGCTTTCACTATAACGTAGTCCAATGGTGTTACAATATTAGCTTTATAAGCTTCTAGTGCGTTTCTGACATCATCAATATCTAATCGTGTTTCTTTTTCTTGCTGATACATCACATTTGCTCCTTTCCATATAGTTTGTCGTATTTCTCGCAAATATTATCATATTCAATTGCCATGAGATCAATTTTTTCTTGTCTTTTTTTCATCCCATTGATTTGATTGGGTGTTAATTCTGTTTCCTTGTACTGTATAAGCTCTTCAAATGCCATCACTGTTATTTTGTCCAATGGAGTTTTTACAATGGCTTTATAGGCACTTAGTGCGTTTCTGATAACATCAAGATTTAGATTCTCTGGTTCTTCAATCTCTTCCATTCTTTCAAACATCTCATACATCGTAACACCCAATGCTCCTGCTATAGTCATAAGATTAATGTGTTTTGGTTCTTTTTCCCCAAGTTCATATGCTTTAATATCAGTGACTGTATAACCGCATCTTTCAGCAAGTTCTTTTTGTGTCATTCCTTGTGCTTCTCTGGTTTTCTTTATTGCTTTAGCTGTACTAATCATTTTCTTCCCCTCCTGTTCCTGTTCAAAGCATTCCGTTTCATAAATTTTTCTTTAGATAACGACTTGTAATAAGGATTTTTCCTTTTGATAACGTTCTTCTCTGCCTTACAATCGTCTTGAAACTGTTTATAGCCGTCACATAGGGTATGGCAATTATAAGCTCTTCCTGTGGCTTCTGTGCACCCATAGCACGGATTATCTTTCCCTCTCATAATAACTCCCCTTTATAACTTGATAACTTTTTGTCCTCTGTCATACTGATTAAGTATTTTATCCAACACTTTTATTGCTTCTTCTCTTGTTTCACATTTCTTGATAGTGTATACATTATATAATGTCACACAACTTACCTCATATCCATTTACTGATTCAGAAACATATAACCTAACGGCATGTTGCATATTTATAGCCGTTGCATCATCAATTTTTATTAACACTTAAGACCTCGCTTTCTCCCCAGTCTAACCGATTCCCACACTCACAAACTTCTGTCCATTCCGCTACATAGCTTTTGCATTTAGGACATCTGTATAACGCCACGTCTTTTCCTTTAAGGCTTTTGTGCCGTTCTCTTATCGGCAAACTGTGTAATATTTCTCCCATATGCTTATAATCTTCTAACGTCATCGTGATCGTATCTCTTGCTTTAGCGGACTGGCAGAAGCCACTGCCCACCAGTCCTAAGAAAACACCTATGATAACAAGTAAGATTTTTAGTATCATTCTTTCATCTCCACTTCTTCTAACATCTTTTTATAGTTTTCCTCTACCTCTTTATTAGTAGCTACTCCATAGGCAATTTTGTTCGTTATACAAGGTTCTTGATTTTTAAAAATACAAACAGGGCATACTCTTTTACGGCAATAATCATCTAAATCTTTTTCCTGTTTTCTTCTTTTTGGATTCATGTCACAGGTCATTGTTGCAATAACTATCCCTGTCTTTGTATCTGTCACTACCATTTTTGCTTTTTCAGAACGATAATAAGTATTTGATTCTAACGCTCCGACATCCATCTTGTTTTCATTGATTGTCTTTTCTATGCTTTCTAAAAAACACTGTGCTACCTGCTCCGCTATTGTCATAGTCGTTCTCCTTTTCAATCTCCCATTTACCGTAGTAACCTTTTGTCATTTCCTTTAGCTGTGTCAGTGCCATGATGAAATTTTCAAGTTCGCAAGTATCAGTAAAGTTTATTCTCACTTCACTGCCTGTTTCTTCTTCCATGGTAACTGGTCCACCAACAGTTCTCCTAAAATTTAATGTTACGTGCAAACTATTGTGTTTTTCTGTTCTCATGCTTGTTCTGATACAGTCCACATTTTTATCAGCTCGATTTGAATATATTTTCATTCTCCCACCTCTAAATCTTTCGCAAGCTTGAATCCTGTTCTACCAACATTTCTAAGATTTTCTTTAATTAGCGTCTTTTTCGGTGTCCTGTTTCTGTCGTACCAGTTCCAGTCGTTGTCCTCTCTTGCTTTTTTCTTTGTTTCATAACTTTTCTCATACTGATATTCTTCTTTTGCCATCTCTAGGCAAGCGATCATGTAATCTATTTGTTTTATAACATCCATGTCAATCTCCTTTCGCTCTTAACATACAAAACAACAGTTCTACTATGCTTTTTCTTCTTAACCCTGTTCTGCAATTAGCAATTGTCTTTAAATACCATTTATTAACATCACTGTCTACTGTTATTTCTCCATCATAAAATCCATCTTTTGTACCTCTGACAGCTACCATTATTCCAAAGTTTGTAGATGAATCTGGATAATACTCTTGTATGTATTTCTTTAACTTCCCAGACCTAATATCTGTCAATAACTCTTTGCCGCACTCTAACGTTGTAACAATATAGTTTTTCTCTCCTAAAAAATTAAGTCCGTTTCCGCTGTAAACATCTTCTTTGCAACTTTTAATTTCATAACAAACGAAAATGCCTTTTTCTAAAGCTGATACACTACACTGTCCATCTGGTACAAATTGCATAAAGTCAACTCTTTTTTCTTTACCTGTGCCGTAATCTGCAGTGACTTCTCGTGCATAGTGCTTTCCGATTCCTATTAACTTCTCTTTACAAAGAAGCTTGCTTAAGAAATCTGTTGTTGTTTTTCTTGAAATCATATTTTTTCTCCTTTACCACATAAGTTGTCCGTTTTCTGCTACCTTAAATTCTCTTTGCCCTGCAACATTCTTATCTTCTATCCACCACAGGAATACTTCTTCTCCAGATTCCCACCTCGTAGGAAGATTCTTTGCTTTTCTTGCTTCTAACATCCTGTCAAATGCTCTGATATAATTTAATTTGAATGTTGGGAAGTCGTAAAATTCCTTTAATCTTCCTTTTCTCCCTGCCATTGGGCAACCAATGCATCCAACTCTTTTATATCCACATTGATACAGTTCATTAGTGCATATATGTTCTTGATCTATGTAATTCCATATATCTTTCTCTTTCCAGTCAACAATAGGATTTACGGTCATTTTTGCTTTCTGCATGCACAATTCCGTGATTCTTCTTTTGGAATCATTATCATTGCTAAGCATTACTGTATTGAATTTTTCTGCTGTCTTTTTACTACTTCCGATTCTTTCGAACTCATCCCTCATATTTTTTCGTTTTGTGCTTTCGTCCCACCTAACACCTGTTGCAATATATCTTCCATTACTGTTATTTTCCTTAAGTTCTTGACAACAATATCTTACAAGCCGTGTAGGCGGTATAAGTTTCTTAGGGATAAGATTCCACATTGTTATTCTGGTTCCGTCTGGATTCCTTGGATAGTTAATACTGCACTTTATCCCCCCCCTCTTCCAATTTCTTGAAATTGTCACGGACGTGCCACACTGTTTGTGGTGCATCCGCTGTGGTGTGACTGTGCTGTACTTCAAAAGGAACTCCAGAACGTTTGAATAGCTCTAATAATACATCTGAATCCTTACCACCGCTGTATGTACAGATAAGTGGTTGTTTGTAATACTCAAGACTCATTTCTGATGCTGTTTTGATTCTTTCTATTGCTTTTTGTTCTAAGTCCATTGATACTCCTTTACTTCATCATGTTTCTAATCTTCAACATAATAATCACGTTTAAATTCTTCGTAGCTCATAATACGTTTGCTGCAGTCCATACATCTCATTGTTTTGTTATAACTAAAGTAATCCATGACTTCACTGCTTTCCATTTTTCCATCAAAGCTATATGTGTCAGTTCCATTGGCTTTAAACTTTGCAAACATTCCACGATCACTTCCACAGTATGGGCATTTTGTTATTTTCTGCATATTTCAACCCCCATTTCTTTTAATCTTTTCTTGGCCATTTCTTTTAATAAATCATGGTAACATTTGTCACATAAGAAGATGGTACGCTTCTGATCTGTTCCGAAAATGATTCTTTTCATTCCTTTATCTTCTGCAAAATCTTTTTCGCACTCTATACAACTGCCGTGTCTGTCTGAACCTTTTAATGTGTTAATGTCAACTATTTTCATCGTTCTTTCTCCTTTACTTCATCATACTTCTGTACGGCTCAAAGAAATCTTCTTTTCTTAACTCACATTCGCACTTAAGACAAATAAATTTGCTTTGTATTTTCATATCTGAATTTATTTGTATATACTCTCTTCCGATGTCCTCATTGAATAACCAACTATTACACCATTTGCACCTTGCTGTTGGCATTTTAAATCTCCTCATTTTCAAATTCCTTTATTTCTTTCCATGCAATAACCCTATCGTTACTATAGTACCTTGCCTTTTTGGCTGTTGCATTTCTCCATCCGCAGGAATCATGCCATGTTCTGTTTACGCAACCGCCTTTTATAGTTACTAAAACATCTTTGTTATCTTCTGGCAGATCAGCAGGATTCTTTCTTAAGTCGTGCCATCTGTATTTGTTTTGCTCGTCAAATAGGTAAGACACTACATCTAACACCTGCTTTTTTGTGATACTGTTTATTGTCGCTGCATCTAATACCTGCTGTATTGCTTCATATTTTTCATCTTCCGTAAACTCCTTTGAATCAATTTGCATAAATACTGCGAACGCTTTTGTAAAATTCATTCCTCTCCCTCACTTTCTACCCCAAAGATGTATTTAAGGATTCTGTCTTTTCCTACTGCTTCGATTGCATCAAATAAAACATCTCTTGATGTAAACATAACTGCACCCTGTACGTTTGCTGCAGCCCATGTTTCACAAAGAAGTCTTTTCCCATCTTCTTCATATCGAATTAAATAACAACGATTGGTAGATGCTGTACCATTGTGTTCCTCTGCGTATCTCTGCAACTCAACTTCTACTTTCTTTTTTTCTCTGGCAAACCACGCTGACTCTTTTGTGAAAAAGACGTTTCCCAATTCCCATCTTCCATTATCCAAAGAATCATTCGTCCACCTGCTTTGTATAATAGCTCCATCATCATTAATATAAAAATATTCTTCTAATTGTCGTGGTTTCTTTACCTTTGCATCCTGTTCCTTATCTGGTTCTTTTCCATTAATCTTCCCAACAAGTCTGTAAAACTCTTTTTCTTCTGCTTCTGTTAGATTTTTAATTCCCATATTTAATCCTCCTTATTTGTTAAATAATCTTCTATGGCTTGATCTAAAAATCTACTACTGATAAGCCAACAATCAATGTATGTTGTTTTATTTTGTTTGTTATATATCAATAGACTTTTGTTTTTAACATTTTTCAATGTTATTCTCATCATGAGTGTATCTGTATTATTGCTTAACTCATCAACTCCTAAAACCGTGTTTTGTGTAAGTTGATTTAGCTGACTTGTAATACGCTGTAAACACGTTTCTTTACAAATTACTTTGTTCCATGTTGGTTTCAAACATCTAATAGTTGTATGTGTATCGTTTCTCTCATCAACATTTGACAAAATAAAACAATCATCTAATTCTTTTATTTCTTCTCCGCTTATAATTGCTTTCGTTTCTATATTATAAATTTGCATTTTTACTCCTTTACTGTCCATTCTCTCCCCTGCCGTTAATAGCAGGGGAAATCATGACTTATACAATAGCTATATTGTACTTATGCGTTGCGAGGATTCTTTTATTTAGTTGTCGTGTGGTATATAAAAATCCTGTGCAACAAGCCTTTTCTGGCTTGAGTCTCTGCCTAATAAAAAATGAAAAATGGAAGAATCTGAAAATACAAAAAAAACATTATTTACAGTTACTTAGGCAGAGAATCAAACCAGAAAAGGGTTATTTAGTTACTACTTCTTAATCTTTTCTAATTCTTCTTTGAAATGCATTTCCATAAGGTCTGCGATCATCAAATACTCTTTTGCGTACTTAGTATCCTTATGTGTTTCTTCCACTTTTTCTCTGAATTGCTCTAATGTACCGCTAAAGCATCCGCAATTTACACAAACATTTCCGTCTTTAGTAATAAAAAATGTGGTGTTTCTATACTCACTGCCAAAGCCTTTTACTGCTGCATACATCTGATCTCCAGACACCCATGCATCTCCAGACACCCATGCATCTCCAGACACCCATGCATCTCCAGACACCCTTGCATTTCCATACACCCATGCATTTCCATACACCCTTGCATTTCCATACACCCTTGCATTTCCATACACCATTGCATCTCCAGACACCCTTGCATTTCCATACACCTCTGCATCTCCATACACCTCTGCATCTCCATACACCTCTGCATTTCCATACACCCTTGCATTTCCATACACCATTGCATCTCCAGACACCCATGCATCTCCAGACACCCATGCATCTCCATCATGATCC
>ERZ772867.626-NODE-626-length-47343-cov-7.926260_pt1 | contig 47343 bp, 44 predicted proteins | sample MGYA00511341_ERZ772867 | MGnify/ENA primary metagenome ERZ772867 (study PRJEB29015, sample SAMEA2737707) | human gut metagenome | biome: human gut; feature: human-associated habitat; material: faeces | place: China | collected 2012 ... | reverse complement strand
CCCGTGGGGGAAGGCGCAGACCGTCAAAAAATTGCATTCTTGCCCTATTGCGTGTGTAGGGGCGACCATTGGTCGCCCGCCAACTTACCGCAGCAACGCATTTTCCGGGACAGTTTCTTGCAAGGCAAACGGGCACGGGCGAGCAATGCTCGCCCCTACAAGAGTTTTTCGACAGTCTGAGGGGCTGTTTCACATCCCCCAAAAAGAAAGACCGAAGTTGTAAAGCCTTTTTTGGCTTTACAACTTCGGTCTTTTGCTTTAAGTTAATAGTTGTGAACAGAAAAACTCAAAAGCAAAAACAGCATATCGAAATTTTGGAAAAAAGTCAACAGTTAAAATTTCGGATGCCGACAGAAATAAGAATATCGAAACACAACGCACTCTATCAGGCAAGCATCCAGCTTGAGGGACTGGATTATACAAAGTTGTATAGAGCTTATTCGGGAATCCGAAAATCGCAGATAGAGCCGCGTGTGTTATTTAAAGTACTGGTGTGCGCCTATATGAAGGGCGTATATTCCAGCCGTAAAATAGAGGAGCTGTGCAGGGAGAATCTGGTATTCCGCTGGCTGCTGGAGGATCAGAAAACGCCGGATCACTGCACCATAGCAAGATTCCGAAGCAACAGTAACCTGCAGGAAGCGTTCGAGGATTTGTTCTTTCAATATGTAAAGAAGCTGGAGGATAAAGGGTATACCGAGCACTCCGAGGTGTTTGTTGACGGAACCAAAATCGAAAGCAAATCGGTATACATTCGTATGGCTAAAGCAGGTCAGCAAACAGCTTGAGAAAATCAAGGCAAGGTTGAAAGAACTGGTATGTCCGCAAGGAAATCTGACCTCGACTAAGGTTGAGAAAAGACTGGAACAGCTCAATGCGGAAATCGAGGCGCAGGGCATTGAAGTGAAAAAAGGCCGCGGGCACCATAAGCCGGAAATCGTTCGGGAGCGGGATGAATTGGCTCTGTTGTATCGCCGCTGGATGGAGTACAACAGAAAGAAGGCAATTTGCGGGGAGAATCGCAACAGCTATTCCAAGACAGACACAGATGCCACTTTTATGCATATGAAAGACGACCATATGCGCAATGGCCAGCTAAAGCCAGGATATAATGTTCAGTTTGCTGTCAACAGCGGTTTCATAACCGGCATTGGCGTATTCAGCAACAGAACGGACTTCGGCACGCTGATTCCGTTTTTGACCTATTTATGGCATAAGCACGGAAAATCCTATCGCAATGTCGTGGCTGATTCCGGCTATGAAAGTCTTGCCAATTACCGCTGGCTGTTTGAAAATGGCCAGACTGCATTTATTAAACCCGCCAACTATGAATCGGGGAAAAAGCGTTCTTCAAAGGAACAGGTTGGCAGAATGGAAAACATGGGTTATTACGAACCGGATGACTGCTTTATCTGCAAGAACGGCAGACATCTAGATCTCAGTTCTCACTATACCTCCCATGCGAAGGACGGTACAGAGCGCAAAATCTCTGTTTACCGCTGCGAGGACTGCTCCGACTGCCCTTACCGTGCAGCCTGCTGCAAGGCTAAAGACAGCGAAAAGCGCAAGGAAATTTTTGTCTGCTGGGAATTTCAGAATCTGCGCAATAATTCGTATCACAACATTACCACCGAGGAAGGAAAGCTGCTGCGCTGCAACCGTTCTATTCAGGCAGAGGGTGCCTTCGGACAGCTAAAGCACAATCGGAATTTCAAGCGTTTCCTTACCGGCGGCAAGGTCAAAGTGCTGGCGGAGCTTCTGTTTTTGGGGCTTTCCCAAAACATTGCTCACCTGCTGGCAAAGTGCAACAGTGGACTGCAAAATCTGCATTTGATTCAGCCTAAAGCATACCTGAATTTCTGATTTTTGAAGAATCGGAAAACAGGCTCCTCTGGAAAACAATCGTTATTCAGAAGGGCCTGTTTGAGTTATCTGTTTTTTGGAAATTAGGGGGTCTATGGCGAGTGTTTTTGTGCTTCTGGAAACATTTAACCGTAAAGGTGCTGCTGCACTTGGAAATTTTCCTTGTGCAACAGCCGCTTCGGAAAATTAAGGGAAGGCAAACGTAGAGCACTCGATCGGGTTGAATGAAATACTAATACAATATACAAGCAAGGGAAATCTTGTGATCGCTTATTTCATAAGGGTTTCCCTGCTTGTTACGCTACAAATACAATATGACCCTATCCTTATACGAATCAAGTAGTGCAAGAAAGAAGGAGATCTATTTATAAAGTTACTGGATTTTTTGTTCTTTGGGCTTATCGCGGGATGGGCGGCTCTGGCTGCGGAAAAAACGGTGCCGCAGCGGTCCGAAGGGGTAACGTGAGCGAAAGCGAACGTTAGCAAGCATTGCATGTGTTTATACACACAAGCATATCAGGGACACCCTGAAACCCATTCTCAAAGGAATATCCATCAACAATTTCGAAAATGGTGCAGCTATACTATGGATAATCGATGCATCTATGCAGGACTTTAATAGAGTACTGGATAGAATAAAAAAATAAAATCATCGTATTGCGACGGGGAAAAGACCGCCATTGATATCGGCAAAAACAGAAAATAAATGAATAAGACTTAGATTTTTTGCCGATAATGTGCTATACTATATTGCAAGTGGGGATACTATGATCTATATTTCCGTCGAAGATGCGGCAAAAAATGGAACGTGTCGGAGCGGTCTGTCCGGAATTATTGCGCTATAGGCAAAATTCATGGGACAATTCTTGCCGGAAAGACTTGGAAAATCCCGGAAACAGCGGAAAAGCCAAAACGCAAGAACGCAAAAATAAAAAACGACCTGCTGTCTGTTCTGCAGGAGGAAAAAAGGAAGCAGAGGAAGGGCGGAATCTACCACAAAGTTCAAATCGATTTGACGTACAATTCCAATCATATCGAGGGAAGTCGCCTGACGCATGAACAGACCCGCTATATTTTTGAGACGAATACAATTGGAATGGAAAATAGTGTGGTGAATGTTGATGACATTATAGAAACCACCAACCACTTTCGATGCGTTGATTTTGTTATTGAAAACGCGATGCAGCCGTTATCAGAGACATTCTTCAAACGGCTGCATTTCACATTGAAAAATGGGACAAGTGACTCCAGAAAAGACTGGTTTGCGGTCGGTGAATATAAGCGCGTACCGAACGAAGTTGGCGGGCGTGCCATAGCTGAGCCGGAAGAGGTAGCGTCTCAGATCAAAGCCTTGTTGGCTGCGTATAATGGATCCAAAACGCATTCTCTGGAACAAATTGTGGCATTTCACCATGACTTCGAATGTATTCACCCGTTTCAAGACGGGAATGGGCGTGTAGGGCGGCTGATCCTTTTTAAAGAGTGCCTGAAAAACAATATTGTACCGTTTATTATAGAAGATGATTCAAAACTGTACTATTACCGCGGCCTGCACGAATGGAATCAAGAACATGGGTATCTAATGGATACCTGCCTTGCAGCACAAGATCGGTTCAAAGCGTATTTGGACTATTTCAGGATTCCATATTCCGAGTGAATTCTTCCCGCAGCTCCCGCTTATACTTGTAATACGTATTCCGTGCGATGCCAATCAGCTTGATGCAGTCGGCATCAGTGAGAGTTCCATCGAAATCACGGCTGTATTTTTTGATCTGCTCCTTACAGGGGGCAGATTTTTTTATGGTAAGCTTTCGCCCCGGCGTCTGGCCAATCTGCTTGCCGTTCAGGCGCGCCGTCAGGATGCCCTCGCGGGTACGCTGGTGCAGGTCGTCCACCTCTTTCTGTGCCTGGGCAAAGGCAAGACGAATCTGCTCCTTGGCAAGGTCGGCGGTGTAGCGGTTCAATGCGTTCATAATGCCGGAAACAAAACGGTCCGTTGCGGCGCTGCCGGTCTCCGGCGAGGAGCTGACCTGCCGCTGCAAGGCTTGCTTGTAGGTGTCTGTGTTGATGTGCGGCTCCTTCAAAAAGCAGAGCGTCACACCGCGGTTATACAGTGCTTCGTACAGGGCGCAGCCCTCCTCGGCGCTGCGGCTCATGCGGGAAACACTGTCAAACACGATGGTATCCTCGGGCTGTACAACGTGCAGCAGCTTGTCCAGCTCCTGCCGTCCGCGGCAGGCCGTGCCGGTGTAGATCTCCCGCACAATATGCGCTGCAGGGTAGGCAGCGGCAATGTTGCGCACCTGGCGCTCGATATTCTGCTGTGGTGTGGAAATGCGGCAGTAGCCGTACACGGGCATGGTGGTATCACTCCTGACGTTCCTTTGATTTGATATAACATTATACAGCGGAACACAGAGCTTTGTCAATGAGTTTTGATACTTTACGAGGTAACCTTACTTTTGGTACAGCCTGCGCAAAAAACCAGGCAAAATACAGTCGAAATAAATATGATATTATGCCGTGATGACATAATATCTCTGAAATCATGGAGCTTTAAATGGGGTTCCATGCTGTGATTGTATCTGTTATTAGGTATAGAAAAAAGCAGACCTGGCAAGGTCTGCTTTTTTGTAAATAAAGATGCTGATGTTATTGAGCCGGAACGTAGCTGAGTCTTTCTGTCAGAGAAAGGCGGTGCACACCGTTGCTGTTGGGTTTCAGATCGGTGATGGCATCCAGCGCGGTGCAGATCTCCTCCAGCGTGGCGCGTACATCGCGCACCGTCAAAGGCAACAGGCCGACGGTATCGCTGGCGTGGTTGATCTGGTTGCGGTACTGCTGTACCTTCTGGTAGCCGAGGATCGTCTCGATCAGCCTGCCACGCTGTGACTCATCCAACAGCAGCAGCCCCTCCTGAACGGAGCGGTCCAGATACCGGTTCAGCTCGTCGTCAGTGGCAATGCGGAAGAACGTGGTGTCGTCGGCGTTGGAGGCCGTGCGGTCCAGCCGCAGGTCCGAATCAAAAATCAGGCCCGGCTTGTTGTTCTTCTTGATCTCCGCTGCCATCAAGGCGGTGCGGCAGAAATGGAAGTGGAACAGCGGATACGACCAGTTTTTGCCCTTGTTCTGCAGCTGGGACGCCAGGAAGTCAACGCCCTTCTGGGTGGGCTGCACAAAGATGTGGCTGCACACAAAGGCGGGCGTCTGCTCGCTCAGCAGGGTGAACGCCTGCTGGAACATATCGTGGTTCAGGCACCAGCGCACCAGCGTGGGCAGGGCGCGGGCCTTCTTTTTGTCCAGGTTGCGGAACTCCTTTTTAAAGCCCTCGTTCAGCAGGTCGTAAAGCAGGGTGTCCAGCTTATTGCGGGTGACGTTGGTGTCCTTTAGCACGTCGGTCAGGGCGGCTTTCAGGGCCGAGATGTCATCCAGCAGGCGGGCCGCATTGCAGAGCAGCAGATCCTCCGAGAATTTCTCGATGCTGTTCAGCAGGGTAGCCGTCTTGGGGGAGCTGACGGCGGAAACGCGCAGGTAGCCGGACAGCCGCCCCGTGCGGCCCGTGGCAAAGAACTCATCCGTGGCGGAGATCAGGTCGAACAGGTCGTACAGCTTGTCACTGTCGCGGACAAGTAAGGGTTTGCCTTCCACCAACTCGGTATACAGCACATGGGCGGTGACGTCGCGGATGTCGCGCAGGTAGCGGGCCACAGCCACCAGCAGCATGGCGGTGTCACGCATACCGCCGGACAGGTCGATGTAGAGCGTGTCACCGGGTTGAACCTTCTGCACAATATCCTGGATGGCCTTGGCCTGGGCGCCCTCGTTCATGCTGTCGGGCACGGGGATGGAGACAAAGCTGTCCGCCGGGATCCCGGCTGCGGGCAGGACCTGCTGCCGGAAGTAGTCCAGGGTCGTAATATCCTCGCCGCCGTCCGGCGCGGGCACGCTGGCGGCATTGCGGACGCTGGCGCTGCAGAGGGCCAGGACCGTATCGGGGCGGCGCTCCTTCTGCTTTTGCAGCTCATACAGGACTGTCTCGTTGGTTTGCGCGCGGCTGTAGGCACCGTTTTTGATGTCTGGCTTATAGGCACTCATAAAGAACAAAAGGATATTGCTCATGATCTTCTCCTGACGATAAAAGGGTAGAATAACGAAAAAAGCACGCCCGCCGGGCCGGTTTCAGCCGCCGAAGGGCGTGCTTTTTCTATAGGGCGGAGGAAAGGGAAAGTTAAAGGAGGGTGGGAAAATTCCCGCAATGGGGTGGGTAAGATACATCATGAAAATGAAATGATGGTTAATCGTAATCATCACGTTTCAATTCCCGCAACGCGGGTAAGATATACGGCAAACTTTTCCCAACCGTTGTAGGGGCGAGCATTGCTCGCCCGATGGGTTACCCGTCAGGTTGTGCTTTACGGTAGGTTGCGGGCGGGGCATGCCCCGCCCGCATGTTTGCGTTGCGCACAGCCTTGCAAGGTAACCGCAGCAACATTCCCGCAACGCGGGTAAGATACATCGTTTAATAGTACGAGGAGGTACTTATTATGTTTGTTTCAATTCCCGCAACGCGGGTAAGATACATCCTGGGATATCGGTTCGAATATTCATGATTTCTTGTTTCAATTCCCGCAATGCGGGTAAGATACATCATGGCATAGAATAATAAATGTACGATAGATATCATGTTTCAATTCCCGCAACGCGGGTAAGATACATCTTCCAAAAATAAAAAGCAAACAAATATTCAAAATCGGTTTCAATTCCCGCGGCGCGGGTAAGATACATCTTTGTACAGGAGACGGACGTTGAGAACAGCACTGTTTCAATTCCCGCGGCGCGGGTAAGATACATCTGCAAAAACAACGGAAACACACGGTGTCAATGCACCTGTCCTTGTGCAAGCCGCCTGTTTTGCTCTTTTATTATAGCACGCACGTCGTTTTTTGTCTACGTTCTGCACAAAATCTGCCGGGCGGCACTGCATTTTTCTGCCGGGGGCCTGCGCGTACCCCCTTCTTTTGCAGGCAAAAACCGGGCCGAAAAACCGAGGTACGCGCAAAGGGGCAGGCCGTATGCTCTCGAAAAGCGTTTTGCAGCAGCCCGAAGCCCTTACTCCTCCCGTCAGGCTCTCTCCCCCACCGCCTGCGGGCGGAGCCCCCTCCCAGAGGGGGCCGAGAGGAAAAAAACGATATTTTTTTATTTTCTTTTTAACTTTCCCCGGCACCGGCCCTATAGCAGGGGTGTAAGCAGAAAGCAAACCCCAACCGAAGGAGGTATACCGCGGTGTTCGTCAACTTTACCAACCATCCCAGCGGCAGCTGGAGCGCGGCACAGCGCCGGGCTGCGCAGGTCTACGGCGAGATCCTCGACCTGCCGTTTCCCGATGTGCCGCCCACGCTTTCCGCCGCCGAGGTGGCCGCCCTGGCCGACGAGTGGGCGGCGCGCATCCTGGCCCTGCGTCCGGCCTGCGTGCTCTGCCAGGGTGAGATGACCCTGACGACCCGGGTGGTGCGGCTGCTGCAAAGCCGCGGCGTGCCCGTGGTGGCCGCCTGCAGTGCCCGCTGCGCCGCCAGCCGCACCGACGCCGACGGCTGCACCCACCGCCAGACGGAGTTTCGCTTCGTCCAATTCCGGGAATATCCCTGAACCGTTAAAAATCCACTTTGCAGGAGGTGAAACGCCATGCCCGACTTCTGGGAGGTCTTTACGGATCTGTGCGAGCAGATCCACGACGGCTACAACGATAGCCGCAAGGAGGACTGACACTCCTCCCCCTGTTCTTCCGTCCATCCACCCCATACCTAAGGAGGCTTACCATGTCTTTCTTCGATGACCTTTCCCCGCTGGGGAAGATCCTGTGCGGCGCTGCCCTCGTGGCCGCCGCCCCCGTGGCTGCTGCGGCAGCCATCCCCGTCTGCGCCGCCATCGGCACCGTGGGCGTTGGCCTGGGCGCCAGCTCCGCCGCCGTGGTCACGGCCAGCGTCACCGCCGTCGGTGCGGTGGAGACCGCCGCCGCTACCGTTGGCACCGCCATGGGCGGCGTCGGCGTGGCCGAGGCCGTGAAGGACGTCCGCGAGTGACGCCCATTGGCCGGCCAGCCTGCCTCCCTCTGCAAAGGGAGGCTTTTTTAATAGAACGGTCACTTTTTTGTATATATACTGGAAAAGTGACAAAACAGTTGGTATAATGTTCGTAAAAACACAGGAAAAGGAGGAAGAATCTGTGATACTTGCACAATATACGATTCGTTCCAAGCAGGAATACATCTTCCGTTCCAACCGGCTGCTGGACATTGTGGGCGGCACCGAGATGATCCGCGATGCGTTCGACTGGGTGTTTGCCGCAGCAGAGCAGGAGGGCGTCACATGCCAGCCTGCGGATGTGCCGTTCAAGCTGCAGGCGGTGCAGGATGCCTTTGCTGCCGGGACGCTTGGCATGGCGGAGTTGTTCCGGGGCGGCGGCAACCTGACGGTGCTTTACCGTGACCGGGACACCTATCTGCGCGTCAACCGCCGGTTCAGCCGCCTTGTGCTGGAAAACGCCCCCGGCATGGTCCCCATGGCCGCCTGCTGTGAGGCGAACGGCCAGAACTACAGCGCCGACTACAGCGCCCTGATGGCCGCGGTGGACGCCGAGAAAAACCGGATGCTGCCGGGCCGCGCCGACTACGCCGCGCCCTTTGCCCTGCGGGACCGCACAACGAACCAGCCCATCGTCTGCCGCGTGCCCTTTGCGGGCGGCCAGCGGGAGCTGACCGCCGAGAGCCGCAAAAAGTGGGAGAAGGGCCAACGCTCCGACAAGCGGAACGACGGAAACCGCCTGCTGGATGAGATGACCACCGAATGGCAGGAGGAAAGCCTGCTGGCGGTCATCCACGCGGACGGCAACAACATGGGCGTGAAGATTCAGCAAAAGCTGAACGGCAGCATCGACTATGATTTCTGCGTCAGCACGATGCGCGCCTTCACCGCCGAGATCGCCGACGCCTTCACCCGCACAGGTGAGACCTCGCTGCGGGATACGATGGCGTACCTACAGAAAGAATACCATGGTCTGCGGGAGACGGCATACCATTACCGCATTGTGGTGGCCGACGGCGATGACTTTACCTTTATCTGCAATGCCCGCTTTGCGTTGGAGTACACGTGCAACTATCTTAAAGCCGTGCATCAGAAGAAGGACTACAGCTCCTGCGCGGGTATCTGTATCTTCCACAGCGGTTACCCGGTGGCCCGCGCCTACACACTGGCGGAGCAGGCCTGCGACAATGCCAAAAAGCCGGTGCACGAGACACATGCCGAGGAGTGCTGGCTGGACTTCCATTACCTGCACAGCGGCATTGACGGCAATCTGGACAACATCCGCAGCTGGCAGAAAACCGACGCCCTGATGGCCCGCCCCTGGCTGGTGGGGGATGGCAATACGGTGTTCACGCTGGAAAAGGCGAAGGCACTGATAAAGTACATTCAGGACCACAAGGACCAGGGTACGAACCGCAGCAATCTGAAAAAAATCGCCGCCGCGCTGGAAGAAAGCCGTGGTGCTGCCAAAATGGAACTTGCGCGGGTGCTATACCGCAACCCGGACTTTGCCGGTGCGCTGCGTACATTCAGCCCCAACGAGGATGACCAGCTGAAAGCGCTGTATGACATTACAGAAATTTACGATCTCTGGATCGCCGGAAGGGGGAAATGACCGATGGATGTGATCCGAATCACGCTGCACTCCGACCTGTGCGCCGGAAATGGGGAAAGCCGCGGCAACGCGGTGGATACCGACATTGTGCTGACCGCCGCCGGTCTGCCGCGCATCCCCGCACGGCGGCTTAAGGGCTGCCTGCGCGCTGCTGCCGGGGAGCTGGCCGCCCTTGGCGATGAAGCCGCCGCGTACACGGCGGAGCTGTTCGGCGATAAAGTGGGCCGTCAAGGCTGCCTGTGGGTGGGGGATGCCGCCCTGCCGCAGGAGGCTGCGTTCACTGCCTGGTTGAAGCAGAATCCTGCGTGGGCTGACCACAGCCGCGTGGAACAGCTGTATACAGACGTCCGCGGCCAGACCCGCCTGAAAGACGGCGTGGCCGATGACGGTAGCCTGCGCTTTACCCGCGTGCTGGGCCAGTATGACCCGCTGGACAAAACCAAAGCGCTTGTGTTTGAAGCGCCGGTGCGGCTGGAAAATGCCTCGCCCGAGGCCGTGCGCCTGCTGGAGCACTGCTGCGCCGCGACCCGTCACATGGGCACCCACCGCAACCGCGGCCTGGGCAATGTGCGGCTTGCGTACATCCGCGGTGCGGACAGGCCCGCCGCACCGCAGGCCCCGGACCTGCCCGCTGCGGACACGGTTACGCTGACCTATCACGTCCGGCTGAAAACACCGCTGACGCTGCCCGGTTGCGGCGAGCAGCTGACTGCCATCCCGGCGCGCAGCGTCATTGGCTGCCTGGCCGGGGCGTATCTGCGGCAGGGAACGGCGGCGGATGCCGCTTTCCGCCAGCTGTTTTTGGATGGCACGGCCCGCTGGAGCCCGCTGACGCCGGTAATCGGCGGGGAAGTTTCCTACCCAGCTCCGCTTGCGCTGGTCTACCTGAAAAACGATGGTGTATATGCTAACCGTTGCGCTGAGACCCCGACCGGCAAGCAAAAGACCTTGTCTGGCGTCTACACTGCGCGTGGCAAAAACGGTTTGCTGGCGGCATCCGTCCCGACGATAACGACCTACCACCACAAGCATCGCGACGCCAACTCCGACGCGACGCTTTATATGCAGCAAGCCGTGCAGGCCGGGCTGGTCTATGGCGGTACGGTGACGCTGCCGACGGCGCTGGCCGGGCGGGCCGCTGCGCTGCTGAGCACCGCCCCGCTGCGGTTTGGCCGCAGCAAAACTGCCCAGTACGCCGTGTGTGAGCTGCTGGGCCGCATCACCGCCGCGCCCGTGCAGGAGGCGCAGGTAACGGTCCGCAAAGGCGAGCCATTCTTCGTCCTGCTGGAAACGGACCTGATCCTCGACACCGACGCCCCCACGCCGGAGGCGGCAGCCGCTGCGCTGCTGGGCAGCCTTGGTGTGGCCGCCCACCGCACCGGCAAAGATTACTTACTGTATCACACGATTGGCGGCTATAACGCGATGTGGCAGATGCCCAAGCCGCGCCGCACCGCGGTCTGCGGCGGCAGCGTCTACCGCTTTACCGCCGACGAGGACGCCGCGCTGCCGTCGCACTTCACCCCGGACACCGCGGAACAAGTACAGGAAGATTTCGGCTGCTGCCGTGTGCTGAATCAATCGGAGATGGCCGCGCTGACCGTGGAACGCAAAGCGGCGGTGGATACATTCGATCCCACGGCGGATGGCGATTGCGAGCCGCTGCGCCGTGCGCTCATGCTGCAGCAGGCAAAAGAAGTCATGCAGACAACGGCATGGAACCTGGCAGACGGTAAAACCTGCCGCCTGGACACCGGCGCGCTGGGCCGCCTGCGCCTGATGCTGGCCGAGGCCGACAGTTTGCAGGACCTGCGCAACCGAGTCAAGAGCATCAAGACCAAGAACAAACGGGAAGGCGCCGACACACTGCTGAAAAGCCTGTACGGCACGGACACCACGCCCGCACTGCCTGCCATGCTGGCGGCAGACCCGGAATTTGCGGGCGAGATGGCGCAGTCCTTCCCGCAGCTGCAGCAAAGCATTGCAGACTGCTGGAAACTGCCGCTGGAAAGCACAATCCACCTGCTGTACTACCGCCGCGAGAAGGAGGAAACGGAAAATGCGTGAGAAGCTCAAGCTATATTATTGCTGCCGGTTCACCCAGCTTTCGCCCCTGCGCCTTTCCGGCGGCAAGAATGACCGCACCGACAACGACCTGATGCTGGACAGCCGCGGTCTGCCCATGATCCCGGGCAGCGCGCTGGCCGGTGTGCTGCGCGGCAGACTGACCCGTGAGGAAGCCAATTTGCTGTTCGGCAGGGACACCGTGGGCGATGCCATGACTGAGAGCGCCGTGCTGGTGGGGGATGTCGCCCTGCCCGCCGACGCGAAGGTGCGGTTCACCCACCGCGACGGCGTCGGTCTGGACGAGCACAAGGTCGCCGTCCCCAAGGCAAAATATGACTTTGAGACGGCGGAGTGCAGCGCGCCTTACACCGCTGTAATCGAGTGGAGCGGCTGGTCGGATGATCCCGCGCTGCCGCTACTGGACGACCTGCTGGCCGGGGCCGCTGCCGATGGACTTGCCTTCGGCGGGCGCACGACCCGCGGGTATGGCCGCATGGCGGCGGAGATTCATAAAAAGGTGTTTCACTTCCCGGCTGATCTGGACGCCTGGCTGGCCTTTGACCCCGACACCGCGGACGCTTTTGCCGACGCGGACGCCGTAGCCGGGCGCGAGACAGTCCCGCAGGAAAATGTCTTGTGCGCTGAACTGCGTATGACAGGCAGCTTCATCGTGCGGCGGTACACTTCCGATGTGGCTGTTGATGAGGACAAAAGCGGGCCGGATTACTGCGCACTGGAAAATGGCAATGGCCGCCCGGTGCTGCCTGGCACTGGCTGGTCAGGCGCGTTCCGCCACCACATGCGGGCCATGCTGGATGAGATGGGCGGCACTGCGCAGCAGAAAGCTGACGTGAACGCGCTGTTCGGCTATTCCGATGACGGTGTACTTAAAAAGCGCTCAGCTCTGGCTTTTGATGAAACCGAAATTTCCGGCGGGCAGGCGTACACCCTAACCCGCAACGCGTTGGACCGCTTTACCGCGGGCACGGCCAGCAAGGCGCTGTATACATCCTGCGTGCAGCAAGGCGGGCAGGGAACGCTGACGATCCGGCTGCGCAGGGGCGCACTGGATGTATTCCAGCGGCAGCTGCTCGGCGCAGCACTGCTGGACCTTGACCGCGGCTATCTGACAGTCGGCGGTGAGAACAGCGTGGGCCGCGGGCGTGCCACAATCACAGCCCTGACGCTAAACGGATACCCGTTGCAAAAAGAAGATCTGCTCCACGCTTTGACGGAGGTGGAAAAATGAGCGATAACAAACCATGGGTGAAGGATAGCGGCCATGCGACGGAATCCGAGCTGGCAGCGCTGGTACAAAAATACCCTATAGATGGCTGCTGGGCGGCGTTTTACACGGACCGCTTTGCGGCGGGCCGCACTGCCGACGGTGTCCCATTGTCCACGCCGGAAAACCTGCTGGAACTGCGCGTGTTCGGCGAGGCGGGCGAACTCTGGCTCTGCCGCAGCCGCGTGGGGCAGGCGTTCCGCTGGCGGTTGGCTGTGGACGCGGGCGACTATCTGACCGAAACCCAACTGCTGGACATTGCCGAGCAGGATGGCGACAGCATAACGTCCACCGGCGGCGGGCATTATACCCTGCCTGCGGACAAGGACGACGCGCTGCTTCTGCACGAATATCTTGACTACGACCCCGAAAACGGGATGGCCTTTGTGGCCGACACCCGTTGGATGGGCTTTGCAAAGGGGGAACAATAAATGGCAAACGTCGTAAACCCCTACAGCTTTGTGCCGCTGGGCACCGCGCCCGTCCGCACCTCGCTGGACGCCTGCTATACCGGCCCGCTGCTGACCGGGCGGCTGGACTACACCCTGACCACCGACACGCCGCTGCTCATCCCCGACACAGCCAAGACCGTGCAGGACGAGCAGGTCGAGGACCATAAGCGATACCCGTTTTTCCGCCTGCCGGACGGCACCCCGACCATCCCGGGCAGTGAGCTGCGCGGCGCGATGCGCGGCGTGTACGAGGCTGTGACCAACAGCTGCCTGTCCGTGCTGCTGGACAGCACGGAGGAACCGTTCAGCCAGCGTCTGCCCTCGACGAACGGCTTCAAGGACCACGGCCTGCTGGGCATCGACCCGGAGACGGGAGAGTGGGTGCTGTATGCGGCGGATGTGGTGGACTACCTCAAACTGTCCGAGGGCCGCGACGGCTCCCTCATGCGCAACGGCTGGCTGAACTGGTACGGTCATGAATACCACAGCGGCCAGCACACCCGGCTGCGCCCGGACGGGCCCTCCGGCTGGCTGCAATTCAACCGGCCCATCACGCTGTACAAAAAAACTACCATGTGCGGCTGCTGGCATCCAAGGCGGGCCGCCCGGTCATCTTCCGCTGGCAGGACGACACACCCTACCGCGCTTTGAGCAATATCCTGAAAAAGTCCGCCGACAACGACCCCCGGAGCGCTGCGCACGGCGACCTGCTGGCGGCGCTGGAAAGGGTACATAACGGCGACCCCGCGCAGGGTGGGCTTGTGCCGGTCTGGTATCTGCTGGCCGACGACAACGGCACGCCGCGCTGCTACCTGAGCGGTGCGTCCATTGGCCGCGTCATGCAGGGCCGCAGCTGGGCCGAGATCATGGGCAATTACGCCCCCTGTGCGGACACCGACGCCCTGTGCTCCGGCTGTGCGCTGTTTGGCACTGTCAAGGGCAAAGGCACGTCCGGGCGCGTGCGGTTTACCGACGCCGAGGCGACGCAGTACGAGAGCCTTGGCAATAAAACGCTGCCGATTTTGAGCGGCCCCAAGCCCAGTGCGTATGAATTTTATCTTGAAAAGCCGAAATCAACCGATGAAACGCGCATTGGGTTCTGGAATTACGATTTCTGCTCTCTGAAAGAAACCAAATACTCTCCAGACGGAAGCAAACAAACGATAAAAAAATTCCGCGTGTATACCCCGCAGCCACGCGGCAGAAAGTTCTACTGGCACAGCGCACCCCGCACGGAGAACGAGCGCTCCAATCAGAACGCCACGCTTGAGGCCATGAAGGGCACGTTCAGGGGCAGCGTCTACTTTGACCGCATCACCCGCGCGCAGCTGGAGGAACTGGCCTTTGTGCTGACGCTGGGCGAAAACACGCCCGCCAGCCCCCGCCTGCACAAAATCGGCCACGGCAAGCCGGTGGGCTACGGCAGCTGCAAAATCACCCTGACCGGCGGCGAGCTGCGCACCCTGGCGCAGCAGGACGACACGCTCTGCTACACCACCGAGCCGCTCCCCTTAGATTCCCTGTTGGCCGCCCATGGGCGCATCGACACAGACAGCACGTCCGTAAAGAGCCTTTTGAAAATTGCGGACAAGCGCAGCACTCAGGGCGAGACCGTGGCATATCCGAGTGCCAAAGACAAAAACGGCAACGACAAGATTTTCAACTGGTTCTCCCTGAACCGCAAGCACGCAAAGAGCCTTGTTACGCTGCCGCACCCGCTGGACGACAACATCACGCTGGAACCGAAGCACGGCCCTGACCCCGCACCACGGCGGGAGGGCTTTGCCGCACCGCCGCGCCGGGAGAGTTACACCTCCACGCCCCAGCACGAGGACGCGCCCTTGTGCGTCGGCAGGGTGTACACCGGCAGAGTGACGGGCATCAAGCCTTACGGCGCGTTTGTCGATTTGGGAAGCCGCCGCAGCGGACTGGTACACATCCGTGAAATCGCAAACCACTTTGTCCAATCCGTTGACGACGAGCTGCAAATCGGCCAGACCGTGCGCGTCAGAGTGCTGGACATCAAACAGGAGGGCGGAAAAGAGAAGATTTCGCTTTCCATCAAACAGGCATAAAACCGAATAAAGAAAAAATACCCCTGCCGGGAGAACATGAACAGCACCCCACTTGTTAGATAGTATATCATACTGTCTAACAAATGGGGTGCTGTTCACATCCCGGCAGGGGTATTTTTGTTGGATTCCCGCAGGTAAGGAGCGGGTAAGATACATCGAGGACTGGCCATTACCGCCTTAACCATCAAACAGGAAGGTTTCAATTCCCGAGGCGCGGGTAAGATACATTCTATCAATGTTTACTGTGGTTTCGTTTCCAACCGGTTTCAATTCCCTCAACACAGGTAAGATACATCCCGCCAAACACAGTCGCCGCGCATCGTGCCCTTGTGCAAGCGCCGCCTTTGTTTTTTACAGTATAGCACACATACCCATGCTTGTCTATATTCTGCCCCAAAGACGGCGGCCTTCCCTACAAAAGCAGCCGGAACATGCCAAAGCCCTGGCTGTTGCGGTCCCCCAAGCCGGTCTGGTACAAAAGGCAGAGCGTCTCCGGGTTTCCGTCCAGCAGAAAATCCCCGTCCCAGCCGGTCAGGTAGATGCCCTTGAACTGCGTCACCCGCTTGCGCGGCAGGCGGGTCCCCATCGGGCACAGCGTGACGGACGGGTCCGCCGTGCTGCGGCAGGCGGCCAGCTTGTGGGCCGTGTTGGCAATCAGCTGGGCGGCAAAGGCGTCATCGTCGGGGCGGAGAAAAAGCGTCTTGCCACCGGGCAGGGATTTGTGCAGCGTCAACGGGCTGACCATCCGCACCGGCAGCGGCGCGGCAAACCAATAGTGATCCTCGCTGTGCAGGTCCCGCAGGGGCAGCACGCACCGACCCAGCCGCAGCGCGCCGGCCCCTGTCAGGCTTTTGCCAAGGGCATACAGCAGGTCCTCCACCGGGCTGCGCACCTCCAACTGCACAAGGCCCGTAAAGGTGATTTCATTGCTCTGCACGCGGTAGCGCCCCTCCAGCGGACCAAAAGTGAACAGGCGGAAGGTCTGCCCGTCCCCGGCAAAGCCCTCGTCGTGCAGCTGGGGATAGCTGCCGCGCCAGGCGGCGTACAGTGCCCCCTGCGTCAGCTGCTGGTAAGCGATGGGCAGGCAGCACCCCGCCCCGGCATCCAAAGTAAGAATCAGGCTGTTCATAGCGGTTCCTTCCGTAAAAATAAAAAAAGACAACCCACAGGCAAATGCCCTGTGGGTTGTCTTTGTGTTGTTTCGATTCCCGCAGGGGCGGGTAAGATACATCCGGTAATTCCGTCGCCCCGGCTTGCATTCTCAATCCGTTTCAATTCCCGCAGTGCGGGTAAGATACATCGGCAAAAACAGCGAAGAATAAGGCTTCCGGATCTGGTACACCCGTGCAAAATGCTTTTCTTGTCTTTTATAGTATAGCACAGATGCCTGTACTTGTCTACATTCTGCCCAAAACACCGTTAATTTTGCTTTGATTTTTCGCTGTTGGTCGGTGCGAAGCCCTCTTTTTTTCACTGATTTTAGGCCGAAATTTTAGGGGCTCGCACCAGATCCGCGTCCGTGCCGGCATAAAATACAAAAACTTACGGATTTTCTTTAACTCTTCCAACTGCAGGCCCTATTGGTATGGTATAAGCAAAACAACCTACCTGCAAAGGAGATACTGATATGTTCACTTTCCGTAATGTCCGAATCCTCTTTGCGGCCGCTCTGCTGGCCGCCATCTTCTGCCTGGCTGGCTGCAGCACAGCCGCCCAGGCCGTTCCCCAGCCCGCCGAGACCTCCCGCAGTGCGGAGGCCACGCCGGAAACGGCGATCCCGGCGCCCACCTCCACCCCCGCGCCGACGGCTACCCCGGAGCCGACGCCCGCGTCCATCGTCCCCACCAGCGTGACGCTGGACCAGGAGGGCGGCATCCTGAACCGCGGGATGACCTGGACCCTGCGCGCCACCGTCCTGCCGGAGGACGCCGCGGACAAGACCGTCCGCTGGACCTCCTCCGACGAGAGCGTCGCCACCATTGATGACGCGGGCGTCATCACGGCGCTCCACCCCGGCCAGACCACCATCACGGCGGCCTGCGAGGCTGGCGGCGTCTCCACCACCTACACCCTCCTTGTGCAGGAGGTCACCACCTGCAGCTACTGCGGCGGCGCAGGCCACACGGCCAGCGCCTGCCCCAGCAAGGCCGCCGCTGAGCAGACCCAGGCAGCTGCTGTGGCCCAGCAGGCGGCGGAACCGGCGGCCCCTGCCGAGGCTGCACCCCAGCAACCCGAAGCGGCTCAGCCTGCCGAGCAGGCTGCCGCTGACCCCGGCTACGCGGTGGACTGGGCAGGCCGCCGCATCTACTCCCAGGGCGACGCCGATATCCCCGAGGGCGGCGTCGTCCAGCGCCCCGATGGCTCCCGGTACATCAAGGGACCCCTGAACGTCATCTTCGGGTATGATTCCTGCCCGGAGGACACCGACCTCAGCCAACCCGGCAATACGCCGTTTACCGGGGACTGCGTTTTCTGCGGCGACTACGGGCATGATGTCTACCACTGCCCGATCCTCGCGGCCGAGCAGGACCCCGATGCCTTCTGCGGGGACTGAAAAGTCCCCCTAAAAAATCACCACCATCCTCGGCATTCCCTGCACGGTAATCGGCTTCCTCCTGGATGCCGTCGCGTCCGCGTTCTTCTTCGCGGCGACCCTGACCATTACCTTCCCCCATCACGCGGAAGATCCTGCAAAAGGCGTACAACAGCGCCGACGGGACCCCTGACCGCAGCGAGAAGCGGATGCTGCAGGAGCATCCGCTGACCTCCAAGATCCTCCGAGTGCATACGGCACTCTTTTCCGTGGCCGGCGCCTGCATCATGGTGCTCGTCTGGCCCCAGAAACCCCTGGGGCAGACCGCTTTCTGCCGTGTCGTCAACGCGGTAGGCACCATCGCGATCTTTGCGCTCATCGCGGTCGGCTTTATCCTGATCGCCATGGCCTTTGCAGCCCGCAAAAAGGCCTAGCGGAACGCGGGCGACCTCTGAAACATGCCGGGCAATGCCCGGCATGTTTTTTCGTTGAATCCCCTGCCCGAATTTGCTATACTATATACAGGAAATGCCGCCCGCCGCGGCAGGAAAGGAACCTACCTCCGATGAAACGTATCTATATTACAGCGATCCCGCTGGACAGCAACTTTGCCATCACCCCCTACGCAGCCGAGCCGGTCAACTACACCCAGACCACCACACAGCCCACCTGCTACCCCATTACCCCGATCCTGGCCGATACGGCCCACGATGGGGATGAGATCAAGGTCATCGCTGTGCGCCAGGTCAACAGCCCTCACAGTGAGAACCTGGAGGTTTTCCGCCGTGAGCTGGACAGCCTGGGCAGGCCCTACACCCTCATAGACCTGACCACGCCGGAGAACCAACAGCGCGACGGCCTGCTGGCTTTGTTTGAGGCGCTGACCGACGCGATGGAGAGCGACGCCTGCTATTACGCCGACGCGACGTTCGGCACCAAGACGTATCCGCTGGTATTGTCCTCGGCCCTGCATTATGCCGAGAAGATCCTGGACGACACCGAGGTCTGCGGCATCTACTACCGCGAGCTGACGCGGGAAAGCGGCCAGGTCAGGAACGCGCGCCAATATGACATCAGCACACTGTTCACGCTGGACGGCATCGTTGACATGGCCGCCGACGCCGAGCTGACCGACAAGAAGGCCTTTATCAAGCTGATGCTCCACCCCGACCGGGAGGTGTAAGCCATGGCGGATTACGCAAAAGACAGCGAGAAACAGGCCGCTCTGCGCCGTCAGATCGAGAAGCACCCGATCTGGCAGTACCCGCCGGAGGAGCGTCTGCAGCACAACCGAGAGTGGCAGAGCCTGTATCTGCTCGTGTTTGAGTTTAAGGAGTTCCTGCAGAAGCTGGAAAATCGACTGAACAACGCCGAGTATGATACCGGGCTTTTGAAGCAGGACGAAGATGCCATGCTGGATGCGCGCTATACCCGCCGCAGCAAGCTGCGCAACAAGCTGGACACGCTGACCTTTACCGAGGCGATGCGCAAGGCAGTCGCCCGGTACGACGCAAGCTCCGGCAAGGAGTTTATGGCCTATTTTGATACGATCTATGCCAATGCCATGCACGAAGCCATGAACAGGCAGTCCATGCGCGAGCAGGGCGACATCCGCCTGAACCGTGGGGAGGCACGTCTTTGGAAGCGTCTGTGCGAGCTGTGCGATAAGCAGGGCATTGACCCGTCTGAGCTGTCGGACGCCTTCTATGATCGCGCTGCCGATATTCTGGATGTGGATGCGGATGCCTTGAAATCTATCGGACGCAACGCTACCGCCGCGCGGCGCACGGTCTCCCTGAATGACCCGGGCAACGACAGAGACGACGGCCCGGGCTTTGATATGGCCGACCCGAACCAGGAGAATATGCAGGAGCATCTGGAGCGCACAACCGAGGCGTTGCGCGCTATTGCCATGTTTGCCAGCAAGGATGTAAAGGAATATCCGCGGCTTTTCTTTACCACCGATGTGCTCGGCCCCCTGTGCACCGACAAGCCGGAGCTGCCGCCGGAGCGGTACTGCGCCCTGCTGGAAAAGCAGGAGGAGCTGCTGTGGGAGCAGATCCTTGTAAAAGGCTACATAAATTACCTGTTTGAGCCGAACAAACCGGAACGCTTGCGGGCACTGCTGGATATAGCGCCGACCCACCCGCTGCAGGACAGCAGCGTGGCCGCTTACCAGCATGTGACCGCGGCAGCCGTGAGCTACCAGCGCCGCCGGTACGCAAAAATATTGCAGGAAATCTCAAAGCAGCTGCAGAAGTAATCCTGTAGGGGCGAGCACTGCCCGCCCGTGCTGATTTGCCATGCAAGAGGCTTTTCCGATGCAGAAATAAAGCGAGCAGCAAAGCGGTTTTTCGCTTTGCTGCTCGTTTGTTATTCCTCCTCGCCGCAATACAGGATCGCTACACTGACGTCATCCTCTGTGGCCGGGATCATTTTTTCCTTTATAACATGCGCCAAGGCTTCCGTAACGGTCTTTTCATCGTTCTCTGTCAGCCAGTCACACAGGCGCTCCACGGCGGGGGCGGGCTGCTGCTGCTGTCTGTCAAACAGGGTATCGCCGCCGCCGTCGCTTGTCAGCAGCACGGCGTAGGGCTCGTGCAGCTCCCCGCTGCGGATGCGCAGATGCTGCGCAGCGCTCGGTTCGGACAGGAAATACGTCTCGTTGATGGCATGGCCGTTCTCCGGTGCCGAGAACACTACGGCGGTGTCCTGCCGGATACGGAAGATGTAGCCATCGCCGATATGCCCGCAAAGCCAGCGTCCGTCCGCATGGGCGGCATAAAACAGCAGCGTGCAGTAGCATTCCTCCGGCGGCATGCCCAGCACCTCCAGCGCCGCCTGACCCGCTGCCGCCGCCGCGGCGGCGGCTTCCTCCGGCGGCATAGCGTAGAGCGTATCAAACGCGATCTGCAGGTAATCGGGAATCCACTCCATCATACGCTGCGCAGCCCTTTCACTGTGGGGGCAGCTGCCTGCACCGTCGCAGAGCACGACCCCCGCCAATGCGCCGCGCACAAAGCCTGCGGCGCGGTCCTGGCAGGGCTTTCCCGTCATACTATGATGCCGCCCGCAAGCGTAGGCGGCCGAAACTTTTGCGTTGATAGGATCATCTCCCTGTAAGCCCCCTGCGCGGGGCGGTTTACTTCATTATACACTAAAATGCGGATGCTGCACAACTTTTTTAAGTGTCCAGGGCATCCACCCGCCGCCCCTTGCGGCGGTAATCGGTCTTTTTGCGCATGATGCGCGGGCAGAGCTTGACGCCCTGCCACAGTGCGCGGTTGGCACGCACGGCGGCGCGCTGCGCCTTTTTGGACTGCTTGTCCAGCGGAACAAATGTATTTTTCAAAACCAACCCTTCCCCTCTTTTGGCTCCTTGCGCCGGGCCTCGGTGTCTCTCCACGCTCCGTAGAGCTCCGCCGCCTCGGCGGAGATGTCATTGACCACGAGGTCTGCCAGCCGCTGATACGCCTGGCTGCCCCATTGGAACAAACCGGTATCCAGCCTTCTCTGACTCATCGAGATGATTTTTCCGGTATACCCTTCCAGTGTCATGCTATGGTAGAGATTGTAAAACAATCCATCGGTTTGGAGGGGGAAAATGATCTGCATGAGCGTCTTGCGCTCCTCAGAGGGAAATTCTTTTAAGGTGTTCTTTTCCATGCTGTCGGAGATGAGGAGGTCGCGGTAGAGAAGTTCTTCAAAATTCTTACATTCCATAGTAATTTCTCCTTTCAGAAGTAGAGGTTTGTTCAGGCCCAGGCCAGGTCGCGGAAGGCGGTCTGGCAGTAGTAGGACCAGGGGTTGTAGAGGCTGCGGGCCTCCGCCGTGATGTCGTTCGCGGCAAGATCGGCCAGCAGCTCGGCCTCGCGGCTGAACCGCTCCGCACCGATGCGGTTGATCTTGCGGAACACGGTCTGAAAGTAACTGTCCAGCCCGCTGTCGCCGGGGCCGAAACGAGTGATCAATTCTTCACGAGCTTGCCGCTGGATGCTCCGGATGTAATCATCCAGGGTGAATTCATCGGGGTTTTCATTGAACACGTTGTCGCAGCGTCTCCGGTAGAACTCCTCTGTGTGCTTGAGCGGGAGAAGCCGCTTCATGACGGCCTGGCGCTCCTCGAAGGAGTGGGTCTGCGGGGCCACGTCGGGGAGAATTTCCAGATAAGCCGCCATCAGATCGGCCAGGAAATCATCCTCGAAGAGCATCGGCTCACCATCATCCCCCACAGGGAATCCGTACTGCCGTTCTTCCTCGGCACTGCCCTGCGCGCGGTACATGATGGTGAGAGCCAAGACCGTTTTCCAGCCCTGCTCGGGGGTCTGCATACCGAACAGCCATGCGAAGTTGCGCTCCATCGTGGGGAACATATCCTCGGAAGCGGAGAAGTAACGGGATTTATTGTTGATGGTGATCATAGGATTTTCCTCCTTAGTTTGTGTTTGTTTGTCCTTACATCTACCCTATAGGGACGGTGTGCGGGAAAGTTAAAGAGTTCCAAAAAAATTCAGGAAAAATCCCGGATCTCCTTTTCTGCTTTAATCCATCAGGAACGCATCGGGGTTTTCCTGGGCGTCCAGAATGGGGCAGTGGTAGACGTCGTGCCCGAAGTCACCGCAGAACACACAGTCACCGGTCCATGGGGGCATATTGGGGTCCGGTTCCCCTTCCTCGTAGCCGAAGATCACGTTGCGCGGACCTTTGACGTAGAACGTGCCGTCCGGGCGCTGGACAACACCGCCTTCGGGAATGTCGGGCGAACCCTCGGGGTAGATGCGGTCTCCCTTAGCGGTCACAGCATAGCCGGGGTCCGCGGGCTGGGCGGCTTCGGCGGCGGGCTGTTCAGCCGCCTGCGCAGCGGCAGCCTGCTCCGCAGACTGAGCCGCGGCCTGCTGCTGGGCGACCACGGCGGCGGCCTGCTGCTCCGCCGTTTTCTTTACGGCGCAGGTATCAGACGTATGCCCCGTGCCGCCGCAGTAGCTGCACTTGACGACCTCCTGCACAACGAGGTTGTAGGTGGTGGACACGCCGCCCGCCGTGCTGGCCGCCGTGATGGTGGTCTGCCCGGGCGCGTGGGTCGTAATGACGCCGCTGTCGTCGATGGTGGCGACGCTCTCATCGGCAGAGGTCCATGTGAGGGTCTTATCGGCGGCGTCCTCCGGCAGGACCGTCGCGTGCAGCGTCCAGGTCATGCCGTTGTTCAGGATGCCGCCCTCCTGCTCCAGCGTCACGCTGGTGGGCACGACCACAGCGGGCGTCGGCTCCGGCGTGGGGGTCGGGGTGGCCGAGACCTCCGGCGCCGCGGTCTCGGGGGTGGCTTCCTCCGCGCGGGAGGTCCCGGCCCGGGGAATCTCCTGCACGGCATTGCTGCCGCACCCCGCCAGGCTGAACACAGCCACCAGCGCAGCCGCCGCAGTGAGGATACGAGTTTTATTTACAGTGATCTTTTTCATGTTTTTTCTCCTTTGTGTTTGGGTTTTGTTTCTTACACAAAGGCTATAGGGTCGGCAGGCGGGGAAGTTAAAGGGAAAGCAAAAAATCATGAATATGCGGCGTTGACTTTTTCCTTGTATCGGCATATACTATAGGTAGGCAAGGAAACCGGTTATGGAATTGCCGCTAAGACCACGCAAAAAAGTGACCCCCAGTAGAGGTAGGCTCTCTACTGGGGGTCTTTTTGTGCTTACTTGCCCTTACCGTGACTGTCAAGCCACTTGCAAACGTAGTAGGCAACTACACTTGCTGCGACAGACACAAGGAAACCGGTTATGGTTATGTCCACTAAGGCCACCCCCTTTCTGTTGCCAGATTTGGGGAAGGGCAGCAATAGAGAGTATAGCAGACTTTGCAGAATCCGGTCAAGCGTATATAAAGTAGGCAACCGCCTTTGCGAAAAAAATCTGCACTTTTATTTTAACTTTGCCGTACCCACACCCTATAGTCATGGTGTAAGGAGGCAGCAAACCGATCGGATGTTTCCCTGCAAAGAAAAAAATCTATCTGTCACAAAAAGGAGAATGTGTTATGAAAAAGACTTCGTTTCTGAAAAAACTGACCGCTATGGCCGCCACCCTGGCCATGACCTGTGTGATGGCTGTCGGTGCTTTTGCCGCCGAGCCCGCCGTGGACTACAAGCTGGATTCCGCCTCCATCAGCGTGGGCGAGACCTGGACGATGTCGGTCCCTGCCGGCGGCATGTACGACTGGAACCTGAGCAGCGAGTACATTGCCTACGGCCCCAGCATGGCCGACAAGGAGGGCGTGCTCAAGCAGGTCGGCTACGAGACCGCGAATGGCGTTAGCACGATCACCTATGAGGCCATGATGCCCGGCACCTGCACCGTGACCCTGACGGACCGCAGCTTTGCCAAAATCGCCGAGGCGACTGTCACCGTCACCGACGGCAGCGCCGCGCCCGACACGCCCAGCGTCGATACGCCCAGCACCGACAACAAGGCTGCCGAAACGCCCGCCGCAACCGGCGCACCGTCTGCCGCTGCAGCGGTGAGCACCGCCCCCGTTGACACCCGCACGGCCCAGCAGAGAGAGATCGACGAGGCCAAGGCCAACGGCACCTGGGGCATCGAGTACACCACCTGCCAGAAGTGCGGCTACCACAACTGGACCCGCAAGGGCAACGTCTATGTCTGCGATACCTGCGGCAATGAGACGACCACCGTTGTGAGCGCCAAGGGCGTCAAGGGCTACGTCGGCAGTGGTGCTATCGCGCCCGTCGCCAACAAGGCTGCCGCCCCCGAGACCCGCTACGCCAACGCAAAGCAGGCCCAGGCCGCCGCAGATGCCCGCGAAGCCGCCTACGCCGCCGCTGTTGCTGCGTTCCAGAAGCAGATCGCCGCGAACGAAGCTGCCTATCTGGCCGCTATCGCCAAGTAACCGCATATTCCCAAAGAGGGCCGCTGCCGCAGTGGGCAGCAGCCCTCTTTTTTTCTTTTATTTTTTTACCGTTTCTTTAACTTCTCCGCCCGCCGACCCTATAGGGTAGATGTAAGGAAAAACAAAACACAACTTAGCAAGAGGAGAATATACCATGAAAAACTTCCGTAAACTGTCCGCCCTGATTCTTTCCGCCCTCGCTTCCTTCACCCTACTGGTCGGCTGCGGCGCGGCCCCGGTGGAAGACACCACCCCCACCGAGAGTGCGTCCGTTGTCGAAGAAACCGCCCCGGAGGCCACGCCGGAAGCCACCCCCGAAGAAACGCCAGCCCCGCAGAGTGATACCACCGAAGAAAAGACCGAGAGCCTGCGGGAATTCCGCTTTACCACCGGCCTTGGCGGCGCCAACGGCGATTTTCTCTACGATGAGGATGGCCGCCTGAGCCACATCACGCTGGGTATCTACGACGACTTTTCCCAGGATTACGACATCAATTTTGACTATACAGACGGAAAGGCTTCCGCGAGCTTTGACGCCGCGCAGGCTGCCGCTATGGAAGGCTCGCCCTATGTGTTGGAGGTCACCGACCTGACTCTCAAAGATGACGGAACCCCCGATGCTCTGAGCGCCTGCACCGACTGCGCTGTTTATATTGAATTCAACGAGGACGGTCTCCCCTCCTTCTTTGCCGTCGCGCAGGAGGATGTGGGCTACCAGATCACCTACACCCGCACCGACGATGGCCGCCTGACTATGGACAGCGCCCAGTGCGTTTATGGATACATCTACAACCACAGCGCCGAACCTACCAATGACTTCTTCACGCCCACCGGCGAGATCCTCTACCAATAATCTGTCGGGGTCCCGTACCTCCGACCCGATGGATTTCCGGTATTGACGGAACCGCCCAAGGGGCTTTGGGACGACCAACCCCACAGGCCGACCCTATAAAAACAGCAGGAACTGTCCGGACAGTTCCTGCTGTTCTATTTTTCCAGCAAGTCCTCCATCGCGCAGCCAAGCACTTTGGAAATCTTATACAAACTCTCCGCGCTTGCCTTGTTGATGTCCTTTTTCCGCTGTTCGTACAGCTGGATGGAGCGCAGGCCGACGCCGGATTTTTTCGCCAGCTCGGCTTGTGAACAGCCGTAGGCCGTACGGATACGTTTCAGGTTTGTTTCCGCAAAGTGCTCCCGGATGCGGGCATCCGCAATCCCGGCAAATTTGCTGACGTCCGCTTCGTGCAGGGTATAATACATTTTTTCCAATTCCGCAAAGGAAAGCACCTCGAAAATCTCGCTGTACTTTCGCCCGGAGTACCACTGATAATACGCAACCGCCCACCCGATCCAATATTCGCAGGAACGCGCATACCGTTCCGGCTGTTCCGGCTGTTCTGTCATCCCGGTCGTCTCCGCAAGGATCTGCGCAGCCAGTTCAATGCCGCTCTTCCCTGCCAGATACGCGGGTTCTCCGTTTTCCATACGCTTGCTTACCGAACTTACGGTGAACAGCTTTATAAAATTTTCTCCCGGTACGCCGCAGACACGAATCGCATAGTCGAACGCATCCCCCAAAGCCGCCTGCGCATTACTCAGATAGATTTCTTGGTATGCGTGGGTCATCGCTGCGGATGCCTCCTCTCATAATGTCCTGCATATAGATGCCGTCTGTCTCATCGTCCAGCATTTTCAGATAGGTTTGGTTTGCTGCATCGTTTCTTGCTTTGCGCTGCACATAGTATTTGTCTTTTTCTGCGATGGAAAAGCTCTCAAATTTCAGATTGGAAAAGGCAAACTGCGACTTGATCACCACCTGCTCCCCCAATTTGCCAAGCCGCATCGCCTGCGAGAGCTGCTCTACCGAGATGGCATTGTTCAGAAAAGATTCCGCATAATCGAAATAGGAATCATCGGCGCGGTAGCCTGTAATCAAATCATAGGCATTTACGTTCACGCCGAAATTGTCGATCAGATATTGCTTGGCCCGCCTTGCCACCGGCGTTTTTATGGAAAAGAGGCGGTGCTCTACCAGCACGGCGATCCAATTGAGAATGGTATAGTCCGGGCTGTTCAAATGTAAAACCCGCAGATATTCCGTATCCAGAGTATAGCGGTTTGCAAAACCGTCCCGCAAAGAGGAAACGGCCCACTCCTTTGCCAGTGCCTCGCTTTCCGTACAGTAAAAGCCAAGCCCGAAATCATTATGCTTTTTTCCCGCGCCAAACACGGGATGCTCGATGACTTTTTCCGAGCCGTGAAACAGGGTGATTTTCTTTTCCATTTTGCCGCCCTCCTTGGTATAAGTATATCACTAAAGCGATACAAAAGCAAGGCAGCAAAAAAGATATTATGACATGATGTCATAATATCTCCAAAAATTGTTGGTACAACGTTCTTCCGTTATCCCATCAGTACCCCAAAATCAGGGGTGTATGTCAGTCCCTGCGCCAGCTCCGGCTCACGCAGGAACATCATCATATAGATGGGGTAATAGGTGATTTTCTCCTTCACACTCACGTTTCCGCCGTGGAAAACAAACGCAGCCGGGATGTGGTAATCCGGGTTTGCCATCACGCCGGAAAGCGCATTATGCCGGGTGTAGTCTTTCCCGCTCTTGATTTCAAGTGGCAGCACATTGCCCTCGTGCTCGATGACGAAGTCCAGCTCCCCCTGCTTTTTGCTGTTGAAGTAGTACAGCGCATAGCCGTGGGCAGCCAGTTCCTGCGCGGCGGCGTTCTCAAACACTGCGCCGAAGTTGATGTTCTTCTCTCCGTTCAGCAGCGCCAGCTGGATGCCGTTGGCATAGATGGCCGCCAGCAGCCCCACATCGCAGAGGAACAGCTTGAACAGGTTGCTCTGCCGGTTCAGCCGCAGCGGCAGCGTCGGTTCCTCCACGTTGTAGGTCGGCAGCGCCACGCCTGCATTGGCCAGCCACAAAAAACTATTGTGGTAGCGGCTTAACTTAAAGTCCTGATGCAGGTCCTTTAAAATAAACCGCTTGTTTTTGGCGTTCAGCTCGCTGGGGATCAAATCAAATATATCTTCGAGATACAGCTTTTCCTTTGGATCATAGCGGGCAATATCCTTTTTGTACAGCGTCAGAATGGACTGCTGCACCTGGGCGACTTCATACAGATTATGTGTTTGCAGGTAGCAAGCCACAGCCGCCGGCATACCACCCACGATCAAGTACAGGCGGAAAAGCTCCATCATCTTCTGATGCACCAGCGGGTCAACTTCCTGCTTTTTGTCATAGCAGCTTCGCAGATGGTCAAAGATGCGATCCGACACGCCGTTGGCGCGGGCAAATTCCTCTACATCCATCGGGAACATTTCCAGTACATCAAGATAGCCGACCGGTGCGCTGCGAATGTCTTTAAGCTCCACGCCCAGCAGCGACCCGCTTAAAATATAGCGGTAGCTGCCCTCCTCCACCAAAAATTTGATGGCGGTCACGATCTCCTTGCACTCCTGCACTTCATCCAAAAAGATAAGCGTCTTGCCGGGGACCAGCTTTTCCCCCACCAGCGCAGAGAGCCGCAGCAGGAAATCGCTGCTATCGGTGGCTGTTTCAAACAGCTGCCGCGCGGCTGTGTTTTCCAAAAAATTCAGTTCCACAAAATTCGGGAAGGCTTCCTGCCCCAGCTGGCGGATCAGGGTCGTTTTGCCGACCTGCCGCGCCCCTGTAACAAGCAGCGCCTTGCGCGTATTGCTCTGCAAAAAAAACTGTATCTTTTTCGCAGCGGTTCGTTGTAACGTCCTATTGCTGCTGTTTTCCATGCCGGATGCCCCCTAGAAAAATCGTTTTGTCCGTTTTTGCAAATGTATTATACTTCATTTTGTCCGTTTACGCAACATATTTGTCTGCTGTTTTGTCCTGTTTTTCGTTTATAGTTGCAGCAAATGGGGAGATATTATGACATGATGTCATAATATCTCCCCCGCGTTTTATAATTTAATATGCTGCACCGTATTTTCCGCTTTCCAGCTCCAGCAAAAACTTATACAGCGGAACGGCCTCAATGGTCACGCCGTCCTCGATGATGGTTTCTTCCTCCTCGTAGGTCACGATGACGAGCCGCGCGGCCCCCTGCGAATTCTGCGCCAGCTTTTTCAGGCTGCCGACTTCGCGTTCGCGGGCATCCCCGGCAATGGAATAGGCTGCCTGTACGGCCAGACCGATGGAGGGCACATAGAAATCAATGTCGATTCCCGTCTTTGCGGATTTCAGATAATACACATCGTCCGGATAGGCGCGTGTAAGCGCTACAGCCACCATATTCTCCAGCTGCACAGACTCTTTCCGGTCCAGGAACAGGCTTACAATGCCGTTGTCGGAGAAATAAAACTTCGGGTAGCTCTCCTTCTCGACGAGGTTTGCGTAGTAGTTCTGCAGATGGAACAGCAGATAGGCATCCTCCGCATAGCGGATGTAGTCGGCAATCGTCTCCTTGGCCAGCGATACATTGACGGCGCGCAGGGTCTTTTGCAGCTTGGAATAGGAAATCTCACTGCGGACGGACTCCGCTATTTTTTTTATCAGGATTTTTACCGCATAGTCGTTGCGGATGCTGTTCCGCGTGATGATGTCGCCCAGCAGCACTTTTTGGTAAACGCCGGAAATATACTCCCGTTTTGCCTTGTACAGCAGCGATTCCGGCAGGCCGCCGTATTGCAGATACTGCGCGCAGGCGGCGCGGATCTTCCCGTTTGTTTTGGTGCCCAGCAGTGCCGGTTCATCGTGGGGAACCTCGCAGGCGGTCAGGTACTCGCCGAAGGCATAGGGCGTGATATGCTTTGCAAAAAAGCGGCCACCCAGCGTTGTTTCGATTTCCCGGCTCAGCATCCTGGCATTGCTGCCCGTGATGTAGATATGCTCCTTCGCGTCTGCCATGCGGCGGGCGAATTTTTCCCAGCCGTCGATGTTCTGCACCTCATCCAGAAAGAAATAGCCTTTTTTGTCGCTCATCTCGCTCTGCACCGACAGCAGGTCGTTGAAGTCCGCAGCGGTGAACTCGGAAAGGCGCTCGTCCTCAAAGTTGATGTAGATGATTTGCTCCCAGTCCACACCGGACGCCACCAGATCCAGCACGATTTTATACAGCAGCGTGGATTTTCCCGCGCGGCGCAGACCCACCAGCACATAATTGCCGTTTTCTTCAAACTCATAATTGCGCGGCACGATTTGAAAATCACGGATAAATTCATGTTGGTCGTAGATGACGGATTTTAAAAGTGCATGGTTCATAGCGTGTGCCTCCGAGGAACGCAGCTTGTTTTGTCAAGTATAGTTTATCATGTTCTTGCGTTTTTGTCGAGTATAGTTGACAACATCACATTGCGCTTGTAAATCATACTAAGTTCCGTCACAAACAGCGCTTCCCCTGACGCACGTTCCATAGCAGCACCGTTCCAAAGCTGCATCGCCCCGCGGCTGTTCTTATTTTTGACGCTCTCAAACAGGTGTGCCCGGCATTGCCGCCCCGGTAAAGAAAAGCCGCAAAGGCCGTTATTCAGTGTCCCAGCGTTTTCAGCACACTTGTCACGTCATCGATCTGCGTGGCAAACTCTGCCTTTAAATCGGCAGGCGCAATGCGCATCAGATAGGGGTGCGCCGCCGCACGGAGCATGGGGGCATCGTTGTAGCTGTCACCGAAGGCGTATGTGTTTTCCTGCGGGATACCGAAATGCGCGCACAGCAGATGCAGCCCCTTGTCCTTGCCCGCTGCGGTGAAATCCAGCCAGTGCTCGCCCGTGATGGCTGCACCGATGCGATCTTGCCAGAGGGGCAGGATCTCCCGGGCTGGGATGTTCATATCCCCTGCGGAGATGGCGGAAATCTGGGTCACATCTCCTTTTACCTCGCTGAAATCCTTCACGATACGGCAGCCCCCAAACTCAACGCCCACCGCGTCCAGATTCGCCTGGGCGGCAGCGGTTGGCACAAAATAGTAGCGGCCTGTCGTAGTGCAGGCACGGGATACACAGTCCGTGCGCGTTCCCAGATAGGCGACCAACTCGGCACAAAGCTCCCGCGGCATAGGTATGGTATGCAGCAGCTCGCGGCCATAGCAGACATAGGCGGCATTCTCGGACATATAGGCGATTTCGTCCGCCACGGGGGCGAACAGCTCCCGCAGAGCGTCAAGGGGACGGCCGCTCGCAACGCAGAACAATACCCCGCAGTCATGCAGGCGGCGTATCTCGTCAAATACGGCGCAGGGCAGCTCGGTCTGCCCCTCCGGCAGCAGAGTGCCGTCCAGATCGCTGGCAACCAAGGTGTGAAACTGTATCATCCCGAATTCTTTCCTTTCTCGATTGGTCAACGCCGCGCTATGTGATGGCTGCGCGGCAAGATCATTCCATACGCTCCACCAGAAAATCAATAAAGGCGGCGTAATCCTTGCACAGAAGGGCACCCCTCAAATTGTTGCTGTCCAGCAGGATCATGGACAGCGGCTCAAAAATATCGTAAAAGATCTTGCGGTCATTGGGGTTGAAGCTCAGCATGATCACAAGGTTGACAGCCGTGTCGCCCCAGCAGATGGGGGTGCGGCTGACATATACGGCCATACAGGTGCGCGGGCTGCACATTTTCAGCGTGTGGGGTATCGCAAACTGCCCGAACGCCGTGGACGAAATACTCTCCCGTTCTATGACGGCGGCCTCGAACGCCGGGGTCGTGCAGCCCTGCGCCAGCAGGCGGCTGCACATGTGGTGGACCACTTCCTCTCGCGTGGTGCAAAGGGCGCCTGTTTCAAACAGCTCCGGCGTCAGGATGGCCGACAAGCTGCGGCGGAAGTTCTCGCGCCGCGCCTGCGTGTTGATCTCCTCCACCTTGCGGTTCAGCGCCATAATGTCGGAGTTTGTCAAAAAAGGCGAGATAAGCACAAGCGGCATATTCAGCACCCTGTGGGGCCGCACGGTGGAGATGACCAGCGCACTGCCGGTAAGCTGGTCAAGAAGGCTCTCCTTTGTAAAGACATTGGTAAGCAGGATTTTACCCTCCATGCGGCGGCTGATGCGGTCCGCCAAGCTGCTGTCCATATTGTAGTAGCTGGGGCAATACAGCACGGCAGGCACACGGTTTGCCAGTTCCTTCTGCGTTTCCAGCGCACCGCCCAGATGCAGCGCAATGTAGGCGATCTCGTCCTCGTCGAGCGTGATGCCTGTTTTTTCGCGGATGATGCCCGAAAGCTGCACGGACACATCGTAAATCAGCGGGCAGCTCTGGCGTATCTCACTGACAAGCGGATTTTTGCAGAAACTCCTGTTCTGCGCGCGCACCAGCAGATTGTGCGTATGCAGCGCAAAGCGGATGAAAAATTCCGGCTCGTCCAGATTGATGTCGTAAAAATCCTTTACAGTGTTGATGAGCTGGTGTACAAGGTCAGTGCAGTCGCTGCCGATATAATCAGCAATGTTGTCGGGCGTGATGGACGCATAATCCAGCATGGAGGTACGGGAAACAAGCAGCAGCGCCATTTCATATTGCTCCGCTGCAGAGAAACGGATGCCGAAATTGCGGGCCAGCCTCTCGGTCAGCTCCTGCGCAAGCTTTTCATTCTGCGGGTCCAGCGGATGCATATTACTTGGGGCTTCTGTGTAAACGCAGCCGTTCTGTACACGGTTTATGGCGATGGCAATGTGCAAAAGCAGATTCAGTAGTGAATAGTCATTGATGAAGTAGTGGTTTTCGTTCAGCACATCCATGACATCCGCGCGTATTTTATCAATGTCAATGCTGGGAAAGGCAGCCTGCAGGGAGTCCGTGCTTGTAAATGCGCTGGCGGATTCATGGTACAACAGTCCGCTGAGCAGGCGGCGCTTGTTGCGTTCGCTGCCCGTCAGTGTTACAGTGTCCCCGCTGACGGTAAGGCTCAGGTCGTACTCCCGCGTCAGGCGGCGCATCTTGCCCATCAGTCCGTGAAAGGTCGTTGCGCTGATATAAATTTCATCGCACAGGTCGTACAGGTTCAGGCTGCCGCCCTTCTGTACAAGGCGGTTCAGAATGTAGGTGCAGCGATCCTGCGCGTTCTGGGGAATATCGTTCGGGCTTTGGTGCAGTATCTGCTGCGCCATGGCGGGCGCAATGCGGTAACCGGTCGGCGTTGAGATGATGGCGTCGGGGTATTGTGCATTGACTGCATTGATATAGTTATGTACCGTGCGCACCGATACCCCCAGCGAATTGGCAAGCTGGGTGGCGTTGAGCTGCTGGTTTTGGTCCAGCAATGTCTGCACGAGCTGGTTCTGCTTGCTAGCCATGAACGGTGAATCCTTTCGTTGAATGAGTGGTAGGAAATCGGCTTGTCCCCTCCGGGCGGGTTGCTGCCGTGATTGCCGCACTGCTGGGCGGGGATACCCTGCCTTACTTTTATATCTATAGTATACCCCAACCATGCCAAAAAAGAAAAGCAGCAATTTTCACAGGGGGTCTGCAAAAAGCTGTACAAAACGACAAAAAGTATGGCTTTTCTGTTGCGAAAATCTGTAAAAGCTGCTTTTTTAAGCAGAGTGCACAAGTTTGGTGTGCAATCATTTTGCACATCGACAGATTGCACCAACGGTGTGCAAAAGTCAGGGTTGCACAGTGCAAAAAATTGCAGTATGCTGAAAACACAGAAAGGGCAATGACACGAAGGCCCGCAAAATATGAGGAATTTGACACGAAAGAGGTAAACTACTATGAAAAAACACAATGTTCTGCTCGTCTGCGGTTCCGGCGCATCTTCCGGCTTTATGGCTGCCAACATCCGCAAGGCTGCGGCGGCCCGCGGTCTGTCCATCACCGTCAACGCACGCAGTGAGTCCACTGTCGAGGATTATGTCGATGAGATAGATTGCCTGATGATCGGACCCCACCTCGCCTCTACCCTGCCCGATATGGAGGAGATCTGCGAGGGTTATGATGTCAAGGTCGGCGTCATTGAGCAGGCTGCCTACGCACGCCTGAACGGCGATGCTGCGCTGGATCAGATCCTTGGCATGTTCGGCGAGGCCTGATACTCTACGGTACCAAGCAGGGAAGCGGCCCTGCACTAAATAGTGCTGCCGACCATCGGCAGCATAAATGAGGAGGAAACCAATGGATAAACTCATTAAATGGCTCGAAAATTCTTTCGCGCCGAAACTGCAAAAGATCACGAACCTGACTTGGATCGTGGTCATCAAGGACTCGATGATGCAGCTGCTGCCCTTCATTCTGGCAGGCTCTATCTTCTGCGTCGGCACCATCCTGAACGACTACATTCCCGCTCTGCCCAGCTTCTGGACTCCCTTCGGCTGGACGATGAGCAAGATCGGCCTGATGGCCTCCTTCCTGATCCCCTTTAACTATTGCGAGAAAAAGCGCTTCCGTAAGCAGCGCATCCTCGCAGGCTTCACGGGCATGATGCTCTTTATGATCTGCATCGACCCGCAGTCTGCGGAGGAAATGGGTCAGGGCCACGCCCTGTACGGTGCCAACGGCATGTTCGTTGCCATCTTTACCGGCATTATCGTTGGTATGGTCTTTGGTGCATTCGCTAAGTTCTCTTTCTTCAAAGAGGATTCCGTCATTCCCGACTTCGTTCGTCAGTGGTTTGACTCCCTGCTGCCCATTATGATTCTGATCGCGGGCGGCTGGCTGATCGTTCAGGTTGCCGGTGTCGATGTTGCCGGCGCTGTACAGGCCGTCTTTATGCCGCTGCAGAGTGCTTTGACCTCTCCTGTCGGCTTTGTGTTCTTCTGCTTCCTGAAGTGCTTCATCTACTCCATGGGTATCTCCACTTGGGTGCTTACCCCTGTTGATGAGCCCGTCAAGCTGGCTGTTATCACCGCCAACCTTGAGCTGGTCGCTGCTGGCATTGCCACCTACCAGAATCTGGGCGTCTTTACCGAAACCTTCATGTTCTGCACCTACCTGTGGATCGGCGGTGTCGGCTGCACGCTGTCCCTCTGCCTGTTGATGATGTTCACCTGCAAATCCAGCGAGTTGAAGGCCCTCGGCCGCGCCTGCGTCGTGCCAGGCATCTTCAACATCAACGAGCCCGTCATCTTCGGCGCCATCGCCTGGAACCCCCTGCTGATGCTGCCTATGTGGCTTCAGGGCATCATCCTTCCCATCGTGACCTACATCTTCACGAAGGTCATCCCGTTTGCCCCCATCCCGCGCATCCAGTTCGACCTGTGGTACTGCCCGTACCCCATCAGCACCTTTATCGCTACGCAGGGCAGCATCACCGGCGTGATCTTCGCCATCCTGACCTTTGTTCTCTCTGCCGTCATCTGGTTCCCGTTCGTGAAGGCCTATGACGACCAGAAGGTCAAGGAAGAGACTGCCGCCATCAAGGCCTGATAGCCGCAAAACGCTTACAGGTGCCGCTTGATCTGTAAGTTGAAAGTGAAAAAAGTACCGTCCGGCCGGCTCTACTCGACCGGGCGGTATTTTCATCAGAGCACAGTCAATAAGTCATACGATTTAACCACTACGAATACAAAGGAGCATTTTTATGGAAGAGGAAAAGAGCCCGATGACGGGTATGACCCAGGAAGAAAAAGACGAATATGTTATGGGCAAGGCCATGGATATCATCATGAGCTCCGGTGATGCCCGCCTGCACGCCAGCAAGGCTATGGATCACATTGCCAAGGGTGAGCTGGACGAGGCCAAGGCTGAGCTGAAAGAGGCTGACAAGCTGCAGGCCGAGGCCCACAATGTTCAGACCGAGATGATTCAGGGCGACATTCGCGGTGGTGATGAGAAGATGGGCTACTATGTCCTGTTTGCCCACGCACAGGATACCCTTATGACGATCCAGGTTGAGATCAACATGACCAAGAGTATGCTGAAGATCGCCAAAAACTATGAAAAGCGTCTTGCCGACCTTGAGGCCAAGGTGCAGGGCTGATTTTTGACAAGGAGAATCTAAAATGGAAAAGATGAGCAAATACAACGGTATGCCGAAGGACTTCCTCTGGGGCGGTGCACTGGCCGCCAACCAGATGGAGGGTGCATGGAAAGAGGGCGGCAAGGGCTGGTGCCTGGCAGACATCAACCGCAGCCAGTATGACATCCCGCCGGAAGAGCGCTACAACATGGAGATCGACACCGCATACATCAAGCGCGCCATGGAGGAGGACGACAAGTTCTACCCCAAACGCCGCGGCATCGACTTCTACCACACCTACAAGGAGGACATCAAGCTGCTGGCAGGCACCGGCATGAACAGCCTGCGTACCTCCATCAACTGGGCCCGCATCTTCCCCAACGGTGATGATGCCACGCCCAACGAGGAGGGCCTGAAGTTCTACGATGACCTCATCGACACGATCATTGCCAACGGCATGGAGCCGCTGATCACGGTCAGCCACTATGAGATGCCGCTGAATCTGGCCTTGAAATACAACGGCTGGGCCAGCCGTGAGCTCGTTGACTTCTTTGTGAAGTATTGCGAGGTGCTGTTCAAGCGCTACAAGGGCAAGGTCCACAAGTGGATTCTTGTCAACCAGATCAACCTCATCGTCCACGAGAGCTTCAACCATCTGGGCATTGCCAGCGACAAGGTCGACAACCTGCTGGAGGCCAAGTATCAGGGCGTCCACAATGAGATGGTCGCCTGCGCCAAGGCCACCAAAATTGCCCATGAGATTGACCCTGACAACGAGATCGGCATGATGTTCTGCTCCAACCTGACCTATCCCATCAGCCATCGCCCCGAGGATGTGTACTGGAATATGCGCCACAACCAGATGGAATATCTGTACGGCGACATCATGGTCCGCGGCTATTACCCCGGTTACGCCCTGCGCTATTACGATGAGCACAACATTCATATCAACTTCTACCCCGGCGACGAGGAGGCTCTGAAAGAGGGCACGGTCGATTTTGTATCGCTGAGCTACTACTACAGCCGCCTGTCCGGCGAGGAGCCGTACCTGCACACCGAGTTGGGTCAGGTGCCGAACCCCGATATTCCGGCCAGCGACTGGGGCTGGAGCATTGACCCCCTCGGCCTGCGCATTGCGCTGAACGAGTACTGGGACCGCTACCAGAAGCCCCTCTACATCACCGAGAACGGCTTTGGTGCCTACGATAAGGTCGAGGCCGATGGCTCCATTCACGACCCATACCGCATTGATTATCTGCGCAAGCATGTTGAGCAGGTTGTCGAGTCGGTCAAGGACGGCGTTGATGTGCGCGGTTACTATCCGTGGGGCCCCATCGACATCATCTCCTGCTCCTCCAGCGAGATCGAGAAGCGTTATGGCTTCATCTATGTCGACTATGACAACCAGTTCAACGGCACCGGCAAGCGCAGCCTGAAGGACAGCTACTACTGGTACAAGAAGGTTACCGCCTCTAACGGCGAGGACCTTGGGTAAGGAAACTTTTTGACAAAAGCAAAATATCCGATTACAATGGAGTACGGACTGTGAAACAAAATGAAACAGCAGCAGTGCTGATGGTGCTGATGGCAGCAGCCTGCTGGGGCGCAAACGGCATCTTTATCAATATCCTGACGGCCTACGGCGTCAACGGCACCCAAATGACCCTCGTGCGTATGGCTTCGATGGCCATTCTGACAGGCATCTGGCTTGCAGCAAAAACTCCCGTCGCGCTGAAAATCGACCTGCGGGATCTTGTATGGTTTGCCCTGGCAGGCGCACTGGGGCTGTTTATGTTCGGCCTGTTCTACACCTACTCCATCCAGCTTGTGGGTATGGGCACGGCTGCCGTGCTCATCTACCTTATGCCGTCCCTTGTCATGCTGTTCAGCATCGTGTTCCTGCATGAAAAGTTCACCCCCGGCAAGGGGCTGTGCCTTGTGCTCAGCCTGCTGGGTTGTGCGTTAGTCAGCGGAGTGGCAGGCGGCGTAACGCTGGATGCGGGCGGTGTGGCCTACGGCCTTGGTGCCGCGCTGTGCTACACACTGCAGAATATTCTGCTGGCTACCAAGCTGAAAAAGTACAGCCCGATGACAAATCTGTTTTACATGTTCCTCTTCAGTGCAGTGGCAAGCCTTGTGTTTACCGCCGCCGCAGGTGAGCTGCCGGGGGTTGCCTATATCCTGACAACGCCCGGTGCGCTGGCCGCCAACCTTGGGTTGGGGCTGGTGTGCTCTTTGGCGGCGCAGTGGCTGTACACTGCCGCGCTGAAAACTATCCCCGCCAGTCGTGCGTCCATTGCCGCCACCTTTGAGCCTGTGGCCGCCGCGCTGTTCGGGCTGGTATTGTTCGGGCAGAAGATGGATGGATTCGGCGTAGCCGGCATTGTGTGCGAGATTGCCGCGTTGGTGCTCTTGCAGCTTCCGGCCCCCGCAAAACGGAAAGGATAAGCAAATGGCAAAGAAACAGACCCCCACGGCACAGGATTACCACAAGAGTGAGACCTACAAGAACGCTGATGCCGAGACCCGCCGCAATCTGTACCGTTATAAAACCGAGCTGAACATCACAGACGAGCAGATGAACTGGCTGCTGGCCTTGGAGGATGTGCGCCTGACACCGAAGGAGCAGCGCCGCAAGGGCAATGCCACCGCAGAAATGATGGTGATCGGCGCAATGGTCACATTTTTGCTGGCTGCCAATGTAGGGCAGCGAGTGTTTATGCTGATTGCCAGCGTATTCTTCATCTTTGCCGCAGGGCTGTACCTGTCCGGTGCCTTGAACCCCTACAGCATTGCTGTCCGAAAAATCAAAAAGCAACTGAAAGTTTACCCGAAGGTTCCGTCCTTTAAAGAGTGGAGCAAACCAGCCGACAAGGACGACAACAAATAAGCCATTCCCTTGCTGAGTTACACAGCATTCCTCATATTACACAAAGCCCCTGCCGCAGCACTGTGGCAGGGGCTTTGTGCTGCGTGTCGAAAAACCTCCCTCTGCGAGGGAGGTGCCCCGAAGGGGCGGAGGGAGAGAACCTTGCCATAGCCCGAAATATTTCGGGCAACCGTACAGTTCTCTCCCCCACCGCCTGCGGGCGGAGCCCCCTCGCAGAGGGGCCAAGGGGTGAGCACACCTTTTTCGACAGTCTGTTAAATTTATACCATGTGTATTCCCATTCGGAAACAATGCACAAATCCAGCCTTGCAAGGTTGTGAAGTCTGCGAATAGACGAAAGGCCGGGGCTGTTCTATAGTATAGTTACAGAAAGAAAACAGCCGAAGCTAAAAAGCCAAAAGTTCCCAGGGAGCGGATTTCTCAACAGAGAAACAGAAAGGCTGATCGGCAGGATTTCGCAAGGAAGGAGGCTCAAGTCCAATGGCAAACTTCAAGGATCCTATTCATCACCGGCGGGCGTGGGCCTGCTGACAGAATAAGACCGCATCCAAAAGCCGCAGAGCATTCTCTGTAAAAGATCAATAAAAATGTGATGTACGGTATCTTACAAAATTGTTAGCAGACACACGGGCCCGTCAAAACAGACCCCCGCGTGAATATAGATTAGGCTGAAAGAAGGCTGGCAGCGATGACTACCACCACTCCACCCAACAGATCCTATCTGAACTTCACCTGATCATCAAGGAGAAACTCCCATGTACCAGAGTTAAGAGGGCAACACCTCTGCATCAGACCCGAAACAAAATAAAACAGGGATGATTCCTATGACCAAACGGAAACAGACCGAAAAATAAGGCAAAGGGTTATGAGGCTATGACTCCAATCATCTGATACCACCGGGGCGGACGCAAGGTTCCGCCCCGATTTTGTTATGTCTGCCGGCAAAAAGCAGAGGGCCGGGCGGCTGTCCCCTGCTTTTACGAAAGGAAAGGAGCAACACAATGGAGCAGCTCTTGCGCCAACGCGCAGAATCGATTTGGACAGCGGCCATCCAGTCCGTTTTGCCGGATGAGGCGGTGCGCCGCGCTTTGGAGCATTTTCACCCGCAGGGTCGTGTATTTCTCGTGGCGACGGGCAAGGCCGCGTGGCAGATGGCCCATGCGGCGCTGGCCGTGCTGGGCCGTGTGGACGGCGGGATCGTCATCACAAAATACGGCCATGTCAGGGGGCCGCTGCCCGGCGTGACCTGCTGCGAGGCAGGGCATCCGGTGCCGGACGACAACAGCTTTGCGGCCACCCAGCGGGCGCTGGCGCTTGTCAGCGGTCTGCGGGCGGACGACACCGTGCTGTTTCTGCTCTCCGGCGGCGGCAGCGCGCTGTTTGAAAAACCGCTGCTGCCCGCTGAGGAGCTGCAGGCCATCACACAGGCGCTTTTGGCCTGCGGTGCGGATATTGTTGAGATCAACACGATCCGCAAGCGGCTGTCTGCCGTCAAGGGCGGGCGGTTCGCGCTGGCCTGTGCGCCCGCCGCGGTGTACAGCGTGGTGCTCAGCGATATTCTCGGCGACCCGCTCGATATGATCGCCAGCGGCCCGGCCTGTCCGGACAGCTCGACCTGCGCGCAGGCTGCTGCCATTGCGGAAAAATACCGGCTGGCGCTCTCCCCTGCTGCCGCGGCCCTGCTGCGGCAGGAAACGCCCAAAACGCTGCCCAACGTGATCACAAAAATCACCGGCAGCGTGCGGGAGCTGTGCCGTGCCGCTGCGGACGCCTGCCGTGCCGAAGGGTACGAGCCGATTTTGCTGACAGACTGCCTTTGCTGTGAGGCCCGGGAGGCCGGCAGCCTTCTGGGAAGCATTGCCCGCACCCACGCAGGGCAGGGCCGCAAGCGGGCCTTTATCGCGGGCGGCGAGACCGTTGTGCATCTGACCGGCCATGGGCTGGGCGGGCGCAATCAGGAGCTTGCCTTAGCCGCAGCCCCGGCGCTGGCCGGGCTGCGCGGATGCTGTGTTTTCTCGGTGGGCAGCGACGGCACCGACGGTCCCACCGATGCCGCGGGCGGCTACGCGGACGGCGAAGCCTTAGCCGCGCTCACTGCGGCGGGCCTGGACGTGTCCCGTGCGCTGGCCGACAACGACGCCTACCACGCCTTACAGGCCGTTGGCGGTCTGATCATGACCGGCCCCACCGGCACAAACGTCAACGACGTGGCAGTTGTGCTGACGGAATGACAAAAAGCAGACCGCTTAAAAACGCCATCCTCTGTTTGCTTCTATAATTCTCTTTTGGACGGGAAAGCCCCGCCGCTCTCATGGCGAGGGAGCGGCGGGGCCTTTTCTATATCCGTATGTATCAGTATTCAACGCCCTCGCGCGCGGCGATGCCCCGGGTGTAGGGGTGCTTGACGGCGCGCAGCTCGGTGGAGTAGTCGGCGGCGTCCTGCATCCAGGCGGCGGGCTCACGCCCGGTCAGCACGACCTCTGCCCCCTGTTCGGCGCGGGCGGCGGCCTCCCGCAGCAGAGCTTCCTCCACAAGGTCATTTTTGCAGGCGGCACAGGCTTCGTCCAGCACCAGCAGGTCAAAGCTGCCCTGTAAAATCGTCTGTAACGTCCGGGTGTTCGTCCGGCGTGCCTCGGCGCGCTCTGCGTCGGTCATAAGCCAGGTGAATTTCGCGTTGGGGCAGGCGTAGACGGCTGCCCCGCAGCGGCGCAGCATTTCAATTTCGCCGCTGGAGCCGTCTTTTAAAAATTGCAGGATGACCACCCTGCGGCCATGGCCCAGCGCCCGCAGCGCCAGCCCCATGGCGGCGGTAGTCTTGCCCTTGCCGTCGCCCCAGTACAGATGCAGCATGGCTGTTCTCCCCTTGCAGTAAATTTCCGTCTTATTATAGCACACCCTCCGCGCCGCTTGCAAATACCGGCAGTTGACAAAGGCACGTCGGTTATGCTAAACTAATCTCTGCTGTGAACACCATGTACAGGCATGGTGCTTTTTATTCTGTATGAGTTAGAATAAACTAACACAAGTCAGGAGGAATCCCCATGAACCAGAAGTCCAACAAGCTGACCGTGCCTGATCTGATCTCTGTCGGCGTCTTTACCGCGCTGTACTTTGTGCTTGTCACCGTGGCGACCTTCGCCTGTGCACTGCTGCCGGGCGTGGGCAACATTCTGCTGCCCGCCGTGGCCGCGCTGATCTCCGGCAGCGTCTATATGCTGCTGGCCGCCAAGCTGCAAAAATTCGGCGGCATCACGATCATGGGCCTTGTGATGGGCCTGTTCTTCTTCGTCTCCGGCCATTTTGTGCTGTCGTTCGCGGCCAACATCATCTGCGGCGTCGCGGCAGACCTGGTGGCCGCTGCGGGCAAATACCGCAGCAAAAAGCTGCTGCTGGCCAGCTACGTCGTGTTTTCCTATGGCCTGACCGGCCCGATTTTGCCGCTGTGGTTCATGAAATCCGCCTACATAGCCAACCTGACGGCCCGCGGCAAGGACGCCGCCTACATCGACACGCTGTTTGCACCCATCAACAGCGGCAGCTTTGTGGTCAGCATACTGGCAATTTTGATTTGCGCCCTTGTGGGCGGCTTCTTCGGCCAGAAGATGCTGAAGAAGCACTTTGAAAAGGCGGGGATCGTTGCATGATCTTCCGCATGGACCCGCGCGCCAAGCTCTATCTGCTGCTGCTTGCCAACCTGATGCTTCTCTTTCACGTCGGCACCGGGGCGGAGGCCACTGCCACGGCGCTGTGCCTGCTGCTGTTCTTCCTGTCGGGCAAGGCCCGCGCGGGGGTACGGCTGTCGGTGCTGTACTTTGGTCTGCTGGCCGTGGACCTCTTTGTCGTGCCCCGCGCCGGGGAGAGCGTGCTGTTGAACCTGCTCTCCCTCGTCTCGGTCGGCGTGCGGATGATGCTGCCCTGCATCATCACCGGCGCCTATGCGTTTTCAACGACGACAGTCGGGGAGCTGACCGCCGCGCTGCGCCGGATGCACCTGCCGGAGAGCATCATCATCCCCTGTGCCGTCGTCGTGCGGTTCTTTCCCACCGTGGGCGAGGATTACCGCCACATCCGCGCGGCCATGGCCCTGCGGGGCATTGCCGCGGGCCGCGGCGCGCTGCTGCGCCATCCCGTGCAGTCACTGGAATACATCCTGATGCCGCTTTTGATGAACAGCAACAATGTGGCGCAGGATCTTTCCGCCGCCGCGCTGACCAAGGGCATCGGCCTGCCGGGGCGGCATACCTGCATGACCGAGCTGCGGCTGACCGCGTGGGATTTCCTCTATCCCGCGCTCTGCACGCTGCCCCTGCTCTGGAAGGTGGTGACGCTGCTGTGATCGAAGCCGAAAACGCAAGCTTTACCTATCAAAGTGCCCCCTCCCCCGCCCTGCAGGACGTCACGCTGACGGTGCAGCCCGGGGAATGCGTCGTCCTCTGTGGCCGGAGCGGCTGCGGCAAGACGACGTTCACCCATCTGCTAAACGGTCTTTCCCCGGAATTTTATCCCGGCACCCTGACAGGCCGCTGCACGGCGGCGGGGCTGGCCGCGGGCGAGGCCGTCATCGAAGCCTATGTGCCGCAGGTCGGCAGCGTGTTCCAGAACCCCAAGACCCAGTATTTCAACGTGGACACGACGGCGGAGCTGGCCTTCCCCTGTGAGAACGCCGGCATGGAGCCGCAGGCCATCCGCCGCCGCGTGGACGAGGTCGTCGAACAGTTCCAGCTCGGCCCGCTGATGGACCGCAGCGTTTTCAAGCTGTCGGGCGGGGAAAAGCAGCGCGTCGCGTTCGCGGCGGCCTGTATGCTCGGCCCACGGCTGTTGGTGCTGGACGAGCCGACGAGCAACCTGGACGCCGCCGCCATCGCGCAGCTGCACGATATGATCGCCGTGATGAAGCAGCAGGGCGTGACCGTTGTGCTGGCGGAGCACCGCCTTGCCTGGATCACCGATCTGGCGGACAGGTATTTCTTCTTTGCGGTGGGCCGCCTGGCCGCGCAGTGGTCCGCTGCGGAGTTTGCCGCGCTGCCTGCGGACACATTGACCGGGTACGGTCTGCGCGCCCGCACGCTGGACGACTGCCGCGCCGGAATCCGCGCAAAGCAGAGTGCCCGATGCCCCGGTACGCCGGTGCTCACGCTGGAGGGCGTCACGCTGGGCTGCGACAAAAAGCACCCGCTGCGCACCCTGCCCGATATGAGCTTTGCCGCCGGTGAGATCGTCGGCCTGATGGGGCGCAACGGCATCGGCAAATCGACGATGGCCCGCACGCTCTGCGGCCTGCTGGAGCCGGTCAGCGGTAAAATCTGCCGGAACGGCAGACCCGCCAACGCAAGGGAGCGGCTCAGGAGCAGCTTCCTTGTCATGCAGGATGTGAACTATCAGCTGTTCAGCGACAGCGTGCGGGAGGAGGTGCTGCTCGGCGCAGCCCACCCGGAGCGGTGCGACGCCGTTTTGCAGGCGCTGGGGCTGGACGGTCTGGCGGACCGCCACCCGATGAGCCTTTCCGGCGGGCAGAAGCAGCGGGTCGTCGTAGCGGCGGCCATGCTGTCCGACAAGCCTCTGATCTTACTGGACGAGCCGACGAGCGGCCTTGACCTGGGCAGTATGCAGCAGGTCGGGCAGCTTTTGCAGGAATGGAAGGCGCAGGGCAAGACCCTGCTTGTCATCACCCACGATGAGGAGCTGGCCGCCAACTGGTGTGACCGCGTCATACGCTGGGACGATACGGAAGGAGTGTGACCCCCATGGAATTTCACCCGAACGACTGGCTGGGCCGCTGGCAAAATTTTGAGAGCTATATCACCAGCACTGACCCGTATTTGCAGCTTGCCTGGCAGGAGGCCGAGGCCGCCGCTGCTGCGCTGCCGATGTTTAAAAGCGGCGCGAAGCAGTTCTGGCAGATGGCCTGCGTGACGACGAGCATCGGCAACCCGCACACGCTGGGCGGCTGGACTATCACCCCCGCCGACGGCGGCAAGCTCTGCATCGCGTGGACGGACGCCGACGGGAACCCCCTCGGCCGAGCGGTCTATCATCTGGACCACGTTTTGGAGCGCGGGCTTGAGGGCAAGGAGAACGCCCTTTTCGTCGCCGAGGATGTCCCCGCCGACTGGCCGTTCCGCTGCCTGCTGGCAATGGAGCCGATGCCGCCCCGCGCGGCCCGGCTGCAGGGCGGGCTTTTAAGCCACCTGCATTTCCAGTACGCCAGCGATCCCGAGCACCTGTTTGACCACGACACCCACGCCCTGCGCAGCCCGCTGTGGTACGCTACGATGTGCGACGGCGACGGCACGCTGCTGGAGCAGTGCAACATTGTCCGCGCTTTGCACCGCTTGCCTGTGTGGGAGGAACTGCCGGAGCTATGAGAGAAAAAGAAAGAAACGGGATGCCCGCAAAAGTGACATCCCGTTTCTTTCTTTTATTGCTCAGTAGGGGCCGGGCATGCCCGGCCCGGCTGTGTAAGGAATACAAGCGCCTTTCGGTAAGCTGCGGGCCGCACGTGTGCGGCCCCTACCGCTCTGCTTCCCGTTTATTCCTCGTCCTCGGTCTTGATCGTAATGTTCCGGTCCGTCTTGGCCTCGATGCTGTTGGCGCGGACAATGTCGCGCATGTCGATGCCGGTGGCCTCCTTCATGGCCTCCATCGTCTGGGCCATCAGCACCGGCACATTGCCGGAGACACCCGACACGCCGGACGCATCGCCGCCGATGATGGACACCTTGTCGATGCTGGACAGGGGCTGCGCGACACTTCTGGCAATTTCAGGCAGGACCTTGATCATCATTTCGGCCACAGCGGCGTCGTTGTACTGCTTGTAGGCTTCGGCCTTCTGCTTCATCGCTTCGGCCTCTGCCAGGCCCTTCTGGCGGATGGCCTCCGCCTCGGCCTTGCCGACCAGCGCGATGCCCTCGGCCTCCTGCTGCTTGGCAAACTTCGCGGCCTCGGCGGCACGCTCGGCCTCATACTTCTGAGCCTCGGCCTCCTTCTGGCGGCGGTACAGCTCGGCGTCGGCCTGCTTGCGGACCTCGGCATCCAGCTTGCGCTGCTGGACCTCGGCCTCCTGGGCGGCCAGGTCGACCATCTTCTTTTGGCGGGCGATCTCGGCGTCGGCCTCGGACTCCTTGACCTCCTTGGCGCGCAGGTTCGTCTGGATCATACCGGCGGCGTTCGCGTCGGCGGCGGCCTTGTCAGCCTCGGCCTTCAGCTTGGACTTTGCCAGCTCCAGCTCGTTGTTGCGCTGGGCAATGGCGGTCTGGGCTTCGATCTCCTTCTCGTTCGCGGCCATGGCGGCGGCAGCCTTCGCGCAGGAGACGTCGCGCTCGGCCTCGGCCTTGGCGATGGAGGCACGCTTTTTCACAAGCTCCTCCTGCTCGACGCCGATGGCTTCAATAACGCCGTGGTTGTGGCCCATGGCGTCCACGGCGTCCTTGACGTCCTGCACGTTGAAGGTCACGACCTCCAAGCCCATCTTGGCCAGGTCGGGGCGTGCGTTCTCCACGACGCTGACGGCCATCTGCTTGCGGTTTGTCAGGATCTGGTCCACGGTCATCTCGGACACGATCTCACGCAGGTTGCCCTGCAGCACATCGTTGATCTTTTCATTGATGTGCGCCTCGTCCATGCCGAGGAAGTTCGAGATCGCGGACTGCTGGCGGGAATTGATGTACTTGCGGATGTCGTCATATCCGGCGTTGCGGACCTCCTCGTCCGAGACGGTGGAGTTCTCGCTGTAGACCTGGACGGTGACGACGCTGTCGAGCCAGAGGGAGACGCCCTCCTTGGTTTTAACGCCAGTTTCCGGCGTTTTCACGTCGATTTTCAACAGGCGCATGTTCAGGCGGTCTGCGCGCTGCACAATGGGCAGCACAAAGACGCCGCGCCCGCAGACGACCTTCGGGCGGGAGAGGCCGAAGCCTGTCACGACGATGGCCTGGGTCGGCGGGGCCTTCTTGTAGCAGAGAAAGCAGAAGGCAATGACGGCCGCGGCAACAGCGGCAGCAATAATGAATCCCATACTCTTGTTCCTCCTTCAGAACACATTGGGCCGCAAAAAAAGCGGCAGCGATAAGGGTCGTCATCAGCGGGTTTTCTTGCTGATGATGCTACCATTATAGCTGCCGCCCGTGCTCCAAAACAGGACAGGTTTCGCAAAATACAGGGTGCTATTTTGCTGTTTACAGCGCGTCCTTCGCGCTTTTACGCAGGCGTCGTTATCTCCGCCTCGTTGGTTTACACTTTTACATTTGCTTGGTAGGTTTTACTTTTTCGGCCAGCAGGCACAGCACTACGGTCAGCACCATGTCGGGCAGCGTGTAGCCCACCGGCGTATCAACGCCCATCAGCAGGCGGTAGGCGATAAAGCCCACGAGCCAGATAACAAGGTTGCGCACGTCGGCAGCCACGGCAAAGCGGTCCCGGTGCAAAATAAAGTGGTCTGCGATCTGCACGGCGATCATCGGCGCGAACACCGAGCCGATCAGGTACAGAAAGCCCGTGATGTCGTCCATCGGGAAAAGGATGGCCGCCGCCGTGCCGATGACCGTCACGGCAATGGCGGTCTTTTTGCCGTTGAGCTTTGCGGACAGGCTCTCGGCAGAGATGCCCGCGCTCCACGCATCGAGGAAGGTCGTCGTGACCGTGGAGAAAACCAGAATGATCAGCGCGGCAATGCCGAGCCCGGCCTTGACCATGATGACGGCAATGTCATACTCG
>ERZ772867.625-NODE-625-length-47393-cov-4.513224_pt1 | contig 47393 bp, 39 predicted proteins | sample MGYA00511341_ERZ772867 | MGnify/ENA primary metagenome ERZ772867 (study PRJEB29015, sample SAMEA2737707) | human gut metagenome | biome: human gut; feature: human-associated habitat; material: faeces | place: China | collected 2012 ... | reverse complement strand
TTTGGGAGGATGGTTTTACGATGCCTTGCGTATGTTACTATGATAACGAAACCGACCGTTATATACTGGTAGACGGGTATCATCGTTATAGTGTGTTGAGAAGCTCCAAGCGAATTTATCAGCGGGAAAACGGTTTGTTGCCTGTAGTGGTGATTGATAAAGAATTATCTAATCGAATGGCATCTACCATCCGGCATAACCGTGCACGAGGTTCGCACAATATCGAACTGATGTGCCACATCGTGGCCGAACTGGATAAAGCGGGTATGTCCGACCAATGGATTATGAAAAATATTGGCATGGATCGTGATGAACTTCTTCGTTTGAAGCAGATTTCCGGCTTGGCGGATTTGTTCTCGGACAAAAGTTTTAGTATTCCAAATCCGGTTGAAACGCCGGTTCCCGAAGAATAAAATGCCCGTTTGGGGCATTTTTGTTTCTATTATGTTCTTTTGTTATCATTAACAAGTGAAATATCTTGTTACAAACTTGCATAAGTTAACCAAATCTCCTACTTTTGCCATCATAAACAAACGAACAGGTTTCATAAGCCTTCGGATATTATAAAAAACTTACATGAAAAATATATTGGTTAGCGGTGGTGCTGGTTTTATAGGGTCGCACTTATGCACACGGTTGATAAATGAAGGACATCATGTGATATGTCTTGACAATCTATTTACCGGCGCGGAAGCAAATATCGAGCATCTGAAAAGCAATCCTCTTTTTGAGTTTGTGCATCACGATGTGGAATTTCCCTATCATACCGAAACTCTTGATGAAATATACAATTTAGCTTGCCCGGCATCGCCGATATATTACCAATATGACGCGATCAAAACAATTAAGACTTCTGTATTGGGAGCCATTAATATGTTAGGATTGGCAAAGAAGACGAATGCAAAGATTCTACAAGCTTCTACCAGCGAAATATATGGTGATCCGGTAGTGCATCCCCAGGTGGAAAGTTATTGGGGAAATGTAAATCCAATAGGTATCCGGTCTTGTTATGATGAAGGGAAACGGTGTGCTGAAACTTTGTTTATGGATTATCATCGGCAAAACAAGATTCGTATTAAAATTATTCGTATCTTTAACACGTATGGTCCACGAATGTTGCCGAATGATGGAAGAGTGGTTTCCAATTTTGTGGTTCAGGCATTACAGGATCATGATATAACTATCTATGGAACAGGAGATCAGACGCGAAGCTTTCAATATATTGATGACCTCGTAGAGGGAATGGTGAGAATGATGAGTACAGAGGATGAATTTATTGGTCCGGTGAACCTTGGAAACCCGAATGAATTTTCCATCCTCGAGTTAGCGGAAAAAGTAATCCACTTGACAGGGTCGAAGTCGAAGTTGGTATTCAAGCCACTTCCACATGATGATCCAAAACAGCGTCAGCCGGATATTACGTTGGCAAAAAGCAAACTGAAGTGGCAGCCTACTATTGAATTGGAAGACGGGCTGAAGCGTATGATTGAATATTTTAAAACTGTCTGATGCATAAAATAAGATAATTATGAATATGGAAATAAATCCTTCTGAATATAAAGTCCTTATTGTGGACGATGTAATATCAAATGTCCTTTTGTTGAAGGTCCTTTTGACTAATGAGAAATTCAATATTGTAACTGCCGGTAACGGCACGCAAGCATTGGAACAGGTGAAGAAGGAAAAACCGGATTTGGTGTTGCTGGATGTAATGATGCCGGATATCAGTGGATTTGAAGTGGCTCAACAGATGAAGGCAGATCCGGAAATGTCTGAAATTCCTATTATTTTTCTGACTGCGCTGAATAGTACGGCGGACATCGTAAAAGGATTCCAAGTAGGAGGTAATGATTTTATTTCGAAACCTTTCAACAAGGAAGAATTGATAATTCGTGTAACACATCAGATTTCGCTAGTGGCGGCTAAACGAATTATTGTTGCACAAACAGAGGAATTACGTAAGACAATTATGGGACGTGATAAACTCTATTCTGTGATTGCGCATGACCTACGTTCGCCAATGGGGTCTATCAAAATGGTACTGAATATGTTGATTCTGAACCTGCCGAGCGAAACAATCGGCGAGGAGATGTATGAGTTGCTTACAATGGCGAATCAAACTACTGAAGATGTATTTTCATTACTTGATAATCTGCTGAAATGGACGAAAAGCCAGATTGGCAAATTGAAGGTGGTTTATCAGGATATCAATATGGTAGAAGTTGTAGAGGGGGTAAGTGAGATCTTTACAATGGTAGCCGGCTTGAAGAATATTAAGATTGTGCAGGATGTACCTGTTGCAGATGTAGCTGTTCGTGCTGATATTGATATGGTTAAAACGGTAATCCGTAACCTGATTAGTAATGCTATCAAGTTTAGCAATGAGGGGGCGGAAGTGGTGGTATCGTTGGCTGAGGAAGACGGTATGGCAATCGTTAGTGTGAAAGATAGCGGATGCGGCATTGATGAAGAAAATCAGAGGAAGTTGCTTCATACGGATACGCACTTTAGTACCTTCGGTACAAATAACGAAGAAGGTTCAGGACTCGGATTGTTGTTGTGTAAGGACTTTGTTATCAAGAATGGTGGTAAACTCTGGTTTACTTCAAAGAAGGGAGAGGGATCTACATTTAGTTTCTCAATTCCATTACTGGAAAAATAGAATATGAAACGGTAATTTATAAATCATGAACGGTGAATGTTTTGTGCTTGTATGCAGCATTCACCGTTCATTTTTTATTCAATCATTATCATATTTATGCTCATCGTTTGCAGATTGCTTTGAAATCGCAGTAACTACACTTTTTAATATCTTCTGTTTGAGTGAAAGGTTCGTTTTCACTGAAAATCTCTTCTAATAATGTTTGTAATCGCTTGCGGAACTCGTCTTCGAAAAAGGTGAAGTTATTGACCGGTATCTTTGGCTGGCGGGGTTCTCCCATTTCTATAACAGGTGAGTAACTATCGGAAGCTGCCCGGTGAATATAGAGCAGGGCAGGAGCCACTTTCAATGTTTGTTGCCGGCACATAATGGAGGCATACAGGAAAGTTTGGAAGATATAGTTCGGACGTGTTTCCGAAGGGGTGAATAATTGTTCGATATTAGCCGGTATCTTGGGGTTTCCTCCGGTTTTATAGTCAACAATCCGTAATGTGCTTTCTTTGGCATCCATGCGGTCTATGGTTCCGCCCAAGCGAACTGTGAAGGGACCTAGGTCAGTTTGAATAGTTATCTTTTCGGAAACAGCTTGTTCCATAGCAACCATTTCGAAAGGGGCATATTGGAGGTCATTGCGTAATAGTTGTCGCAGATAGGAGGTGATTACTTTGGAATTAATGAGTTGTACACCGTTATATTCCGGTTTTTCTTCCGGTTTAACCTTGAAAAATTCTTCTTTGAAAGCCTGATCAACGTAACCTTGTAATTTACCATCGTTACGTAATAAGCGTTCAAGATCCTCTTTCTGTATCATTTGCCCATTGGATGTCAGTTCAGTATAGGCTAGTTCGGCAGAGCGGTGAAAGATTGTTCCGAATAACGCGGAGTCAATTTCCGCACTCACTTCTTCCGGTGTTTTTAATCCGGCTATATAGCGGAAGTAGAATCTCAAACGGCAGTCGAGATATGTATTGAGGGCTGAAGGAGAGAGAATGAGGGACTTAGGATTGGTAACGTCATAGATATGGTATAATCGTTCTAATATTTTCTGTGTTTTTGGTATTTCTATTTTTGGGGTACTTTGGGGAGATTGTCCGGCCTCTAAATATTCACGAGTAATCTCATGAGGACCTTCTACTAATAATTGTAGCATGAAACGGGACTCCTCTCCGCGATTCAGGCCGTCGGAAGAGGTATTGTAGAGCAAGGTGATATTTTCTGCCCGCTGTATCAAGCGATAGAAATAGTATGCGTAGACTGCATTTTTGTGCTCAATAGTCGTCATGCCGAAGGCTTTCCGAAGGTTATAGGGAATAAAAGAAGATTCTCCACCGGTTTTAGGAAGTTGTCCTTCATTGAGCGAAAGCATTACAAGATTACGGAAGTCAAGGTTACGTGTTTCAAGTACTCCCATAACTTGCATTCCAATGGCAGGTTCTCCGTGGAAAGGTATGTTGGAACTTGTCAGTACTTTACTGATTAATCTTTTCAGTGTATGGGTCTGTATATTTAATTCTCCACTTTCAATCAAACTGTATAAACGGTTGATTTTCAAAAAGCTCTGAAAAAGAGATTCACGATATAGTTGGTTGAATATATCGTTGTATTCTCCTTCTTTACGGTATAGGGTAGAGATATCTTTGATAAGTCCGATAAGATAATCACATAGCTCCTTGATACCGTTACGGGGAGTGAAAAGATTAGCTAGAAACTCATCTTGTTTCAATTCCGAGGGAAGCGGATAGAAACGATTGGTTTTTGTAAGTTCCCGTTCTATTATATCTGCTTTTGTCGATAATTGGCGGGTATATGGATGTTTTAGTATAGCTGATACGGTTTCGTAGGTGAAACGACCGGTATCAAAACGGTAGCCATTGGTTTGTAGTTCCATAGCCGCATTGATAAAACTATAAACCGGAGTTTGTGCCAACGGGAATCCCATTGTGATATTGACATTCTTCACTTCTTCCGGGATAGAATGGAGTACGGGAAGCAACAAGGTTTCATTGCAAAGAACTACGGCATTTTCTTTTTCATTATCGGATGAGAAAGTAGTACGTATCCATTCGGGAAGGAAACGTGCTTGCGCATTCTCAGTAGAAGCGGAGATGTAACGTATCTTCTTCGGTTTCTTTAGGGAGTCAAAGTAGCTGGCAGGCAGTTCGTTCGGGAAATCTTTCAGGTGGCGGTTAATAAATTCTCCGGCCTCATGTTTTTTGATTTGTTGGGTATAGAAGATGTCATAATCCCAATAGAATATTGCTTTATCTGCTTTTTGCAGTTTTCGGAAGAATTCTTTTTCTACTTTATTCAACACATTGAAGCCGACAAATATATATTTGTCGTATTTAAGTTGATCTGTATTAAGTTGTTCGATAACATTGCGATAAAGCATTCCTTCATAAGCAATGCCTAACTCAGTTAAGTTTTTCCGGTAATGGTGATAGATTGTGCCTAACTTATCCCAAAGAGATATGAATTTCTCTTTGAGCTCCGTGCGGCGCTCAATGGAGAAATTCCGGAAGAATTGTTGAATTGCTTCTTCCTGTTCTTTATCTAGAAATTCGTAGTCATCCATTAGACTTTTTAAGTCTTGCAGATTGCTGAAGAGCTTATCTGCATCCACCAAATTTTTGTCTACATCATCAAAGTCACTGATTAACAGTTCTCCCCAAAAATAGAAGTCATCTAATGTCTCCTGACTTTCTGTTTCTTCCTTGAATACTTTGTAGAGTTCACAAACCAATCGAATCGGATCACCGGTTTTCTGTACAGATAGCTTCTGAAACAGATCACTGATACTCATAGCGGCAGGTGACCATATCGGTTGATCGGATTCTCCCGCCAGATATTCATTGAAGAACAGGTTGGCACGTTTGTTAGGGAAGATGAGTACTGTGCGAGAGAGGTCATTTCCTATTTTGGCATATAGGTCATGAGCTACTAATTGGAGAAATGATTGCATATTGATTAAATCGTTTTTCTAATTCATATTATTGTAATTGGAGTTCTGTCTTATACTTTTTCTATTTTTTCTTCATCTACATACCACAGGTATCCGGTAATATTCTTATAACCCATTTTCATCAACAGTTGCATATATCCTTTCACTTGTTTATTGTATTTAGGATTTTCTTTACCAAACTTAAAATCAACTACAACAACCTGCCTGTCTTTCATCATTACACGGTCCGGGCGACGAGTTTGTAATATTCCTTTTTCCTTGTATATAATGGCACATTCATTAAACAGGGTCCATTCTCCGGAATACCAATCTTGTATTTCGGGAGATGAAAACGCTTTCTGTACAACTTCACGTACTGTATCTTCTTTTTCCTGGTCTCTAATAACTCCTTCAAAGATTAATCGTTCGATAGCCGGATCAATATCATCGGCTGTTTCAATGGCAGAAAACAGAGTATGCAACATACGTCCGCGATTGATGAAACGGTCGTCCGAATCTTCTTCTTCGATTCCTTGGATAAAGTCCGCAGAACGATTGGATTGCCGGAACTCGATGTCGTGCCGCATGGACTCCATTTGAATGGGCAATTTTTCTGCTTTTTGGGTTAATTTATTAGTGGAGGCTTTGACCTTTTCTTTTTCGGACGGACAGAGTTCTCCTTGCTCATAACAATCTTCTTCCCATTCGATTCCTTCTTTGAGGGCAACCATAGGAAGAGTATTTGCTAATAGTTCGGACATTGTTCCTTTTTGCCCTTTTCTGCTCCAGATTATTAGATTTTTTCCGGCACGGGTAAACGCTACATAGAGCAGGTTCAGGTTATCCACCCAAAGTTGGAGGCGTTCATGCAGATAATCGTTTCCGTAGATAGATTCTGCCATTTGCGTGGAATAATTAATAGGAAGAATATCTAAAGCATTGAATGGCGCTTCTTGAGGAGCACACCATACCAGTTGATTATTCGTTTCATTCTCTAATTTCCAGTCACAGAAAGGAAGAAGCACGGTATGAAATTCCAATCCCTTTGATTTATGTATGGAAAAAATCCGGATCCCTTCGATTTCTCCGCTGGGAATTGTTTTGCTACACAAAGTTTCGTCCCAATAGCGAATGAATCCGTCGAGTTCAGAAGAATTATTTTGCAAATAATCTGTTACTGCATCAAAAAAGGCAAATAAATAAGCATCTTGTTCTTTGATGCGATTCATCTCGAACAAGCTGAATAATTCTTCCAATAACTCGTAGAGAGGCATTAACCGGAACTCTTTTATTTTATCAAGAAATGCCGTAGGAAGATAGCTTTCGGTGGGAAGAAGCAAGAGGGTATTCCAATCCAGTCCTTTTTGTAAGACCTCATTCTGATAGGCTATGGCAAGTTGGGCCCGTGCTATCTTGTTGTTTTCATCCGAGAGGTAACGAAGAGCATCCAGCATCATGCAGATAGCAAGGGAAGCGTCAAGACGGAAGGCTTCGTCTGACACTATTTTGTAATGCAGCTCCTTATCAAAGTAATCTGCGATGCGGGGAATACTTTTATTCTTTCGTACTAAAATAGTTATGTCGTTCAGGTGGATACCGGAAGCGAGCAGATGTTCGACTTCTTCTCCCAGGCTGATAAGTGTCTGTTCGGTATAGTCATGTTCTTCGTCCGGTTCGAGGAAAGAGGCTTTGACATAACCTTTTTGGGTGTTTAAGGGAGATTCTTGTACGACGTCTGCATATGCCTTTTGCAGATCTTGACAATCTTTGTTGAGCTGTTTTTTATAAACTCCATTCAAATAATCAGTAGCGGCCGTAAATATATGATTGTTAAACCGGATGATGTTCGTTTCACTTCTCCGGTTGGTTGCCAGTGTTTTGACGCGAATCGGGAAGTGGTCGATATGGTCATTTAACCCGTTGAGGATTCCCCAGTCGCCATTACGCCAACGGTAGATTGACTGTTTGACATCTCCTACAATCAAGCTGTCGGCTCCCTGGGATAATCCTTCGAGCAATAACAGTTTGAAATTACCCCATTGCATCCGGCTGGTATCCTGAAACTCGTCAATCATAACATTGCGGATGTTCGTTCCTATCTTTTCGAATACGAAAGAGGAATCACCGTCTTTTACTAATTGGTGGAGCAGGGCATTGGTGTCTGAGAGTAGGAACCGATTATTTTCCCGGTTTAACTCGCGTACTTCTTCGTCGATATTGGCGAGAAGTTGTACTTTGTTGAGATGCTGCAAAGACAGTCGGCAACTATTCAGTAACAGGTTATTTTTTGATCGTAACTTTTCTGCATCTTCCAAAATCTGCATAAGGCTGGAATTGGCTAAAGCAATAATGTCTGCATAGCGTGGAGATGTTTTTGTAGCCCAGTTTTTGGCATCTTCCAGACACTTTTCTACTGTAACATTGCGAACATCGTTACCTAAAATACCGTTGTTGAGCTTACGGAAATAACTTCCGATTCCTCGTGAACCGTTTTTCAGATCGTCAGCAGTTAACGCATGTCCGTCTAATTCTCCTTCAAACTGATCATAGAATCCCTTCATTTGTTCCAAAATCTCAGTCTCCAGTGCTTTCAACTGTTTACGGTATTCTTTAATGGTATCCGGATTGCGTAGCCGATGACGGAGTCCTTCTCCTTTTTCTATATATCCTTCATCGAATATATTACGGCCGAAATTCTTGACTTCGTCCGATACGTTCCAACGTTTGTCGTCTGCAATCCGCTCATTGATATAATCCAGTAGCCATGCGAGGACAGGAGAGGTAGGGCCTAATTTCTCAATCATACTGTCTACCGCTTCACTAAGCACTTCCGTATTGTTCAGTTCGATATTCAGGTTAGGGCTTAATTCCAGTTCGCGAGCCAGATTGCGCATAACAGACTGGAAAAAAGAATCTATTGTTTCTACCCGAAACCGACTGTAGTCATGTAACATATAACCAAGGGCAATGCTTGCTGCTTCCCGTATTTCCTGCTCTGTTTTTCCCGTTTCTTCTTTGATACGGTTGAGATAGGCTTCGGATCCTTTGTCTCCTGTCTGAATACCGTACAGCTGACTAAGAATACGTTCTTTCATTTCTGCTGTCGCCTTATTAGTGAAGGTTACGGCAAGAATCTGACGATAGGCTCGCGGGTTTAGAATTAATAGTTTGATATATTCCACGGCCAGGGTAAATGTTTTACCTGAACCGGCGGAGGCTTTATAGACTAAGAGTTCACTCATTATTTAATGATTGGGTGTTATATAAGACAAAAATAATGAAAGTAGTAGAAGAAACGAAATAAAAACATGATAAAAAGATTTTTCCTTAGTATATTTGTGCTGTTGACTATATTATCATTAGTAGACAGAGTGATAATAAAATAAAAAATAGAGGAGAGGCGTTAGTAGTTTTCCTCTTTTAGTTGTATTATATATAAATGGATTAGATTTTTTTTCATCTATATACTATGATTTATGCAGCAGAATAAAACAGTTTCTCAACAGAAAACTATCAACCCGGTTTACTGGGTGCCTACCGCTTACTTTGCAATGGGGCTTCCCTTTATTGCTATTAATCTGGTTTCTGTATTTATGTTCAAGGATTTAGGAATTTCAGATACGCAAATAGCATTCTGGACTTCTCTTATTATGATGCCTTGGACACTGAAATTCCTGTGGAGTCCTTTTCTTGAGATGTATCGGACGAAAAAGTTTTTCGTATTAGTGACAGAGTTGTTGAGTGGGATATTATTTGGGATAGTGGCTTTTTCTTTATTTTTCGATTACTTTTTTGCTATTAGCATTTCTACAATGGCTGTTATTGCTTTTAGTGGGGCTACCCATGACATAGCTTGTGACGGTGTATATATGGCTGAACTGAATAAAGAAGAACAGGCAAAATATATTGGAGTGCAAGGTGCATTTTATAATGTTGCTAAGTTGGTAGCTAACGGAGGATTAGTTGCTATGGCGGGAGCACTGGCAGAATACTTTGGGGCAATAGAAGGGGCTTCTTTAGAAGCAAATAAAGGAGCATATTCTTATGCATGGATGATTATTTTTGCTGTGATTGCGGCAATAATGGTATTAATAGGTCTCTATCATATAAGGATGTTGCCGTCTAATCAGATACCGTCTACAACAAAAAAGACGACCTCAGAAGTAGGGCGGGAGTTAGTAGCGGTAATTGCTAATTTCTTTACTAAAAAGCATATTTTTTACTATATCTGCTTTATTATATTATATCGTTTGGCGGAAGGATTTATTATGAAGATAGCTCCACTTTTCTTACGTGCTTCAAGAGAAGTTGGCGGATTGGGATTGTCTTTAAAAGAGATAGGTACGTTAAATGGAGTTTTTGGTTCGGCAGCTTTTGTGCTCGGCTCTTTGCTGGCAGGTATCTATGTCTCTAAGTTCGGGTTAAAACGGACACTTTTTACACTTTGTTGTATTTTTAATCTTCCGTTTTTGGCCTATACTTTTCTGGCTGTAACTCAACCAACCAATGTTTATCTGATAGGAACCTGTATTACTATGGAATATTTTGGTTATGGTTTTGGCTTTGTCGGTTTGACACTGTTTATGATGCAACAGATAGCTCCGGGGAAACATCAAATGTCGCATTATGCATTTGCATCCGGAATTATGAACTTGGGAGTAATGCTTCCGGGCATGGTTAGTGGCTATTTCAGTGATTTATTAGGATATCGGAATTTCTTCATCTATGTTTTGATTGCTACAATTCCGGCTTTTCTGATTACCTATTTTATACCATTCACTTATGATGATTCAAAAAAATAAATAACATAAAAATTTAATGATTATGAGTAAGATTCAAATGCCTTGGGAAGACCGTCCGTCCGGATGTACAGACGTTATGTGGCGCTATTCACAAAATCCGGTTATAGGACGTTATCATATTCCCTCATCTAACAGTATTTTCAACAGTGCGGTCGTACCTTTTAAGGAGGGGTTTGCAGGGGTATTCCGTTGTGATAATAAAGCTGTGCAGATGAATATCTTTACAGGATTCAGCAAAGACGGTATTCATTGGGATATCAGCCATGAACCTATAAAATTCAAGGCCGGTAATACAGAAATGATTGAATCGGAGTATAAATATGACCCTCGTGTCACATGGATTGAAGACCGTTATTGGATAACTTGGTGCAACGGTTACCATGGTCCTACAATCGGTATCGCTTATACTTTTGATTTTGAAGAATTTTTTCAATGTGAGAATGCTTTCTTACCTTTCAATCGTAATGGCGTTCTTTTTCCGCAAAAGATAGGCGGCAAATATGCAATGTTGAGTCGTCCTAGTGATAACGGTCATACTCCGTTTGGTGATATATATATCAGTTTCAGTCCGGATATGAAATATTGGGGAGAGCATCGTTGCGTAATGAAAGTAACTCCATTCCCTGAAAGTGCATGGCAATGCACAAAGATCGGTGCAGGTTCTGTTCCTTTCCTGACAGATGAAGGCTGGTTACTCTTTTATCATGGGGTTATTACTACTTGTAATGGTTTCCGCTATGCGATGGGGGCTGCCATACTTGATAAAAATCATCCGGAAAAGGTACTTTATCGTACTCGCGAATACCTGCTTGGCCCTGCTGCTCCTTATGAACTTCAAGGGGATGTCCCTAATGTGGTATTTCCTTGTGCAGCTTTACAGGACGGTGAACGTGTAGCCGTTTATTATGGTGCGGCAGATACCGTTGTGGGTATGGCTTTCGGATATATTCAGGAGATTATTGATTTTACTAAACGGACAAGTATCATTTAATAAGATATGAAACGTATTCTATTAACTTACACATTAGCTTTCATCCTTCTTCCCGTTTATGGGGGAGAGGGAGGAAGCTCCCCTGCTGAGAAGAAAAGTTTTTTGATAGATTATGTTGATCCTTTTATCGGGACAACAAATTTTGGCACTACCAATCCGGGAGCAATTTGCCCGAACGGGATGATGTCTGTGGTTCCTTTCAATGTAATGGGATCTTCAGAAAATAAATACGATAAAGATGCCCGCTGGTGGTCCACACCTTATGAGCATACCAACTGCTTCTTTACCGGATATGCTCATGTTAATTTAAGTGGAGTCGGATGTCCTGAATTAGGTTCTTTGTTGCTGATGCCTACTACCGGAGAGTTGAATGTAGACTATAAGGAGTATGGAAGTAAGTATAAGGATGAACAGGCTTCACCCGGTTATTATTCCAACTATCTGACAAAGTATAATGTAAAAACAGAGGTTTCGGCTACTCCACGTACAAGTATCGCCCGTTTTACTTTCCCTAAAGGTAAGAGCCATATACTACTAAATCTGGGAGAGGGACTGACAAATGAAAGTGGTGCTATGCTTCGCCGTGTAAGCGATTGCGAAGTTGAGGGAATGAAGCTGCTTGGTACATTCTGTTATAATCCTCAAGCTGTATTTCCTATTTATTTTGTGATGCGGGTAAAGAAAACACCTGTAGCAACAGGGTATTGGAAGAAACAGAGACCTATGACTGGTGTAGAGGCAGAATGGGATCCGGACCAGGGAAAATATAAACTTTATACCCGCTATGGAAAAGAGATAGCAGGAGATGATGTTGGTACTTATTTTTCGTTCGATACGGAGGAAGGCGAACAGGTAGAAGTGCAAATGGGCGTTTCGTTTGTCAGTATAGAGAATGCCCGGCTGAATCTGGATCGTGAACAGGAGGGTAGGAACTTTGAACAGATTCATACAGAGGCTCGGGCAAAATGGAATGACGATTTGTCGAGAATTACCGTAGAAGGAGGTACTGATGCTCAGAAGACTGTTTTCTATACGGCACTATATCATTTGCTGATTCATCCGAATATATTACAGGATGTCAACGGAGAATATCCGGCAATGGAGAGTGATAAGATTATGACGACAAAGGGAGACCGCTATACAGTGTTTTCTCTCTGGGATACCTATCGCAATGTTCATCAGTTGCTGACATTGGTCTATCCGGAACGCCAAATGGAAATGGTACGTACTATGCTTGATATGTATCGGGAACATGGGTGGCTGCCCAAATGGGAATTGTATGGAAGAGAGACATTGACTATGGAAGGTGATCCGAGTATTCCGGTTATCGTAGATACATGGATGAAAGGATTACGTGATTTTGACGTTGATTTGGCTTATGAAGCGATGTATAAGTCGGCTACATTGCCGGGAGCAAAGAATCTGATGCGTCCGGATAATGATGATTATATGTCCAAAGGCTATGTACCGCTTCGTGAGCAGTATGATAACTCGGTATCTCATGCATTGGAATATTATATTGCAGATTTTGCGTTGTCCCGCTTTGCGGAAGCTTTGGGAAAGAAAAAGGATGCGGAAATGTTTTATAAACGTTCTTTAGGTTATAAGCATTATTATAGCAAAGAGTTCGGTACTTTCCGTCCGATTCTTCCTGACGGCACTTTTTACAGTCCGTTTAATCCCAGACAAGGAGAGAATTTTGAACCGAATCCCGGTTTCCATGAAGGTAGTGCATGGAATTATTCATTCTATGTGCCACATGATGTTTATGGACTTGCCAAGTTAATGGGAGGAAAGAACCCCTTCATCAAAAAACTGCAAATGGTTTTTGACGAAGGTCTTTATGACCCGGCCAATGAACCGGATATTGCCTATGCTCATTTATTCTCTTATTTTAGAGGAGAGGAATGGCGCACGCAGAAAGAAACACAACGGCTGTTGGATAAGTACTTTACAACGAAGCCGAATGGTATTCCCGGTAATGATGATACAGGGACAATGTCTGCATGGGCTATTTTTAATATGATTGGTTTTTATCCCGATTGTCCCGGATTGCCGGAATATACATTAACGACTCCTGTATTCAATAAAGTGACTATTCGTTTAGATCCGAAATGGTATAAGGAAAAAGAATTAGTGATAGAAAGCAATCGTACTCAACCGGGAACTTTATATATTAACAAGGTGTTATTGAACGGAAAGAAATTCAATCAATACCGTATCACGCATGATGAACTGGTTCATAGTCAACGTATATTATTTGATTTAAAGTAACACACAGTGTTTCATAGGTATCGTTTTTGGGTTGACAGGGCTGTCGGACTTTTCAGGGTTCGGCAGCCCATTTTTTATTACATTTATATTGATTGTTGTTCCCGATAAAAAAGAGTGACGGTATGTGTCGGGTATAGTGTCTCTATATAGCTGGAACAGCGTCACTATCCGGTTCGTTGTCGATAATTCCCGGGATAAAAGTTCCTAATCCCTGGGGTAAACAGTGGAATGCTGCAAGGCGAATAGTAATTTGCGATAATTATATGTTTCCAACCGACTTTTTTCTCCGGAATTTGTTTCCTTTGTAGAAAATGGATTTATTATGGGAAAACAGAAAGTAGCATTAGTCCTTTCTATGGGTGGTGCGCGTGGTATTGCACATATTGGAGTCATAGAAGAATTATTACGTCACAATTATGAAATAACTTCTATTGCCGGAAGTTCAATGGGAGCAATGGTGGGAGCGATGTATGCTTCGGGAAAACCGGAAGAATGCAAAGAATGGCTGTATAGCTGGGATAAGCGTAAGATGTGGGAACTGGCAGACCTCACATTAAGTCGGGACGGACTGGTGAAAGGAGATCGCTTCATCAAAGAGTTAAAGGAGATAATCCCCGATATGAACATCGAGGACTTACCGATTCCTTATGTTGCCATGGCCACCAATATTGTTTGTGATCAGGAGGTGAGGTTCGATAGTGGCAGCTTACATGAGGCTATCCGCGCATCCATTTCCATACCAATGCTTTTCCGCCCTTTGCGAAAAGACGGCATGGTATTGATTGACGGGGGGATCTTGAATCCCCTCCCGCTCAATCATGTACATCGCACCGAAGGAGATATTTTGATAGCAGTCGATGTGAATGCACCGGTTGATTGCGGAAAGAGAAAGAAGATGAGTCCTTATAATCTGTTGACAGAATCTTCAAGAATGATGATGCAACAAATTACTCGTTATCAGATAGAACGCTGTCAGCCGGACATATTAATACGGATGTCCGGCAATGCTTATGATATGTTGGAGTTTCATCATGCAGAGTCCATTGTAGCGACGGGGATTGAGATTACTCGAAATGCATTAGATCGCATTGGCGTGACATCCCAAGAAGGATAGACTTATTTCACATAAATCATCTTTTTCGTCATTCCTCCGTCAATGGTTATGTTCTCTCCGTTGATGAAGTCATTGTTTTCCTCGCAAAGAAATAAGCACATACGGGCAATGTCTTCCGGTTTGCCCACTCGCCGGGAAGGGTGTTGTGAATGGTCTTCCGGGCGGAGCTGGTTGTAGTCATGTGTCTGTATCCACCCCGGTGCAATAGAGTTTACCGTAATGTGCCATTCGGATAATGATGAGGCTAATGCATGGGTTAAAGAATAGATACCACCTTTTGAGGCGGCATAACCTTCACTTCCGGGCTCGCTCATCAGATAACGGGTGGAACAGATATTGATAATTCTTCCGTAAGGATTTGGAAAGGAAAGGGCTTTACGATGAATGGCAAGTAATCGTGAAGTGATAAATACAGGACGCAGGTTGACAGAGAGAATCTTGTCGAAATCCTCTATACTTGTTTCCGTGATAGGAGAAAAGTTGCTAATGCCTACATTATTAATAATGATATCAAGATCGCCCCATTCCTTCAGAATTTGCAGGACACAATTCTCCAACGACTCTTTATTGCTTACATCAACCTTGTGGAATATGCTTCCTGTTTCTTTTGCAGTTTGTTGACCGGATGCATCATTCGTATCACAGAAAGCGACTAGGCAATCCGCTTGAGAAAATGCTTCTACGATTGCTTTGCCTATTCCTTCCGCTCCGCCTGTTACGAAAACTCTTCTTTTCCGTCTGTTTGCATCAGAAGGTATCTTGTCTGCTTGTCCCGTTCTCACCTGATGCGTTGTTCCGGTTTTCTTTTTACCATACTTCTGTGCTTGTTTCCAAGCAGCTTTTCTGGCTTCATATTGTTCCTGCTGTCTTTCTATATAATTATCTGCCATGATTTCTTTTTTACTGGCAAATGTAAAATATAAAAAGGATAAATGCAAAGAATCGCCCGCTCCTTTTTGTCCAAACGAGCGGGTGATTCTATTCCATATACCATGGCCCCTAAACGGCCGTTTCCCAATGGTAATGCTTCGGTCCATACTTGTGCCGGGCGATCGTACCAAAGTTTATATTCCTGCACAGGTGGTTACTTTTCTTGTGCATGAATACTACAGGCAATAAGGCGTAGAAATAATTAAAAGTTATCGGGCATAAAAACGAATTTCAATATCCGGCTGAAAAGGACTTACTATGCATAGGTGAAAATACGTTGGAAGTGTAAATACAATAATGTGTACTTATCTATTCATTATAAACAAATAACTAAAATGTATAGTTTAATTATTGGACCATTATTGTTCCGCATTGATCCGGAAGGTTGGCAAAGTTATATTCGTTCTTTTCTTGTAAATTGAAATATACTTCTTATATTTGTCGTTAGAACATTTAACGAAAAAAATTATGAAAAGTTTAAAGGTTACATCTATGTTGGCAGTACTGATGTTCTTGTTTATAACAGGAATGCAGGCACAGACCGTAACTCCCAGTAAGAAGTATATTACAAAGGAGTTGAATAACGTAAGCAATTTTAGCTCAATCAAGGTGCTAGGCAGTACTGATGTTGAATATCGACAGAGTAGTGGCTCTAAAACAGAGATTTCTATATATGGTTCGGACAATTTGGTCGATTTGCTGGAAGTGTCTACTGCGAATGGAGTGTTGCAGGTGAATATCAAGAAGGGGGTTAAGATTCTTAGTGGAGAACGTCGTTTGAAAGTGATTGCTTCTTCTCCTTCATTAGATGAAGTAGATATTAAAGGTTCGGCAGATGTATATCTGAAGGGTACTATTAAAGGTGTTGATTTAACTCTGAACATAACCGGTTCCGGAGATATTGAAGCGGAGAATCTGCAATATACTAATCTTTCTGCTTATATAAAAGGGAGTGGAGATATCGATGTGAAAAATGTGAAGGGCACTACTGTAAAAACGATAGTCAGTGGTTCGGGAGATGTGAATATCAAAGGCACTGCGAAATGGGCTGCATTGACTGTAAACGGCTCCGGTGACATCAGTGCTGATAAGTTGGCGGCTACTGAAGTGATTGCCACTGTTTCAGGTTCCGGCGATATCTCTTGTTATGCTTCTAAACAGTTGGATGCAAAAGTTAGCGGTAGCGGAGATATTGAATATAAAGGAAATCCAACTATTCTAAATAAACAAGGCAGGAAAGATTCTATTTCCAGAAAATAGGAATTCTCGATTATAATAGGATGCGGGTAAATATGCGTGATGTATTGCATATTTGCCCGTTTTTGTTTTGTACCTGTATGCTTTCTATTGATTAATTTCATAGTAAAAATATATATTATTGTATGTAAATCGGATAAAAATGTAGCTTTACATTTACATTTGCTTATATTAGAGTAATAAATGAAAATGTTACCATTTTAGATAGAAAACACCCTTTGTTTTTGTCAGAAACCACCTCGTAAACCGGTATCGAAAAGTTTATACTTGCATCGGATTTTAATACGTCAAAGAATCATCAGACGTGTTTTACTGAAAGTGTAAAATATTAATTAAATTAATCTGATATTAGTATGAATGATTGTTTCCTGAATTTATTATTTAGTTTTCAGCTTTTACTTCCTTTAAAGGAGGGAGCAGATTTTGTGGGCAGTAAACAGACTATTGATGTAATTTTGTCTGATTTGTCTCTGCTTGGATATGTAATTCCCGTAGGGGGACTTGGTATTGGACTATTTATTTGCCTACTTGCCTATCTTGCGGCAGAGTATAATGTCCGGTTTCAATCTCATGAAAAATATAAGATTGCAATGAATATGCTTCATTCGATACATACACCCTTGACATTATTACGAAATCAGTTGGAAGATATTAAAACTGCTAGTCTGTCTGAACCGGTTTCTCTGAAAATAGAGGAAGTCTTGAAATATGCTGAACGTATAATAGACTGTAATCAGAATGTTATGACGCTTGATAAGATTGAAGGTAGTATTAAGCCTAAGACAGCTACTGTCGATTTTGAACTTTCCACTTATATCACTTCCATTGTTAATCAATGTCGGCCATACGCAAACATCCGTCAAGTGAAATTGAAGGTCAACGAATGTTCGGATTGCGTCAGTTGCAGGATAAATGAGAACATAATGACAGCCGCACTTCAGTATCTTTTATACAAGATAATCTTGATAACAAATTCGGGTTGTTGCATATCAATTAGCGTAACGCATACAATGGATGCATGGGAATTACATATCAGCAATAATACCGTAACGGAGAATAAAGCTGAAAGTTTATTTTCCTTTATTTCCGCTCTGTTTCCTGTATATGGATATAGTGGTTTGAGGACTGTCAGAAAAATCATTCGTTTGCATGGAGGGAAAATGATTGGCTACGGACACGGCAAATTCGCCACTTTCAGGATTGTTATCCCGACGGACTGTCATTGCCAGAATCAAGAATGTCCCGTTATAAAATCCTCTCGAATTCATAAGGATGAAAAACAAGATTTGAAAGCAAAGGATGCTCCTCATATCTTATTAGTAATGAAGGATAAACCGTTCAGTGATTATTTGAGAAAGTCTTTGTCGAGATACTATCAGATTTCCATTCTTGAAGATCCTGATTTGATAATACATACTATCATCCGGCAAATTCCTGACACAATCATTATTGATGATAATGTAAACGGCATAAGTGGCGATTCGCTCTGTTTTCAAGTTAAAGCAGATAAAACAATGGGAGAGATACCAGTCGTTCTGCTGATAAGGTCTTTTGATAATGAAAGCTATCTTTCTCATTTAGGATGTGGAGCAGATCGGTTGAAATTGCGTACAGAGAGTATCTGTAAGTTCAGGGCGGATATTTGCATGCTTATTGAGAATCGTATAGCGTTGCGTGAACGAATAAAAAACTTTTTATCTGATGCCATTTTCCCTTTGGTGCCTATGAGGCAGGAAATGGAAAACACAGATTTGTTATTTATGAATAAAGTCAATGAAATATTGGAAAAGAATCTCTCAACGGAGAAATATAGGATTGATAAACTTTGTGTTGATATAGGGATGAGTCGTACTGCTTTTTACAGTAAGATAAAGGATATTATAGGTATGTCACCGGAAGATTACATCTATTCATTCAAAATGGATAAAGCACTTAAATTGTTGGCTTCCCAACAATTTAATATTTCGGAAATAGCAGGTATGTTGGGATATTGTGATGTCCAATATTTTAGGAAGAAATTTAAGGATTTCTATCATGTATGCCCTACGGATTATATAAAGAGTATTATTGGCTAAAAATCTATTCTCCGGAAATTTCTCACGGTTTCCGTAATTTTGAGATTGCAACACGTGGATAATAAAACGAAGGAAGTAAAAGCAACGGAAGGCAAGGGATATCTGACAATCAAGAGCCGCCGCCAACCCAAAGCGAATATAGGAACCGTAGAGAAAGTCTTAGAAGGTATCTGGCGTCTTTGAATTGACTCTTCCGAAGAAAGAACGGTTACCTATCGCTTGTAATATATTTGTTAATTAGTTAGTGAATTTAGTCCTTGATTAGCTATAGAATCTCCAAACAATTCCTATTTTTGCTTCAAGAAGTATAGTCTGATAAAAAAAGAGAGAAGTGATAGTAAAAATGAAATAGTATAATCATCAGAAATAAATAAGGTATATGAATAGAAAAGTTGATTTATCCATATCTTGTTATGGAGAAGTAAAAGATGGGAGATATGATATTGTAGCGTTACCGTGGGGGGCTACCGAACCTCATAATCTGCATTTGCCCTATATGACGGATTGTATCCTTTCTCATGATGTAGCGGTTTCTGCCGCTTTGATAGCCAAACAGAAATATGGGGTAAATTGTATGGTCATGCCACCTATCGGCATGGGGTCGCAAAATCCGGGACAACGGGAACTTCCGTTTTGTATCCATACGCGTTATGAAACTCAGAAAGCAATACTGACGGATATTGTTTCTTCCCTTTATGTTCAAGGTATCCGGAAATTAGTAATTATCAACGGGCATGGTGGCAATACTTTTAAAAGTATGATTCGTGATTTATCGGTAGACTATCCTGACTTTCTGATTGCATCAAGTGAATGGTATACCGTATTAAAGGTTAAGGACTATTTTGAAAATCCGGGTGACCATGCAGATGAAGTCGAGACATCTGTAATGATGCACTATCATCCCGAACTGGTCAATCTTGAAGAAGCAGGAAGTGGAGAATATAAAACCTTTGCCGTGCAGTCTTTGAATGAAAAAGTAGCATGGATTCCCAGAAACTGGGGAAAAGTATCGAAAGATACCGGGGTAGGTGATCCGCGTGGAGCCTCTGCCGAAAAAGGTAAAAAGTTCGCAGAAGCAGTCGCAGAGAAATATGCAAGGCTCTTTGACGAATTGGTGAACCAGAAACTTTACTGAAGAATAAAATACGAATAGGTGAACAATAGTGATATTATCTCTATTGTTGAGAGGCACTAAATGAGTAATAAGTGAAAAAGAAAATTAGTTGTAAAGGTCGTTTATTGTCTTCAATGTATAGATATATTTGTGTATGTCCCATTGCTGTCTTTTCTACTCTTAAACAGTTTTCTTTTTCTTATACAAGATGCTAATAAACTCATTTTGTGTTTTTAATAAATAATGGAACAGTTTATTATAAACGGGTCTCACGTTTATAATAAATGATATTCAGGGTTATTTAGTAAATGAAACTGAATATATTAAACAAAACGGGGTAAAATCTCTACAGATTTTGCCCCGTTTCTATTCTTACGGACATATATCTATGCCTTCAAAGTCTATCTTTATGTCTTTATTTTTGTATATCTCATTCTTGTTCCAGTTGGTTCTTTCGGACAAATATACAAAATAAAAAGAGCAAAGTCAATAGTTTCTATGTTTACCTTTATTTCTTTTGTTTTACCAATATAATTGCCGGATTGTCTTCTTCATCCACCTTCACCCGTCACGGTTGGTGTGTTAATCGTTTTAAAAGGAATACAAATCTTCCGGATAATGCTTTCATCCTGTTTTGATATGATATAACACGTGTTTGCATAATGGATGGTCAGCAGGAACAAGCGGATGGTCGAACTCTTTCATTCGTGTCATACCTATCTTCTGCATTACACGTTCCGAACGGAGATTCGGCAGGGAAGTAAATGAATACAGTTCTGTAATGTCCGGTTGTTTACGAGTATATTCCAGACAAGCTGTTGCTGCTTCAGGGGCATAGCCATGTCCCCAATACTCATGTGCCAGCCGCCAGCCGATTTCTATACCCGGTGCAAAATCTACATCGAATGTTATCTGATGCAGCCCGGTATAGCCCATAAAAGCATGGTCTTCTTTGCGTTCTACGGCATACAAACCGAAGCCGCAGGTTTGAAATTCCTTTTGGATACGATGATAAAAATTGAGTGATTCTTCCGGAGTTAATGGTTGGAGAAAGTACTCCATGACGTGAGGGTCAGCGTTCATGAGGGCAAAAAGAGGAATGTCTTCCTCTTTCCAATCGCGAAGGATCAATCGGGATGTTTCGATATAAGTTTGCATAAAATTAAAAATAGTAATTCGCAAATATATGAAATAAATAAAAAAGGTGCTGACACCTGACATGATATTTAATCTTAAAAGTCATACAAATAAAGCAGAACAAAGATAATAATCATTATCTTTGTTCTGCTTTATATATTCTGATTACCGAAACGTTATAATACTACTCACACATGATGAAACATCTTTTTTCTTTTCTGATAATAGCTTCTTTGCTGTTATTTGGTTGCCGTTCAAAAACACAAAGTAATTTTCAGCCTGAACTTTCTGAACAAGCGGAGGAAAGCTATTCTTTACCTGAAGAATACGCTGAAGAAGTGATTGTTACAGGCAAGGTGCTGAACCGGGATTTTTATCCTAATGAAAAAGATTTGACTCTTATTATTCCTTTTTTTAGAAAAATGGAGAATCAGTACTGTGCACCTATCCAAAAGGATGGATCATTCTCTTTCCGTTTTCCTATTTTTGCAAAAATAAGGGAGATTTCTATTCGTAATTATGCCGAACATTTGTATGTGCACCCGGGGGATAGTGTATACGTAGAGATTGATTTTAAGGATATGTTTCATCCCAAAGTAACGGGTGATGCTGAAAAATTAAACCAAGAAATATTGGCTTTTACTGAGAATGCTTATTACTATATACAGAATTATAGTATAGGATCTAATTTGAATAATAATGATTTTGAAACAGAACTTAAAAGGGAGTATAATCTTCGTTTGGAACGTAGGCAAGAGTATATACAAAAATATAAGCCGTCAGAAGAAGTTGAATTTCTCACAGAAGAACTATTGAAACAGGATTATTATTACGCTTTGCTACTTTATGCTTCTCACATCCAAGATGAAACTGGTAAGGAGTTGGAGCGCTATCATGCGTTGTTGCCTGAAATTAACGGGCTTTACCATAAAGGCATACTATCAGCACGTTTATTTGATATTGCTGAAAGTGTAGAAAACTATATTTTATTTGGAATGGCTTTGAAAAATAGGAAATATCCGAAGATAGAGGATATGATGTCTCTAATTGGGGAGAACACATTGAATCAGTATTTGTATACAAAGATGATGGCTAATTGTTTGACGGCTAATGATACACTTGCTTTAGCAAAACGACACGCACAGTTTGATTCAATAGTGAAGATGCCGCATTTACGTGCACAGATTACCCAAATATATAATCGGACTAAGTCATATTTGGAAAATCCTCAATCGGTTTCCGATAATTTATTGTATGGGGTATTTCATGAAAATGCAAGTCAAAAAACGTCTATGTCATTTATGGAACCTATTTATGAAATGCTCGAGAAAGATCGTGGAAAAGTGATCTATTTTGATTTTTGGGTTAAGTGGTGCCCTCCTTGTTTAACGGAGATGGAACCGTTGAAGCAGTTACGCAGTAAGTATTCCACAAAAGATTTGGTCATATATTCTATATGTGGCAGCGAACCGAAAGAGGAGTGGGAGGAGTGCCTGGATAAGTATTCATTGAGGAACCGGGGAATTGAATGTATTTATGCAAATGATTTTTTTGGAAAAGAAAATTATCAGAAGATTTGTAACCAATGGAATGTGCATGATATGCCATATTATATCTTGATAAACAGAAAAGGACAGATTATTGATTTTGGTAGTTCGGCACGTCCGAGTAATCCGAATTTGCGATCTAGAATTGAGGAGGAGGTTAAAAATATAAAATAACTTTTTATTTATTTTACTCAGAAGTAGAGGATAGTGAGTACAAAACGGCCGGATTTCCGTCTTTATTTTAGTAAAAATATAGATTGGAATGGAAAGCCGACTGAAACATCGAATATTTGTATTTTCTTTATTGGCATGGACTGTTATATGTCCTTCCGGTACTCAACAAACACATTCGCTTCACGAACAATTCTTGAATCCGTCCGATGAATCCCGATCCGGTGGAACTTTCACCGGAAGTGAAACAGAAGATTAATGAATTAAAAGAGGCAGGCGTGTTGGTTCCCGTTATTCCATCTAAGGAAGACGATTTATTTTTATTGCTAATCAAAGGATTGATGCAGTCTTTCACAGTAGCTTATTTTTTAGCTCTGTGAAAGGCTGTGTTTTTGTTTTCGGATATTTAATGAGAAAATATTCAAGAATAAGGTTTCTGCTATGACTCTTTTTTGTACTTTTGCAGCCGATTTAAAATACCACATGCATGAAGACAAGCGAATCTTTATTATCAAAAGGAAAATTCATTGCCGAATATTCTGCCCACCTAATGGGAGCCGGAGTACATACTTCGCGGGTTGTCCGTAATTCCAAACGTATCGGTGAGGCTTTCGGGCTAGACGTAAAATTAGGAGTATTTCATAAAAACATCATTCTTACGATTATTGACAAACAAACCAATGAGGCTTGTAACGAGGTTATAGACATTCCTGCACATCCTATTAGTTTTGAACATAACTCGGAATTAAGTGCATTGAGTTGGGAAGCCGTGGACAATCGCCTCTCGTTGGAAGAACTGACGGAAAAATACAGGAAAATAGTTTCCGCTCCGATGATACATCCTCTTTTTGTATTATTGCTGGTAGGATTTGCCAATGCTTCTTTCTGTAAACTGTTCGGAGGGGATTTGATTTCTATGGGCATTGTTTTCTCAGCCACAATTACAGGATTTTACCTGAAACAACAGATGCAGAAAAAGAAAATCAATCATTATATAACATTTATTGTTTCGGCGTTCGTGGCTTCCCTATGTGCATCCACAGCTTTGATATTTGATACGACTTCCGAAATAGCACTGGCAACCAGCGTACTGTATCTCGTTCCGGGGGTGCCTTTGATTAATGGTGTGATTGATGTGGTAGAAGGATATGTCCTGACCGGATTTGCCCGCTTGACGGAGGCGTCCTTGCTGATTGTCAGCATTGCGATCGGCCTTTCCTTTACATTATTAATGGTAAAAAACAGCTTAATTTGATATGGTAGCACTCGATATTCTTTCCGATGGATTTTTTGCAGCAGTGGCGGGTATAGGCTTCGGAGCTATTTCCGACCCACCTTTGCGCGCATTTAAAATGATTGCGATTTTAGCGGCATTAGGACACGCATGTCGTTTTTGCCTGATGACTTATTTAGGGGTAGATATTGCTACCGCTTCTTTATTTGCCGGTTTGGTAATAGGTTTTGGTAGTCTATGGCTGGGAAAAAGGGTCTATTGCCCAATGACGGTACTCTATATTCCGGCATTGCTTCCGATGATTCCGGGCAAGTTTGCCTATAATATGGTATTTTCACTGATTATGTGTTTACAGAATATGAATGACCCGGAGCAACTGGATAAATTCATGGGTATGTTTTTCTCCAATAGCTTGATAGCCAGTACTGTAATATTCATGTTGGCGGTAGGAGCCACATTCCCGATGTTCCTGTTTCCACACCGGGCTTTTTCTTTAACAAGACATTAATTAAACTACTTTTATGGAGATTTTTTGGAGAACAATCGCATATTATAATTCAGCCACCTGGCTTTTGCAGATAGTTATTATTCTTATTGGTATCGTGCTGACAGCATTGCTCATCTGCCGGCCACGTCCGTGGGTGAAAATGGGAATGAAGTTCTACATGATAGGGCTGTATTCATGGATTTCAGTTATCTATTATTATATTTATTGTGAGGAACGCAGCTATAATGGAGTAATGGCTATGTTTTGGGGAGTAATGGCTATTATCTGGATTTGGGATACTATTACGGGATATACAACTTTTGAACGTACACATAAGTATGATATCTTATCGTATATCTTGTTGGCAATGCCTTTTATATACCCACTGGTTTCGTTGGCCCGCGGACTTAGTTTCCCGGAAATGACCTCTCCGGTAATGCCCTGTTCCGTGGTGGTATTTACAATCGGACTACTATTGCTGTTTGCTCATAAAGTGAATATGTTTCTGGTGCTTTTTCTTTGCCACTGGTCATTGATAGGATTATCCAAAACTTATTTCTTCCAGATTCCGGAAGACTTTTTGTTGGCAAGTGCAACCATTCCCGGCTTGTATCTTTTCTTCAGAGAGTATTTCCTGAATAACCTGCATGCCGATACGAAGCCGAAAGCAAAATATATTAATTGGTTATTAATAACTGTCTGTATCGGATTGGCTATATTACTGACCACTACAATGTTTCTGGAATTAGTACCCAAAAACTAATCTGAAACAGAGAGAATAGTTTTTTCTAGAAATAAAAAATCGCTTTTTATAACTATTAAAGTTATAGAAGGCGATTTTTGCATACCTGCCTATTGAATGGCATAGAATATTCGAAGAGCATATTGCATGACAACGTCAGGCAGCCATTTCTTACTCTTAGCGAATGTGACTTGTATCCATGGTCCGACTTTCGTACGGAAGGGAGGATTTTTGCATGCTACTATTTTACAGATTGCATGCCCCAACTTCTTCGGGTGACATCCGTTACGTTCTTCCTTTTCTATAATTTCCAATGATTTCAGGAAACTCTCCTTGTAATCGGTATTTACTCTTGTTGCTTCCGAAATATTCCGGTTATCTGTAAATCCGGTATTGAAATCTCCCGGTTCTACAATACAAACTTTTATATGAAACGGATGAACTTCCAAGGCTAAAGCCTCACTATATCCTTCGACCGCAAATTTAGAAGCGGAATAAAATCCCTGATAGGGGATACCCATTACTCCACCGATAGAACTGATATTGATGATTTTTCCTCTTCGTGCCTTGCGCATATAAGGCAGCACCACTTTGCACATGTTCACTACGCCGAAGAAATTAGTATTCATCTGCCCGGATATTTCATCTTCTGTTGCGAGTTCCAAAGCGCCGCCGATACCCATTCCGGCATTATTAATCAATACGTCAATCCGTCCTTGTTCTGATATAATCTGTCCGACAGCTTCGTGGATAGAAAGAATATTAGTGACATCGGCAACAAGCATTTTTACATTGTTCATGTTTCCGGAAGGCTTTCTACTTGTTCCGTAAACAATGTGCCCCTGTTCAGATAACATTTGCGCTGTGATTTTCCCGAACCCGGAAGATGCTCCGGTGATAAGTATGACTTGTGGTTGCATGTTTTTTCAGAAAGTGATATAACGGCCAATTATTACTCCTCTAATATAGCAGTCAGTTCTGCTCTCCAATCAGTTCCGTTCCGGGGTTGGAAAGTTTCGAATCCCAGCTCTTTGCCCATGTGGATATTTGAAGTTCCGTCATCTACAAATAAAGTTTCGGAAGGAATTATATTACAATCCTTTATCATAAAGTCGAATATTTCCGGTGCAGGTTTTGTATGTCCTACCTGATAAGATAGATACAGTTTGTCACAATAATCATTCAATGGCTTCTTCCTTGAGGAAAATTCGGGGCTACAAGCCCATGACATGACAAAAGGATTGGTATTACTAAGAATATATACATGATAAGACTTCCGTAATTCCAACATATAATCAAGTTTGCGCAAATCTACTTCGTTGAAGAAGCCCAGCCATGCCTGTTTGGTTTCTTCCATAGTAAGCTCTCGTCCGCATAAATCTTCCAGTTGTTTTCTAAATTCATCAGCGCTAAGTTTACCTTCCTCCAATTCCTGAAATATTCCGGTTTGATGATATTTATCCAACCGACTGTCTGCATCCGTCAATCCCAGTTTGATAAATGCCTGAACGGCTTTATCACGGTCAATGTCTACAATAACTCCACCAAAATCGAATACAATGTTCTTAATCATGATATATTTTTTATTGCTACAAAGATACAGCTTATCTTCCTAATTAACTGCTTGCTGTTCCTTGATATTTATCAAGAAAAGTATAGAAAGTAAATTTAGACGAAAGAATAACAGTTATCAGACGATTAATTTTATACTATATCAAGTTTAGAGTTTACTAAAAGAAGAAAGAAATATTCGCTACTCTAACAATAATCTTATAAATTTGTCGCATATTTGTATGTAGAGATTAAAAATTGAGACTATGAGTAATCTTCGAATTTTATTGTATGTATTTGTCCTCTCTTTGGCCGCATGTCATCCGGAGGGGACTAATGTGAAACAAGGATTAGATAAAGCTGCTCAATTAATGGAGCAAGATCCGGATACGGCATCCATTATTCTTGAAACTATTCAAATGAACCAAATGAATGAGGCGCAACTTGCAGAATACAATTTGCTTTGTACTCAATTCAATGAAGATAAGAATATACCTCATTCTTCTGATCATCAGATTCGTCAGGCCGTGTCTTATTATGAGCAATACGGAAATGAAATTCAGAAGTCAAAAGCCTATTATTATCTGGCATGTGTAGAAAGTGATTTGAATCAGGAGAAAGACGCTGAAACTCATTTCAAAGAAGCAATAAGACTAGCTGCGCAAACAGAAGAATATGAACAAATGACTAAGATTTGCAGGAGATGTAGTCTTTATTATCAGAAATATGGCAACTTTGACGAAGCGCTGGAAATGGAAAGAAAAGCGTATGCCAGCCAATTGATGTTGATTGACAGTAAAGACCGTTCTACCGTGATTCTGTCTTCCGCTTTGGGAGTGTTCGGTGCCATGTCCCTCTTGCTTGGATTGCTATGGAAGAAACATCTGTCTGTACACTCGCAACTGGACACCTTTAAGGAAGAAATGCAGATGAAAGAGGTTGAATCTGACAAATTGGCGATGCAATGTAATTATCTCGAAGAAAAGTATCAATCCCTTCAACAGCATATTTATGAAAATTCTCCGGTTATCTCGAAAGTCCGTCAGTTGAAGGAACGAACTGCTTTGTCTCCCAAAATACCGTCTTTTTCAGAAAGAGACTGGACGGAACTTTTACGACTTCAGGAAAACGTTTACGGCCTTGTATCCAAATTGAAAGAGATAAGTCCGAAACTTACAGAAGAAGATTTGAGGGTATGTGCTTTTTTACGCGAAGGTGTTCAGCCTACTTGTTTTGCAGATTTAATGAAACTGACTGTTGAGACTCTGACCCGGAGAATCTCCAGGATAAAAACGGAGAAATTAATGCTGGCAAACTCTAAAGAATCGTTGGAAGATATTGTGAAATCATTATAGTCTGCATTTGTCTGTGCTTGTTTATGTGACGCTGTTGAATATCAACTGATTATAAGTATAAAGTGTCCGTATTCGTCCGATAAGAATCTTCTCTTTTATATGCTTGTTCTATAACTTTGCAAACAAAAAAGTTACAGAGCAATGAATAACTTATTATTTAAAAAATGGAATGATTTTAGTGGGTGGATTGTTTTTCTAATAGCAGCTTTTGTATATGGAATGACGATTGAACCTACTGCTAGTTTTTGGGATTGTCCCGAATTTATTTCGTGTGCCGAAAAGTTACAAGTAGGGCATCCACCGGGTGCACCTTTCTATATGCTCGTAGGAAACCTGTTTACCCAGTTTGCTTCCGAGGCATCGCAAGTGTCTTGGCTGGTGAATTTTCTGAATGCGTTGTTGAGTGCCGGTTGCATCCTGTTTCTTTTTTGGAGCATCACCCGGTTAGTAAGATCCCTGATAGTAAATGAAGAGCAGAATTTATCAACGATAGATGTTATCGTCATTCTGGGGTCGGGATTTGTCGGAGCCTTGGCATATACATTCAGTGATACGTTTTGGTTCAGTGCGGTAGAAGGTGAAGTTTATGCTTTCTCTTCTTTTCTTACGGCATTGGTCTTCTGGATGATTCTTCGCTGGCAAGATGAATCGGATTCAGTATATGGTGACCGTTGGATTATCCTGATAGCTTATATTATTGGGCTGTCAATTGGAGTGCATTTGCTTAATCTGCTCTGCATCCCGGCCATTGTGCTGGTTTTCTATTATCAGAAGTATCATGCAATATCGTTTAAAGGAGTAGCTGCTGCAATTGTCATATCCGGTCTTCTTATCGTATTTATCCTTTTTGTTTATATTCCTGGCATAGCTGATATGGGAGGGTGGTTCGAGCTGCTCTTTGTCAATGTGTTCGGACTTCCTTTCCATATGGGGCTGATCGTCTTTTTAGCTTTAACATTTCTCGTACTGGTCGGAGCCATTTATCGTTTCCAAAAACGTATGTTGCATACTTCTTTATGGTGCTTGCTTATGCTCACCGTAGGCTATACCACCTATGCGGTGATACTGATTCGTGCTAACGCTAATACTCCGCTTAATGAGAATGCGCCGGACAACATTTTTACACTTAAAAGTTATCTGAATCGCGAGCAGTATGAAAGTGCTCCTCTGCTTTATGGAAAAACTTATGCATCCGATCCGGAATATGTGCCTGAAGGTGACTATTACAGAGTAAAAACGACAAAGGGAAGTGCTGTATATCGTCCGGATAAGGAAAAAGGTAAATATAAAATAATCCGGTATAAAGAAGATGTGTGCTATACTCAGAATATGTTGTTTCCCCGAATGTGGAATGAGCGAATGGCTGCTTCATACAAAAACTGGACGGGAGGAAGCGAAGCGGCTCCCACGCAAAAAGAAAACCTCACTTATTTCATTACCTATCAGCTCAATTATATGTATTGGCGCTATTTCTTATGGAACTTTGTAGGACGGCAGAACGATGTGCAAGGGAGTGGCGAACCGGAACATGGGAACTGGATAACGGGAATTTCCTGGTTAGATAATTTAAGATTAGGTGACCAAAGTTTGTTACCGGAATCTTTACGTCAGAACAAAGGGCACAATGTGTTTTACGGACTGCCGCTATTATTAGGACTGTTCGGAATCTATTGGCAATGGAACCGCAGTAAGAAAGGCAAACAGCAGTTTAGTGTACTGTTCTTCCTTTTCTTTATGACGGGACTGGCTATTGTGCTTTATCTGAATCAAACTCCCGGTCAGCCGCGTGAACGGGATTACGCATACGCCGGTTCGTTCTATGCTTTTGCTATCTGGATAGGGATAGGAGCGGCAGGATTATGTGATATGCTTCGCCGGAAAACAACTTCGACGGTGCAAGTCAGTGTGTTAATGACAATCTGTTTATTGATTCCGGTGCAAATGGCGAGCCAGACCTGGGATGACCATGACCGGAGCGCCCGTTTTACTTGTCGCGACTTTGGGGCTAACTATCTGATGACTCTTCCCGATGAAGGAAATCCGATTATTTTTTGTAACGGAGATAACGATACGTTCCCGCTATGGTATAATCAGGATACGGAAGAAGTACGCAGGGATGCACGTGTTTGTAACCTAAGTTATGCGCAGACCGATTGGTATATTTATCAACAGCAATGCCCGTTGTATAATGCTCCCGGACTGCCTATAAGCTGGAATAAAAATCAATATCAGGAAGGAACCAACGAATATGTGGCCGTACGTCCGGAACTGAAAAAACAAATTGAGGAACTGTACCGGAAGCACCCGGAGGAAGCCCGTGACAGCTTCGGAGAAGACCCGTTTGAGGTAAAAAATATCTTGAAATATTGGGTGTTCTCAGAGAAACCGGAGTTTCACGTAATCCCTACGGATACGATAAATATCCACATTGATAAGGACGCGCTGCTCCGTTCGGGAATCATGCTCCCCAAAACAATCCGACATTTGAAAGGGGAGGACTTGAAGGATGCCATACCGGACAAACTGTATATTCCTTTAACGGATATACGTATGTTGACTAAAGTCGATTTACTTATGCTGGAAATGCTTGCCAACTGTAATTGGGAACGTCCGCTTTATCTTGCAATTTCCGTAGGAAGTGTCAGTAAGCTGAAGTTTGACAATTACTTTGTACAGGAAGGATTAGCATTCCGCTTTACACCTTTTGACTATAAGAAGTGGGGAGATGTCGGTGAAAACAGACTTTATGCAGTAGATGTGGAAAGGCTTTATGACAACGTTATGAATAGATATAAATATGGTGGACTGGATACTCCGGGGCTCTATCTGGATGAAACAACACTACGCACGTGTTGGTATCATCGCAGGCTTTTTGCGCAACTTGCCAAAGAACTGATAGCGCAAGGAGATAATGAGCGTGCAAAGAAAGTACTCGCTTATGCGGAACAGGTTATTCCGGGATATAATGTTCCCGAAACACATGAAAGCGGTTCTTATGATATAGCAACGGCCTATGCTGCTTTGGGTGAAAAAACGAAAGCAGTGACTCTGGCTGTACATTTGATAGCTGAAGCGGAAGATTATATTAACTGGGCTTTTTCATTAAAAGGAAACCGTATAGAAATGGTTCGCAATGATTGTATCTATAAATTCTGGCAATGGAACCAATATAATGAACTCTTGAAGAAGATAGACGGAGAAAAATATAAAGAGAGCAACCGGCGGTTTGAGGAAAAATATGCGCTATTCGCTCCAACTATGAATTACAAAAACTAAAACGGAAGAAGAATATGAAATCAAAAATAATGAAACAGAAAGAGACAGAAACAGTATTTAGCAGAAGAAATTATATAATTCTGCTAATTGGTTCGGTAGTAATAATAGTAGGTTATCTATTCATGAGCGGTGAGGGGAGTACTCCTGCCGCCTACAACCCTGATATATTCAGCGGATTGCGTATAAAGGTAGCACCCGTAGTATGTCTGACAGGATATTTGATAAATATATTCGGTATTCTATACCGCCCCAGGCGGAGTTAATTATCTCAATGTTTTCCATGCATACATCATCACCACTATGAATGAAAGCAACGGAACGATGAATGAGAAGGACATTGTAGTCTGGTCTGCTACATATCCCATGAGCAAGGGGCCGACAGCCCCTCCAATGGGAGACATCATTAAATAAGAGGATGCACGTTTGGTATGATTGCCCAGTCCCCGTAATGAAAGTGCAAAAATAGTAGGAAACATAATTGCTTCAAAAGCGTAACCCAAGAAAAGAGCTATTAGTGATATGATCCCCAGATTCAGTACAATTAAAGAACTTGTTACGACTGTACCGACAGCACAAAAGAACAATACTTTCTCTGCCCGTATCTGCCGCATCACCCAACTACCGGCAAATCGTCCGCACATAAATAGCCCCAGACCACCGAACGAAAGAATCACAGAAGCATCGCGGGCGTTCATCCAGCCGTCATCTACCACATAATTAATAAAAAAACTATTAATAGAGATTTCTGCAATTTCATAACAGAATAAAGCTGCGATACCAAAAATAAAAAGCTTGTGTGACCAGAGTCCCTGTGCCTGCCCCTGTTTATCCGTGTCTTCTTCATGGGTAATCTCCGGCAAACGGACTTTGTTAAATACTAAAGCAACTGCCAGTACAATGATTCCCATTAATGTATATGGCAATGAGATATTCGAACTACCTTCTTCCGAAAACAATAATAAACCTCCTATAAGCGGCCCGCAGATACAACCCAATCCGTTAAATGATTGTGCCAGATTTAATCGGCTGGCGGCAGTTTCCCGTTCACCTAATTCCGTCATATAAGGATTGGCGGCTGTTTCCAAAAATACCAAACCGCAGGCAATGACAAACAGGGAGAAAAGGAAGAACTGAAACGACATCCAGTATTCACCGGGAATAAAAAGCAGCGAACCGATACCATAGAGCAACAAACCGAATACTACTCCTTTGCGATAGCCATATTTATTGATAAACAGTCCTGCTGGGATAGCCATGACGAAATATCCCAGATAAAACATGACTTGTACCCATGCCGAATGAGCACGGCTTATATTCATCACATCCTGAAAATGCTTGTTTAACACATCTAAAATAGCATGTGCAAATCCCCATAGAAAGAAAAGGGAAGTGACCAGAATAAAAGGAATCTGATATTCCTTCTTGACTAATTTCTGCATAGTGAGTTTATTAAAAAAGAGCGTTCTTTGCCTTCGGGGCACAAAGATAGGCAAAATGACGATAAGATGTTCATATCATGATATCGCTTTTACAAAAAAGAATAATAGGTAACAAAAAAAGATTTAGCCCGTCTATAAACAGTGATTCTGTAATATTGGTATAATAATCTGTAATCTATCTACTTTGCGAATATTTAAAATCGAGTATATTTGCTGCATAAATTATTAGTATAAATAAAGTATATGATGCTAAAAAAGTAATGAGTGCTTGATTAATCTGTAATATAGATATAAACTACTATAAAAAGAAAACAATTTAATTATGTTACGTACTATCAGACTTACAGCCGCGATTGTGTGTTTTACACTTGTCACCCTGTTATTTCTCGACTTTACAGGGACATTGCATACATGGTTCGGATGGCTGGCAAAAATTCAATTCCTGCCGGCTGTATTAGCCTTGAATGTAGGTGTGGTATTATTCCTTATCATACTTACAATCTTGTTCGGGCGTATTTATTGTTCGGTCATTTGTCCTTTGGGAGTATTTCAGGATGCTATTTCGTGGGTATCCGGCAAACGTAAAAAGAATCGTTTCCGTTATTCTCCGGCTATGAAATGGCTCCGCTATGGCGTTTTAGCAGTGTTTATTATTGCAATGATTGTAGGCTTGAATGCTTTGGCAATTCTGATAGCACCTTATAGCGCGTATGGGCGAATGGTCTCTGCTTTGTTCGCTCCGGTTTGGCAGTGGGGAAACAACCTTCTGGCATACTTTGCCGAACGGGCCGGCAGTTATGCTTTTTATGAAGTGGACGTATGGATAAAAAGTTTTTCTACTTTGGTTATTGCCGTGGTTACTCTAATTGTACTTATTATATTGGCATGGCGTAATGGACGGACTTACTGTAATACGATTTGTCCGGTAGGTACGGTATTAGGATTCATATCCCGATATTCTATCTTCAAACCGGTGATTGATACTTCCAAATGTAACGGATGCGGATTATGTGCACGTAATTGTAAGGCGTCCTGTATTGATGCGAAAGCGCATAAAATAGATTATAGCCGTTGCGTCGTTTGTATGAACTGCTTGGGAAAATGTAAGAAAGGGGCTATTAAATACACAAGACGTATCCCCGAAATAGAAGCGGAACCTGAGATGATAACTACCTCCAAAGCTAAATCCGTTACTACGGAGCAAGTAGACAATGCTCGCCGCAGTTTTCTTTCTGCATCGGCTATCTTCGCAACCACCGCCGCACTAAAAGCACAGGAAAAGAAAGTGGACGGCGGACTGGCAACCATTGAAGACAAGAAGATTCCCCATCGGGAAAATCCCATTTTACCTCCCGGTTCATTAAGTGCGCGCAATTTTGCACAGCATTGCACAGCCTGTCAATTATGTGTTTCGGTTTGTCCTAATCAGGTACTCCGCCCTTCTGGCAATTTGTTGACTTTGATGCAGCCGGAAATGTCTTATGAACGTGGCTATTGTCGTCCTGAATGTGCAAAATGCGCGGAGGTCTGTCCTACGGACGCTATTCATCTGACTAGCCTTGCTGATAAGTCTGCCATTCAAATCGGGCATGCCGTATGGATTAAAGAAAACTGCGTACCGTTGACCGATGGAGTTGAATGTGGCAACTGTGCGCGTCATTGTCCGACCGGTGCTATCCAAATGGTAGTTTCCGATCCGGATATGGCGGATTCGCCCAAAATTCCGGTTGTGAATGCGGAAAAATGTATTGGCTGCGGAGCTTGTGAGAATCTATGTCCGTCCCGTCCTTTCAGTGCTATTTATGTAACAGGACATCAGATGCATAGAATTATATAATCTAAATTGAGATGAGATTATGGAAGAAAAGAATAAAAAAAACATAAACAGAAGAGATTTTATTAAAATTGTAGGTATCAGTGCAGCTACATCAACAGCCATATTATACGGATGTTCTTCTAAAGGTACTTCCTCATCAAGTAGTGTATCGGGAGAAGGGGAAATACCTACTGACAAAATGACCTACCGTACTTCGCCAACAACAGGTGACCGTGTTTCACTTTTGGGATACGGTTGTATGCGTTGGCCTCTTAAGCCATCTCCCGACGGTAACGGTGAGGTAATCGACCAAGACGCGGTGAATGGATTAGTAGATTATGCTATTGCTCACGGAGTAAACTATTTCGATACATCTCCGGCTTATGTGCAAGGTTTTTCTGAAAAGGCAACAGGCATTGCATTAAGCCGCCACCCGCGTGACAAATATTTTATTGCCACCAAACTGTCCAATTTCTCGCCGGACACATGGTCTCGTGAGGCTTCACTTAGAATGTATCATAAATCATTTACAGAGCTTCAAGTAGATTATATTGACTATATGTTGCTTCATGGTATCGGTATGGGAGGAATGGATGCCCTTAAAGGACGGTATCTGGACAATGGTATGCTCGACTTCCTGATTAAAGAGCGTGAAGCGGGACGTATCCGGAATCTCGGATTTTCTTATCATGGGGATATTGAAGTTTATGATTATCTCCTCTCCCGGCATGATGAAATAAAGTGGGACTTTGTGCAGATACAGCTAAACTATGTTGACTGGAAACATGCCAAAGAGACAAATACCCGAAATACCGACGCAGAATATCTGTACGGTGAATTGGCTAAAAGAGGAATCCCTTCTATTATTATGGAGCCGTTGTTGGGCGGACGTCTGTCTAAGTTGAATGATAATTTAGTAGCACGACTCAAACAGCGCCGTCCTGAAAACAGTGTTGCATCGTGGGCATTCCGTTTTGCCGGTTCTTTTCCGGATATATTGACCGTACTAAGCGGTATGACTTATATGGAACATTTACAAGATAATCTCCGTACCTATTCACCATTGGAACCACTTACTGATGAAGAAAAAGAATTTCTTGAAGAAACGGCGCAATTAATGTTGAAATACCCTACCATTCCTTGCAATGACTGTAAATATTGTATGCCCTGTCCGTATGGGTTGGATATTCCGGCTATACTGTTACATTATAATCGTTGTGTCAACGAGGGCAATGTTCCTGAAAACGGGCAAGATGAAAATTATGCGAAAGCACGCCGGGCATTTCTTGTCGGTTATGATCGCAGCGTGCCCAAACTCCGACAGGCCAGTCATTGTATCGGATGTAATCAGTGTGTGTCACATTGTCCGCAGAATATTGATATACCGAAAGAATTGCATCGGATAGACCAATTTGTAGAACAACTGAAACAAGGGACTTTATAATGGAAGAATTAATCAATCTACTACATACAGGAGGATATTCCTGTGTGATAGCCAACGAAGGAAAGATTCGCACTTTTACCCAACGCGGAGTAGCCGATTTATACGATTTGCTGACCCGGGAGCCGGAGTTCCTGAAAGGAGCTCTGATTGCTGATAAAGTAGTTGGGAAAGGAGCTGCCGCCCTCATGATTTTAGGTGGTATAAAAGAGTTATATACAGATGTTGTCAGTTCAAACGCTATGGACTTGTTTCGGACATCAGATGTAAAAGTAGACTTTGTACAGGAAGTGCCCTTTATATGGAATCGCGACCATACAGGCTGGTGCCCCGTAGAAACTATGTGCAGTGAAGAGGAATCGGCCGAAGCTATTTTGCAGCTGATTCGTGGCTTTCTCGAAAGAATCAAAAATAAAGAGTAAAAATACAGACTAAAGTATGAGAAAGAATACAGTTTGTTTATTTCTATTCAGTAGTCTGTTGTCCATTTCGGGAATGGCAGAAAACAGAAAAGACAGTACGCAAATAGGACGAAATTATGTTATTGATGAGGTCGTAGTTACCGGAACACGCAATGAAACGGATATACGCCATTTGCCTATGACTATTTCCATTGTCAACAGACAACAGATAGAAAAAAGGTATGAACCTTCCTTGTTGCCATTATTGACCGAACAAGTACCGGGGTTGTTTACTACCAGTCGTGGTATTATGGGATATGGTGTGTCTACAGGTGCAGCAGGTGGCATGAGTTTACGGGGGATTGGTGGTAGTCCGACAGCGGGGCTATTAGTCTTAATTGATGGTCACCCGCAATATATGGGGCTAATGGGACATCCGATAGCAGATGCCTACCAATCCATGCTGGCAGAAAGGGTAGAGGTTCTACGTGGTCCTGCATCTGTCCTTTATGGTTCGAATGCAATGGGCGGAGTTATCAATATTGTTACCCGTAAACAACAGGAAGAAGGGGTGAAGAACAATATGCAAGTAGGTTATGGTTCTTATAATACTTTGCAGACAGAATTTTCAAATCGGGTGAAGAAAGGGTGTTTCAGCAGTGTCGTGACAGGTTCATACAACCGGACGGATGGACATCGTTCCGATATGGAGTTCGAGCAATATGGAGGATATGCCAAACTAGGCTATGACTTAAGTACTTTCTGGAAAGTATGGGAAGATATAAATGTAACGCATTTCAATGCTTCCAATCCTGGAACGGTTCAAACTCCGCTTTTCGACAATGATTCACGCATCACTCGCGGCATGACTTCGTTTGCTTTAGAGAATCATTATGAAAAGACTTCAGGTACCTTGAGCTTTTTCTACAACTGGGGACGGCATAAGATAAACGACGGATATAAAACTGGAGAAGAACCACAAAAGTCACATTTTAATTCCAAAGACCGGATGCTGGGTATATCGTGGTATCAGAGTGCCACTCTTTTCACGGGTAACCGTGTGACAACAGGATTTGATTATCAACATTTCGGAGGGGAATCTTGGAATAAAGTTCTGGCTACGGGCGAACGCAAATCGGGAGTAGATAAGCAAATGGATGAATTTGCAGGGTATATTGACTTTCGTCAGGATATAAATAGCTGGTTATCTCTGGATGCAGGAGTCCGTGTAGATCATCATTCTCATGTCGGTACAGAATGGATTCCACAAGGAGGTCTGGCATTTCATTTTCCGAAAAATACGGAAGTAAAAGCAATGGTAAGTAAAGGCTATCGCAATCCGACTATCCGGGAAATGTATATGTTTGCTCCTGCCAATCCCGAGTTGGAGCCTGAAAAGATGATTAATTATGAGTTCTCGTACTCTCAATGTTTATTGGAAGGAGCATTGTCTTACGGAATGAACCTTTACTACATCAATGGCGACAATATTATTATGAGTAATGGATTGACGCCTCCTTTGAATATCAACTCCGGAGAAATTGAAAACTGGGGCATTGAAACCAATGTCGGCTATCGTATTAACTCTCATTGGAACATCTATGCCAATTATAGTTGGCTGCACATGGAAAATCCCGTTCTGGCCGCTCCTGAACATAAACTATATGCAGGTATGGACTATACCTCCGGTCGTTGGAATATTTCAACAGGCTTTCAATATGTGAGCGGACTTTATTCCTCCGTTACAAAGAGGCATGAGCAACAAGAAAATTTTGTTCTATGGAATCTTCGAGGCAACTATCGTATATGTCATTTTGCAGATATCTTTGTCAAAGGAGAGAATTTGTTAGCGCAACGATATGAAATAAATGCAGGCTATCCCATGCCAAAAGCAACATTTATGGGTGGCATTAATGTGAATTTTTAAAATAATGAAGATATGGAAACAACAACCGTGAAACTCTATTCGTTGGATTACAGCAACGTAAAGACCTATTGGGCAGCCTCGTTATTCATCATTGGTAACATCCTTTTTCCCCAACTCTTTCATCTCATTCCACAAGGAGGAATAACTTGGCTGCCAATCTACTTCTTTACACTGATTGGGGCTTATAAATATGGTTGGAAAGTCGGTTTACTGACTGCCGTCTTATCACCGGCTATAAATTCTCTGCTGTTTAGTATGCCGGCTCCCGCCACATTACCTGTAATTTTATTGAAATCCGTATTATTGGCTATTGCTGCCGGATGGACAGCGCAACACTTCAGACGTATTTCTGTCATAATGCTGATAGGGGTAGTATTTGCCTATCAGGTAGCAGGTACATTAGGAGAATGGATATACATTGGTAATTTTTATAATGCTATCCAGGATTTCCGCATTGGAATTCCCGGGATGTGTCTGCAAGTATTCGGAGGTTATCTTTTCATTAAGTATCTGATATGTAAATAACTCATTCGAAGAATAATTAAAGGAGGTAACTTTTTCCTAAAACGAGAAAGTTACCTCCTTTTTAGTCATCGGATAAATTGTCTTCCGTTATAATAGGAGAGGAGTTACTTCCTTCTTTTGCATATTTAGTCGGACTCATCTTATAATGTTTCTTGAATACCTCCCGGAAGTATTTGCTTTCAGAGAAGCCGGTCATATCTGAGATTTCGGCAATAGTATGTCCACCTTCTTTTAATAGTTGTGTAGCACGTTTCAAACGGGTAATTCGAATCAGATCTGTCGGAGACTGTCCTGTCAACGCCTTCAGTTTACAATAGAAACTAGTACGGCTCATGTGATGCAACTCACAAAGTACATCGACAGAGAAACCTGTATTATCCATATTTTCCTCAATACTTTTCTTTACAGCGGATATAAACTGCCAATCAAGACTGGTGGTTCCGTTTGCTGACGGTATCATAGGTTCCGAATCAATATCCAGATTAGCATATCTGCTACGTAACAACGCCCTGTTAGCCAATAAGTTTGCAATACTTGCTTTCAATATTCTCACGTTGAAAGGTTTGACAATATATGCGTCTGCACCGATTGACATCCCGTCAAGAATGTTGTTTTCATCTCCCAAAGCTGTAAGCAGCAGTACCGGAATATGTGATGTCTCAATATCATTTTTTATAGCGACACATAGCTCATCGCCTCTCATCTCCGGCATCATGATATCTGAAAGAATAAGGTCGGGCCAGAATTCTTTTGCAATAATTAGTGCTTCCCGCCCATTTCCGCAAGCTTGTACGTGATACATCGAAGATAATGAACTGACCAGATAGGAACGCAATTCATCATTGTCTTCTACAATTAGAATACGTTGTGAGTTTGTTGTTTCTACGGTATTCACCGGTGTGGCAGAAATATTGGGAACCGTCAGTTCAGGAGTCTGTTCCAACGGTTTGGCTGGTGGAATCAAACCGGCATTCTGAAAATGCTTATTACTTTTCGGGAAAACAATCCTGACAGTAGTTCCTTGATGTTCTATACTTTCCACATTAATCTTACCACCATGAAGACGAACTAATTTTCCTACCAGCATTAGCCCGATGCCACTACCCGTAACTTTGGAATTAATAGCATTACTGGCTCGGAAATGGAGCTTGAACAACTTACTCTGCTCACTGGATGGAATTCCAATGCCCGTATCCTCAATTATTACTTTCCAAGAATCATTACTTTCGGATACTGAAACACTTACTTTACCATTCTCCGGAGTGTATTTTAGTGAATTTGATAAAATGTTTTTTAGAATTGAATCCATTTTCTCCTTGTCAAACCACACATTCAAATAACTGAAAGAACTCTCATAGGTGAAGTCAATATGTTTGATAGCAGCATAGGAAGAAAAAGTTTCATATACTTCGTGCATATAGGTGTTCAACTCATATTCGGAAACACACAATTCTGAAGAATACACATCCGCACGCTCAAAATTAATAAGATTGTTGGTTAACCGTAAAAGAGTCCCCACATTTCTTAATGCAGTATTTGTACGAGTTATTCCGTTGGCGGATAAAGGTTCTTCATCCAGCAGTTCCTCTAAAGGAGCTTTAATCAGAGTTAGCGGAGTACGTATGTCATGAGCTGTATTAATGAAGAAACTCGTCTTTTCATCTGAAATTTTCTTTTGCTTTCTTAAATTCATAACCCGTAGAATAAAGATGAATCCCAAAATTACTAATAACACGTAACAAGTGATTGCCCACCAACTAGACCAAAAAGGGTGCGTAACGACAATTCTCATTGTACGCTCTTCAAAAACAATATCATGTTCTTCCCTTGAAATGGCACGTACATAAAGAGTATATTTTCCCGGTGGCAAATTGGTATAGCGAATCAGATTGGCTGTTCCCGGTTCGGTCCATTTTTCGAAGAAACCATCCAACTTCCATGCATAGAGAGCATTTCCCGGAGAATCATAGTTGATAGTGGAAACTCTAAATGAGAATGTATTCTGATTATATTTCAGCTCCAACACATCCGTATCATTGATACTTTTCTCCAATGGAGAATCTTCTTCTCCCGGATATACAGGCTGGTATGAAATATTCAAATCGCTGAATATCATCTTTGTATATACATAATCGGGGAACTTTACATTTTGGGGAAGTTCGATAGCTCCGTCCGTACTACCAAATACAAAGTTCTTATTTTTACGTAATACTCCGGATGAAGCATTGAAATAGGCAGGCAATAATCCTTCTCCTTTGGTCCAGTTATGGAATATTTTTTCCTTCGTATGAAAACTGGTGACCCCATTTTCCGTACTCATCATGATTCGTCCGTCAACTTCAGGCAAAATAGTAAAAATGCTGTTGGAAACAAGTGCGGAATTTTTAGCTATATAATGCTCAAATTTCTTATTTTGTGCATCATATATAAATACTCCCGCTCCATTCGTACCAACATATAGCAGTCCGTTATCTGCTTGATAAAGCGTATTGATGTAGGTCGATCCGGCTTCCAACTTAATATATTCGTATTTCCCGGAGTCTCTATTCAGCAAATACAATCCCATTGCCGTTCCGATCCACATATTATGACTATCCTTTTCGGCAATAGCTGTAATAGAACTTACTCCCGGATATAGGCGAACACTGTTAGTTGCCAAATCAAAGCATTTTAAATTATAGTATCCTCCCGACCATATATGTCCTTTTGAGTCTTTTATCATATCACGGATATATTTATCCGGGCGCATATTTATGTGTGAAAGTAAATAAGGAGAGAAATATTCCACGGATAAATCTGCTTTATTTATCTTGTATATACCGGAAGTATAGCCTCCTGCCCAGATAATGCCGGGTGAAACCTCACATAAAGTTATGAATATATGATTTTTGTCTTTTAGCTGATGATTGAAAGAACTCAGAAAAGAATGCCATTCTCCCGTTCCCGAATTGTAAAGACTAATGCCGTTACTCGTACCAAACCATAAATCTCCATCACTGTCTTCAATGACAGCGTGCACCTGGTCATTGACAATGGACTGCTTGTTGCCCATAGAGTGTTTCATCCAATGATAGTTTTCATAACGATAATCTATAACTGTAATTCCTGTAGGATAATTGGCAAGCCATATTCGTTTTGATTCATCAACAAATACGTCATTGATGTTGTCACCATTCATTTCATTATAGCTCTGGTAATTTGCTGATATGTAACGTTCTAATATGCATTTGTTCATGTCTAGCTTATATACGCCCATGCCTTCGGTTGCCACTAATAGTTCTGTTTCATTTAATGGTCTGATACGGGTTATATTCACATCACTAAGATCTGCTTCAGGCCGGATAATCTCTTGGGAAAGCATATCATATACAAAAATACCCCTCTCAAATGAGCCGATATATAATTTTTGGCACCTACATACAACTTTACACTGAAATTTTCAATTAAGAAAAAGCTCGAAGATTAATTTCTTCGAGCTTTTTTATTACCAAATCTTTCTTACCTTTGTAATTGACATTCGTGATTATACCATGAATAATAACATGAGACCTATTTACAGTAAGTCTACAAATAATACTCTAAAATAATTGTCAGATTTCTGACTCCAATAATCATTGATTAATTCATTAAATAAAGCTCAAAGTATGAATAAATTACGTACTATTGGAGTAAATCTTATCCTCTAACAAAACTATGAGAGTATACATCATTATCAATGGTGCTTCAAGTAAGAATTTGTCTAAAAGAACTGGTATCGGTACATTTTAGACGTTCTAATTTGGCTTGTGATTTCTCTAAATCACATAATTATATACAGTTGGGTAATATAAAGTTTTTCCCCTTTATATCACCCAATTGTTTTGATTACAATCCTAAGTCTTTCAAATCAACTCCATTTACTGATTTAATATCATCAGGATTGACTGTTGCCGCTTTAGCTGCAATGTTAGCTAATTTGGTGGCAATTTTACCTAATCGTTGGATTTGTTTGCTGTTCATTTCTGATTTACCCGCATCCAGTTTTTCTTGCATTGCTTGTGCTTTTGATGCTGCGTTCATAGCACTCTGAGAATCCACATTACCGGATTTCATTTCAGTAAGGAACTTATCATATTCGTTTACAAGAGCTTCATAATCATCAAGTAACTTATCCCATTTATTATCAGAAGATGAAGAAGAACTAATATTTATAGTAGATTCATCGTCAATATTTGATTCAAGCATTAATTTGAATGTTTTAGCACCTGCATATTTATCAGGCCAATCTTTCAATCTTACATATATCGAACCAATCTCACCAGATTTCATTTCCATAACACTAAATGGTATCGGTGGCCATGAAGAAATATCTTCAAGAGATGGATTCAACTCAGATACCAATACTTTTCCGTTTTCGTCATAAACTTCATAACCAACACCAACTTTGCTGTAGCTGTAACCCTCAAGTTCATTACGTTTTACTTTGATTTCAAATTGATTGGAAACTGTAGGAAACTTGTAATCTTCATCAACAAGCTCATACAACATACCAAGTGAACCGTCAATTTCTGTAGTTTCCGGACGAAGTGATTCTGGTTGTTTTTTACCGCAACTAACCAAACATAGTGTAAGTAAAGCACTTACAGATAAAATAACACCTAACTTTTTCATTTGAGTTTTATTTTAAAAGTTCTTCACCAGCCCCCGAAAGAAGATATTATCATTATTAAATGATGAAAGCGTGAGGGCTGCTAACTTATTTCAACCGATAGGCGTCTGGAATGCCGTGAACTAAAATAAGCAACAGTCCCTCACGCCATATTGCATGACGCGAGAGATGCTAACTCATTCTCGTTCACCTTTTAGTTTTCCAGACTTTATCGGTGAGAATCAGTTAAACACTTTCGTGTAATCTATTCTACTATGTCCGCCATATTTCTATGACGTTGCAAAGATACTTATTTATACCGATTTTCAAGATATAAAAGCTTCAAAAATCACATGTTAGCGAACATTAGTAGGTGTTCAACAAACCTCTGCAATTTATATTTCCAATGATTTGAAAATATATCTATCTTCACCATATAACAAGAAACGAGTATGATAGATTTTAAATTCAAAACATTAACGGAATTGATAAAGACATTTTCTGACGAACAGAAATGTATTGATTTTCTGGAACAAATAATCTGGAATGGTACACCAGTGTCTCCATTTGATTCGACATCGAAAGTCTATAAATGTAAGAACAACCGTTATCGTTGCAAGAATACAGGTAAGTATTTCAATATCAAGACAGGAACTATCTTCGAGAACACAAAGGTGTCACTTCAAAACTGGTTCATTGCCATTTGGATGTGTATGTCTCACAAAGGCGGTCTTTCTTCTATGGAACTCCAAAGAGAACTCGGTGTAACTCAGAAAACAGCTTGGTTTATGTTGCAGCGTATTAGAAAATGTTGTGAGTTTGAAAACCAATCAATATTAGATAATGAAGTAGAAATGGATGAAACTTACGTAGGCGGTAAGAATAAAAATCGTCATGCAAACAAAAGAATCAAAGAATGTCAAGGTAGAAGCTGTAAAGGTAAAACTCCTGTGTTTGGTATGATTGAACGTAACGGTAAAGTTGTAGCTCGTGTAGTTCAATCCACCACTGCGAAAGATTTAATACCGAGAGTTAATAAATTCGTCAATTCTTTCGCAACAGTATATACTGACGAATGGGGAGCTTATAATGGTCTGAAACAAACTTATGACCACCATATTGTAAGACATAATATCAAAGAATACGTAAACGGTAAGGTTCATACGAATAACATAGAGAACTTCTGGGGAAACTTCAAGCGTGCAATAATCGGTGTATATCGTGTCGTTTCGCCACAACACCTCCAATTTTATGTGAATGAGTTCGTTTTCAGAAGAAATACTTGTAAATTTGTACCCGGTGATAGATTCTTGCATCTTATGGAGAATGTACAAGGGTATCGCATGAGATATAGTGAACTGACTTATAAAAATTGATTGAATATGCTCGTTGTAGTTGAATATATATCGGAAATAAGAATTGAAGATACAGTAGTACCCATTTACGTTACTGATGATAGCCGTATGTATGTCGGTATGGAGATTATGCCTTATTTGAAAACTCCACGTCAAGTTAAACAGACTATCATCACTGATAAAGATGCAACGCAATACGATGTATATCCGATTCTTGAAGTGTTTAAGTTTATCAAAAACAAGAAGCTATTATCATTAGACACATCATCTATCTATGAGAAACAACATGCTCTTATTCCGAATAATGAAACCACTGAAAGCGAATTTGCCTTAACCATTAAAAAGATGATGATTTCGAAAAAGAAAAAATAAAAAAATCCTTTCTTAGATAAGAACCTATATATCCCATAAGAACCAAAAAAGAAATCTTATGGGTAAAATAATTGGTAATGATAATGATTTTCCTACAATTAAGCAAGTCAATGACGTTTTAGTAGGTAATAGTAATACATTAGATATTTCATCTTATGTTACGGAATTGTTTAATTTGGAAGATACAGAAAATTCTAAAAGTAACAACATATTGACAAATTCAAATATTATTGAACTAATTAATAAAATAATCAATACAAAAATATTTTTTATTTACGGAAAAGGATTATTTCAAGATAGTGAAATTGAATTTATGACTTCATGTAATTTTTGTAAAACAAATTATCTCGAATATTATAATTATATTATCTCGTTCAAAATTTGTGTACCTACTGAGTATAATTTTGTTTATAACTTTGTTTTATTTAAAATGTTGGATGGCTATTTTTATTATAAATTTTTGGCAGAAGAACTTAGTTTTTTATAGCCCATGAAATCATTAGACATAGTAATTCAAGAGATTCGTGATAGGATTGCGAACTCTGATATTATATGGAATACGGATAGTTCCGATATTCAATCAAATGAAGTAGCAGAGATAATTTCTGATATTACAGGCTTTAATCAGTTTGAGAACACAGAAGTCTTTAATGCTATCGTTGATAAACTCTGTAAGGAGTACGAAATAGGTATGTATCAAAATCTATCTGAATCACTCGAAACAGTGTATAAAGTTAGTAATGGTTTACTTGGAACTTCAGAGGGTTGAACGAAAACCCTCTGAAAATTCTAGTGTAAAGTTGTATGTAGGTGCCTAATTTTTTTTGCTGTTGCTGGAAATACAACACACTTACTTGCGTATGAAAATAATCAAGCGTCTCGGTAGGGATAATTTGTAAAGCACCGTTTTCCAGTTTAGCATACCTCACGCCTGTTTCTGTTGCTATAAAGAAATGATTGTCATCTATCTGCTCTATGGCTGTAATATTGCTGTGTAGTATATTAGGGAACTGAAATGTATGAGCATTTTTGATATTGTATAATACAATAGAATCATTGCAGCATAACCAAATATTATTGTTGTGGTCTACATAACCATAACTAATCGTTTTCGATATATCCGGTAGTTTATATCCTATCGTAAAACGATCATATTGCTTTTCATATTGAAAGAGACGTCCTTTTCTGCCAATCACCCATAAACCTGCCTCCGGAGTAGCATATAACCAACCGAGGTGTATTTGGGAAGCAACGGAATTATTATCTTTGTTCAGTTTATAATGCTTTATATCTTTACCATTATAACGATCCATTCCTTCATTGGTAAGAAACCACATATAGCCTTGATCATCTTTCTGAATGTTGAATATCCTTCGATTACTTAATCCATTTTCTATTCCTATATATTTGTAAGTTTGTGCCGTGACCAGAATAGGAAACAAAAGGAAAATATATACAATGTATTTCATATAATCATTTATTTTTAAATTGTTTTTAACTGCTATTTAAAAATAATAGTTTACGAAACTATACAAAAGCGATGAGAAAAACAAAGAAATGTAGCACATTCTTATAGAAAACTTTCGTTTGGAAATTTTTTGTTTCCTAAGTTGATTATTTACTTAACGAAGTTGACTTTTCTGAAGCTTTTTTTGGTATACCCATATACTTAATATAAAATAAACGAGTACTTGAATCCATAAAGTAATATATTCTGGTCGTATATCAGCCATACTTGCTCCCATTGAATTTAATTGTACAAAAGCAAGTGTTGCAGGAGCTGCCGGAAGAATATAATGTGCCGCTTTCCAATACCAAGGCATTAACTCC
>ERZ772867.609-NODE-609-length-47934-cov-3.817874_pt1 | contig 47934 bp, 36 predicted proteins | sample MGYA00511341_ERZ772867 | MGnify/ENA primary metagenome ERZ772867 (study PRJEB29015, sample SAMEA2737707) | human gut metagenome | biome: human gut; feature: human-associated habitat; material: faeces | place: China | collected 2012 ... | reverse complement strand
GCTGGTGAATCAGATCCTTTACAAGCGTCTGGCAAGAGACCTGAATCGTGCAAGAACTATTCCGGGCAAACATAAAGGCATTGAAGGACTGGATCAATTAGATAAAGTTATCAATATCGACCAGTCTCCGATCGGACGTACGCCTAGATCTAACCCGGCAACCTATACGGGAGTATTCGACCTCATAAGAGATCTGTTCGCAGCAACACCGGATGCGAAGGCAAGAGGCTATAAAAAAGGAAGATTCAGCTTTAATGTCAAAGGAGGACGCTGCGAAGCCTGCAGCGGAGACGGAATCATCAAGATCGAGATGCATTTCTTGCCGGATGTCTACGTTCCATGTGAAGTATGTAAGGGAAAACGTTATAACAGAGAGACTCTGGAAGTAAAATATAAAGGCAAAAGCATTTATGATGTGCTGGATATGACAGTAGAAGAAGCTATGCATTTCTTCGAAAATGTACCAAGCATCCGCAGAAAGATGGAGACTTTATATGATGTCGGACTTTCTTATATCCGTCTGGGACAGCCGTCCACGACGCTGTCCGGAGGAGAAGCACAGCGTATCAAGCTGGCAACGGAACTGAGTAAGAGAAGTACAGGAAAGACAATCTATATTCTGGATGAGCCGACGACAGGACTGCATTTTGCTGATGTGCATAAGCTGACAGAGATTCTGCACAGACTGACAGCTGATGGTAATACGGTTATTGTGATAGAGCATAATCTGGATGTTATAAAAACTGCAGATTATATTATTGATATCGGACCGGAAGGCGGTGACAAAGGTGGAACCGTGATCGCAAGCGGGACACCGGAAGAGGTAGCAGAAAGTCCTGTGTCTTATACAGGAAAGTATATAAAACCGATGTTAGGAAGGTAGAAATATGACATTTTGTTCATCTCTTCGGGCAGATTCGTCATATTGTAATATTTATGTAAAAAGCTTCACAAAGATTTAAGCAAAATGGGTCTTTTTATTTTAAATAATTTTGATTATAATGGGAACATGCTCAAAAATAGCATGCGTATGATCATATCTTACAAAAGATAATGATATAGACAGCTTGATGAAGGGAGAATTGGGAATGTCAGTAGATCTTGGAATTGATTTGGGAACAGCCAGTGTATTAGTATATGTAAAAGGAAAAGGTGTTATATTAAAGGAGCCTTCTGTCGTAGCTTATGACAGAGATACAAATGCGATAAAAGCGATCGGAGAGGAAGCAAGAATGATGCTTGGAAGAACTCCGGGAAATATTGTAGCAGTAAGACCATTAAGACAGGGTGTTATTTCAGATTATACAGTAACTGAAAAAATGATTAAATATTTCGTGCAGAAGGCATTAGGTAAGAGAACCTTCAAAAAGCCTAGAATCAGTATCTGTGTCCCAAGTGGTGTAACAGAAGTGGAACGTAAGGCAGTTGAGGAGGCTACTTATGCAGCTGGTGCAAGAGAAGTTCATCTGATTGAAGAGCCGGTTGCAGCAGCTATCGGTGCAGGAATCGATATTTCAAAACCTTGCGGTAATATGATTGTTGATATCGGGGGAGGAACATCAGATATTGCGGTAATTTCTCTTGGAGGAACTGTTGTAAATACATCACTTAAGATCGCAGGTGATGATTTCGATGAGGCAATTGTGCGTTATATGAGAAAGAAGCATAATCTTCTGATCGGTGAAAGAACCGCAGAGGATATTAAGATTAAAATCGGTACAACTTATCCGTTGATTGAAGATGAGACTTTGGAAGTCAGAGGAAGAAATCTTGTAACAGGACTTCCGAAGACTGTTACGGTAACATCAACAGAGACAGAAGAAGCACTTCGAGAGACTACCGGACAGATTGTAGAAGCCGTAATCAGTGTGTTAGAGAGAACTCCACCGGAGCTTTCCGCTGATATTCTTGACAGAGGAATTATGCTGACGGGAGGCGGATCCATGCTGCGTGGTATGGAAGAGCTGATCGAGGAAAAGACAGGTATTAATACTATGACAGCGGATGATCCAATGAAAGTTGTAGCAATCGGTACTGGAGAATATGTAGAATTTATGGGCGAAAGAAAAGGTATCTAGAAAACCAGGGTGAATGAAATCGAATGGAAGAGATTAAAGGATACGTAGAACATATCGTTTACAGAAATGAAGATAACGGATATACAGTATTCCATTTGAATAATTCAGATGGAGAGGTTACCTGTGTCGGAAATTTTCATTTTATAGAAGAAGGAGAATTATTAAGATTGACAGGAGGCTATACAACACATAAGATGTATGGCCTTCAATTCGCTGTGGAAGAATCGGAAGTATGTGAACCGGAGGATCTGATATCAATTGAAAGATATTTAGGATCCGGAGCGATAAAAGGAATCGGAGCCGCGCTGGCGGGAAAAATTGTCAAGAAATTTAAAGAAAATACTTTTCGGATCATAGAAGAAGAGCCGGAGAGACTGGCGGAAATCAAGGGAATCAGCGAACGGAAAGCAAGAGAGATTGCTTCTCAGGTGGAAGAAAAGAAAGATATGCGTCAGGCGATGATCTATCTGCAGAAGTTTGGAATTTCAACGACGCTTGCGGCGAAAATCTATCAGCATTATGGCCGTAATGTTTACCGCACGATTGAGGAGAATCCGTATCAGCTGGCGGATCATGTTCCGGGGGTTGGATTTAAGACTGCTGATGAGATTGCGGCAAAGATTGGAATCCACACAGATTCGGATTTTCGTATACGAAGTGGGATTTTTTATACATTGCAGCAGAGCGTGAATGATGGACATATTTATTTGTATCAGGAAGCACTGTTAAGAGAGACCAGTGAATTGCTTGGTGTTCAGATTCAGGATATGGAACAGTACCTGATGGATCTTGCGATGGAAAAAAAGATCGTTATGAAGCCGTCGGAGCAGGGAATGAGGATATATACGTCTCATTACTATTATATGGAATTAAATACAGCAAAAATGCTGCATGATCTTAATCTTGATTTTGAAATTGCAGATGCTAACTTAATACGCCGGATTAATAAAATCGAAAAAAATACAGAGTTGTATCTGGATGATATGCAAAAGACTGCTGTAATGGAAGCAGTAAGGCATGGTCTGATGATCCTGACAGGGGGACCTGGTACCGGTAAGACGACTACGATCAATGCTATGATACATTTTTTTGAAAGTGAAGGACTGGATATTTACCTGGCCGCACCGACAGGAAGGGCAGCAAAAAGAATGACTGAGGCAACCGGCTGTGAAGCACAGACGATACACCGTCTTCTGGAAGTGTCAGGAAATCCGGATGATGAGACAATCGGGGGCTTCCAGCGGAATGCAGAAAATCCACTGGAAGCAGATGTAGTTATTATTGATGAGATGTCGATGGTAGATCTGCCGCTTATGTATGCACTTCTGAATGCTATCGTACCCGGAACACGTGTGATCCTGGTGGGGGATGTGAACCAGCTTCCAAGTGTAGGACCGGGAAGTGTACTGAAAGATATCATTTCTTCGGAGTGCTTTTCGGTTGTAAAACTGACGAAGATATTCAGACAGGCCGGAGAAAGTGACATTATTGTGAATGCGCATAAGATCAACCGGGGAGAACCGGTTGTTCTGGACAATAAAAGTATGGATTTCTTCTTCTTAAAACGTGACGATACGAATATGATCATCAGCAATATTATTACATTGATCCAGAAGAAACTTCCAAAGTTTGTGAATGCGAAAGAAGCGGATATTCAGGTTCTGACACCGATGCGAAAAGGACTGTTGGGGGTAGAGAGAATCAATAAGATATTACAGGAATATCTGAATCCGCCGAAACCTGGAAAACAGGAAAAAGAATACGGAGATCACCTGTTTCGTGAGGGGGACAAGGTGATGCAGATTAAGAATAATTATCAGCTTGAATGGGAAATTTCTACCCGCTATGGAATGACGATCGATAAGGGAATCGGTGTCTTTAACGGCGATATGGGAATCATACGTAAAATTAATACATATGAGGAAACGGTTACTGTTGAGTATGATGAAAAGAAGCTGGTAAAGTATCCGTATAATCTGCTGGATGAATTGGAACTGGCTTATGCTATAACGATTCATAAAGCCCAGGGAAGCGAATATCCGGCGGTTATTATCCCTTTGTTACAGGGACCAAGACAGCTATATTACAGAAATCTGCTTTATACGGCTGTTACAAGAGCAAGAAAGTGTGTTACAGTGATTGGAAGTGAAAGTGTATTTCAGGAAATGATACATAATACGAATCAACAGAACCGTAATACGAGTCTTGCAGAGCGAATCCGGGAATTAAATGAATCATAAAAAAATCAATAAGATTAAAGAATCAATCATATCTTTGCTCTGGCCGGAAGTTTGTCCATTCTGCCAAAAAGTATGCAGAGACGGCATCTGCAAAGAATGCAGAAAGAAGCTGGAACTACTGAAAGTCAGAGAACCAAGGTGTATGCAATGTGGAAAACAGATCCGTAGTGTAGAGCAGGAATACTGTTATGACTGCATGCATACACATCATTATTATGAACGGGGATTGAGTTTGTGGAACCACAAAAACCCCGTAAATCAGTCTGTTTATCAATTTAAGTACCATAACCAAAGAAGATACGGAATATTATATAGTCAGGAACTTGTAAAAGAATTCCAAAAAGAAATAGAAAGATGGAGGCCGGATATTATTATGCCGGTACCGTTGCATCCTTCAAGAAAGAGAAAAAGAGGATATAATCAGGCACAGATACTTGCAGAAGAAATAGGAAAAATCCTGGAAATCCCGGTGGACAGTAAAAGTCTGATAAGAACCAGAAAGACCAGTCCGCAGAAAAAACTAGGTCACCAGGAAAGAAAAAAGAATCTGAAGCACGCATTTGCAGTGAAACATACATTTCAGGCAGTAAAGAGAGTGTTGTTGGTTGATGACATTTATACAACGGGAAATACAATTGATGCAGTGTCAAATGTATTGAAACAGAAAGGTGTAGAGAATGTTTACTTTTTAACCATAAGTATTGGACAAGGGTACTGAGATTTGTTATACTTAAAATGATGTTTTAATGGAATTAATATCATGTTGAGGTGGATATATGTTAGATGAGAGAAAAGTAAAATTAATGACAAAACTTGCTCTCTATGAAGAGACACATGGAAAAGAAGATTTTAAGATCAGCTCTTATTATAGAAAAGACTATGCAAGTCTGCATGTTATCTATGCATTCTTAAGTGTATCGGTTGGATATGTATGTCTGGTAGGCGTGTTGTTGCTTGCCGGCGTGGAGAATATTATGGGTAATCTGTCAAATGGATTGATCATATTTTTATTTTTAATCATTTTGGCAGGTTATGTGGGTGTTGTGATTGTGTATTGCGGAATTGCCAGTCATATATATAATGAAAAACATAAAAAAGCAAGAAAAAGGGTAAAAAGATATAATCATAATCTGATCCAATTGTTGAAGATGTATGAAAAGGAGAAAAGATAGATGGATAATATATATGTAATACGGGGAAGAATAGAAGAACTCTATGGAAAACATTCTAAATTATTTGACAAGACTTTTCAATTCATACTTGCAATGATCACATTTTCGATGATCAATCAGAATACCGGATTCATGAAGTCGTTATCATCACCGGTAATTTCTCTGGCACTGGCTGTAGTTGCTACATTTCTGCCTCCGATGGTGATTGTTGTGATAGCAGCGGTATTAGTTCTTGCACATACGCTGGCAGCGTCGATAGGAATATTTGCTGTATCGGCAATGATTTTCCTGATCATGTATATTTTCTATATCAGACTGGCACCAAAGATGGCGTTTGTTGTACTTCTTACACCGATTGCATTTGTTCTGAAAATACCATTTCTGGTACCTATTGTGTGTGCACTGATATATACACCGGTAAGTCTGGTGCCGATGAGTTGCGGAACAGTTGTGTTTTATATGGTGGAATATCTTAAAAAGACAAGTTCGGCATCAAAAGCATCAGGAAGTAAAGCGATGCTTTCTGAGATTACAACGTATGTACAGAAAGTATTCCAGAATAAGGAAATGTGGATTTACATTGTAGCGTTTATTATAGGATTTTTTGTGGTTTATACAATCCGCAGACGTGAACTGGATCACGCATGGAAAATTGGGATTATAGCAGGAGCAATTGCTGATGTAGTGGTAACGGCAATGGGAAGCATTGCACTTGGAGTGGAGATATCATATGGATCTCTGATCTTCGGAAATATTCTTGCGGTAATTGTTGGAATGATATTAGAACTGTTCCTTTTCTCTGTTGATTATGCAAGAAGTGAACGGTTACAGTTTGAAGATGATGAATATTATTATTATGTAAAAGCAATACCAAAGGTGGCAGTAACAACTCCGGAGAAGACGGTGAAAAAGATCAATGAAAGACAGGAAACAGAGATTATTGATGCAGAAGCAGTAAAACGTCTTTCACAGGATGTTACGGAAGAGACTAAGGCAATCAGCGTGGAGCCGTCTGCAAATCACAAATTAAGAAAAGAAACATCGAGAAAAACACCATATAATAATTCGGAGTACAGAAGTCCTGCACAGATAAGAGCCAGTCAGGCCAAAAGACATTCACCGAAGAGAGGACCGGCACCGAAGAAACATGACATGAAAGATGTAGATAAGATGCTTCTGACACAGAGTCTGGAAAATGAATTTCATGCAGGCAACCGCAGAAAAAGATAGAAAGACAGAAAAAATCATTAAAAACCATGCAGGGAGGTGAGAGGAATGGGACAGACAATTGCAGATTTTATTGATAAATATGGAATTGGACTTTATATTCCGAGAGTGCATATCACAGATATCATAGAAGTTCTGATCCTCACTTTTCTGATCTATCAGATCATCATATGGATAAAGAATACGAAAGCATGGATGCTGCTCAGAGGAATCATTGTACTTGCGGGCTTTATTCTTCTCGCAGCTATATTCAAGATGCATACGATCCTGTTCATCGCGAGAAATTCACTGACGGTCATGGCTACAGCGGCAATTGTAGTATTTCAGCCGGAACTGCGGAGGGCACTGGAAAAGCTTGGAGAGAAGCAATTCCTGACATCAGTTGTTCCTTTTGAACAGAACCGGGAGATACGTTTCAGTGAAGAGACAAGAGAGGATATTATCCGTGCATGCTTTGCCATGGGAAAAGTCAAGACAGGAGCTCTGATCGTCGTAGAACAGGCAATACGGCTTACGGAATATGAAAGCACCGGAATCCAGATGGACTGTCTGGTATCAAGTCAGGTGCTGATCAATATCTTCGAACATAATACACCGCTTCATGATGGTGCGATCATCGTAAGAGGTGACAGGATCGTCTCGGCAACCTGCTATCTTCCCCTCTCGGATAATATGGGGATCAGCAAGGATCTGGGCACCAGACACCGTGCGGCAGTAGGAATGAGCGAAGTCAGTGATGCACTGGTCATTACGGTATCAGAAGAGACAGGAGCTGTGTCAGTCGCACAGGGAGGAGAGCTTACAAGAAGTATCAATGAAGCAGAACTTCGTGTGAAGCTGGAAGAGGTACAGCATAAGAGCAGTGAAACCAACAGAATAAAGGCAATGTGGAAAGGATGGCGGAAGCATGCGAAAAAGAATAACTAACAATCTTGCGCTGAAAATACTGGCTTTCCTGATTGCGGCATTCTTATGGCTGGTTGTAGTGAATATCGATGATCCGGTGGATGACAAGACATTTTCCAATATCCCGGTGCAGGTAACGCATGAAGAAGTGATTACAGACAATAATAATACGTATCAGATCGTGGATAACACACAGGAGATTAATGTAACAGTTACGGCACAGCGGTCGGTACTGGATAAGATTAGGACAGAGGATATTGTTGCGACAGCGAACATGAAAGAACTGACGCTTCGTACACAGGTGCCGATTGAAGTAACGGTCAAAGGATATACAGGAAAATATGAAAAGGCAACGGCAAATCCAAGAAACCTGCAGATCCAGATCGATGAGGAAGCGAAGAATAATTTCCCAATCACACCGACAACAACAGGAACGGTAAGAAATGGATATGAAGTGGGAAGCCTGAAAGCACTTCCGGAAAAAGTAACACTTCGCGGACCGAAGAGAATCATTAACAATATTGCAAAAGTAACAGCAGAAGCAAACGTATCCGGATTATCCGAAGATGAGACGGTAGAAGCGAAACTGGTACTGTATGATGCCAATAATAATGTGATCGACCAGACACTTCTTGCAAACAACCTTGGAAAAGAAGGTGTCAGTGTTGAGGTAGAACTGCTTCAGGTGAAAAGCGTGCCGCTTAAAGTGGATACATCAGAGGTGTCGGCAGCAGAAGGGTATAAACTTGGCAAGATCACGGTAGAACCGCAGGAAGTGGAAGTGACAGGTGATAAGAGTACGCTTGCCGAGATCTCGGAGATCGATATTCCACCGAGTGCCCTGAAATTGGAAGAACTGACACAGAGAACGGAGCAGACCATTGATATCTCATCTTATCTTCCGAGCGGTGTGTCCCTTGCGGAAGAGAATGCGAATAAAGTGGTAATATCCATCCAGGTACAACAGCCGGGAACAAAGAGCTTTGAGATATCGACAGGATCGATCATCTTGGAGAATATAGCGGACGGACTGAGCATCAATTACGGATCTACCGTTGATCTGGAGATACAGGTGAAGGGACCGAATGATGTGTTGAATCTGTTCTCACCTGCGAAGAAAGTCAGCATTGATCTTAAGAATTATACAGAGCCTGGTACATATACTGTTCCGGTGTCTGTCGAACTGCCGGATGGCTGCACACTTGTGAATGAAGTGAATGTGGAGATCACACTTGAAAATTCAAAGCAGAGCAGTAAAACACAGGGTGAAAGCCAGAACAGCAGTCAGATAAAGACAGATGAAAACAATCAGAACGGCCAGAGCGAATAACAGACAGAAATGGGGAGAATACATTATGATCAGACAGAAAGTTACAATAACAAATCCGACGGGACTGCATCTCAGACCTGCAGGGATGTTCTGTAACATAGCAAGCAGATACAAATGCAAAGTAGAATTCATGTATAACGATGACACTGCAGCAAATGCGAAAAGTGTATTGAGTGTCCTTGGAGCATGCGTGAAATCGGGAGATGAGATCGAGCTTATCTGCGACGGGGAAGATGAAGAAGAGGCCATGAAAGCGATGATGGATGCGGTCGAGAGCGGGCTTGGAGAGTAAGAAAAAGTAATAAGGAAATATGACAGGCGGCTTGTGTGTGACATAAGCCGTTTGTTGTGTTTTGTTCTGTAATAATATATGATTCATAATAAGAAGTTGAATACTGGTATGAACATTAGAAATGTGAAACAACAAGAAGGGAAGAACAGGAACAGGTAATTATGAAAGAAAAAATAAAAAATATGCTGGATATTACATTCTGGAAATTTGTATTGGTGGGAATTGTGAATACTCTGGTGGGTACAGGGGTAATGTTTGCTGCTTACAATCTTTTGCATCTGAGCTATTGGGTATCTTCTGCATCGAATTATGTGGTGGGAAGTATTGTGAGCTATTTCCTGAATAAATACTTTACGTTTCAGAATAAAGAAAGATCCTGGAAGCAACTGGGGATGTTCGTGATAAATATTACAATATGTTATCTGCTGGCATATGGGATGGCAAAGCCGGTTGTGTCATGGATCCTTCATAGTCAGAGTAAGAGTGTGCAGGAGAACCTGTCTATGCTGGTTGGAATGGGTGCATTTGTGGTATTCAATTATGTGGGGCAGAGGTTGGTTGTGTTTAAAAAGTAATTTGTATAAAGTGTGAAAAAAAGATGAAATTTTAATGATTTTGGTTGTAACACTTGTAAAAATTGTATATAATGTTTTCCGTCTAAAAACGAAAAATTAAGTGAAAAGAGAAGAATAATGAAGAAAAAACATAAGATAATCTTAGTTGCAGGGCTGGTTTTAAGCACAATACTGGCGTTGTTAGCATCGCTTCTTGCATTCAGTGCAAAATGGATGTTTAAAACATGGACAAATCTGACAATGGATGAACTGGTATATCATCTTACAGCACCTTTAGAGGGTACAAATACCGATATGATCAAAGACTATTGTAATGAATGTGCTGTTCCGGCAATATTGATTTTGGGATGTATTCTTTTTGTAATAGCGGCAAATAGAAAGCATGCAGAAATCTTGAAGAAAATTGCTATAGTATGTTTTGCAGGAGCTGTTGCAGTGACAGGAATTACAGTAGGTGTAACATGGAATGGATTAGATGTTTCGAATTATATGAAGGGGCAGAGTACATATTCTACATTTATTGATGATAATTATATAGATCCGTCAAGTGTAAATATTACCTTTCCGGAGCAGAAGCGTAATTTAATATATATTTTCCTGGAATCAATGGAAATGACGTATGCAGACAAAGAAAACGGTGGTGCATTTAAACAGAATGTAATTCCGGAACTGACACAGCTTGCTCAGGAAAATGAAGATTTTTCAGGGAAAAGCAATAAATTGAATGGCGGCTATTCCATGCCGGGGACGACTTGGACGATGGGGGCGATGTTTGGGCAGACATCGGGGCTGCCGTTGAATACCTCGATTGATGCGAATGGTATGGATACGCAGGATTCATTTTTCCCGGGAATAACAACGTTGGGAGATATTCTTCAAAACGAAGGATACTCACAGACACTTTTAATCGGTTCAGAAGCAACATTCGGTGGACGAAAATTATATTTTACAGATCATGGTCAATATGACATCATGGATTACGATTATGCACATGATAATGGTCTGATTCCGGAAGATTATAAAGTCTGGTGGGGATATGAAGATGAAAAATTGTTCGGATTTGCAAAAGAAAAATTATTAGAACTGTCTCAGCAGGATAATCCGTTTAATCTTACGATGCTGACAGTGGATACACATTTTGAAGATGGATATGTATGTGATATTTGTCCGGATACATTCGGAGATAATCAGTATGCGAATGTAATGGCTTGTTCAAGCAGACAAGTAAAAGAATTTGTTGACTGGGTACAGCAGCAGGATTTTGCGGCAGATACAACGATCGTCATATCAGGAGATCATCCAACGATGGACAGTGACTTTTGTGAGGATGTGGATAAGGATTACGAAAGACGGGTCTACACCACATATATTAATGCCGGAGCAGAGAAACAAACTAATGAGAAAAGAAATTATACGACCTTTGATAATTTCCCGACAACACTTGCTGCAATGGGAGTTGAGATAGAAGGTGATCGTCTGGGACTTGGAACGAATTTATATTCGACACAACAGACTTTAACAGAGCGGTTTGGAATCGAAAAAGAAGAAAAAGAATTGAAAAGAAAGTCTAAATTATTGAATCAGATGGCACAGATAGATAAGAAAAAATATGAAGAAGAGATAGCTGCGCAGACGGATCCGACAGCGAAGGCTAAGGCAGGAAAATACAATGCTGAAACAGAAGAAATTCCAATCACAGTAAAAAAAGTACAGTATGCGGATAAGGGAATACAGTCTATCATGGCGGCAGTTTGGAAATATGATGATCAGAGTGATCTTCAGTGGGTACCATTGGCGATGTATGATGGCGATGTATGGAAAGGTAATATCAACATAAGTGGATATGATTCACCGGAAGGGGCATACAATATTCATTTATATCTCGTGGATGGAAATGGAGATCTGTATAATATTGCATGTACATCGAAAAATATAAAAATAAATAATGAATAAAATGAAGATGCCTTTATCGGTGAAAAAACGATAAAGGCATTTTGTCTTCTCTAAAATTTGAATTTTGTGAGTAAATCGTGTATACTAGATGAGATTGTAATGGAAAGAAGGTTCATAATGAAGAAAATAATAAAAACAGGAATAGCAGTTGGAACTGTGATGATTTTTGTACAGATTGGAAATCTGATATATGCAGAAGAGAATCCAATACAAAACACAGAATATGTCGTTGAAAGTGAGAATGTATCAGAGAATACAGAAAATGTAACTGAGAGTTATACAGAAGATGTTGCAGGAACAGATGAATATGCAATAAAAAAAACAGGCTGGAATTTGGAAGGGAACGTATGGTATTATTATAATACAGATGGGATACAGAAAACAGGCTGGTTAAGATATAATAATAACTGGTATTATCTAGATACAGCAAATGCAGGGGCTATGCTTACTGATTGTAAGAAATACATAGATGGTGCAACATACAGCTTTGATACAACCGGAATTATGCAGACAGGCTGGATCAAAAAGGCAGAAGGCTGGTACTGGACAAATTCAAGTGGGATTATACAGACAGGCTGGCAGTTAATAGGGGGAGTTTGGTATTATTTGGACGAAAATAATACAACGTATCCGGGGTTGATGACAGCGAATCAAAAATGTACAATAAACGGAGCCCGATATAGTTTCAATGCGAGTGGAGCAATGCAGACTGGCTGGATCCAAAGCGCAGAAGGTTGGTATTATGCCAATGAAAATGGAGTAATAGTAAGCGGATGGAAACAAATTGGCAGGACATGGTATTATTTGGATGGAAATAATACGACATATCCGGGGCTGATGGAAGCGAATCAAAAATGTATAATAAACGGAACCAGATATAGCTTCAATGCAAGTGGAGCAATGCAGAATGGTTGGATTAAAAGTGCAGAAGGCTGGTATTATGCCAATACAAATGGAGCAATAACAGAAGGCTGGCAGAAAATTAACGGAAAATGGTATTATTTGAATCCGGAAAAAGCTGGTATTATGAGCACTGGCTGGATTCGATTAGGAAATAACTGGTACTGGCTGGATAATAGCGGAGCAATGAAAACTGGTTGGAATAACGGTTACTATTTGGGTAGTGACGGAGCAATGCGGACAGGCTGGCAGTTAATTGATAATAAATGGTATTATTTTTATAAAGCGAATGATCCGAACACATCAGAATATAAAGAAGGACTAATGGCTACAAATACTGAGATCGATGGCTGGACGATTGGAAACAGCGGCGTTGCTGTTGAAAGTATTGAAAAGAAAATTGAAGAAATAAAAAAATATGTAACAACCCCTTATCTTTATGGAGGAGCTACAACGAAAGGCTGGGATTGCAGTGGATTTACACAATGGGCATTAAAATATCTGGGAATAACGATTCCAAGATCTTCATATGATCAGGCAACAGGAGGAATTGCAATCAGTAAAAAGGATAAGAGTTTATGGAAATCAGGGGATATTTTACTGTATGCTGACAAATCTGGAAGTATCAGCCATGTTGCGCTGTATCTGGGAGATGGAATGTTGATGCACGCACTTAATTCCAAGTACGGGACACTGATTCAGGGAGTAGACTATTATGAAACCTGGGATAAAGGGAATTCCTTAGTTGGAGTAAGAAGATATTTATAAGGACAAGGAGGAGTATTATGAAAAAGAGAAGGAAGGTTCTGGTTGCGTTGGCAATGGCTGTAACTATACTGACACCGACAGGCATATCGGCAGCAGAATACGGTCAAGTGTCCGGACTGCCAAATGCACAGGAAGAGGTACAGGATGCAGACGGGATCACTAATGATTCGAATGAACTACCGATTGTTGATGAAAAAGATCAGAATAAAGAGAACCCGGATGAACCAAAAGACAATGAAGAAAAAGAACCAATTCATACCGGATGGTATCAGGCAGAAAGCGGAGAGTGGTATCTGTATGACGAAGCAGGAAACCTGAAAACAGGATGGTGTCTGCAGGGAAATACATGGTATTATCTGGACGGTGAGAATCTGGAACATCCGGGAATGATGACAGCAGACCAGATCAAAGAAATCAATGGAAAGTATTACGGATTTGATGCAAGTGGAGCAATGCAGACCGGCTGGATTCTGAAAGAAGAAGGCTGGTATTATGCGCAGACAGACGGAACATTTGTAAACGGCTGGAATAATATTGGCGGAGCATGGTATTATCTGGATGGAAATAATGCAGAACACCCGGATCTGATGGTTGCAGGGCAGCAGAAAGTCATTGATGGAAATACGTATTTCTTTGCTGAAACTGGAACTATGAAAAGCGGTTGGCAACAGTATCCGGAAGGTTGGTATTATGCGACACCGGATGGTGCAAAAATCTATGGATGGAGAAATATCAACAGTGAATGGTATTATCTGGACGAAAATAATATAGAATATCCGGGACTGATGGTTAATGATCCTGAGAAAATAATTGATGGAACCACTTATTATTTTAATGCAGACGGTGCAATGGTAAGAGGATGGAAACAATATCCGGAAGGTTGGTACTATCAGGATCCGTCAGGGGTCAGAGCGACAGGATGGAGAAGAGTAGCTGGAGTGTGGTACTATCTGGATGGAAATAACACAGAATATCCGGGACTGCTTGTGACAAATTGCTCAAAAGTGATAAATGGTGTCACATATCATTTTGACAAAGCAGGAGCTATGCGTGAAGGATGGTATGCAGAAAATGGAGCGTGGTATTATTATAACGAATCAGGTCTGCCGGCATCCGGTTGGAAAAATGTGAATGGAACATGGTATTATTTAGATCCGCAGAATAATAATAAGATGGTATCCGGCGGCTGGAAAGCAGTCAATGGAAGCTGGTATTATTTCAATGGAAGCGGAGCAATGGCTAAGAACTGGCTGGCAGCAGGATCTGACTGGTATTATCTTGGCGAAGATGGTGCCATGAAGACTGGTTGGCAGTTAGTAGGTGGAAGCTGGTACTATATGTATTACCAGAATGATTCGCATGGCGGAATCTGGGGTATGATGGCAAAGAACAGATATATTGACGGATACTACCTTGGAGCCAGCGGAGCAATGGTTCCGACAGACATGGCTATGATGACTGCAAAGGCACAGGCATATGCAAGTAATACCAATTATCTGATTCTGGTTAACAGAGCAACCTGCAGAGTTGGAATATTTAATGGTCGTTTAGGAGCATGGAATATGAGTAAATTTTGGCAGTGTGCACCGGGAGCAGCAGCAACACCGACCGTATCCGGAACGTTTACGGTTCAGTCAAAGGGATATTATTTTGATTCCGGTTCAGCGAGATGTTACTGGTATACACAGTTTTATGGAAATTATCTGTTCCATAGTGTACTGTATAACAAGAGTAATGGAAGCCTGATGGATGGAAGAGTTGGAATTCCTCTGTCACATGGCTGCGTAAGATTGGAAATCCAGAATGCAAAATGGATTTATGATAATATTCCTGCTGGAACAAAAGTTGTTGTATATTAGAAGTAAAAAAGGGATCGCTACACATTTTTGTGTAGCGGTCCCTTTTTGCATGCTATAAATCAAAAAAATTAGTTGTTATTTATAATGAGGAGTTTCAGGAGTGGCAACACCGTTCTCATCAAAAGTGTAAATAACACCATCGATCTTATATCGATCATTGGTTAATAAGTAACCGTTGGAAACATAGTATTTCTTTCCGTCTTCTTCATACCATCGGGTGTCTGTGATTGCTTTTCCGTCCTTGTCAAAACAATACGACCAATCGTAACCGATTTTTGTATTGACATATTTATGAGGACCAATCAGCATAATGCCATTTTCATCAAAGCCATATGTGAAACCGTCTATATCGCGAAGTGCGATATTTTCACCGTTGTGTTGATAACTTTTTACTACATAACCATAGCTGCCGGTCCAATATTTTTTCCCATCGACAGAAAGCCATCCGGTATGTAATATCCCGTCTTTGTCAAAATATAATGTATCGATACAGTCGGAACCATCATCTGCCCGCAAGTGGATGGTTAAATGGCTATTATTTTGGCTATAACGGATATATGACATCCGGATATGTATCTACAATGTCAGGAATATATATGTTTGATAAGGACGGACATCTGAGAACGAAAGGATGGATTTGTGAAAACGGAACCTGGTATTATGCAGGAAAGACCGGAAGATTGTATACCGGCGAAAGAAAGATAGGAGGCGTTACATACCTGTTTGATGATATGGGACGATGGGTTAGATAAAAAAGAACAAGAGTTTAAAGGAAGACGGCATTGCTGTCCTCCTTTTTTGAACTAAAAACAAAATTGAGAAAAAAGTGTGAAAAAAATATGAAAAAAGTGTGAAAAATAGGTTTTTGAAAATGATTTGTATGATAAAATAAGGCATAATCATTTATACAATGAGGAGGAAAAAAGTATGAAGAGAAAAAAAGTATGTGCATTACTGTGTGTAGCAGCTTTAAGTACAGCGACAATTACACCTGCGATGGCAGCTGACGATACAGCAGATGTACAGACAGCTACGGAAAGTACGGTGGTCAGTGAAGAACAGGCTGATGTGGCGGATGCATCACAGGAAGCACAGGATCCGGCGGGAACGCAAGATGTGGAGACACCGGCACAGGAAGAGCAGAGCGGAGTCACAGAACAGACACAGGATGCAGCTGTTTCCAATGAACAGACAACGGAAAGTGCCCCTGCAACAGAAGAAGTTCAGAATGATGCAGATGGAGAAGACGAAGTTCAGAAAGATGGCTGGTATGAAGACGAAGACGGTAATTACTATTATTATGAAAAAGGTGAAATGATTACCGAGGAAATCGTAGAGATTGAAGATGAAGATGGTACATATGGATACTGGTTTGACAGTGATGGTATCATGTTTAAAGAAGGAGAGACATGGGTAAACTACTGGGATGAAGATGAAGAAAGATGGCTAGCTGGAAATATCTGTGCAGATGAATATGGACATCTGTATAAAGGCTGGAATGGTGAAAAATATTATGGCGATGATTATTTCCAGTATTACAGCAGAATATTAGAAGAGGGAGATACTTTATATTACTTTGATAATTATGGATTGCTGGTAAAAAATAAGGAAGTAATTGTTGACGGCGTATTATATAAAGCAGATGAGAATGGTGCGCTGACTGTTGTTGATGCGACCGGCAGAAATGGATGGTCACAGTCCGGAGATGACTGGTATTACTATAAAGACGGAAAGGCTTTAAAGGATACATTTGAAGAAATTAATGGAGTACAGTATTACTTCTGGCCTGATGGTACAATGGCGACTGGACGATTCATGGTTGATGGTGTTACATATTGGGCAGAGCCTAATGGACAGATTGTAAAAGCCAAAGGCTGGTATCATTCAGATCAGACTGGAAAATGGTACTGGTTTGATGAGAACGGTGAATTGGCATCTGAAAAGCTGTTGGATTTAAAAGGAACAAAATATTATGTTAACTTGGATGGTGAGATGCAGACTGGTGTATTTTATGCAAGTTACGAAGAGAATGGTAACTGGGTTTACAAAACATTGTACGCAGATGCGAGAGGTGCCATTGATATGTCTTCCGGATGGAAAGCAAAAAATGATGACTGGTATTATGTAAAAGCAGATGGAACCGCAGCAAAAGATGAAATCACTGAAATTGGCGGAAAGAAATACAAATTCTCCGAAGACGGTAAAATGGAAACCGGAAGGATTTATGAATGGGATGGAAAAAAGGATCAATACTATATTGCAGACAACAGTGGAGCACTCATTACCAACAACTGGGCATTTTTTGATCTGGAATGGTATTATACAGATGCAGATGGAAAAGTACTGAAAGACCAGTGGATCGGTGGAACTTATTATCTTAAAGACGATGGATCCATGGCGATCGGTGCAACTGACGTTGACGGCAAAACATATATTTTTGACGAGAATGGTCATAAGGAAATGATCATGGAAGAGCAGAAAGACGGATGGTATCTGGAAGATGGTGACTGGTATTATGTAAAAGATGGAAAATTGTCTACCGGTTGGATTGATCTGGGACAGAAGTATTATCTTGCAGATGGAAGAATGGTTACAAACGGAATGGTTCCGGCGGAACATTTGAAAGACAGATATTCTTATGTGGATCAGGATGGACATATAAAATCAGGATGGGCACATGGACTGAATGACTGGATGTATCTGGAAAAAGACAAAGAGACCGGAGATATCGTTGCAGTTCATGAAGGCTGGAAAGTTATTGGTGGTACATGGTACTATTTTGAAGATGACTTTATGGCAGCAGACTGTATTATTGAGATTGACAATAGACTGAATAAATTTGCAGCAAGTGGTGCATGGGAAGGTTATGTAGATAGTAAAGGATGGAAACAGACTTCATCTGGAATATGGCTCTATGTCAATGATGACGGAACTTTGAATACGGAAGAAAAGAAAACAATCAATGGAACGACTTACTATTTCTGGCAGTATGGTGGTATGTTACAAAATACAACTTATTATGATGAAAGTACAGGAAGCTATTATTGGATTAATAATAATGGTAATCTTGATGCAAGTACCGGTTGGAAGAAGAATAAATGGAATGACTGGTATTATGTTGAAAACGGTAAAATTGTAATAGGTGCAAAGAAAATCAATGGCGCAGAGTATTATTTCGAGTATGCCGGCCGGATGATTGAAAATGAAGTAAGAGAGGAAGACGGCAAATATTATCTGTATGACGGAAATGGAAAGAAAAATGACGTTCCAAGAAATGGATGGTACAGTACCAATAATAGAGACGGATATACATCATGGTATTATTTCCAGAATGGACGGCCGTACAATGGACAACATGGAAATTATTACATTTTCTATGGTAAGATGATGACGGGATGCTATGGAATAAGTCAGGGATTATATCTGTTTGATCGCAATGGAATCCTGCAGAAAAATGGCTGGAAACTTGTGGATGGTATCTGGTATTATGCAGGAACTACCGGAAGATTATATACCGGCGAAAGAAGAATTGGCGGTAAGACATACTGGTTCAACCATAATGGAGAATGGATCAGATAAGTAGAGGAAATAATTTTATCGGATCAGGTAAAAACGAGGCGGCACAGAGATGTGCCGCCTTGCGTATATGAGGAGAAAAAGGAGGCGGAAGAAATGAAACAGAAGAGAGTCATAATACCACTGCTGATAACTGCATGTTTCCTGTTGTTTGGAAAATACGATGTACAGGCAGCAACGACATTGGAAAATCAGTATACGAATCCGTATTATAAAGATGTCATAACAGCTCCGGAACATACGAGTGATGTAGAAACTTATAGTTTAAACCAGGGCAATGTGGAATATACAAGTGACCTGAAAAAGATTGCAGAAAATTTCAGAAAGCAATTGGTTAACCGTGAAAAAGAAATTACTATTTACTATCACAGTGACGAAAGAATCACAAATGAATATTTTAACAGCCTGACAAGTCAGCTGTTTGAGCTGGCAGTTCAGCATACCGGAAAAGGGAATGAAGGAGATTATATCTTATGGCATTGTCAGGGATGGTATGTCAGTGCAGGCTGGTCGTCGAATTCCAATGGCGGATTTGATCTGAATATGACTTATATGGTGAGTTATCTGTCGGATGCTGCTCAGGAAGAAAAGGTAGATCAGGCGGAGGCAGAAGCATTTCAGAAATTAAAACTGAGTGGTCAATCAGACTATCAGAAAATAAAAGCAATTTATGACTATATCTGTGAGAATGTTTCTTATGATTATACGAATCTGGATGATGATACATATATTCAAAAGTATACTGCGTATGCAGCGCTGATTGATAAAACAGCTGTATGTCAGGGGTATGCATCACTGCTCTATCGTATGGCGCTCAATGCCGGAGTTGATGCAAGAGTGATTTCAGGAGATGCAGGTGGACCGCATGCATGGAATATTGTCCGGCTGAACGGAAAATACTATAATCTTGACAGTACCTGGGATGCCGGAAGAGAGAACTATTCCTATTTTCTGAAAAGCATGAAAGCATTTTCAGATCATGAAAGGGATGAGGACTATAGCAGCTCAGAATTTACGGAAGCATATCCGATGGCTGAGAGTGATTATCAGGAGACGGAAGAGATAGGCGGTATTGAGAAAAAGGGAATATGGACAGATTATGCGGCAGAAGCATATGCACGGGGAAGTGGAACACAAGAAGATCCATATATCATCACAAATGCTCCGGAACTGGCACTATTGGCAAAGAGGATAAATGAAGAGGCAGAAGTAGGAAAATATTATGAATTGGTGTCAGATATTGATCAGTCGGGTCACTTCTGGAATCCTATAGGTAATAATGATTAAAGCATCGATTGGTGGTTTGATAGAGATTGCAAATGCCTTTACCGGACGTTTTAATGGTAATTCGTATACAATTCGTAATGTAAATATACAACAAATTGAGAATGGAAGTTTCTATGGATTGTTTGGGTATTGTAATCAAGGAGAGATAAAAAATCTCAATTTAGAGAATTTGACTGTGTCACTTTATACAGACAGATACTTGGAAGTGGGAAGTATTGCAGCTTCTAACGGAGGCACGATATCGGACTGTTATATTTCTAAGGCATCTTTTGATTTAAAAACCAAAAATACATTGACTGTTGGCGGGATAACAGGAAGTGTCAATTGCGGAACAGTGAATCATTGTTTTGTGGAGGCTGATATGAAATGTTATGGTGAAAATGCGATTTTTGTTGGAGGAGCAATTGGTGCTATTAGTAATGAAACTAAGATATATGATTGCATGTCAGATTGCCGGATAAAGACAGAAGCCGCAGGAATGCTAGATAATGAATCAACTAGTCATGGATATGATTATTGTAATTATGTGGGAGGATTTGCAGGAGTAGCCGGCCGGGCAAATGGAAATATAAGCATTCGGAATTGCTATGCAAAAGGTAAAGTAAATACGATATCAAAATCAGTGTCTGGCGATGGCGGAATGTTTGCAGGTTGCTGCGGTGTTGTGAGTAAAAATTCTACTTATGAAAATCTGGTTACATCGGTTGTTGTATCTAACAATAGTGTTGTGGAGAACTATTTTAATAAAGGAGAGGGTTCTGATCACTATCCTTATTACGGGAATAAGGATACGATATACAAGCACAATAATTTAATTACTATTTATGGAAATGAATTAAAAGTGTATTCTTATGCGAATAAGAAAGTAATGGAAGAACAGTATGATTTAACAAAATTAAATGTAAATGATGTTTTGAAGAAATATGGATTTTTAGCAGACAGCTGGTGTATGGATACGAAGAAAACAGGTCTTCGTTTGTATAAAGAACAGATTATAAATGAAAACACTGATAAGAAAAAGAAACAATTCACCTGCATGACCTGTGGAGATATGTATACAAAAGATTTTGAAGGAGAGCATGTTCATAATATAGTGATGGACGAGGCTGTAGAACCAACATGTACAACTGCCGGAAAGACGGAAGACAGTCATTGTTCAATTTGTAATGAGATATTGAAGCAGCAGGAAGTGATTCCGGCATTGGGGCATGACTTTAAGGATGGAATTTGTACAAGATGTGGAGCTGAAATTAGTGGAAAATGGTTGAAGTCAGGAGCAAAATGGTGGTATCAATATGAAGATGGTTCTTATCCGGCGGGCAGATTATGCAAGATAGGAAATACCTGGTATGGATTTGATGCATCTGGATGGATGCAGACAGGATGGGGAATTTACAATAATACATGGTATTATTTTTCAGCAAGTGGGGTGATGCAGTCGGGCTGGCTGAACCTTGGAAATATGTGGTACTATCTAAGAGGAGATGGAAGCATGGCAACGGGCTGGCTGAATCTTGGGAATACGTGGTATTATCTGAGAGGAGATGGAAGCATGGCAACAGGCTGGCTGAATCTTGGGAATACATGGTATTATCTGAGAGGAGATGGAAGCATGACGACAGGATGGCTGAATCTTGGGAATACATGGTATTATTTGAGAGCAGATGGAAGTATGGCTTCGAATACATGGATTGGTAATTCATATGTAGATGGATCAGGAGCATGGACGAGCAGCAGATAAAATAAGAAGCATGGAAATAAAGGAGGCGGTGCGTATAAGTACTGCCTCCTTTCTTTGACTTTTGAGTAAGAGAATGTTATGATGGACAAGTAGTAAGGTGAAAAAAGAAAAATGAAAAGAGAGGAGAAACAATGAGAAAAAAACACATGCGGAGTATTATCTCGGTTGTTTTGTGTTTCGTAATGGTATTCTCACTGATGTTTGTTTCGAATGTAGAAGCATCTGAAAAAAAGGATGATTCGGAACCGGTATTGGAATATGTTGTAATTGACAATCCAAGTGTGACAACACCGGGAACGCAGAAGGTTGTAGTGGGTTATAGTAAAGGTACGGTTCTGATAAGTGCGGCATTGAAATACAAGAATGTAACCACAGGAGAAGAATATTCAGTAGAGGCTTCCGATATTCAGGAATCAGCAGCGGTTTTTGAAATGACGTATGAAGATGATTCTTGGACAGGAACTTATAGCATAGAAGACATTACATATACTGTGGACGGGACAGAATATTCTCTGAATTTTGCCAAGTGCGGAATCGAAGGAAAATTCGCAGTGAATCAGATCTGCGAAACAGATCCGGATGCAGTTGTCGAAGGTGAGAAGACAGAAGAAAATACGGATGTAAGTGATGCGGATGTATCTTTTACGGCAATTACACAGGATGGTACTGTTTACGAGGAAGACAGTATTGCTGAGGTGATCAATGATGCAATCGATACACAGTCTGTAGATTCTGAAATTGCAACTTATGCAGGACGTGCAGCGACAAGACTTGTCGTTGTTCTGGATCCGGGACATGGTGGATATGATCCGGGAGCTATTGCAAATGGAACAAATGAAAAGACGCTTACATTAAAAATAGCAAAATACTGTAAAGCTGCACTGGAAAAAAATGGAAGAATTCAGGTTTATATGACAAGGGAATCGGATACAAGTGTTGGTGGTGCAACAAATGCATCTGACGATCTTAAAAACAGAGTTTCGTTTGCTGCAAGCAAGAACGCAGACTTATTTGTAAGTATTCATTTGAATTCAGCAGGTGCGGCTGCATATGGTGCAGAAGTATATTATCCGAATAGTAATTATCGTTCAGATATAGGTCAGGAAGGGCAGAAGCTTGCTTCAAGTATTCAGAAGCAGCTTGTAGATCTGGGATTATATAATCGTGGTGTAAAGGTACGTCAATCAGAAAATGGCAGTACATATCCAGATGGATCTGTACAGGATTATTATGCAGTAATACATCAAAGTAAACGTAATGGTTTTCCGGGAATTATCGTAGAACATGCATTTTTAACAAATGCAAGTGATTATCAGAAATATCTAAGCTCAGATGAAAAATTAAAAACACTGGGTGAAGCAGATGCAAAAGGAATTATTGAATACATAAACAATAATGTAAAATTTGGCAGCTGGCATCAAAATGGCTCGCAGTGGATGTTTGCATATTATAATGGTACATATGCAAAGAACTGCTGGGAGAAGATAGACGGATACTGGTATCACTTCGATGGCAACGGAATTATGCAGACAGGCTGGCTGAATATTGGAGGCACCTGGTATTATCTGAATCCGTCCAGTGGAGCGATGGCAACGGGCTGGTTGAAATTGGGAGATGTCTGGTATTATCTGAATCCGTCCAGTGGAACAATGGCAACAGGCTGGCTGAAAGTTGGAAACACATGGTACTATATGAATCCATCTAATGGAGCAATGCAGACAGGCTGGCTGGATCTGAATGGAACAAAATATTATCTGAAGTCCGATGGAGCGATGGCAACGACATGGGTGAAAATTGGAAATACATGGTACTATATGAACCCATCCAGCGGAGCGATGCAGACGGGCTGGCTGAAATTAGGAAGTACCTGGTATTATCTGAATGCCGATGGAACAATGGCAGCAGATAACTGGATCGGAGATTATTATGTAAATGCCGATGGAGCCTGGGTTCCGGGAAAAGAAAAACCGGTAGATAAATGGATCAATACTTCAGGCCGCTGGTGGTATCGCCATGCAGATGGAAGTTATACAAAATCGAACTGGGAACAGATTGGAAATCAGTGGTTTTATTTTGATAAAGACGGCTGGATGGTAACGGGCTGGCTGAAACTTTCTGACACATGGTATTACATGAACACCAGTGGAGCAAGAGTAAGTAACTGCTGGACCTGGGTAGGAAACAGCTGCTACTATTTTGATAAAGATGGAAAGATGGCAGCAGACACCTGGATCGGAGATTATTATGTAAACGCCGATGGAGCGTGGGTACCGGGACAGAAGAAAGATGACCAGAAAAATGATCAGAACGGCAGCCAGAACAGTAATCAGAATCAGACACAGACAAAAGCTCAGTGGATCAATACTTCAGGCCGCTGGTGGTATCGTCATGCAGATGGAAGTTATACAAAATCGAACTGGGAATACATAGACGGTCAGTGGTATTATTTCGATAAAGAGGGATGGATGACAATCGGTTATCAGGCAGTCAGTGGTGAATGGTATTATTTACAGAAGAGTGCCTCACCGGAGGGTGCATTAACATACACCGGAGTTACTTCGATCATGGGGAATTCAGATCTGAGCAATGATAAGAACACAGTTGTAAATAAGATGGTAAGAATGTTCCAGAAGAGTGGAAGATCGTATCCGGCAGATAAGTTAAATGCAGGAGGTGCAGGAAGTATCGAAGCATTCTGCCAGATCGTGTATGATGAAGCTGTGAAAGAGGGAGTAAAACCGGAGATCGTGTTTGGACAGGCGATGAAAGAAACCGGTTATCTGCAATTTGGCGGTGCTGTAAAGATCGAGCAGTTTAACTTTGCAGGACTGGGTGCAACTGGCGGATCAGTTGCAGGAGCACAGTTTAGTAATGTTGCAGAAGGAATCAGAGCACAGGTTCAGCATCTGAAAGCATATGCATCAAAAGACGGTCTGACACAGGAAACCGTAGATTCAAGATTCAATCTCGTAACAAGAGGAAGCGCCCCATATGTAGAATGGCTGGGGCAGAAAGAAAATCCGAACGGCTTTGGATGGGCAACGGCATGGAATTATGGAATCAGTCTGATGAATCAGTATGTAAGACCAATGTATACATTGTAAAAACTATAGATATTGCAGATTGAGCGAAAAGGGATGAGAAAAAATCGATTGATTTTTTTGAAAAACAGAAATAATATCAGAGAAAAGAAGAGCAGACAGATGTATGTTTGCTCTTCTTTTCTCTTGTTATGGGGACTTTAGTCTGTTGAGTCCATTGGAGTTTTTCGTTGATCCGAAAATTGTAGATGGACGTCTTCTCTGCGATACATTTTTTCTTCAACTAATTGCGCCGGACGATAATTTTGCTGCCGAGGTAATACCAGGAGTCACTGATCTTTTTCCGGCCGGTCGGAATGTAATCGTTGGAGTCAAGGTGATACCATTGTTCGTTGATCATCTGCCACTGGTTTCTCGGATAGCTTTCATCTGCATTTTGATACCACCAGCCAGTGCTATCCTTCTTCCACTGGCCCGTTGTCAGTGTATGTATGGAGATTTGATGACTGGTATCACTTCCCGGTATCTTTTCCGCTAGTATCGCCATTGTTGGCTGAATACACATTGTCGTACAAGTCAGAACTGCAAAACTTTTCTTTAAGTACTTCTTCATGTCATTTCCTCCATATAAATTGTATAGCTTTGTTTTGCTATATTACACAAGGATTGCAAGCAGTTACCGGAAAGGTTTTTTTGTTTGAAAAATGAAAAAATAAAAATATTGTTAAAAGTAAGAAAAAAGCAGTATTCTATGATAAAATAAAAACGAAACTAATAGACGAGGTGAAAAGCGTGAAAAATATTCGTAAAAAAGCTGTCAGAATCATGCTGCCATTTTGCTGGAGAGTAACGGTCATTTCGGAATGGTTGACTCCGGAGAAGACTGGGATTATCCGAGGGGTTCTACAGGAAGTAAATATCCATATCGATATGGAATTACAACGAATGAAGGATATGAGCAACAGGTTATTCACTATTTGAAACAACTTGGTGTGGAAAAGCTGGATTTTTACATTGCAACGCATGCGCACAGTGATCACATCGGAAGTGGAGATGAGATTATAGAACATTTTCCGGTGAAGCGCCTGTATATCGCAGAGTATGATGATTCGTATCAGTTGGCGGCACATGGGAAAGATGTGACAGATCCATATTACTACGAGGATGCGGATGAGGATACGCTGTGGGATAATCAATATGTTTATGACAGAATCATACAGGCAGCGCAAGACCATCATGTAAAGATCATCACAGATCTGGATCTCGAAGAGAATGCCGTCTATCGCAGATTCCGAATAGGAAATATGAGCATCAGCATTATGAACTACGAGAGAAAAAGAGATGCGGATGGAAATATCATTCCGGTTGCGAATGAGAATGATAACTCACTGGTGGTGAGAGTCAATGCATATGGAAAAAATGCATTGCTCACATCGGATCTGGATCCGGTAGATGGAGATACGGAGAAGATTGCCGAACAGGTAAAGAGAGTAAAGATTGATTTGTTAAAATTGCCACATCATGGGATAGACTATAATAATCCATCGGATTTCCTGACTCCTCTAAATCCGAAAACAGCCGTTATGACAGGGCCGTCATCATGGTTTAATACGAGAATGAGAGCGTGTCTTCCGAATACAAATGTGTATTCTACGATGTCTGATTCGGCGGCAGCGGTGGCGGATTTTTCTTTTTATGGAATTGCTACGGAATATGTAAAGACTGAAAGTGAATGGGGCCTGCTGGACGGAACCTATTATTATTTCGACTCGAACGGGCGTGTGACAACAGGATGGGGCTATATTGGTAATGCCTGGTATTATTTCGATGAAAAAGGTTCGATGCAGACCGGCTGGCAATATGTCAACGGTGCCTGGTACTACATATCGGAATCGGGAGCGATGGTGACCGGGTGGCAGATGATAGAGGGTGTCTGGTACTATTTTAATGAGAATGGTTCGATGCAGACCGGCTGGAGATATGTGAATGGTGCCTGGTATTATTTTGATCTGGCAGGAGAGATGACGACTTCCTGGAAGAAAATCGATGGAATCTGGTATTACATGTCGGAATCGGGAGTGATGCAGTGTGGCTGGCAGAAGATAGGTGGAATCTGGTATTTCTTCGAGGTGAGCGGTGCAATGGATCACGATATGTGGATTCAAGGTGTATACTATCTGAAGTCAAGCGGTGCGATGGCTGTATCGGAATGGGTAGATTATACTCGATATTATGTAGACGAACGGGGGATCTGGGCTCCTTAGAGCGAAAAAAGAACAGAGACGGGAAACAGCAATTGTATGGCTGTAATTCCGGCCTCTGTTCTTTTTATATTTTTATTCGTTTTTCATTTCCTGCAAATATTTTTTCGCATCTTTCAGAAAACTGAGTGCTATCATTATGATGACGGCACCGATCGGAAAGGCTGCGACGATGCTGACCGATTGCAGATTGCTCATAGAACTTTCAGCAAATAACAGTGCGATCGGAAGTAAGATAAGCAGGATACACCACATAAGCTGAATTCCTCTGTTTGGTTGTTCCCCGTCTTCCAGAGTATGATAGCTATAGCAGGAAGCGGTTAATGCGATAGAATCAAAGGAGGTGGCGTAAAAAGCGATCATTGTGAGCAATACGACGACCATGATAACCGGAGCGCAAGGCAAGGCCTTGATGATACTTACGATCATGCCATACAGATCACCGTTGTCGAGATACTGCTTAATGAAATCTGCTTTTTCAGTTACCTGCATTCCCATAGAATAATTTCCAAGGACGATAAAGCTTGTCAATGTAGAACCTACACCGAATACGTATCCGCCAAGAATAGTCTGACGTACGGTTCTTCCGCGTGAGATACTTCCGATAAAGAATGGGGCTGCAACACACCATACCATCCAGTAAGCCCAGTAATAGATCGTCCAGTTCTGCGGAAAATTAGAAGTACGCAACGGATCGGTGAAAGTGGACAGATCGATAAAGTTCTGCATCATCCGGCCGAGAGAAGAGAATCCTGTCTCGATAATGTAGCGGGTCTCACCACCGAATAATAATACGAATGCGATCAGACCAAAGAACATGTAGATGCAGATATTGGCTAATTTGCTGATTCCCTTGAATCCGTGCAGTAAAGAATAAGTATATACGGCGCATGTAATCAGAAGAATGATAATATTGATAACGGTTCTGCTGACTGTAATATGAAAGAGCTCGCCGATGATGGTTGCCATCAGTGGAGTGGCTACGCTGAATGTAGTTGCGGTACCGGCAAGCAGTGCGAATACTGCCAACAGATCGATGATACGTCCGGCTAAGCCATCGGTGTGTTTCCCGAGGATCGGACGGCAGGCTTCGGAGTATTTCTGACGATTTCTTTTTCTGACATGAAGCATGAAACCGAAAGCGACTGCCAGCACCAGATAGAATCCCCAAGGGATAAAGCTCCAGTGGAAGAGCGGATATACACCGGCCCAGTCCTGGATACTTCCCATTTCTTTAATATGCGGATCGGTAGCATAGAGTACCCATTCGGAGAATGAGTAGAATAAGATGTCAGCTGCAAGTCCACAGGTGAACATCATAGATCCCCATGCAAAGAAAGAATACTTTGGCTTTTCGTCGGGTTCGCCGAGAACGATGTTACCATATCTGGAACCGGCTATGTACAAGGACAGGATAAAGATTCCAAGACCGATGACCAGATAGTAAGTGCCGAAAGTGTCGCCGAAGAAGAACCGGATCTGGCTTAATACAGCATTGGATTGTTTTGGCAGGAAGAAGAAGAGGATGCAAAGTGCGATGACGATGCCTAGCGGAAGAAGTGTAATCATCCAGTCTATTTTTCCTTGTGATTTCTTTGTGTTCATATTATTGCGCCTCCATATATTGTTGGTAGCTGGCATCCAGAGCGGCCAGCTCGCTTAGATTGTCAATTTCTATAATATCGTCTTTCTTCATCGGATAGATTCCCAGACAGTATTCTTCCGGATAACAGAACATGGCGATATCATCCCAGTAGATCTGACGGTTTTTATTTTGCTCAAATTCGATTTCCAGATGTTGCCTTAGTTTTCTGCCGTCTTCGACAGACCAGCGTGAGATGCTGTAGAGCTGCCAGCCGCCTGTTCCGCCGGTCCGGCTGCAGGCAGTTACGATTCCGTCCTTGACAGTCATGAGCCACTCATCGGTCTGCGAGTCGGTCCAGACGCAGTTATAACCGGAACGTTCGAAGGAAGGATCCAGAATCTTGTCATTGTAGATTATCTGATCTCCGTCGAGAATCATTACATCTTCCAGATGCTCGCGTGCAACATAAAGAGAAGAGATGTTATTACAGATGTCATAATAAGGGTTCTCGATGATCTTCACACTGGGATACTGTATTTCCAATGCATAGAACTGTTCTTTCAGATACCCTGCAACGATGTAGATCTCCTGAATACCATTGTGATGTAATCCCTGAATTACCGTATCGATCATACGCATCCCGTTTACCTTGACGAGTGGCTTCGGGGTTGTTAATGTGACAGGCTGCATTCTGGAACCGAATCCGGCAGCCATGATAATTGCTCTTTTTACAGTGTGCATGATTTGATGCTCCTTAGCTTGAATTTTTTATTTGGTAATGTTGTTTAATTCGTTTTGTACAATGCGGTAATATTCTTTGGCGTATCGGTACTGACGCAGGGAATATTCGCCAAAATCAACACCGAGATGTCTTTTATACTCGCACCAGTTGCTCCAGAGAAGTCCGGCAGAGGCAATGTAACAATAGATCTTGATACGGATAGCGTCCGGACATCCTTCTGTAAAATACAGAGAGATCAGCTGATCCACCTTCTCCTTGTTATAAAGTGAATAGATACAGAACATGGCGATGTCCAGATGGGGATCCTGCATTCCGGCATATTCCCAGTCGATCAGGCGGATATCTTCGTTACCGTCAATATCTGTTGTGAATAAAAAATTATCAGGAACGGCATCTATATGGGTGAGAACATCTTCTGATTTGTATCGCTCTATATAAGATCGCAGTGAAAATACATTCTCTTTTGTTTTCTGATAATCCCGATATGCGGAACTGCGCCCGTTCCATAGTTTTTCATAAAAATCAATCTGGTCAAACAGATCAAAACGGTGATCCACTTTCAATTTCATCTCGTGAAACTGTCTCAGACGGTGCATACATTTTTGAATATCGCCTAAGTTGTGTGGATCACATACACGGGAGTGATCCAGAAAACGAGTAATTTTGTATCCGTTTTCCGGATTGATGTATTCGATGTGATCACATAAATGCTTATCGCGGATGATCTGGTATACCTGTGCCTCTTCGCGACGATTGATGAGTTGATCGGTTCCCTCGCCGGGGATACGCATGATATGCTTACATCCATTGCAGTCAAACAGGAAAGAACGGTTGGTCATACCTTTTTTCAGAACCGTGATATTCGAGATGTCTTCCGGTTGTGTGTGTAGTGCTTTGGCGGCAATCTCGAGAACATCAGACTGCAAATGATTGGAATTGCTGTCTAGTTCCCGGAGTTGTTCAAATGTATTGATCTCTACGATATCAGCGGCATGTACGACTTTGGCAGGAACGATCATTTTGCCTTTTTCGTACAGGGTTTCTTCCCAAAATTTATCAGTATATGCCGGATCTTTGTCATATCTTTCCAGTCGTTCCTGAATGACCCTGGCATCTTTACGGAGAAGATAACTGATGCCGACCATCGAGTTGCCCCCGGAAGAAGCAGAGATCGTAGTCAGTTCCAGCTTACGGTTTACACGGACCGAACTGTCGTTATCTACCAGATCACTGACCATGTACCATGAATAAAGTTCGTGCCTGCGGAATGGATTTTGATCACACCAGATATCGCATGGAATCACATATGCGTTTGACAGATGTTTTCTTGCGAGATACAGGGAGTGGAGGTTGTTCTTTTTTGCATAGTCCGGATTCACGATCAGTTCTACATCATAATCATCCATGAGATATTCGTACTGTTCTTTCATAAAGCCGACGACGATGTAGATCTCGTGAATACCGACAGCATGTAGCTGCCGGATCTGACGCTCGATCAATGGTTCGCCGTGTACCTCAAGAAGCCCCTTTGGTGCTTCTGTATTGATCGGAACCATCCGCATCCCGAAGCCGGCAGCGAGAATAATGGCTCTTTTCGGGGAAGCCTCTGTGAGTTCACGGATAGCTTTCTGCGTTGGCTGGATGGATTCGTCTAGATAACCTTCGGCAATCAATGTCTTGATAGAACGATTGACGATTCCGAGAGAATGACCGGAGTCCTCTGCCAGGGTTCTTTGATTTGTATATGTATTGGATAATACCAAGTTCAAAATATCACACTCTTGCGTGTTCATGTACTACACCACCTTTTGAATTTGTGAACATGCGGTTATTATACAGTTGGAAAAGGTATGTGTCAATAGAAAATGCAAATCTAAATGGTTTTTGCCAGGTTTTGGTGTTCGCTCTGGTAAAGAAATGCAAGATATGATATAATCAATCGGTATGAGTAATGAGTAGGAGAGTAATGAATGCAGACCAAGAGGAATATAGGAATAGATTTGTTGAAGATTGTATCTATGCTTATGATTGTAACATTACATATGCTAGGTCATGGAGGTGTACTGGATAATATGCCGCCCATGTCTCGATGCTATCAGGTAGCATGGTTAATTGAAATCGCATGTTATGGAGCAGTGAATTGTTATGCGTTGGCAAGTGGCTTTCTGACTGCACGGTGTAACATTCGTAAGCTCATGGAATTGTGGTTACAAGTTATGTTTTATAGTTTGTTGATTACGATTGTTATGGAGTGTACAGTGTTACATGGAACGATTTCAAGAGAAGAGTGGATTTATTCATTTTTTCCTGTTACATCAGGAAAGAACTGGTATGTTACAGCCTATTTTGGAATGATGTGTCTGATACCGATGATACGGTTGGCGATGGACTATATTGACCAGAGAATATATAAGTACATGCTGGTTGGAATATTTGCAATATACAGTGTTCTACCGACTCTGGTCAGTTATTTGCTGCAGGGCGCATACTATCCGGATCCTTTTAATGTGAATCGAGGATATTCATCCTTGTGGTTATGTATCATGTACCTGTTTGGGGCATATATACGTAAATATTTCAATTACCATGCAGTTAAGAAAAGATTGTCTTTGTCAGTTTTTGGATGCATGGTGCTTCTTACATTTTTGAGTAAGATTATAATGGAAAAAGTTGGCAATACAGAGAATGCAAATGTGTTGGTTGATTATACATCTCCGACAATTGTTCTTGGAAGTATTGCGCTGTTGATATTTTTTGTAAATATCAGAGTTGACAGTACAAAGCTTAAACAGGTGATAACGATTTTATCAGGTGTGACATTAGGAGTGTATCTGATTCATGATAATGGTTTGATCCGGAATGAAGTAGTAGCGCATTTGTTTGAAGATGAACTGAAAAATGGTGTGTATAAATGGGCATTAGTTAAATTAATTATAGTAGTGCCAGCTGTATATGTGATTTGCAGTTTGATGGATTTGATCCGAAGTAAGTTGTTTGACTGTGTGAAACGAGTTGCCGCAAGATTTTGTGTAGAATAAAATAATGGAGAAGAAAGAATGCGATCGATAAAAAATCAACCGACAGAAAAGGAAATATATATATGGAACATTACGGGAAGTATGGCAAATGCGTTACTTTCTGTTGTTGCATTAATGCTGGTAACCAGAATGCTTAACAAAGAAGATACGGATATCTTCAGTATCGCATGGTCGATCAGTCAGCTGATGGTTACAATTGGAACATTTCAGATCAGAGTATATCAGGCAACGGACGTAAAGCAAACATTTCAGTTCAAACAATATTGCGTATTCAGGTTCCTGACAGTTGTGGTAATGTTGATAAGTAGTGCTGTTTATATAAGAATGTGTGGGTACGTAGATTATAAAGCGCAGATAGTAATGATTGTCTGTGCATATAGAGCTGTGGATTCAATTGCTGACGTGTATGAAGGTTGGTTTCAGCAAAAAGAGAGACTGGACCTGGCGGGTAAGGCGCTTACATACAGAATTGTCTTTTCAAGTATTGTATTTGGTGTGATATTGGTTAATACACACAATCTTCTGTATGCTTGCTGGAGTCTCGTAATCATATATGTAATATGTTTCTTTGCATTTGATGTGAGCTATCAGAAACGTGTTGCGGCTCTGAAATCAAGTGGCAATTTAGGAGAGAATGTGAAATGGATCGTTGCCCTTTTTCGAGAAGGTCTTCCATTGTTTGTAAATGCATTTATTATCATGTCTATTATGAATACGCCTAAGATGGTGATTGATACGGCGATACAGGATGGAAGGATTGAACAGGGGGCACAAACGGTATTTAATATTCTTTTTATGCCGGCATCTGTATTGTCATTGGCGTATATCGTGTTCAGACCGTTGATTACACAGATGGCAATTGTATGGGGAGATAAAAAATATCGTGAGTTCATTAAAATATTAGGAAGAATCTTGCTGTGCCTGTTCGGAATGGCAATTGTGCTGATCATCGGAAGTGCGATTTTGGGAATTCCGGTGCTTTCTGTTATTTATGGAATGAACCTTGATAAATATAAGAGTCAGTTGCTGCTGATTATTGTCGGCGGATGCTGCTATACATTTGCGGCGGTTCTGGATAATGCATTGGTCGTTATCCGCAAGCAATATCTTCTGATCATTTCTTATATTGTGTCATGGATATACATAAAGGTTGTGGCAGAACCATTTGTGAATAAATGGAAATTGTTTGGGGCGTCCATGGGATATACCACGGCGATGCTTATATTTTTGGTAGTAACGGCAATGATATTTGTAATTTGTTTCTATATGGAAACACATAAAGAGAGAGGGAAAAAGAGTGAAAAAATACAGTAGGTCAAAACAATACGATGAAACAGTTCTGAAAAAGCTGCATGGTGTTCAGGTGGAAATGCTACATGACTTTGCGCAAGTATGTGAGAAATATAAACTACCATATTTTGCGGTATATGGCACAGCCATCGGTGCAGTCAGACATGCCGGATTTATTCCGTGGGATGATGATATAGATGTCGGGATGTTAAGAGTGGATTATGATAAATTCATGGAAATATTCTCAAAGGAGATGTCTGATAAATATAATCTGCTGACACCGCAGATAGATGGACAATATAGCTGTACTGTAACACATATCCAAAGAAAAAATACGAAATTTGTGTCAGAGGTAACACAGAATTTAAAATGTGAACAGTGCATTTTCATGGACATCTTCCCTTTTGACTATGTGCCACGGGACAGAAAAAAACAGGTTGCACAGAGTAGAAAAGCAAATATACTTGGAAAGTTGTTATTCCTATCCGGCAATCCGAATCCTATTATTGACTACGACGGAATAAAAGGAGAGATTATGAGTCTGGGATGTCGGTTGGTTTATGTTGCATTGAAACTTTTGAGGATAAAACCTTCTTGGATTTATAAGAAATATGTAGACAATGCTACAAAGTATAATAAAAGTGATGAGAAAGGAAGATATGTAACGTCTTATGAATATGTGGGAAGCTTGAAAGATAAGATTGCTGCGAAGGATATCTTTCCGTTGAAGAAAGTTCCGTTTGAAAACACAGAGATAAACATTCCGAATAATAATGATAAATTCTTGAAAAAAGTATATGGTGATTATATGAAGATTCCGCCGGAAAATGAACGGGTCAATCATATGCCATTAATCATTCAATTTGAAGGAGAGGAGCCGATATATGCAGAAAAGTAAGACATATTGCATATTTGCAGCACAATATTTTCCGCATTTGGGAGGTGTGGAAAGATATACATACAATCTTGCCAAGCAGTTGATACAGGATGGGAATAAGGTAATCATTGTAACATCTAATGTATATCATCTAAAAAATCACGAGTTGGTAAATGGAATACCGGTATATAGAATACCGTGTTATAATCTGTTGGAAGGACGATATCCGGTAATCAAATTCAATAAGGAATTCTGGTGGATTCACAGAAAATTGAAAAGTAAGAAAATAGATATGGTAATTGTGAATACGAGGTTTTATCTACATTCGTTATATGGAATGCTTTTTGCCAGACAGAAAAAGGCGAAATGTATTACTTTGGATCATGGGACAAGCCATTTGTCGGTGCATAATAGATTATGGGATACGATCGGTGAAATCTTTGAACATGCATTTACCAAGATTGACTATTTGTTCTGTAAGGAGTATTATGGGGTGTCGAAAGCTTGCAATCAATGGCTGGGACATTTTCATATCAAAGCCAAGGGTGTATTATACAATTCTATTGATCTGGAAGAGGTAGAAGAGATAAAGGACAAGGTAACAACTTCTTATAAAAAAGAGTATAATATTCCGGAAGATACTGTAGTTATAACCTTTACGGGAAGACTGCTGAAAGAAAAAGGGTTACCTAGTCTTCTCAATGTAATGGACAGATTAAATGAAGATGGAATAAAAGTGTGCCTTTTTATCGCGGGAGACGGAGATATGCAGCAGGAAATCGAGGAAAGAAAGACGGATTATATTATTCCGGTGGGAAGACTTGATTTTGAACATATTGTAGCTCTGCTGAAGGAAAGTGATATATTCTGCCTTCCATCTTTCTCGGAAGGTTTTTCAACATCTATACTGGAAGCTTCGGCGTGTGGATGTTACATTATTACAACTGCCAGGGGTGGTGCGAAAGAGTTGTTGATCAATGAAGACTATGGATGTATTATACCTAACAATCAGGAAGACATCCTTTATAAGGCGTTGAGGGAAGTGATTGCAGATCCTGACAGGAGAGAAAAAGGCATAGAATTAACGTATGAGATGATTCAAAATCATTTTACTTGGAAAATTGTTGCAAAACAGGTAGAACGTATTTGTGAGGAGAAATAAAGTGAAGAAGTTGATTATTATACCCGCATACAATGAGTCGGCGAATATAGAAAAGACGGTAGCTTCGATTAAGAAGGATGCGAAGGGGTTTGACTATGTAATAATAAATGACTGCTCAGTTGATAATACCAGAAAAATCTGTGAAGATAATGGATTTAATATTGTGAATCTTCCGATTAATCTGGGAATCGGAGGAGCTGTGCAGACGGGATACAGATATGCGTATGAGCATGGCTATGATGTGGCAGTTCAGGTAGATGGGGACGGACAGCATGATCCGGAATTCCTTGATACGATGGCTGTATATCTGGTCGATCATAATCTGGACATGGTGATTGGATCCAGATTTATTGAAAAGAAGGGATTCCAGTCTTCATATACGCGGAGAATGGGAATCAGGTTTTTTACCGGCCTGATCAAATTGATGACCGGAAAGACGATAACAGATCCGACATCCGGGTTGCGTATGATCGGAAGAAATGCAATGGGACTGTTTGCGTATGATTATCCGAGAGATTATCCGGAGCCGGAAAGTGTAGTTGCGATTCTGAGAAGAAACATGAAAGTGGAAGAGATTCCGGTAGTTATGAAGGCGAGAGAAGGAGGAGTTTCTTCGATTTCTCTGAAAAAGTCAGTCTACTATATGATAAAAGTTCCTTTGGCGATTTTGATTGAAAGAATTAGAAAGTATTAGGAGAAGAAAAATGAATATCAGATTACAGATTATAATAGCAATTATTTTGACTATTGCGTTATGTGTCATCGTGAATATGATTCGTAAGAAACGATTGGAATTGAGATATGCTCTGGCATGGCTGATCGTTGGCGTGGGAACACTGGTACTGGATTGTTTTCCTATATTAACTACGAAGTTAGCAGAACTGATCGGTGTGGCGAGTCCGATTAATATGCTGTTCTTTTTGGGATTCTGTTTTTCTCTGGTGATTATATTTGTACTTACAGTTGCGATTTCAAGAGTATCAATCAGAATGAAACAGTTGACACAGGAATTGGCGTTGTATGAGAAGAAGATGAATGATGAATTGAAAAATAGGTAATCGTTTGGGGAAATGTAAATGAAAGAGTATTGGAAGAAAAAAGGCAAGCTGTTGATTATCGCGTGTATAGCGGTGATAGCCGGATGTATCGTAATGGGAGCATATGCGGGAATACATTATATAAAAGCAGGCGATAATAAAGGTAAGATAGAAATCGGCAATGAGAATGTATTGATTAAGGGAGATATAAAAAGACGTAACGGGAAGTATTATATCGGAAAAAAAGGTGGAGAGATGTTAATAAAACTCCACAAAGAATACGTAAATAAATTATCGTATGAATATACTTCGGAATACTTTTCAAAAGCACATCTAAGAATACGCAAACAGAATATATATGGTGCTTATAAAGATATGCATATAGAAGATGAATATATGAAAGATATGCCACGTTCTGTTGTGAATATAGGTGGAAAAGTAGCAGAGATTGAAATAAAGTTTGAAAAATCGAAAAATGAAGTTGCAATTAATCATTTCGAAGTAAATAACGCATTGAAGCTGAACCCGATTTTAGGCGTGTTTACGGCCGCGTGTGTGTTTGTTTTTCTGTTTATACTTTCTTTTAGAAAGGAAAATAAAAGACATCCGGCAATTACATTCTTTGTATGCAGTTTTGTAGCAGGCATCTGTCTGATGTTGCTGGAGCCGATATATGTAACAGGATTTGATGAACAGATACATTATTTGAACGCACATTGGATTGGGTGTACGAAATATGAAGAACCGTCTACACAGGTTGAAGATTATTATTACGGATATCCATGGGAAATCAATACGACGACCATTAGTGCAAACGAGTCGATTGAAGAGCGAATGGATTTCTTTAGAGTCATGAATGATAAGACAAGATATACGGGAGTGATGACTGATAAGTATGAATTCAAACTTAGTAGTGTAGGATACCTGAATCAGGCATTTATGCTAAAAATCGGACAAATCTTGCATTTGCCATTTTACTTCCAATGGCTGTTAGGGAAGCTTGGAAATCTATTGCTTTATACAGTGGTTGTGAGCTTTGCGATAGAGATTCTTCCAATTGGAAAACGTCTGCTGATGGTAATCGGTATGATGCCGGAACTGATCTTCCAGGGAACGGTATATACATATGATATATGGGTGGTTGCATTCCTGGTATTGGGAAGTAGCATATTGATCAGGGAACATGTTAATAAGACGGAAAAATTTGAGTATAAGTGGAGAATATTAATGATAGCCTGCTTTGTTCTGGGATGTCTTCCGAAAGCAGTGTATGCGCCATTGATATTGAGTGGGCTTTTCCTTGGAAAAGACAAGTTCTATTCAAAGAGAGATGAATATGTTTTTAAAGGCAGTATTATAATTGCGTTTTTAGCATTGATGACTTCGTTTGTATTACCGGCGTTGAATCCATCCAATGATATGTCAGATTCCAGGGGAAGCAAAACGGATAGTGGACAACAGATGAAATATATTTTGGGCCAGCCAATTGCATATGCAATTGTGTGGCTGAAGAATGTATTAAAAACTTTCCAGGAATATATCATGGGAGGTTCGGCTTTTACAAGTTTTGGCTATTTAGGCGGAGGTAGTCTGTCGACGTGTTGTGCAGCACTTGTGGTGGGAACAACATTGACAGACACTTATGGAAATGGAAAAAGCAAAGAAAGAGTACTGGACATTAAGACGAAGTGCATATTTGCAATAGAGATGATACTGGTAATAGGTCTGGTATGGACTGCGTTATATATATCATTTACGGAGGCAGGTATTGAAGAAATATTAGGAACGCAGGCAAGATATTATTATCCGTTTATATTTATGTTTTATCTTTGCTTCCAGACTGATAAAATAAAAAATACAATAGAACTGGGAAAATATCAGATGATAATTATGCTTGCAAGCAATTTCATCATATTCCAGCAAATGTGGGAAGTCTTACTGGTAAGAAAATGTTTGTAGTGATTTTATAAAAAATAAGAGGAGCTGAATATGAAACAATATATCCAGAATTTTAAGAAATTCCAGCCACTATTGGAAGAGCTGGTTGCAAGAGATATAAAAATTAAATATCGTAGATCTGTATTGGGAGTGTTATGGACACTCCTGAATCCATTATTGATGATGATCGTATTATCTGTTGTTTTCTCGAATCTGTTTAAATTCGATGTTGAAAATTTTCCGCTGTTTATTTTAAGTGGTCAGGTAATATTTAACTTTTTCTCTGAATCAACAACGAATGCAATGGGAGCAATCCTTGGAAATGCATCTTTGATCAGAAAGATTTATGTACCGAAATACCTGTTTGTTATTTCAAGAATTTTTTCCAGCTTTATTAACCTGATGGCCTCTTTTACGGCACTGCTTTTAGTTATGGTTGTGACAAGAGCAGAGTTACACTGGACTGTAATATTAGTTCCGATTCCATTGGTGCTACTGGTAGCATTTTCGATGGGAATTGGTCTGATCCTTTCGGCAATTGCTGTTAAATTCAGAGATATTATGCATTTATACTCTGTATTTATCACGGCGCTAATGTATCTGACTCCTGTTATTTATCCAATGTCAATTTTACCGAATTGGCTGACTCCGATCGTAGAGCTGAATCCGATTACGAATATTATGCTGATGTTCAGAGATGTAATGCTGTATAATACGATCTTTGGATGGAAATCAATTATTATTGCGATTGTGGAAGCGGGACTTGCTCTGGTGATCGGTCTCAGAGTATTCTATAAAGCACAGGACGAATTTATTTTGAACATATAGGAGCGGTGAAAATATGGAAAAACAGGCAATTATAAAAGTTGAAGATGTCTCGATGAAGTTCAATCTTTCATCTGAAAAATTTGACAGCTTTAAGGAATATGTGATTAAGAGACTGAAAAAGCAGGTTAAGTTTGATGAATTCTGGGCATTGAAGAATGTCTCTTTTGAAGTGTACAAGGGAGAGTCGCTTGGTCTGATTGGTCTGAACGGAAGCGGAAAGAGTACGATGCTGAAAACTATTGCAGGTGTGCTGAAGCCGACAACAGGAAAGGTAGAGGTCTGCGGAACGGTTGCACCTCTGATCGAGCTTGGAGCAGGTTTTGACATGGATCTTACGGCAAGAGAAAATGTATTCCTTAACGGAGCCCTTCTGGGATATGGGCGTGAAGAGATGGAAAAACATTATGATAATATAGTGGATTTTTCGGAACTTGAGAACTTTATGGATGTCCCGGTTAAGAACTTTTCATCTGGTATGGTATCCCGTCTGGCATTTGCAATTGCGACGATAGGAACACCGGATATATTGATCGTCGACGAAGTGCTTTCGGTTGGAGACTTCCGGTTCCAGCAGAAATGTGAGGAGCGTATCAGGAAAATGATGGAACACGGTACGACAATCTTATTTGTGTCACACAGTATTGCACAGGTAGAAAGTCTGTGTGAGAAGATCGTATGGCTGGAGCATGGACATGTGAAGAGATTCGGAGATGCAGAAGAAATTTGTAAAGAATATAGTCAGTCTTATTAGATGAGGTAGGAACATGAAGAAAAAGATTCAGATAATAATTGCGGGTATCATTATTGTTGCAGGTTCGTTCTTATATGCTCATATAGCAAAGAATAATTATATCTATGACAGAGATGTTGATACCAGTGAATATATAACAACAGGATCGTTCCTGAATGAAACTGTACAGGAACAGTTCAAAAGTAATGAAGATACATTGGATGGTGTTAGAGTAAAATGCAGGATTACAGGGACACCGTCTGATACGGTTATCAAATATAGTCTTACAGATGCAGAGACACAGAAGGTAGTCGCAAGTGGCGAAACGAATGCGACGGAGCTGGAAAATGGAAAATTCTATAATTTTAAATTTGATACCGTGAAAAACTGTAAAGATAAAGAATACATTTTTGCTATCGGCACAGAAGGAGAAATTCCGGATAATGCAGTATTGTTCTGCTTTGAAAGAAATACAGAACAAGGAACAAAGTTCTGGATCAATGATGAAGAGACAGATGGAACGTTGATCATGAAAGCGGTTACGAACCGGTTTGATGCAGAGACATTTTGTGTATTATTGTTATTTATCATTTACGTAATAGCTTTTATGAAATTCTTATATAAATTATTCAAATAGTGGAGTGCAAAAGTGAAAATTAAGAAAGTAATAAAGATGTTGATAAAGCAGGGACCATTTGCAGTCTTTAGAGCAGTAAGAGATCATTGCAGAAAAAAAAGAGAAGAAGAGGAATTCAGAAACCGGGTGCGCTCAATTCATCTGATTTCGGATGATGAGCGGGAAAATCAAAAAAACAGGAAATTTCTAGCACCGGTATCATTCAGTATTATTACACCACTGTATAATACACCAGAGAATTATCTGAGAGAATTATTGGAATCGCTGCAAAAACAGACCTATTCAAACTGGCAGTTATGCCTGGCAGACGGAAGTGACACTGAGCATGAATACGTAGGTGAAATATGCAGAGAATATGCTTCAAAAGATTCAAGAATCTGCTATGAGGTATTGGAAGAAAACAAAGGAATATCAGAAAATACTAATGAATGTCTGAAATTTGCAACAGGGGACTACATAGGTCTTTTGGATCATGATGATATCTTGCATGAGTCAGCGTTATATGAAATGATGAAAGTAATTGAAGAGGAGAAAGCAGATTTCTTATATTCGGATGAAGTAAAGTTCTCAGGAAAAATCGAGGATGCATCAGACTTTAACTTCAAACCTGGATTTGGAAAAGATGAATTGAGAGCCCATAATTATATTTGTCATTTTACAGTATTCAAAAAATCACTTTTAGATCAGATCGGACAGGCATACAGACCGGAATTTGACGGCAGCCAGGATCATGATATGGTTTTAAGACTGACGGAAAAGGCAGAAAAGATTGTACACATTCCGAAGGTTCTGTATTACTGGAGAGTTCATCCACAGTCAGTTTCGATGAATCTGGATTCAAAAAGTTATGCGGTTGATGCTGCAATACATGCAGTCAGCGAACAGTTAGAAAGAATGAAAGAGCCGGGGAGAGTTGAAAGTAATCTTCCGTATCGGACTATTTATCGTGTACATTACGAAATTCCGGACAACGCAGGTGTGCTGCTTATTTTGCATGGAGCAGAAAAGAACACAGAATATGACAGGGCAAAAGAAAAGATTTTGGAAAAAACCACATATAAAAATATTCGTGTCGTATATGCAAATAAAGAGAACAGTACATTTGCTGATAATGTAAATAAGCAGATAGACAGTATGGAAGAAGAATACGCAGTTATGATAAATGTTCATTGTCTGCCAATGAATCCGGACTGGGTAGAAGAAATGCTGATGTTTGCACAGAGGCAAGATGTATGTGCCGTATCCCCGAAAGTATATTTTGAAAATAATCTGATTGCATACGCAGGTATTGCTTTGGATGTCAGAGATAATGCAAAAGTGAAATTCTTGTGTCAGGGGATTGACGGCGCAGAACAGGGATATGAAGCAATGTTACGGCATGTCCGTAATACTACGGCAGCATGGAAAGATTGCTGTATGATATCGAAGAATGCGTGGAGAAATCTTGGAGGATTGAAAGAGGATGTTCCGGGATACGAAATAATTGATTATTGTCTGAATGGAGAAAAACAGGGACTTTGGACAGTCTGGACATGTTTTGCAGAATTTTCTTATTCCAAAGCATTGACAATTGAGGTTGATGATACAGAGATTCAGAAGTTTATTTCAAAATGGGAAAGCAGAATCAGTAAAAAAGATAATTTTTACAATCAAAATCTGGCAGAACTGGGTATTTTATAATTATTAGGAGGAAACGATGGCAGATATACGAGAGTTAACGGCGAAAACACTTCATACATTAAAAGAAGAAGGAATTATCAGTGTCGGAAGAAAAGCAAAGAGTTACGTTCATACGGCAAGAACGGTAGGAAGAGATGCAAAAGACAGAGTCTATAAAGATGTATTATTCATCAATGGTTGTGACGAAAGTGTACCTCATCCGGCGAGATACCGTGTGACACATCAGAGAGAACAGCTGGCAGCGAATAATATTTCTACAGGCGAAGTATATTATGTAAACCTGCAGTTGGATCAGGTCAGATATTATCGTACATTTGTCTTTTTCAGATGTCCATACACAGATATGATCGGTGAATTTATAAAATTAGCCAAGAAGCTGAATAAAAGAGTACTATTTGATATTGATGATCTTGTGGTTGATACAAAGTACACAGATACGATCAAATATCTTGATTCTATGTCGAAAGAAGAACGAGCTTTATACGATGATGGCGTTATGCGCATGGGCAGAACATTAAAATTATGTGATGCAGCAATTACAACGACAGAAAGACTCGCTGAAGAATTGGGGCATTATGTACCGGAAGTATTTATTAACCGAAATACGGCCTCAGAAGAAATGTGTGCGTTATCCAAAGAAGCGTTAAAAAATAAAACCCGTAAAGATGATCATGTGGGAATCGGATATTTTAGTGGAAGCCTGACACACAACGATGATTTTGAACTTGTATTACCGGCACTGACTAAAGTAATGGAAAAATATCCACAGGTTCAGCTGCATGTGGTTGGAGAACTGGATCTTCCGGAAGCGTTACAGCAGTATAAAGCACGTGTGGTATCTCATCCGTTTGTTGACTGGAAGAAATTACCGTCGCTGATTGCGGAAGTGGATATTAATCTGGCACCGTTAGAGCAGAGCATCTTTAATGAAGCAAAATCCGAAAATAAATGGGTGGAAGCAGCACTGGTGAAAGTTCCAACGGTAGCAAGTAATGTGGGGGCATTTCAGAGAATGATCGTATCAGGAGAGACAGGAATTCTCTGTGATACAGAAGATGAATGGGTAGAACAGTTAAGCAGACTGGTAGAAGATAAGAAAGAAAGGGAACGGATTGCAGAAAACGCACACAGATATTGTACAAAAAAATGTGTAACTGTATATACAGGGTTCCCACTGGTTAAATTTATAAAAAAATATACAACACCAAATATTGCATTTATACTGCCTTCTCTGAATATCAGTGGCGGAATTATGGTGGCACTGTGGCATGCTGTTATGCTTCAGGATGCGGGAATGGATGTCACACTTTTCAATGTAGATAATTCAATTCAATGGTGTACATTTAAAGAACATCAGATACCGGTAATGAGTCAGGATCTCAGACTGGTAGAAGGAAGAATTGACAAAGCTGTTGCGACTATGTGGACGACAGTTGCATTTCTTGAAAATTATCAGAATATCGAAAAGAGATATTATCTGGTACAGAATTTTGAAACGGATTTCTATGAGCCGGGAATTCCGCTCAGAGTATTTGCAAATCAGAGTTATATCCCGAAGGTACCAATCCAGTATCTTACCATTTCAAAGTGGTGTGAAGACTGGTTAAGAGACGATTATGAACAGATTGCCAGATATGCACCAAATGGAATTGAAAAAGAAAACTTTCCACATCACAAACGTGAGATGAACGGAAAGATCCGTATTCTGATCGAGGGAGATTGCGGAGTAGAGTACAAAAATGTTGATGAAAGTTTCAAAATCACAAATGAACTTGATAAAGAAAAGTATGAGATATGGTATATGTCTTATAATGCAGAACCAAAAGACTGGTATCGTGTAGATAAATTCCTTCATAAGGTACCGTTTGATCAGGTGGCTGATGTATATAATCAGTGTGATATTCTATTAAAGACAAGTTACCTGGAAAGTTTCTCATATCCGCCGTTAGAGATGATGGCAACAGGTGGATATGCAGTGGTTGTTCCGAATGATGGAAATAAAGAATATCTGGTAGATGGTGAAAACTGCCTGCTTTATCCACTTGGCAAGATTGAAAAAGGAATTGCCGCAATTGAAAGAATCTGTACAGACAAAGGATTACAGGAGCACCTGTATGAAAGTGGTATCAAAACTGCACAGTCAAGAGACTGGGAAAGTATCCGTAAAGAAATCGTAGCTTTATACGAAGATTAATGAAAGCAAAGGAACGATTATAAATGAGTAAGATTGACACCTTAAAAAGGTATTATCACTATTATGGAATGAAAATGTTATTATTAAAGCTTTTCAGAAATCATTCTGCAGAAAATTTCGATTATGATTTATGGCTGAAAAAAAATACGATTACTGAAGCAGAACTGGAAAAGCAAAAAAAATATGAATTCACTTATAATCCTAAAATAAGTATAATCGTTCCGACTTATGAAACACCGGAAATATTTTTAAGAGAGATGATTGAGTCGGTACAGCGGCAAACATATTCAAACTGGGAGTTATGCATTGCAGATGGAAGTGTATCTGATCAGGTAATGCAGGTGATACAGACATATGCACAGGCAGATAAAAGAATAATTGCAAAGAAGTTAATGAAAAATAAAGGAATTGCGGATAATACCAATGCTGCAATTACAATGGCTTCAGGAGAATATATTGCATTGCTGGATCATGATGATCTTCTTGCGCCAGATGCACTGTTTGAAGTAGTGCGGTGTTTAAATGATAATGAAAAGGCAGATGTTATTTACAGTGATGAAGATAAAATTACTGCTGACAGTGCAAGAAGATTTGAACCTCATTTTAAAATGGATTTTAATATTGAATTGTTAAGATCCAATAATTATATTTGCCATCTGTTTGTTGTAAAAAGATTGATTGTAGAAGAGATAGGTGGATTTCGGAATGATTTTGATGGAGCACAGGATTATGACCTGATCTTGCGGTGCATAGAAAAGGCAGAGGGGATATATCATATTCCTAAGATATTGTATCATTGGCGAGTACATCAAAGTTCAACAGCAGAGAATCCGGAAAGTAAATTGTATGCATATGATGCGGGAAAGCGTGCGATAGAAGAACATCTTAAACGTGTTGACAGACCTGGAAAAGTACGGGAACTGTATTATCGTGGCTTTTATCATGTAACATATAAAGTGAAAGAGAAAGCAGGAGTCACTGTCTGCTTTGTAGGTAATAACAAATCAGATGTGAAAAAATGCATGAAATCAATAAAAAAGACAGCCGGAAACGTGAAATGCCAGTTCATAGCAGTAAAAGCCATAGAAGAAGTAAAAGCAGAACAAATCAGATATGAATATGTTTTATTTGTAGATTCTTCCGTCAGAATGATCAGCAAAAACTGGATGCGAGAAATGATCGGTATATGTCAGTTCCCTGAAAATGGAGTGGTTGGAATCCAATTGATAAATAAAAAGAATCAGACGATATACCATAATGGGTTCTTAAAAGGACAAAAAGGGTATGCATTTCAGGGACAGCCTGTAGAAGCGGTTGGTTATTTTCATAGAGATGAATTGACACAATGTGTAGATGGTGTTACTGATAAGTTTATGATGATGAGAACGGAGCAGTTGTCAACAGAACTTTTAAGAAAATCCGGAAAAGATATCATTGTTGAAAAAGCGATTGGAAATTTTGTTGTAGATCCTCAGATTAAAGCATATTTTAACATAAAAAAAGTATGGAGATGAGAAATGAAGAACTTTTTGAGTAAAATAAAAACGGAAAGAGTATATGTGTTTTTAATACTGTTATTTGGAATGATTTCTGTTTTTGTGACCTTTCCTTTGGGAAATGGAGATGAAGGGTATCATTTAAGCAAAAGTTATAATATATTTTCGATGAATCATCCAAAATCAATGAAGAAGACAGTCGTACGTCAACTGGAATATCAGGCAATAGGATTAGACGGGGATATGAAAGATTTTGATGTTGAGACTTTTTATATAAAAAAGTTAAAAGATGTAGAAAAAGATAGTTTCCGTTTTAATATAGCTTATGATCGAAATATTACAATGCAAATAGATATCGCACATATACCGGCAGCAATTGGAGTTATGGTGGGAAGAGTGATATATCCTAGTTATGGCATTATGTTGTTGTGCTCAAGAATCAGTTCACTGCTCTTTTTTGCATTATGTATGGGTGCGATTATAAAAAAGAGTACCGTAGGGAAATGGACATTGTTTATGTTATTTTCTATACCTTGCATTCAAAAACTGGCAAGTCCTAGTTATGACGTGTTTTCTTATGTTGTTTTTGCAATGTATGGTGTGAATATTTTTGAACTGGCAAAGCTGCGAACAATAAAAGAGATAAGTAAACAAAAAATATTATATACGCTTATTACAATTATATTACTACTGTTCTGCAAGAAAAATTATTTATTTGCATTAGCCGTTATTCCGTTTCTGCCGATATTTTTCTTGAGAATTCTTGAATGGTTAGATAACAAAAAGATGTCTGTGAAAATAGTGATTTTTGTGACGGGAATTATAGTGATGCTTGTTTTGCTTGGCGGATTAAATTATTATTTGAATTTATTGAATTTATTTAAGGCATTTATGAAAAGTTATTTTAATATGGCAACAATGGGAGACAGGGGAAAAACTTTATTTTCAGTTGTACCGACAATTCTTCCGGAAATCTTCAATTTGCTTTGGATAGTCAGTACTTTCTTGATAGTATTGGGCGAAAAAGCTTATAATTGGAATCGATGGTTTACTTATGGGGCTGTTTTAGCATATCTGGTTAATTGGATGGGTATTTTTACTGGTTTCTATCTGATAATGGGGAAAACTTCAGATATGATAAATGAGTTGGATGGAAGGTATTTGCATCCGTATATGTTATATTTGGTTCCGGCTTTACAAAGATTTAGTAAAAGAAATAAAATAAAAGTAAATTCAACTACAATTGCAGCATTGGCTATAATAACGGTTGTAATTATTTATTCAGTATATATTTTCACTTGTTTTTATAGAGGTTTTATTTTAAATATTACAGCAACATGGGTGAGTTAAGAAGTGTGACCGAGAGGGGGAGAAAAATGACACCAAAAGTGAGTGTAATCCTGGCAAATTATAATGAAGAAAAATACATTGCAGAAGCTATAGAGAGTGTAATAAATCAGACTTATACAAACTGGGAATTGATTATTGTTGATG
>ERZ772867.589-NODE-589-length-48966-cov-3.899675_pt1 | contig 48966 bp, 70 predicted proteins | sample MGYA00511341_ERZ772867 | MGnify/ENA primary metagenome ERZ772867 (study PRJEB29015, sample SAMEA2737707) | human gut metagenome | biome: human gut; feature: human-associated habitat; material: faeces | place: China | collected 2012 ... | reverse complement strand
TCGTGGCAGCAGACCAGTTTCTTGCCCGGCGCGATTCCACCGGACTTATGACAATAATCTCATCACACATACTTGCAATGACACCGAGATCATGGGTTACCATGATAATCGCCATTCCAAGCTTTTTCTGCAGGTCCTGCATCAGTTCCAGAATCTGTGCCTGAATTGTCACATCAAGTGCCGTTGTCGGCTCATCTGCAATCAGGATATCCGGTTCACAGACAAGTGCCATGGCGATCATGACACGCTGACGCATACCACCGGACAGCTCATGCGGATACTGCTTCATACGGCTTTCCGGCTCATTGACGCCGACCAGTGTCAGCATCTCCACCGCGCGCGCCCACGCCTCTTTTTTATTCTTATCCGTGTGTAATAATATTGCCTCAATCAGCTGGCTTCCAACGGTAAATACCGGGTTTAAGCTGGTCATCGGATCCTGGAAAATGATGGAGCATTTTTCTCCACGGAACTTCTGCATCTGCTTGCTGTTCCATTTGGTAATATCCTCACCGTGAAATCTTACCTCGCCGCCGGTGATCTTACCAGTCTCCGCCAGAATCTGCATGATGGAATATGCGGTAACAGATTTACCGGAACCGGACTCACCTACGATTCCGAGGGTCTTTCCCGGCTCTAAGTTAAAGGAAATACCATTGACAGCCTTTACCTCACCTGCATCTGTAAAGAAACTGGTATGAAGGTCTTTTACTTCTAATATATATTTATTTTCTTCGCTCATATCCTTATCTCCTTAATTCAATTTCGAGTCGAAAGCATCACGAAGACCATCACCCAGTAAGTTCAATGCCAGTACGATCAGGCAGATGGCGATTGCAGGAATGACCAATCTAAGTGGGTAGGACTGCATGCCGGCTCTGGCGTCGTTTGCCAGACTTCCCAGGGAAGTAAGCGGTGCAGATACACCAAGGCCAAGGAAACTCAGATAACTTTCGGTAAAAATTGCACTCGGCACCTGAAGTGCTGTCGTAATAATGATAACGGACAGACAGTTCGGCAGAATATGTCTGCGCAGGATTCTGGCATTCTTTGTACCGATGCATCTTGCTGCCAGAACGTACTCGTTATTCTTAATGGAAAGGATCTGGCCTCGGATCAGACGCGCCATACTTACCCAGTACAGAAGTCCGAATACGATAAACATGGAGATCATGTTCGTTCCCAGCTTTTCCAGCACCGTTCCGGTAATGAGCGGTTTTAACGTCTCATTAAACACTACCGACAGCAGAATGATGATCAGCATGTCCGGCAGGGAATAAATAATATCAACAATACGCATCATGATGAGATCGACTTTTCCACCAAAATATCCTGCGATGGAACCGTAAAGCAGGCCGATGATCAATACCATGATCGATGCCACAACGCCGACCGACAGGCTGACTCTCGTTCCGTAGATCACACGGATAAAGTAGTCACGGCTTAAGCTGTCTGTTCCGAAGATATGTGGAAACAGCTTCTCGCCGGTCTCGTTCATATACTTTGTCTCAAGCTTGGAATATTCAAACGGTCCAAGGTTCGCTGCGGATTTGTCACGCACACCGTTGACTGAGATAATCTCGGAATACTTGTAAGGACATACATGCGGTGCGATGATGATGGTCAGAAGAATCAGCCCCAGTACGATGATACTTCCCATGGCAAGCGGATTCTTGCGCAGGCGTCTCATACCATCCTTGAAGAATGTGGTAGACTCACCCATAACATCCTGCTGCTTCTTTTCCTCATCTGTCGCCTTCTCGAAATTTGCCTTATTGAATTTGCTCAGATCTACCTGTGCCGACAGAATCTGTCTATGTTTCAACTCCATTACTTCTATCCGTCCTTTCGTACTTTACTCAAATGTGATTCTTGGATCGACGAACTTATATGCAATATCGGTCAGCAGGTTTGCCACAACCATTAAAATTGCGAGGAAAATTGTCGTTGCCATAATCATCGTATAGTCTCGGTTGGTAATACTTGTTACGAAAGACGATCCCAGTCCTCCGATGGTAAAAATATTCTCAACAACCATGGAACCTGTCAAAATGTATGCAACCATCGGTCCCACATAAGTGATAACCGGAATCAGCGCGTTGCGCAGCGCATGTTTAAAAATGACTTTCCAGCCCGGAACACCTTTCGCTCTCGCGGTACGGATGTAATCCTGGTTCAGGGAATCCAGCATACTGGTCTTTGTCAGACGTGTGATGTACGCCATCGGATAGACACTCAGTGCGATGATCGGCAGTACATAGTTCGGACTCGTGGACGACCATACCGGGAACCAGCCGAGCTTTAAGCAGAACACTAAAAGAAGCAGTGTTGCAAGCACGAAGGACGGCATTGCCGTACCAAGCGTTGTAAAGAATACGATCAGCCGGTCCGGCCAATGATTACGCGTCAGCGCTGCGATACTTCCAAGCACAAGCCCGACCACGATTGCCACCAATGCAGCCATGCCGCCAAGCTTTGCCGATACCTTAAAGCGGGAAGAGATCTCGCCCCAGATATCACGGCCGCTATGTAAGGATACGCCCCAGTCACCATGGAGAAGATTGTTCATATAAATCACATACTGCTCCGGAATTGGTTTGTCCAGATTATATCTCTCTTCCAGGACTTTCTGTGCCTCCGCACTCGTCGCTTTCTCCTTATTAAAAGGACCGCCCGGGATAATGTTCATCACAAAGAATGTAATGGCACTGACGATCAGGATGGATACAACCGCCAGCAAAACTCGTTTTACGATATACTTTCCCACTTTTTTTCTCTCCTGCTTCTTGAAAATTCTTTCTCATTTTATCGCTCTAGCATTGCGTTCTTTTATCTGTCTGTTTCTCTAATGCAATGTCACGTTAACCCGATAAAATAATATAAATGTATTATACTCGCTCACTATCATTTGTCAACTGCTAATTGTATACAAAAATACATGGATATTACCTCCTTTTTCTGTACGCCCAGTAAATACAAGTGTTTTTCCCACATAAATACTCTGTCTTTTTTTTTTAAAATTTGTTATACTTTCTTCAATCACATTATCTCTTACAGAAAGAAGGCAGATCCATCATGATTCAAAATGATGATATTCTGAATATGAACTTTTATAAAAAGGAAAAATTTACCGGCAGTTATCAGGGAATGCGTTACCTCATCCAAAAAGATCAGGAGGAGGATGCCGAGGACGAAAATGTAAAACATGATATTTTTCGCGTCACCATCTGGCCCGGTCCTTATAATTTTGCCAGCACCGCGGACGATCTGAAAAGTTCTGCTGTCTTTCCGTTTACGCCGGAGGGCAAAGAGCAGGTGGTCGGCTGGCTGAACGAACAGTGGAGCGCGCGCCGCACCGAATGGCCCGGCCGTTGAATCAGTCTCTTTCTTTATATGAGCATCTCGCTGATTCATTATCACTGCACCGTAACACAGCATCAAAAAAAGCCACATACGAAGTATACATCTTCGTACATGGCTTTTCTTATTCTATTCCTATTCACGGAAACGCCCGTAAAACCCGAAAACTTCACGCCGTATTCTGCGCTCTGTCTCCTGCTCTACTGCGGGTAACAGGAGCTTGAAAAGGTTCAAGTCCTGTCTTCCACTTTTCTCCTGCTCTACTGCGGGTAACAGGACTTGAACCTGCACGGTCTCCCACCAGAACCTAAATCTGGCGCGTCTGCCAATTCCGCCATACCCGCTTATCAGAGAAATAACTGCTTTCCTTGGAAAGCTACCGGTATATTATAGCGTGCTGGCAGACAGATTGCAACTTCTTTTTGGATTTAAGCCTCCGGCTTCTCATAGCGTGTCCACACTTTGTCCGCGCCGCATACATTCTTCGTGCCGTCCTGCTGAACGATAATATAATCGCCCTCACCGATAAAGGTACGTCCTCTGCGGTGCTTGATGTACGGGCACACGATCGTACCGTCGGGCCGCTCAATCTTTACGAGCGAATCCGTCACGATCCATCCCTTGGTCACAACATCGGAAAACAGTTCAAAACCATCTTCCATCCCTTTTCCCACTTCGTATTTGTCTACTTCGGACTCTAACGGAATTCTTCGACTCTTCATAGGTCTCCTCCTTTTCCGGTGATGCTCCCTGCTTACCTTCCTTATATTCTGAACACTTTCGTCCGCCGCATAAAAACGCGGGCGTCCGTCCTGGCACCATATTCACTTCTGCCTTCGCCTACATTATACCATACTGTCCGAAAATTTACATGCCTTTTTTCGTACTTTCGCACTATTCCCATGAAACAACAAAAATCCCCGTGATGCCGGAATATGACGTCGTGGGGATTTTCGCTCTATATGCCTGCCGTATTCCGGCAGCATTTCTTATTTCTTATCTCTTTATGATCTGGCGATCCGCTCCGCCTGCGCCCTTCGCACAAACCGGAATGCGCCAATGCTCTCAAGCGCCTTCGCTGTTGCAAAGAAGATGACGGAATCAATCGGCCACATAATCAGATTCTTTAATGCACGCGCCGGAAGGATCACCATGAATGCCTGTCCATATAACACGGTGAGACACAATGTATTCAGGAACACATTGCACACCAGCATCACGATGAACTTGGTGGCAAGCACCCTCGGCAGTGTGAGTTTCTTCTTATAATACATACAGCCGTACATGACGCCTGCCAGCATCGTAACCAGTGTCAGCTGCGGACAGAACGGACCGGTCGGCTTTAAGATGTATTTGATAATATCAAGCGTTCCGGAAAAAATGCCGCCAACCGTCGGTCCAAACAGGTAGGCAATGATTCCGTTCGGGATACTCGAAAAACCGATGCGGATAAAATTGCCGTATTCGATGGAGAACATGCCAAGAATAATGGCGATGGCTGCCAGCATAGCCATGGTAGTGATGGTTCTTACCGATTTTAATTCACGGTAGGAATCGGTGAACAAAGCGACGAATTTTTTCATAAAAAAATTACCTCCTTTGCAGACCTCATCATACTACAACTGGAGATAATATTCCTATCTTCGGATGCAGCGGGATGCGACTCATGCACCGCAAGAAAATCTTTTCGTCTGGCTGACAACTCCCTGTTCAGCCGGCACTTAACGCGCATGTGTCTACTCTGCGAACAATATTTACTTGCAACGGTAACAGTATAACATACCTTAGCGGTAATACAATAGGCAATTCTCACTAAGTTTTGTTCCAAAGTCACAAAAAGCGGAAAACCTTTACCGGCTTTCCGCTCTCCATTCCTTAGTGAGACACGGGGGATTCGAACCCCCGACAACCTGATTAAAAGTCAAATTGTCTTTCCTTTAATTTAGGCACTTTCAAGCATGTTCGTGGACATTTTGCGGACATTATTACTCATTAAAAACTTCCTAGTTTGTATAAATTTTGTTAACTCACCACTTCACTGGTTGTGTATAAATTAATATCAGAAACAGTAGTAAAATCTTTATCGTCTGTTATGTAATTATGTATCCCCAACTTTTTTAAATGCTCTATCGCAATAAAATCAAATACATCGCAGTTATTTTGACACAATTCCTTTTTATAGTTTTCTATGATTTCATCGCTTACATTAATAATCTCTATTTGATTATCATATGCTGCTTTTATTTCCATGATCATAGTGTCTATCTCATTTTTATAATGCATTCTTTCTGTTTGAATTTTTCTAAAATCTTTAAACGACAAAGAGCTTATCTTATTTATTGCTTTGTAAATTCTATATTCATTGTGTTCCGTCACATTACACAACTCAGTTATGTTCAACGTTGTAGTCACAATCTTATTTCCGTTACTCATTAGCTTGCTTATAAAATTAGGATACTCAATTACTTGATACGGATGTTTGTTAATGTGTGGCGAACTGGCTTTTGAATAATGCGTCCAAATTAATGCGTTTGTGTCAACAGCAAACACCTCGTCCTGGGGAATGTCTTCTTTTTTTACATTACGTATATCAATTACTTTTGCCATATTTGTCTCTCCTATAAATCATCCATACCCTCTATAATATCTCTTATTTTCGAAAGGATATCTGAATTACCACTTTGTTCATCCCTAATACAGTTATTATACGAATGATTATAGGTACTTTGTCCTAATTCATTTAAATTTACTACTTGAAAAATATCATCATATTTTTTTTTACCTAGTGTTGTAATAAAATAACCTGTGCTAAAATTAAAAAATAACGTAGTAAATTTTGTAATTCCTTTAAAATCTATAGTGATTTTTTCCTCTTTTTTTAATGCCTCTTCTATTTTTCCTTTTAGCATTTCAGCCTGATCGTTCGAAAATGCACTCTGCAAAAAATTAGCAACATTAATTGTTATCATATCTTTTCTCCTTATCAATGATATACACATGATCCTCATCAGCTCTAATATTGACAATAATCAGTGTTCCCTTAATAGGAACATCTAATCTCTTATATGTTCTCTGTTTTTTGTTCTCAATAACACAACAAACATCATCTGTATACATTGTCATATTGCCATTATTCAAAATTATAAAATTCTGTAGTCTAATTAATCCTAATCCTCTATTTATCTTCTCTGGAAATGTTGTGAAACCTTCAATGAACGCAATTTCAACACATTTAGAGCTTGCTAATGATGGCAAACCGCAATGTTCTCGAATTTTCTCTGGTATACCTACACCCATGTCATATATAGAAAAAATAAATTCTTTTTTCTCCGGTATCCATTGCCCTGACGTAAATACCCCCACTGGACTATTAGAATGATATAACCCATTTTGATAAATTTCATAAATATATGAAGACAAAATATCTTGTGCTTCTTTTTGCATATGAATAGGTGCTAGTGTCATTATTCTATCTGCATACTCATCCATCTGTTTTTCATCAACAATTCTGTCAAACGGAATCACGTCTGTACCAGTATAATCTATTTCATTTTTCATGAAATATTTATACATACCAACGCTCTTCATAAATTTAAAGACAGGATGTGTAGGTTGCTCGACAAATTGATACTTAACAAACTTATTATAAATTTTTGAATATTCAGGCAATGTCCCTATCATCACTGACACAGCTGCATTTATATTTGTGCAATCGGTAAATTGAAAAATTAATTTTTTACAACTATTATTGAGAAACTCATTCTGTATTCTAATTATATCAGTGACGTCTTCAAAATTATTTCCAATATCCTTATCCATAATTGCATACATTCGGTTCTCATCTATAACTGTCTTTATCATATGCATTTCCCATATATGCTATACGTTTATGAAGCAACATATTTATCATAACATTTCTAACATAAATTGCAATAACTTTATCCCTTGTTGAAAAGCATTTTCAATAAAAAGCCGCCACTGATTTCTCAATGACGGCTCTCTCATCATCTAATATAAGCTTTTCCATCCACTCCGACAGCTAGGCATGTGATCGTCGCATCCAACTTGAACCACACAGATCCATCATCAAAGGTCTTTACCTCGACAGGACAGATGATCTTCCCGGCTTTGACATACCCGATGCCGTCTCTGCTGTTACAGATGGATTTCAACTGCTCTGAAAGGTACTGGTACTTTCCGGGCTGACCATAGTAACCGTTACGAACCGGGATCTCTTCTGGTACCGTGTACCACTGTCCAGCCTTATATTCGGTCTTGACCGTGTCTACCTTAACAGCCTGTCCACTTTTCTTCCACGTCGCCATGAATTTTTCCGGTGTACCATATAACTTTTTCAGCTTCGTCGGCGTGCTGCCCCAGTTCGGAAGCTGAAAATGCGGCAGATCTTTCATGGATTTCCATGAGCCGCCCCATTCAAGCCCGATACTCTGTCCAATTTTTCCTACCTTATTAAATAAGCTGGTGGAATTGTTAAAGGTATCGTCCGAAGTACTGCCGTCCCCGTCAACATCCATTTTCAAATAGAAGTCAAATGCAACTCCCCACTGATGCATAGAACTGTATGTATTGCCTTTGGCTTTAGTGACAATCTTTCCCGGCATCGTCCTGCCCTTTGCATATAAGGCATCCTGCTCTGCAACCGTGCGAACACACTCTGAAATTCCGATCGTTATACCATTCTTCTGACACAGCATTTTCAGTTGTTCAACCTTTTTCTGTAGTTCCGGATGTAACTGACTCACATTTCTCATGTTTTATTCCTCCTCACTTTCTACTTCCGGGATGCCGGTGATCGACATCAGCATTGATAATACGCCCGCCAATAACGATGCTGATGCAACATACTTCCAATCTACCTGCCCCATTGCTGCCGCCGCACCGATTCCGGCGATCGCCGCCTGCGCCATAGTCTTAAGCGCTCTGATGCCCGCGGCTTTCGCCCATTTCTGCGTGTCTACTGATACTCTGAGTACACAATTTTTCAACATACTACTTTTCCTCCTCTAAGTCCGCAATGCGGTGATTGATAACTTTTACCTGCTCCTCGATGACCGGCACCCGCTGTGCAAAGTTGTTGTGCATCCTTACCTCACGGGTGAGCTCGTCCAACTTGCAGTCTGTGACCGCCTGCGCCATCTCAAGTTTGTGGTCTGTCTTTTTCTGACCACTGCTGACCGTCATTACCGTGCCGATCAGCGTCAGCCCGCCTGTAATAAGTGCTGTGATGATTGATTCCATATTCTTTTCCTCTCTTTCCTTATAATAAGTATAAAACACTGCTTATGCAGGTTTGTGCCAACTATAAGAGCTGTGCTGCAAGCTTATCGATCTGTTCCTGCTGTGCATCAATCTGTGCCTGCTGGATCTGTACCATCTTTATGAGATGTGGCACCAGCTTGGAATAATCAATGCCAATGCCCTGAATAGACGCGACATCATCGTCAGCGCAGTCAACATCTCCATTAACGCAAGACGGAATTATTTTTGCCATATCCTCCGCGATGCAGCCGAAACATCCATCCGGCATGTCGGGATTGATGTAGTCATACGACTTAACCTCTACGTCCAATAATTTCTTAGCTTCGGTCTCGGTCATATCCTCGATATTTTTCTTGACGCGTCTGGAAGAGGACTGCGTAAAAGCGGATGCATAGATCGGAGCACGTGCACTATTATTTCCGTTCGACACATAAAACGCGCCGTTTGTAGCAAGATACATATCACCGCCGTCATTTTGAACTAAGAGTCTGCCATATGCATTACTACCTGCGCCGACAAGTGCGATACCGGTTAATGCAGCTGACAGGCTTTTAAAAGCCACGCATCCACCAATATTAAAATCTCCAACGCAACAATCATCGCCAACAGGATTCCATACACCATTGGCAAATCCAACCGCTCCAGTAAAAGTGCCGCCCGATACCGGCATCTTTGCTTTCAACAAATTATTTACCTCTGTCTCGGTATAATACCGGCTATCATGTGTGTGATTAGAATTGGCTTTCGTTTCATACAAATATTTCCCCATATTTGCAGATAAACAATCTGTGCTGCTGGCGGTTGTAAGATTGTCCTGTACAGGACGCCATGTATTTGACGGAATAGTAGGCTTATCAGTCAGATCGCTATAACTTCCGGTAAACGCAACCGGCTTAAGATCAGACAGCCACTTTGCAATCTTACTAAATAGCGCAGACAACTTCTCGCCCGTGGTTATATTGACACGCTCCGATGCCGCCGAAAAAGTCACCGTCGTGTCCGAAGCATCCCCCTCCTCGGCTACTGCCCCAACATCCGCCGCCGACAGACTTACGTTCCCACGGCGGTAGGCTGCCTCCTTTGCACCCTTGACCCCCGTCACCGGAGTACCCGCCAGAACATCCCACTTGCCGTCTGATGTCTTGTAGATATTTGCACCGGCAGGAATTACATTCCCGGATCCCTCTTTAAAATCATCTGTGGTCGTAAATTCGTCTGAAATATTAAACATCCATCCTGCATTGACATCCGGAAGCGCCGGAAGATCTGCAAAAGCCACCGTGCCATGCGGCTGCAATCCACCTTTTAGTCCCTCTGATACGTCTTTTGCCTGCTGATAATAATATTTAGCATTATCAGAGTCCTCTCCCTCCCGGCTGCCGGTACCGCCAACGGCATAGCTTTCCGCTTTGGTTGCGTTTGCCACCGCATCTGCCCGGCTTGTTTCTGCCTTTGCCGCTTCTCCCTTAATCTTGGCAAGATAGTTTGGCTTCAAGTGCTTTTCCTCGATGCTTCCCTCTTTTACAACGGCTGATACCTTGCTGTCCGTACCGATGGTAAAAGCCACTGTATCAGTGTCCAAAAACTCATACTGCGTAATCAGCGCCGACAAATCTATGTACTGCTTCGTGCCATCGATCAGAGTAAGCATGATCTGCTCCGTGGTCGGGTCATAGTCAAAGTTGACGGCGATTTTCTCCATCTGCGTGTCGATCGTAACCTTTGAACCATTCTTTTTTGTGATCGTGATGATTCCGGTCGACTCCTCAAAGGTCACATCCGACACAAGAGTTGCCACCTCTGTTTTCGTGGCTTTTGTGGTATCCAGAGTAATCACACGGTCGTCAAGTATGTCTGTCGCACTGTCCAGTCTGTTAAGATTTACCTTATTTATAGGTGTTGCATCGCTCGGGTAATTTTCCCAGTTAATACGGATATACGCTTTGTTCATACTTTTCCATCCTCTCTTTCAACTTCTCTATCTCTTCGTGTTGTAACTGCACCGCAGCAATCAGATCAGCGATCAATTCCGTCTTGTCCAGAGCATAGTACATGTTCCCGTCTGGATCTGGATTCTCGGAGCAGATCGCCCAGTCTTCATCTCCGATCGCAGTCAGTACCTCCTGTGCAATCAGACCGTGCCGGTAATGCCCGTCCTGGTCATAGTTATAAACAAATCTGCAAGGACGTAAGGACTGTATAAGCGCGGTGCTCTTTTCTCTGTCAAGGGATTCTACCCCGTGCTTTAGTCGCTTGTCAGAATAAGATTCCCATCCATAGGACGATATTCCTTTTCCGCTTGAGAGCATTTGTGCTATGGTGTTTGCCGACGTGTCGCGCACCGTGACATCAGAGTAACTTGCCGTGAGTTCACGCGTATCTGCCGCCGACCGCAAACCATCTGTTCCCATCTGCACAAGAGTTCCTTCCCGTTTCAATTCAACCAAGTTGTCCGTACTCTCTGTCGCGTCAATGTGCACATACCCGCCGGTCATCTCCATAGATCCCCTGAATTCCAACAAATCAGCTCTAATCTTTAAACCCTCTGCCGACTGGTTAATTTCCGACACAACGCTATCCCTGGAAACTTTGCTTGTGATCCCATCTGCATTAACCTGTATTGCCGCCGCAAGCTGTCCCTCTTTTTCCGTTGCACGGTTGACCTCCGCCGTGATGCTCTCTGCCGTCTGGGTAATCTTACTGGATAGTGTGCCCTCGGCGCTCGTTGCACGGTTGACCTCTGCAGTAATGCTACTCGCATTCTGGGTAATCCTTGATGATAACCCATCTGTGGTATTTTTTACCTCTGACCGGATTTCTTCTGCCGTCTGGCTGATTTGTGATTCCAGACCTTTTTCCACATCAACAATCGTTGACTTCGTTTCCTCAATCGACCGTTCGAGAGTATTGCTCTTCCCCTTAAGCTGCAGGATACTTCTCTGCACACCGTTGACTTTGCTTGTCCGGTACTCTTCTCCATCAGCTTCCAGACCGTCTCTTAGTGCCTGTATACCTTTCAGCGTGCGCTTTAAGATGTACGATTCGATCAATTTATACCGGGTCTGCAGCCGCACCGCATCGCCAACCTCTAAGCAAGGATTTCCCAGGCAATCCGCTGTAAACGGTCGGTATGTAACGCCAGTGATTTTTGCAAGGACATTATTTGCGATACTGGTCAGTTCGTCTGTTCCCTTGCCATATAGCAAAAAGTTCCCCTCGATCACATATGCATTGTTCCCATTGCCAACGATAACTCCAATGTCGTTTTCTTTCTCCCGGATCTGAAGCTTGTCTATCGGGCAAACGGTATAGTCCTCATACTTTGCAGACACGTAGATGCCTTTCCCTATACCGTATGATTTCGGATCCCGCGGAAAAAGATCATCTGCCGGATAGAGGTCGTCCGCGGGGTAAAGCCCATCAATATTCTGCTCAAGATACACATAATGGAACTTCCCATAGCGTCCCATGTGACCCATGCAGCCGTTTGCTTCAAGAACGCAGGATAAGGTTTCTTTTCCACCTATGGATTCGCCCACCGTGCTTGTCTCCGCCGTACCGGTACTTGTATCTGTCGACGCCGTGACTTCCACCGTCTTTTCGACGGTCATGCTGTCATTCACGAGTTCCACATCGTCCTGCTCCACATCGAAATGCGAAAAGAATGCATCCCGGAAAGATTTTAAGGTCATCGGAAACTTAAGCGTGTTGTACCACGCCGTCACATCCGCATTGACCACATCGTACAAAGCATCGTAAGCCACCACATCACGGTATTTTCTGTCTGCCGTAGGCGTATCGGAATAAACCTTATATCGTCCGATTTGAAGCGAATTCGCCGCATTCCCGCCGATCGTCATTTTTACAGTCAGCCACTTTCCTTTCATCGGTAAAAATACATTGGACACCTTGAACTTAATCATTCCGGCTTCACAGCAACCGAACGTCAACTCACTCTCGGAGCAGAGGCTTTCTGTCAGTTCAAATTCTTCCTGATGAAGTTCATTGTTCGTAATATTCACAAGCCCATCATCCGATGTAATAGTGATCTGCTTATCCACACTATTCTGCTTGAACAAATCCGCATAATCATAATCAATCAATTTACACTACCTCCATACCCAACAAACGCCAGCCGGAAAGAAGAATACTCCACGGTCGTCTCATCCGCATAATCAATGGTATATTCTATATCCGGCAGATAGCAGTCCATCGTTACATAATCGCCAAGTTCCGGCATCCACGCCGTGACAAGCGCTTTTTTCTCTGTCGCATTTGAATACTGTGCCTTGATGCTGTCCATCAGCTGGCGCAACGCCACTTCATCAATATCGTTTGGCGTTTCCCACTCAACCTTAATCGCAACATTCTGTAAGGCTTCTCGATGTAAGATGCCGTTTGCATCCCGGTAAGAATCCAGATCCTGCCCTTTGATGCCGCACTTGAATTTCTTAGCTTCAATGTATCGGAAAGGAACGGTATAATCGCCTACCTTTATCAAAAATCCACCGTATGCCATTTTCTCCGCTCCTCTCTCTAAAAATCAAATGCCGGTCTGCCGGTTCTCCGGAAATAATCATTTGCACCCTCGCGTACAACTTTGAATATGCCGCTTTCCTCTGCTACGATCCGCACCGTCTGAACACCTTCCATTTTGCTTGCAATCATTTCTGCAAGCGGCTCCAGATAGGACAGGTTATTTTCCAACGGAAGCACCGCCTCACGTCCGGCTTCTCCGATATTGGCAAAGGTGCTGCCGGTTGTGATGCCGCCGTTGGCCAGACGGGGAATGTGGACTGCCGGCAATGTCTGTAGATTTGGGTGAAATGTTCCGCCACCCAGCCAATCCGGCATATCAAATCCAACACTGTTCAACGCCTCCAGCACCTTATTAACGCCGATAATTATGCTATTTGCCATATTCTCGACAAACGATATGATAGAATTGATCTTCCCTTTGATTCCCGATTTGATTGCATCAAAGATGCCTAATACCGTCGTTTTCATACTTGTCCAGGATTCACGCCAACCACCCTTGATATTGTGCAAGGAATCCGAAATATGCCCTTTTATAGCGCTAATCGCTGCTTTCACACCATCTTTCATGTTGTTCCAAATTGTACTCAAGATCAGCTTCATCGAATTCCAGATTGATGAAAACATTTCCCGAATTCCAGCCCACGCCTGTTCCCAGTCTCCGGCAAAAATGCCGACGATAAAATCAATGAGACCAGACAGGAAATCCATGATATTTGCCACCATATCAGACACAAAGCCGATAAAATTCAACACACCCTCAATAAGGCTCTGGATGATTGGCATCAGCACCGGCAGGATATTTTCGATGATCCACTCGATAACCGGCACCAGCACCTCTTCCCAGAGTTTTTTCACATTGTCTATGACCGTCCCCAGCAAACCAAGAAAGCTGTCAAGCATCGGCTGAATGTGCTGCTCCATGACTTCGTGGAATTTGGTTGAAATATTTTCAAGCACCGGTTGTACGTATGTATTCCAGAATTCCAGAAACTTCGCCGAAATCTCGTCCAGTCCGTCCGTCAAGCTCTGTATCAGCGGATGGATATGTTCGTCATACAAAGTTACTACCCCATCCGTAAAATGCTGCACCGTGTCTGAAATCGTTCCTGTAACATCCGCCACAACCTCAAGGATGCCCTCAAGGGCTGTCTTGATTCCCTCGCTATTGTCAACAAATGGATCTATGAAAAAATGAAGCATATCATCGCGAAACTGCGCCTCCAGCAAAGTAACGGTGCCAAAAATATCCGTGAAAATCTGAATCAGATTTGCCGTGATCTGCTGCCCGTCCTCATTGCCGAATGCCTGGAACACAAAAGCAAATGCTTCCGCCGCTTCGCCCGCAAGCTGTGCCACGTCAGCGCCGATATCGAACATCCGAATAAGGTACTCGGTGATTCTGCCGCTATTCTGCTGCAAATACAGGTCGATGCCGCCAATGATATTCTGTGCGATCGTAGCCCCAATACTGACCACGGATGCGCCAATCTGACCAACACTGTACGCCAGCGTCATAACAAAGTTGTCTGCCGCCGCCTGCAAATCTGCATTTCCGAAAATATCCGACAGAGAGCCACGGATTGATTCGATACTGCCGCGAATATCTGCGATCTGACTGTCAATATCCAGCGCCGCCCACGTCTCATCCCATCCGCGGATCACTTCTGCCTTGATCTGCTTAAGATAATCGAGGAACGGCTGCAATTTACCGATCAGCGCATCGCTTGTTGGCACTTCCTCATACATCGTAGAGGCATCTGTTCCACCGCCGCCGGAACTGTTTGAGTTAATTACATTCAGTTCATCAAACCCCTGCAACGCTCCCGCCGCTTTCTTTGCCGCTCCCGCAGTGCCATTCAACGACTTCGCATAATCCACCTGCTGTTGCTTCGCCCGTGTCCATGTGCTCTTTCCAGAGAGCGCCGCCACAAGTTCATTCATCTTATTGACCGCCGTCGTGATCCAGTTGCAGAGTGTCACAATCGCCGGAATGACAGCAGATACAATCGGCGCCGCCAGCGTTCCCAGTGATGCTTTGAGTGTAGCTGTGGCAGATTTCAGCTCGGACATCCGTGAATTAAAGTCAGAGGAATACTTCGCCATGTTCTGGATGCCCTCTTTAAAGGCGGCAACCATTGCGTTAAAAGCCTTTGTTATCCAATTAAAAATAAGCAGCGAGAGGGTTATTCCTTCCAGTCTTGATAAAAGTGTGGACATCAGCCCCGCGGATTTCTTTGCTGCTTTTCCAACCTTTTCAATCTGCTTTGAACCGGAGCCGACTTTTTCCTGTTCAGCATTTATCTGTTTTATTTCTTCGCGTACTTCCGACAACCTTCTTGCAGCCTCATCATATTTATCATATCCTGCCGTCAGCCCCGCCTTTTTCATATCAGCAATCTGAGTTTCAAGTTGCTTTTCCTCATTTAACAAGTCAACCAATTTCTGATTTACAACCGTTGCAGACCGGAATATTCCGTTTAATCGGTTCTGTTCTGCAAGCTCTGCCGCTATTTCAGCTTTAACTTTGCTCTGAGCATCTACCAAATCATTAGTTTTTTGGTTTTGCTCGCTCAATTTATGTGCAATCTCTTGGTAGGCTTCCGTGGTTGTCTGATCCACAAATGCTGTTTTTGAAGACTCCATCTTGTCTCTTATTTCTTGAAGTTGATACTGCTTTTCAACAGCTGTTTCAACACGTTTTATGTATGTTTGTAAATTTTCATCTTTAAATCCAAGCTCTCGCATCTGCTGCAATTCTTTTTTTGCAGATAATAATTCATTATGAGCCTCTTCCCATTGATCTAATATCTTTTTATACTCTTCTGTTGGTGCCTTTATCTTCTGTATTTCCTCTAATTTTTTCTCCAGTTCAGATGCTTTTCTGTTGCTTTCCTCGATTTTGGTTGAAAAAGAATTGAATTTGTCCTGCAATTTATCTACCTTTGCAGCAGACTTCTCCAAAGCAATTGTTGTCTGCGTTATTTTGGGCTGTATATCTGCATTGTCAATCTTTGTCCTTATTCTAATTTCTCCATCATATCCGCCAGCCATATGCAACCCTCGCTTTCTAACCTAATCCCAATTCCTTTTCTGCTTTCTTCTTGGCTTTGATCTCCGCCATCATCCGGTCATACTCATCGATGGCACCCTTTTCATCCTCTGTATACTCTTTTTTAACTTCCGGTTGATCCAGTGCATAGATCTGCTGCGCTTCCTGCACAGCTTTCTTTTCTTCTCTCCCCATCTTGGATGTGATCTTCTTACGCCGGATCTCAATGACCTGCATAAAAGCCGACCGTTCGTGCGGCATATTCCAGAGCAGACCGTTGAACATCCACCAGTGCATATCATCCAGGGAGAGGTCTATCCCGTATATCTGCCGGAAATCTGCATAGATGCGCCACTGGTCGACATCATAGTCAATCAGCCGGCGCTTATCCTGCGAAGATCCCGACTTATCATGAAACCAGCCGTTCAAAAACCACTCGACACATTCCTGCAGTTCTTCCCCGTCCGGATGCTCCCGGTCATCGAACAGCAGCCAGATCAGTGCGTCACTCTTTTCGTACTCATTCAGTTCTTTGTCATACTGCACAAGCAATACCTGTATGCCGATCCGAAATGAAGTATTGATCTCGTACCCATGCCATTCATCCGGCAGAGGATCAAGCATGACATTTATCATGCCCTTGCCCCTTTTCTGCCGGAGTTATACCGTTTTCTGGTCATCTCGTAACGCTTGCCGAAGAGTTTATTCATTACCGGGATAACGCCCTCAACAAACTCCACCAGTGCCGTTTCATCCGGCGTAATATCGCCGTAGATGCTCTGAACCGTTCCCTCGCCGAACAGTTTGTCAATTTCCTCGGTGATCTGTTTCAGATACTTCACGCGGATATGGTTGATCTGCAAAACCCTCTCCACATCAATCTCTCCAGAGACCGTTTCGTCCTGCTCATGTTCCTTTTTCCACGCCATCGCTTCTTTCTCACAGTTCGCAGAGATTTCCTGCAAATCATTAATGATCTTGGCAAAACGCTCCGCTGTGTCCGCATCTGCCACATTCACGCTCAATACTGTGATAAGATCTCCGTCTTCATCCTTAATCGCAATCTTTTTCAGACCACTGTTTAATTTCAACTCTTCCATAAAAATTACCATCCTTTCAGAAATGGGGCAGGACTGAAAGGAACCCGCCCCATTATGCTAATTTTTCATTAACACCTTATTTTGCAGCCCAAGAAAACGAGCCGTCTTCGCTGCTGATCGTAATTGTTCCCAGTTCCACATCGCCGTTACCATTGATCTGGATTGTAGATTTCAGCGTGTCGCCGCCCGCACCGCCGGTACTAGACGGGCATACAGTCACGGGAACGCGGATGCAATCACCCACACCGGCTGTCAGATCCGTCTTGTAGAAACGGTAATAATATGTCTCGCAGGCTTTGCCGGTCGGGAACTTCTTGAACATATCGTCGATGGCTTCCTGCATATCATCCGACAGGTACTCACGCTCCGGGGACATGTTAAGGGCGTATCCCTTTACTGTACTGCTTGCAGTCTTCATGTTGACATACTGGGTTGAATCTGTGCTGGGTCCCCAGTCCTCTGTGATCTCTGTGTAACCATCGCCCATCTCTGCCAGCTTTGTTGTACTTCCGGTCAACAGACCAATATCAAGCAGAGATACCATGTTTGTTCTGTCCTGCGCGAAGAACTGTAAATTAAATTTCATCTTCTCCATCCTCCTTATTTCTTGTAAAAATATTTCAGCTGCATATTCACAGCATAAGCTACTGTTTTCTCATTCTGTCCGCCGCCGAACACCGGGGATGTCCTTGCGATCGACTCCAGTGTCAAATGCGGATCTGCAAATTCGATTCCACTCTCTTCCATCCATGCCGCCAAATCATTTAACATCTGCTGTGCATCCAGACTCGCCTTGTTGGTGGTCGGCGCACACTTATAAATCATCTGAAATGGCATCTGTGCTACATAGCTGCCGCTGATATACTTTTTCAGATATACCGCGCCCTGCAGCGGGAACACGCCGATGGATCTGTCCTCATTGATGGAATTCCACTTCACGGTTGAATTGTCCGCCTTAAATCCCCGCGGATAATCCGGATATGCCATCACCAATGCAAGAAGCCCTTTTCCTGCGTTCTCCGCATCCCGGATAGTAAGTTTTTCTGGTTCTGCCATTTATACACCTCCTACTTCAAAGTGCGGCAAGATATCCTCATACTTGTCTATGGTCGTGACCTTATAAACATCATCGAAGTTCTCATGCATCCACTCGTATGCGCTTTCTTCCGGCAGTTCCACGTCGGTGCGATCGCCCTTAACAAAGAAATCCTCCGTAGGATGGAATGTGATATAATTCTGCTTTTCCTCTTCCGGCAGCACATCCCATGCTTTCGGGGGAAGGTACGGCTTTAACGTTTTGCCAAGGTTGGCAAAATCTATGTAGAGTTTGACTGCATCGGCGCTGTCCATGCCGCTCTTGGAGACATTCGCTCCCTTGGTTTCCACAAGGTCTACACCCTCAAGCAATGTCGTATAATACTTCTCTTCCTCGGTTTCCGCATTGAATGAGCGGTTGAAAAGGGTAACCGTCTTGTTATCGAAGAATCCCATCTCATACCCCCGCATACAGCAATCCTGTGCCGGACAAGTATTCGCACACCGTGTCATAACAAAGCCGGTTCTGCGCCGTCTTGTCGTTCAGCACCTTATCAATCAGCGTCTCATTGGTCCCGAAGCTGATCGACCGACCGCCGGAGGACATCGACTTCACATTGCCGCCCTTTTCATCACTGGCGTGCGTGGTCTTAAAATCAATCTGATAGAGTAAGTCCACCAGCGCACAGGTGGCTTTCTGAATCTTCTCATCGTATTCCTGCAAAGATTCCTCTGTAATGTTCCCATAGGTCAGCTGATCCAACTTCATAGCTGCACGATCTTCCCACTTAGGGAAAAGGGATTCCTCGATAGAATCCCCATAGTATTTATTCTGGTAGAAGTCATACGTGGTATATCCCATCTTGGAATCCCCCTTTCTTATCCTCTGGTAATGATCTGTGCAATGTTAATTGCCTTTGCCGGGAAATAGTCCGGCTTATCAGAAGAATTGTTCTGTGCAATTTCCCAGTTTGCACCATTCTCCAGCTGCTCATTGGTCGGAGAAATCACACTTGTGTTCTTCCAGGAGACGCCATACGGAGCAAATACTTTCCTCTGTCTGGTATACAGCGTTGTCTCGCCGCCGTTCTTTGCCGGATCACGATCCATCTCAGACGGGACCTTTACACCGCAGTTCGTGTACTCGATTGCCCCGTTGCCAAGAACATAGGTCGTATATTTGGTATATCCGTCCCCCGCGCCCTTGGAGGATTCCGCAACCTCCACAGCCGGCATAGTGTCGTCAATGAGTACGATCCTGCCGTTTAAGGTGGCAAGCCCAAGATCGCGCTCGATGCCATCTGCATCCGTATACTTCATGTAATCCAGCAGCTTAAGATTCTCAAGATGTGTGGCAACTACGGAATGCATGATCGTAAGTGAGAAGTTTGCCTTCCTGTCTCCGAGTGCTTTCTGCATTGCATTGTTAAGCGTGGTCGCATCGAACATGTTGTTCGTCTCCCCCGTCACATCATAGGTGTGAGCATCTACGAACTTCTTGCCCTCTCCGGTGCTCATGGAAAATACGCCTTTAAGAATACTGAGAAGCGTGTCCTGATCTACATCGTCCCAGAACTCTGCAACCTCTCCAGCCGCCGCAGAATAATCATCACCGGAAATGTCAGATATGAAGTCCTTCTCCGTCCAGCCCTGTGCACGACCGACAACAATACGTCCCATCGAATAATTGCCGCGCTCCTCAGCGTCAATATCAGTCTTACCGTCATAGTTCACGGTCTTTCCGGATAAACGCGCCTTAATCAGTGTTGTGATAAAGTTACCGCCCTTCTGATCCGGCAACATAGATGCATACTCTCCGCGCTCTACAATAGCGCCGCAGTGAAGCAGTTCATTCAAACGAAGATTCGGTGTCTCACGCACCGCCGCGTCGAATACCTCACCGTTAAAATTTACTAAGTCAAATAATGCCATAGATTATTTCTCCTTCTTTCTGTTCAGATATGGCGTAATGTCCATATCCGGGTGCTGGTTTTTGAGTTTCATAAGTTCAGCCATCGACAGTCTGGTGCCATCCGGCTGATTGATGTTGTTTCCGACAATCTGGCTACGATTCTGCTGTGCCTGGAATGTCTTGTCATCGATGAGAATATCCGGCTTGTAATTGCCCTTATCATCCTTGACAATGGCATCGAACAAATCAGAGATACTCTTCCCGCGCGCTTCGTCAGAGTTCAGCCGGTCTACCAGCTGCGTCTTAATGGCATCCGCCGTGATCGCATTCACAAAATGCTTGTCTGCAAAGAACTCTGTCACAAGACCATCAAGTCTTGCTCTCTCATCCTTTTCCGCGCGCTCCTTGCGCTCATTCTCCAGCGTCGCCGTCAGTTCTGCGATCTTCTGATTCAGTGCATCTGCATCCGGTGCGGAATCTCTCATAGTCTGTAATTCCTTTTCAAGAGTTTCCTGCTTTCCTACAAGTTCCTTATTTTTTTCTTCGAGTTCCTGCGTTTTGGAAAGTTTCTTGTCCAATTCCTGCTTAGAATATAATTCCTCGCCCATACTCTTTTTGATGGATTCTTTCTGCTCATCTGTCAGTGACAGACCAATCTTCTCCAATTCGCTGATTACTTTTACCATGTTCCTTACCTCTTTCTTTCCAAGTTTTTACTCCGGTCAGTCCGGCGCGAATGAGTTGCTATTTACTCCATAGCTGGCAATCGGGAAAGCGGGATTCGAACCCACATCTTTTATTTTTATTCTTCCTGTTGAACTATTTCCCAAAAACAAAAAGAGCCAACCTCTTAGATTTTTCTAAGAAGTCAGCTCCTTTTAGCTGTTACACATAGCCATTTCTATGCGCCAATTATCAAATTTTCTTTTTTCTTACTTCATATACCTTGATTCCATCTTTAGAAGCATGGATCTCTACCGAATTTCCTTTTTTCAACGACTCCACCATCTGTTTCTTTTTTTCGTCGATCATTTTCTCTATGTTTTCCATATCTTTTACCTCATGTCTTAATTGTATCATGAGATTGAAAAAGATTTGTGCCATTTTTAAGCAAAGAAAAAAGAGTCTGTTTCCAAGTTCTCTAAGCACCACCATACTTTACACATTTCGCCTTTTTGCTTTGGCTGCCTTTTGCCCCTGTGCGTATCCAAAGAAAAAAGCATTATTAATTGCTTCATATGTATTTGCACTTGCATTACTGATATGTATAATATTTGACGCAAACATATCATAATTTTTATCAATTTTACCTCTTGTATCGCTTATCACTTTCATAGTATCTTTTATTCTTGCCATAGTGCACCCCCCTACCGTGTGATAATATCCAGTGCTAATTGCTCATATGCCGGAATTTTGACAAACTGCTCTCTGACTTCAATTCCTGCCTGATTGAATATTGATTTAACCACCATAGCAATTTCATGCGGGCAGGCACCCTCTGACTTCATTATACGCTCAAATAAACGACCAGCATTTGTTGCACTTTCCAGTGCCGCCGGAGATACTGGATACTGATATGTAATGGAATGTACTGGCTGTGGATTGAAATAATTTTCTTCTAAGCAATCAAACTGTTGCCACGCCTTATCTGTGTCAAGAATCTTACAGTGTCTACTTGCTCCTCTCTTTGTCCATAAGTAAATTTGATTAATGTTAGGTTTCACAGCGTAAATATCATTTACGTTGCGCTTGAACATCCGCAGTTCCTCTCCTTTGAGAATGTAGTAATGTTTTCCTTCCGTAAATCTATCTTTGTTGTTATTGAAATTTACCCTAACATTATCAGCCGATGTTTCATAAACGTCTGCCAGTTGCGCCGTTGTAATAACTCTCTCGCCATTCCACTCTACCGCAACAATCCGTTTGTCATTCACTTTTACTACTTCATTCTGCATTTTGCAATTCCTCCTTGCAAAAACTGGCGGAATCCCCTATAATGCGAATAGGAAATTCCTATATTTAATAGGTTCCATTTTGAGTAAACACGAACTTTGGTCGGTGGGTGTTTACTCTTTTTTTTGCAACTTTTTTGTTTCCATTTTGCCAACATTTTTTGCAAAAAAAATTTTTTCTTTTTCTTCTAATGTCTTAATTTTCAATATAATGCATAATTCTTCGATTTCATTGGCTTTAAACTGTGTTTGGTTATTAATTTTCTTTTGTAATCCATAAGTAGTCAAGCCGACCTTCGAAGCTATGTAATACTTTTTTAATCCAGACTCATCTATTCTCTTACATAATTTTTGTGTATCTACCATTTTTCATCCCTCCTTTCTTATTGTTGGCATTTTGTCCACATTTGTTATGTTACTCTTTTGTTTAATAATTGTCAACATTTATTTCAATAAAAGTTGAATTTTTTTCTACACAATGCTAATATATAATTACGAGGTGATTATAATGGAAATTGGTGATAGAATTCGAAAAAAACGTGAAGAACTCGGCATGTCCCAAGAAGAACTTGCAAAAAAAATAGGATATAGATCAAGATCGTCTATTAATAAAATAGAAAATGATGGACGTGGGCTTCCTCAATCAAAAATATTATTAATAGCAAAAGCTCTCGAAACCACTCCTGATTTTTTGTTAGGTTGGGATGATGATGAAACAAATTTTTACTCTGATGAAGTATTATATGGAATAAACGCAATGACTTCCCTTCTACAATATCTGTATGACGATGTAGATTTTCATGAATATCCTCTTTGTGATACTTTCGATGTTGTACTAAAAAAAGATTCTACCGAGGTCACTCTAACTGAACTGGAATACAACTTATTGTTTGATTTCATATGCAGTAATATTCCAAATTATATTAATCTTGTCAAAAGTAAATCTCCACAAACCGAATAATATTTCTTAAAATCCCCGCCTACGTTATGTAAGCGGGGGACTTTATAATGCACATCTGCTCTTAGTATGCTAAAATACTCTTATCTCTTAGTAGAAAGGAGCATCCGCCAATGTCAATAATGCAAAAAATACTCGATTTATTCAAACTTCCAGACGCTGCAAGTTCCGTCACATCTGTTCAGATAGCTGCCACATCCACATATACGCCAAACCCTAAAATGGAGCAATATTATAAACGTGAAGCACGCAAAAAAGAGAATAACTTAAATATAACCTATCAAGATATGGCTATTTATGATATGAAACCCTTCGATTTGAAGGGGCCATTCATTCCAGGTGAACATTTTATATACCTTACCTTAGATGGTTACAATCTTGACATAGCATATAAGTATCTTCATAATGCTAATGCTCTTATCAAACCATTCTATAAGTATTTTAAAAATACCGTATTGCCAAATAAAATCGACACCAATTATTCTATAGGGATCAACCTTCCTGTTTCCCATCTTAGGCTTACCCCATATACCTCAACCATGAGAAAATGCAAATATCCATTTTATCTGTGGTTAAGTTCTCATGGTAATCATGGCGATTTTTATCTTTATAGACTATATTTTGACCAAAACGGTGATCTCAAAAAGGGCGACTTGTCCTTTACACGTGAAGAAGCAACGGTGTCTTATCAAATTCAACTTCGCAATGATGGAATCGAAAATTATGTTCGCAGAATTGATAGGACCTTATATATTGAACCATATGGGACTACTATACTTTATATCGATGACCAACGGGGAAAATAAAAGAGGAAGCTCTATGCTCCCTCTTCTCTCTGTTTCCAGAGCGGCTTATATGTTCCATTCCTTACTTTGTCATAATTATGAATATAATAATCATATTCTTTCTCATATTCAGCTTCCGACATATCTGTACGAATAAACGGATATTCGGCTTTTGTCAAAAACTCTTTAAAATTCTTATATCTTCTCTCCATAGGTTTTCATTCCATTCTTTGCATACTCTTTTATAGCCTTGTCTCGCAGTGCAATCTCTACCTTCCAAGGATCAATATATCCATCCCTATCCAACATATCCATTTCAATTTTTTTTCTAAGTTCTTCGTATTCAAGCGGTAAATATGCGCTATTTTTCATTCCATTGCTTTCTACTAATGTTATTATACCATCATTTCTAACCGCCGCAACAACATTTATCTCTGTTTCATTCACCATCAATCCGACATCCGGAAATGATAACTCTGTGTCAACATTATGATTGTGCAAAAATGCCACATTGCTGTGTTTTTTCAGATATGGATAATCCGGAACAACTGATTCCGGTAATCTGTCGGTAACATATCGTCCAATTTCTCCTGTATTTAAATCCACAAACACGCTATGTTCAAATCCGTCCGTATCTCCTAATTTTGCCAGTTCTTTTGCAACTGTCGATAGACTATCGTTTATATTTCCATCGTATGATTCTAAATCTATCCTATAGGTTCTATTTTCATCATACTTTACTTTTGCCCCCGTATTCACAGAATGAGCCGCCTTGCCTGTCCTCCGATTCTGATACGCCGTCGCCCTGCCGTTCGCCTTTGCTGACTGCGCCCGCTTAAACCCGGCTACCTTGATTCTATCAGCCTGTGTCTGCAATCCATTGTCCGCGCAGAACTGCTTATACTTCTGATTCTGCGTCCGCAGGCGGTATGCCAGACGATCATATTCCGGTTGTAGCATGGTCTTTACGTCTGTTTCCGCCACACCGTCAATCTCTGCCTGTTTCACAAGTAGCTGCCGCTTCGTCTGCCGGATGGCACGCTCCATTGCTCTTTGCTGCTGCTGCAGTTCATATACCTTCCGGTTCTCCTCACTGTCAATCTTAAGATTGCCGTTTTCATCCAGATACGGATTTCGCAAAGACTTGTTCCAGGGCTTATGGGAGTGCCGGCAGTTATACCCGTGCAGCCCTAAAGGATTTAAAACGTGTCCCGTCCCGTTCACAATATCATAGCCGGTCATTTCCGCCAGATTCGGCGCATCCGGTTCGCTCCCGGATATTTTATAGCATCTGCCCTGCCAGTTATCATGACCGGCAAGATACGGTTGTCCTTTTCCCTGTGTCCTCGCGCCCAAGTGTGCTGATACGAACACATATTCTACATTATGCTCCGCTATATAATGATTGGTTACCTGCGCCGCCGTCTGGTTCATAGACGTGACTACGCACATTCTGACCGCCGCTTCCAGTGTCCGGCGCGTTCCGGTTGGGTAATCGATCATGACTCCGGTTTTACCATACCGGTCCAATATATCGCACACCGCGGCACTGTATGACTGCACGCCGGCCGCCACACGCATCTCGGCTTCATTGAGCATATTCATAAGATCTCGCTGTGACTGCATCATGGTGGAGCGTGTCAGATTATTCACTTCTCCGAGTGTTTTCTTAAATTCTGCATCCAACAACTCCATAACAACCGGATTTTCAAGCGGGGATACTGCATCTATTCCAAGGCGGGACAGCGTGCTTTTATCATCATCCCAAGATGTCAGCACCGCATCCTGCAATAATCTGCGGATTTCTGCCGTTGATTTCTGCGTAAGGGCAGATAATCGCTTCACAATTTCATTCTGATGCAAGCCCAGCTGCCGCAGCTTATACAGTTCCATATCGGTTGTTCCGGCCATAGCTTCCGCTTTAAGTAACCGCATAGCAATATCCTGCAATATCCAGTCCTCAAGTTCCTGCTCGTATGAAATTAGTACGTCTGATTTTCCATAGAAATAATCCGGTTCCAGCATATTATCCCTTTCCTACTTCTTTCCTTACCAGATCAAGCCACTGGTCTCCATGCTCCTGCTTTGCATGCTCAAACCAATGGTCTGCCGCACCCGCCTTGCTGTAATGCAATGGTCTGCCAGTCGGATATTTTGCTTCACCCTTCTGCGCCCATGAACTACCATTTTCGGCAAGATATAGTTCGCCCATATACTGATAATGTGCATACGGTGTATTGGTCGAAATAAGTCCTGGTTCAATGATCTGCGTCGCTCCCACCATTGCACTCTGTTGACTTTCCGGCATATACGGGATCATATCATTAAGCACCTGCTGATCCAGCGCATCCTGGGCGCGCCTTAGGTTATCATCTATCCGCTTCGTGTCAATGTGAATACTTACACCGCCGACAATCTTGTTGTACTTCATTCAACCGCCCCCTATTCTTCTTTGAATAATCCGCCTTTCTGGTCGCTGGCATTTTCCTCATCGCGCTCCGCAAACATCTCGTCGATCTCCTTGTCGTTGAATCCCTCATACTCCTTAAGATATTTGCGCTTGCTGTATACACCATTCATCATCAGCTGATATGCTCTCGTCCGGTCCTGCTCAAAGGATGCCAACAGGTCCTTGAAATAGAACACATCCTCGTCCGCCACGTCCTCATCCAAAGCGTTGACATACCCGCTCGGCAGATCGAAAAATACATCACAATATTTATCCAGCGCATACACAAGATCCTTAAGCGCAGTCTTAAGAGCATTCCGCATATCCGTGATCGTCTCCACTGTCTCGCTGTCATCGCTCTCAATCTCTGTTGCCGTGGCAATACCGGTCTTCCGGTCAAGTACAAACTGCCCCTGGGAAAATCCTGCCTTGGTAGAGATCATAGAGAGAATGGAGTTGATATCTGCCACTCTCTCATCTGTCAGTATGGTCGGCACATGTTCATCCACAGCGCTGGACGCATTTACTCCATATTTCAATCCCTTTACAAATCGCGGAAGCTCCACTCTTTCTCTGGCGCCGGTATTTTTGTCACGCTTCATCAGCGCATTCTCATCAATAAAGGTGATGTGCTGTGAATCATCAATCTCATCATCTTTTCGGCTCCACGCCACATCCAGATTGCGCAACTCCTCAATGCAGTTTGAAAATATAGCCACACCCTCCGGTGATGTATAGTCAATGGTATTGTTGTATGGCATCTTGAAATAGCCAAATAACGGCTTCTCCACATTGGAAATACTGATAGCTTCCGGTATATTCTTCCACTCCGGCACATCCGCCAGTGCAATACTACGCCCCAGGCTGTCGCTACCCTTTGATCTGAAAGCCTTATTCTCAATGGTGTATGTTCTTCCAATTCCTTCTCCATTGTCAGAGAAGGAAGATGTAAAGTGCTGATACTCTAAACGAGTATAGTAATCATCTCCCTTGATCTGCCGGTCAATAAAGATAACTCCAAGGATATCCCCGTTACTGTTCTTTTCCGTTACTGCAAAACTGCCCGGCATCACATAATCGATTGCTCCCGCCGGATTGTATGTACCGTTCGGCTTCAGAATAATACCACCCGCACCGCAGGCATCCTCTACCTTATCCCTGATAGATTTCTGGATCATTGCTTTAATACACTGATTGATATAATCTGCCCTGTCACTGCCGCTGATTGTCACATTAAGATCCAAACAGGTCTTTTTGCTGGTGTAATAGCAGAGAAACTTTGCGAAATTGATTGTGCGCACATTCTCACTCGTCCAGTATGGTCTACCCTTGATGATATTCCGCCACTCAATCTGTGCCCTCTCCATCAGATCGGAAGAGATAATATCAACACCAAATTCTTTTTCTGCGCTTGTTTTGAATAAATTCATAAAGAACTCCTTTACTCTTGTGAACATGTTCATACGTCACCACCTACAATCTCATTGTAAAAGCATTGTCTTTTAATAAGATGCCATGATCCGTTTCCGTAAATACCGGATCCGTACCGTCGTATACTTTCAGATCAACATCTTTCCGGAGAATATTATCCTTCCCGGAGTCTGAAATGCACGCAATCACTTCTCTTGTATCTGTATCCACTACGACATAATGCCTATTCTTCGTATTCCTCTTCATCCTCACCCTCCTCATCTATCTCATCATCATAAAGTCCATTGTTGCGGCGGCTCTCCATAATCACACGGTTCAACCCGTAGATCAGTGCCATCACGCAGTCCTCGTCCAGTTTAGGATAAGCATCTGAAAAACTGCCGTCTGCCAACTGCTCATGCTCTAAAGTTGTAAGCTCATGTGCAAGCTGCGGGCATCGTTCCGGATCTACCACAATTTTTGTGGTCTGCTGCAGCCACTCCCAGCAATAGTCTCTGCCCTTGCCGGAACCCCAACGCTTTTTTGCTCCAATCGCATTAAATCCCCAGTCCTGCAACTCTGCGATCGCGTCCGGCCGCGCCGAATCACAAATAATTTCCTCTGTGATATACTTCTTGATTTTCCGGGCAAACGTACTGTTCTTGCACCGTTTGGCAAATACCTCCGCCACGCAATACAATGTATCTGTATCCTCGTCATACCATGCCTTTTCAAACGTCTGCGGATGTTCAAATCCGAAATCCAGACCATGATGAAAGAATGGCATGTTCTCGATCTCCGCATCTGTGATGGTCCGTTCTTCGACATTATCAAAGATACCGCCGCCTGTACCGGTCACCTCGCCCATATAGTTGTTCCGGTAATATAGTGGCTTATGCACCTTAAACCACTCTGCACGCTCAAAGAATCGTTTACCAAGCCACTTCTCAGGCACATTGTAATAATAGCTATGACAAATCCTCGTCTGCGGCTTATTCTTGCACTCTTCTACATACTGATTCATAAAGTTATTCTTACTCTTCGGCGGGTTGAATATCTTGATATCAAGTGCCGGCGTGTCAGATCGCAGGAAAGTATCCTCGATGTTATCCATCTGTTCCACACCCGCCATCTCGTCACACTCTTCATGAATCAGCAGCTTAACGTATCCGAATGGAACATTGAATGATTTCAAACTGATCGGCTTATCCGCTCCCACAAACATTACCGTCTGCCCGGTCGGCTTATATACTGCACACAGCGGGGATTGCTTAAAGTCCCAGTTATCCAGATCATTATACCGGATCACTGTTTTCATAAACTGGTTATATACCGACCCGCGCAGATCAACCTTATACCTTCTTGTGTACACCACATGCGCCTGCGGATCCTGCCGGATAACCTCATATGCCACATCACTCCAAAAGTTAGATTTGATAGAACCACGACCACCCTTAGATACAATCTCATGTACGTCTATCTCCCCGGCAAATGCTTCATGCACCGTCCGGTATATCTCTACAAAATCAGAAGTGATATCCGTGATCGGCACTGTCCACAATGGAGAATTTTCTCGCTTCTCCTTTTCCTCACGCTCAATTCTCTGCTTCTCCGCTATGGTCAAGGCTTTTTCCAATCCATCCATAGCCTTAAGCTGATTATTAAAATCTGGGGAATAACCTCTTCCGTCCGTCAATTTTCCCTTTGCAATCATGCTTCTGCGCTCCTGTATTTCTGCAAGACTCATAATGTCGCGGTGCTGTTCTTTCTCGATACGCTCCATCTGCTCGGCGATACGCTCTGAGACGTTAGCATTTGTTAGCAATCTATGTCCTTGCACCCTCGCTCCGCTTTCTGCATACCCAGCATTTTTTGCAGCCAATGTAGCATTACCACCATTTCCAATAAATTCAGCTTGGAATGCTTCCTGCTTTGGTGTTAGCCTCTTCCCGCTCTTCTTATCTCTCGTTCGCTTTGGACGTTCGCTTTCGTTCGCTTTGCAATCCGAACGTTCGTTATCCCAGTCATATGTATTTTTCCACCTACGAATTGTCCCCTCTGGCTTTCCTAGCTGGTCAGCAATATCTACCAGCTTCATGCCATCCTTATACAATTCATATGCTTTATCAGCTAATGGATTTTTTCTTGCTGCCAACTAATCACTTCCTTTCAGGGCAATAAAAAAAGGACATACCGTTATGGTACATCCTCATTGTCGCAAGTGTTCGGAGTCGAACCGAACTCTCCTCTATCAAGGCGTAATCACCAGAGTATACTACGCTTGCTAACAAGAAACACCCCGATCACTCGGAAACCATGCGTTGGTTAACGCCGCTTTTATTTAAGCTACTGTTTCTTGTTTATATGATTGTACCATATACGTTCTACCTTCTCAACCATCTTCTTTTCTTTGGGTAATAATCCGGTTGCTCCTTTGGAATTATCATCTTCGTTATGATTATATCCATGATGCACATGTGGTTTTATTCCTTTATGTGGATGATTGAGGTCTATCTGTTTCTTTCTTCTGTTCTGCTCATCATAGTATGTAATTTTTAGCAAATCATTTCCACCCACAGTCACATACACTCTGCCCTCCGTCATCGTTTCAAAAAGCGATTCTGAATTTCTGGAATTTGCCTTTACAAACTTAATATTCTCATGCTCTAATATGGTATGATACTGACTTCCATACTTATTTCCTTTCTCACTTATCCCACTACTCGTGCCTCTGCCACCCATTTCATTCCTTCCTGTCCCACTTATCCCCAAAGGCATTTATTTTTAGGATATTGCCCTTGCACTCATCCGGTACTCTGCCATAAAAGATGATTTGCGTTGGCTGCAGCCGATCCATCATCTCAAAATAGCCATCCAGAAAACACTGTTTCTTTTCCTTGCTGTTCTGCGTTCCAACGGAAGAGACTGCAACAACACTTTGTGTAGGTTCTCCATCGAAGCACCATTCAAAAGATTCCCGGTCGCTCCAACAAATCGTAGGAATGACGTTGATACCGTACATCTGCCAATACGCGCCCAGCCAGTGCTTACGGTAATGATTATAGATCTGCAACGGCTTCGGGAAATCCGTATACAGGCTAAAATCCGGTGTCAGCACGTACTTGAACCGCTGCAACATCGGAATATATCTATCCGGGTCTGTCCATACTCTGGTAAACTGGTAGTCATCCAGGAAGAAGTGCACTGCCTTGCTCTCCGGGTTCTTCGCGCTCTTGGCATAATTGAATCCGATAAACTCCGCATTATCAAACTGTGTAGGCTCTACCTCCGGTATGTCATACCGACCAACACCCTCAAATAACATCCGCTGTGCATTTTCGTAATTCCTCTGTGCTTTATACATGGCATAATCCTTTCTTCATATCATAATTATAAGGCAAGGCTACAGTGAATTTGTGCCATTTTAGGCATGAAAAAAGAGAGGTTGTTATCCCTCTCTTCCCCATACGATCATATACTGTCCGTTCTTTTCCTCCACCAGCCGCGCCATCCTCTGCCGCATCAACCTCTGCGCTGTCCTGCGCCGCCTGTAAAAGCTCCGCCTGCTGATCGGGAGAATGCCGTGGTGGGCTTCCAGCATATCGTAACTGGTGCCGCGCACGATGGATTCCGTCAGTTCCGCAGCAATGAAGCTGTCCACGCTCTGGCAGATTTCAAATATTTCTTTTTCATCCACGCACATTCCCCCTTTAAAACTTTCTTTTCCTATTCCTCTCCCTGCCAGATCTTCGGTGTCCCGTCTGCATTGAGCATAACGGTACATCCGGTACCATTCCGCTGATACACCAGATACATGACGCCTGTGTCTTTGTCCGCATAGATACCGTAATCCCGCCAACCTTCTACCAATACCATCGTATTATCCTGCCCTGCGCTGACGTTTGCCATGTCACTGCATCCGGCGATCAAGAGTGTTGCTGCTAAAATTGCTGCTAAAATTTTCTTTTTCATAACTGCTCCTTTTCTCTGCTCTCTTCTTCCTCGATTGCCTTATAAAACTCGCTCGCTTTAATTTCTGTCATAAAGTCGAGTAGCTTTACTTCTACATTCTCCGCCGAACCATATAAAACATCGCCGATCATAAAGCACCTTGTGCTATATTTCCCACAAAATCTCATTCCGTAGCAGAAGTAATCCGGTTTTTTCGGCTTTGGTACCGTCTTTGCAATCTCAAGCCAATCCTTGGTAATTTGACAGTTTGCTCTGAAACGTCTAACACCGTTTTCGTAATACAATTTATTTTTTGTAAACATACCCTGAAATTTCTGCAAATCATTTTCAGTTGGAATAATTATTACCGCTCTATCGTCTGGAATATATTGCGTCGACTCAATCCCGTGTTCCTCCGAAAATTTCTTAAATGCCTGCGCATTCGCTTTTACATCTTTCTGATACTGCACATATGCTTTATAAAAATCACTGTCTTTGTTAATTGTAAAAAATTTCTCCATCTATTTATCCTCTCTTTCCGCCCCGCCGCATTACTGCTGGCGGGGGCTATAGCTGTTTGATCTCATGCAAACCGGAGCTGTCCGGTCTGCTCTGCTTCTATCTTCATATTTGGTGTCCGCTCTGCCACGCATAACTCTGGCAAATTCGCTCTGACTAATGCCGCAGGGATTGGTGGACATACTGCGTTACCGCATCGCCGCACCTGCTCGCTTCTCGGGTATGTCTTCCCTGTATAATCATGGTCAATGATGTAGTCGTCCGGGAATCCCTGACATCCATATAGTTCCCGTGGCTCCAACATCCGCAGTCCGATGTCCACTATCTGATAATCTACGCCATTGATGGTTACCAGTCCGAATCTGTCCTGCGCCGTCACGGTGTCCAACGGTGCCTTTATATCCTGTCCAGTTCCCTGTCCATAATATTTGATTAAAAAAGCTCTCACCTCTCCGAAATGACCGTCTCCTGCTGTGATTGTCGGAATTGGCTCTTTTACATCCCTTCCATCACAATGATTATTCATCTGAATAAGGTTTACTGCACACATAGCGTTTCTTTCAAGTGTCGTAATTGTGTGCAATGGCTCTTTAATGTCAGAGCCGTTTCCCTGATAATTTCCGCCATAATACTTTTGGATGAATGATGTGACCAGTCCATATCTGTTCGATCCGTCCACCGTCATTATCGGGTCTTCTATCGTCTGTCCTCTGACCTCTCCCTGTGCCGTTTCAGAATGGTATTGGATAAGCGTAGGGCTGATAAGACAATGTTCATTTTTGCTCACGATAGTTGTCAAAGGTTCTTTGACATCTTTACTCCGATCCTTTGTGAATCCAGTCTGCCCTATCTGCACCATGTACGGCTCACACAGATAATGCTTTCCGCTCCCCACAATAGTCGGCAATGGCTTTTCGATGTCGTGAACTCTAGGCGCCTGTCCTTTCCTCTCCCCGTACCCAATAGGAACAAAAAAAACGGTTCCGGGTTGTCCAGCACAAACTTTTTCAGTCCTCGTGCTATTCTCTCCATCGTCTTCGGTGCCAGTGGGCGTACCGCCCTGATTCCGTACTTTTCCTTGATCTCTTCCGACGTGTCAAAGATGCTCGGACATGGCAAAGAAAAATCAAGCTGTGTATATGCTCCAACATACGGCTTGCGGAGTCCTGCTTTTACCTCTTCGCTGTCTGCCGGTGCATGTGTCGGTTTTGGCCAGACAATCGGCTTGCCATCACACCGCGCGATCATGAAGAATCGTTTGCGCATGGTCGGCGCTCCATAATCAGCCGCAACCAACTCCCGGAACTCTACCTCATAGCCTAAATCTGTGAGCTGCTGAACAAACTTCCGAAATGTTTCGCCCTGTTTGCTCTTGATCGGATGGTGCCGCCGCCCAAGTGGTCCCCATGTCTTAAATTCTTCCACATTTTCAAGCATGATTACTCTCGGTCGCACCAATCCTGCCCATCGGCAGGCTACCCATGCAAGACCACGAATGTTTTTATCCTTTGGCTTTCCACCTTTTGCCTTACTGAAATGCTTACAGTCCGGGGAAAACCAGGCAAGTGCCACAGGATGTCCTTTGCAGGCTTTTACCGGATCCACCGCCCAGACGTTTTCGCAGTAATGCTTCGTGTTCGGATGGTTCGCCTTGTGCATCTTAATAGCTTCTGGATCGTGATTGATCGCAATATCAACGCTGTATCCAGTTGCTAACTCTATACCGGTGGAAGCACCACCGCCACCGGCGAAGTTGTCAACGATCAGTTCTCCGTTAATCATTCTTTTTAGGAACCGGGTACCCTTTATGCGCGCTGGTTCGGCTCCTTTCTTTTATTTACTAACACGGTCCGCCTTCTGCCCCATGAAAAGCTCCGGCTGGATACTTCCATTCGTCTTTTACATACACGTCATCCACAGTAAACTCGCCCGTAATCAAGCTATGTATTGCTTTTTCGTCTCCGTGGTACACACATGACTTCGCATTTCCAACAAATGTATCAAGGTCACATTTATTATCCAGAGTAAATCCCAGAATGATTTCATCCTGCTTCAGCTTTGCATATTCTTCCGGGTATATCTCCCGGATGCCTGCAAACAGCGGTGGCGTTGAAAAAATACACTGGGCACAGGAACATCTATTCCATCCTGCCCGGTAGCACGGATGAGGATTGACATTGTGCCTTTTTAACACTTCCCAGACATCTTTTTCGGAGTAGTCAATTACTGGTCGCCACTGATGAACAATGCGGTGTGCTTTCTTCTCTGCATTTGTCCGGTGGATTTCCATCTCGTTGTAATTCGCCCGTCCTGCGCTTTCTCCTCGCCGTTCTCCCGATACAATCAGTATCTTGGTGTTTTCCCCTGGTCTTATCCAGATTAGCGGTAACGCTGTCCTGTACTGCCGCTTTAAGGTTGCCGGAACACCACCGTCCCTGATGTGTACCACCTTTCGCCGGGAATTTAAGTCGTTTCCCTCCCAGTTCGGCAAGCTGATCTAATCTATCAAGATTGATCACAACCGAATCCGCCACTGCAATCTTGAGGTAAGCACTGCACCACCTACGGCTCAAATCTCCACTTTTTGCTGGAAATTTCATCCGGTAACCGTATTGTTTTAACTGTTCCTCCATGTCCTCGGTGCATTTTTCTTTCAGTTCCTCGCATTTAAGGTAATTACGGGACGGTTTGCACCGCATTATTTCCCCAGTTTCCGGGTCAATCCATTCAATAGGTTCTGATGCACCTATCCGATACAGTTCGCCAAAGAAACCGTTCACCCGGTAGGATAACCGCAAGGGCACTTTCTCCGCATCTGCAAAGGCTTTCACGTAATTTTGTGTGCATCTCCAGTCCATCTGCCTGATGGGATGGCCACCGTCAATATCGTGGTGCCAGAGTTCTATTTTCTCTTTTGGCACTCCTAGTTCTAACAGCTTGTAGTAGCACGCTGTGCTGTCTTTCCCACCAGAGAAGAGAACCACAATTAGGTCATATTCCTCCAGGGGAAGTAATTCCGGTAAATATATCTGTTCAAAGTGCTGGCTTCCTGTTCTGCCCGGAAGTCTGGGCTTAATTTTTTTACCTTGTCCATATATTGGACTGTCATTAACTCCCCGAATAACCGGTGTTCTCACGGTGCAATCTGCATCCTTGATGTAGTCCGGCTCTATAAAACTAAGTTGTCCGGGACAGTCATAATTAAATACCTCAAGACCCATTTTCTTCTCGGAGTAAAGAGCTCTTTCACGCTGGCCAGCAAACCTCTTACTCCTTTCGATTTATTTTTTCTTGCCTCTTTTAGGCTTAAATTTATAAACATCATTCTTCTGCCGGCTTATCGCACTCCGGTAGCCATTCAGCTTACTCGCGCTGCTCTTTCCCATGTGCACCTCCCTCTATGGCATCTAAGCATCCGTTCCAGCCTGCATCGAATCTTCCATTGTCACAATGCTCTGGATGATCTGATTTCTCCGGCAGTTCCCGAAGCGGGCAAAAACTCGCTCGATCCTCCGAACTGTCTGATCCGTCATAATAATCATCTGCAGGCGGACAATATAACCCGCTTGGATCATCGTCAGCCAGTTGACAATCTGAGCAACTCTCCGGCATATCCATAACTAAAACTGCTTTAGCCATACCTCACACTCCTTCTCTCTTTCTTCTACGCAATTCTGCTTTCAGCTGTGACGTGCTGTACTGCAATAATGGGTTTTCTTCAAGTTCTTTCTCTCTCTGCTGTTCTCTCTTGGCTTCCTCTTTCAGAAGTTCTCTCATTGTGTCACGCATCTACTCCACCACCTTTCAACATCTTCATAAATGATTCATTATTCCTTTTGCACATTTTTGCTCTTTCGCAAGGTTTTTTACACTTAAAATAGTCACTACCATATTTCTTGTAATCTGCCTTGTCGCAATGCTCGCATGGTTTATTCATCTACTCCACCGCCTTTCACAATCTGGATTGCTTTGCCAAATGCTTCAAATCTTCCCTGGCTTCTCCCGTCATCGTAGATTTGTTCGCCGTCTCCGCATCCGTCCTCGTCGCAATCATCTGGTCTGTCCTGCTCTGCTTTCTTCAATTTTCCCAACTGTTCCAGAACCTTGTCCGGGTCGTAGGCGGTTGGCTGCGCATCAATAAAAGAAGCAACGCGTAAAAAGTCTAAGTAATCCATATCTTCGTTCTTTGAAATTGCTTTTTCTAAATCCGCTTTTAATTTATCCGCATCAATCAGTCTCATCGCTCGTCCCCCAATCTAATCTCTGACCGCAATCACAATATACGGTATCCTCTTCCAATATGTCTCCACAGCAAGGACATCTCCCTATAAGACCGCCATAGCTGTCTCCGTCTTTTACCTGGGATATTGATTTCACTTTCTTCACTGTCTGCTTCTCCACTGCCGCCCGGCATTCTTCTACTGTGCCGATCGCGCGGTACTCTTCCACTTCTGCTTCCAGTTCCTCGATGTATTCATCTTTGTGGTCGCAGTTGTGGCAGATCTGTGTAGAAATGTTTGCAAATTCGTTTTTAATATTAGGGTTGATTACTGATGTGTGCCAGCGCTGCACCTCTTCCAGTGCCTTGATTGCCATTGCATAAGCATTTTCAAGTGATTTTCCCCATGATGTATCACACGGAATCGCTTTTCCAAGTTCGTTACAATCATATTTTAATTCTTCAATTGCTTCATTCTCCGTCATGTCTATCCCTCCTAATCTGCCATTACCGGCAAAGCAAAGGCCCACAGGCACCACGCCGATCCCGTCATCTTGATTCCGGCGATAACCGCAATGCTAACAGTGATCCACTTCACAGCTTTTTCAAAACTCAATTTTCTGTTCTTGCGCTTTTCCCGGCATATATCGTTGCTCGGCACTCCATGCAGCAATATGTTTTTCCGAGCTTGCATTCTTTTTCGCAACCCATTATTTTTCCTCACTCTCCCTATACGGCTCTGGCAGTGGCATCCATGCGATAACTTTTTCATATCCCAATTCTTCATTGGTCTGAAATTCGGAGTCTACAAATCCTAACGTTTTTCCATCGTAAAAGTCGCGCCAAAAGCCAAACCCACGCCCCTCTTCATATTGGCAAAACATAGGTAAATCTTCTTCGTGGTTCTCAACAATGCACATATAAAACCTCATATCAAAGTCTTCCGGCAGTCTCTCTGTTACCGGAACCCATGTCCCAAACTCCGGCTTTCTCGCTACTGTTCTCATACATTCAATCATTTCCCTGCTCCCTCCTGTACCTTAACTGATACGGCACCTCTCTGAATCTCTTAAGCGCGTCGCCGCTCACATGCTTGCTCGGACGTGTCATCTTCTCGCTGATCTCCGCCACGCGCCTGCGGCGCTCCTTACTGTCTCTATGCATTTACCTCTCCCCCTCCCGATCGTAACGGGCACCACCTCGGCGACGTTTTAACCACCGCCAGCACCTCCCGCTCCGCTTCCTTGCAAATTCTCATGGGATCAAACCGCTCCCGCTGGATCTGACCGCAATGCTCACACTTTGCACAGATATGCACCGGCTCATAACCGTCATTTTCTGTGACGTACCGGAGACCGTTTTTGTTCACGTAATACACCAAGCCGCTGTATTCGCACCCGCCGTTCAGCGCCGGGCATATGATCTCATCGTAAATCTGTCTGATCGTCTTGCCCGCTTCGAGTGCCGCCACAATATCCTCTCGGTACGGGTCATACATGCTCGTTCTTTTTCTTCTCTCCATTGCCCTGTCCTCTCATAACTTTTTCAATCATCTCTTCCTGATTCCGCTCCGCGATATGGTCCCGAACCGATTCCTCCGGAAAAGCAATCTGATATGTCCGCTCCTTGATCCGGTTCGTGATCCGGTCATCGTACCGCAGACTGTCCAATGATTCGTTGCTCGTAAAGATAGTCACTTTCTTGTTGATGTACCGCTCGTTGATGATCTGGTACATCTTGTCGTTGATCCACGCCGCCGGGGATTCCACGCCGAAATCATCGATAATCAGCACATCCACCGTGTTAAGTGCATCCAGTAACCGACTCTCACTGTATTCGGCATCCCGCCGCCATGTATTCTTGATCTCCTGCAGGATGGTCAGTGATACTGCAAACTTAACCGCATAGCTTTTCATAAGCTCATTCGCAATACCTGCGGCGATCCGTGTTTTTCCGCTGCCCTTTGTGCGGGACCAGATAAACAGCCCCATGCCCTGATCCCTCTGGCTCCCGAAATCATCCAGGTAAACCTTTATGATCCGGCAGGCATCTGCCACCGTCTTTTTGCTGTCCGGCTGTCGGTACACATCCGTGCGGAAGGTTTTCAAATCCATCCCCCGGAACGCTTCCGGTATGTCTGCAAACCGCAACCGCCTTGACATCGCCGCCCGCTCCCGGCACTTACATTCCACCGCCGTTGTGATACCGTCCTTTTCGGTCAAGATCCACTCGGTGCCATTGCACAACGGACACACATCAGAATCCCTCGAATTCTCCGGTGTCTCCAAGTTCCCCGAGCCGCTCATTGATCGATTTTTCATGCGCTGTAGTATTTTCTCCAGCGTTTGTTCCATCTGCTCCATTGCCCGCTCCTTTTAGATACTGCATAAATACATTCTCACGAAGCCAGTTTTCCGCTTTCTTGATATACCGCTCCGCCGTTCTGTCCCGCCGACAAGCATCCGCATAATTCTGCGCCGCCCGTATCAGATCATCCTCCGGTACGCCAGCCATCACCGCATTGCAGTATTCCGATTCTGACAGGTAGCCGGTACACTTTTTCGGGTATGCTGCCGCAAATTCCACGAACCGCTCCACGGGGGATATAGGGGGTGTATTTCTTCCCTTCTTTCCTTCTTTCTTTTCTTCTATTGTTGGCGTTAGAATGTCGTTAGAATGTCGCTTGCTTGTCTCTTGACTGTCGTTTTGCTTGTCGCTCGTCTGGTATAAATCGTACTTAACCACTGTAAATACGGTATATTTGTTTGTCGTTTTGCTTGTCACTTCGCCTGTCTTTTTCAAATGCGAAATTGCTGTCCGAATTTCGCGCTCCGTAAGTCCAGTTTCGCCCGCCAGCTTCCCGATGGACGAGACAAATGATCCACGCGAAACCGTTGTCCCTTTAAAATTTCCATCCTTCCAGTTGGCTTTCAACAGCATGTGGATGAACAGCCGGGTGGTATTGATATCCGTGTACCATTCCCATTCCAGCAACCCCCGGCTCAATTTTATGTAGTTGCCATCCAACCGATCACCCCGTTTCTAAGTCCTTAAGCAGGTCTTTCAGCGTCATTTTCGCCTGTCCCGCGGTAAGTTCCGTGATCGTCACTTCAATCCTCGGATTCTCCTTATCCACAAACGTATCGAAATAGAAGTGCGGGATGCATCTCTGGTTGTCGTCCTTGATTACCCATGCCTTTTTCAAGCTGTCCTGCACAAACTTGGCCGCGCAGGACAAAATATTGTCGTTATCCCGGCGCCGGTCTTTCTCGAAAAACCGATAATAGATCAGTACAGGTGCCGTAATGGTGCCAATACCCGGAAGCTGCCGCCGGATCTGCCAGATGATTCCATCCTCATTCTTCTGCTTCATGTGTCCGCCCTTGTGCGGATTCGTCCGGTTGGCGGCAGTGTATTCATTCAAACCATCCAACCGCCCCGGGATCGTGAACTTATACTCCATCCGCACCACCCATCCGCATCTGTGCGTTGCAATCATTGATCTGCTCCGCCAGGTACGCCGGAAGCGTATAGCAGTCAACAAATTCATGCGCATCTGCGAGATCCTTTCTCTTCAATGCCTTGTAACTCTTCATCTTGCCCTCATCATCGTAGATTCCAAATTCCCGGCGGAGCTGGTTGTAAATATCCCGATACACTCTCTGCCGGATCGCATTGTCCAGATATGCTTCCGTTTTCTTGCCGCCGAGAAGTTCCGCGCCTCTGCGTCTGATATGTGCCGACAATTCATCCGATTCTGCGCCGAACAGCGGCATATCGTTCTCGATGTGGTCGATGCGATGTTCTACCTTGGTCACACGCTTATCTACGATCAGTGCGGCTTTCAACTCTGGCGACATCCCCTCAAGCAGATTGCTGTGATCAAAATAAGAATCAACCAGACGATCGTATACTTCCCATGCCGTATCCGTATTTAAAGATTTTGCATGGAGGAACGCACCCTTCTTTGTCCAGAGGTAAAGTTTATTCAAATTTCTAGCGAAACCTAAATTTTCGGTTTCGCTTTTGAACCGTTTCAGCTCCTCACCATCCAGACAAATAAAATGCTTTCCTTCCACATATCTGCTCTTATTGTTGTTAAAATTATCTGTGATTTTCTTTGCTTCAACGCCATACGCTTCTGCAATCTGCTGCGTTGTCAGCACTCTCATGCCTCTATATTCTGTAACCTTTAATTCTTCCAATTACTTCTCCTTTCCCCTCCGGGACGACCCCGGAGGTATCATCATGGCTTCGACAGTTCGTGATATAATAAGTCTCCGCATGATCGGTTTCTTTCGCCTACAGGCGGGTGTTTCAACCCTCTTTTACAACAATGCCGTACACCTTATACATCTCCTGAAAACGTTTCACTCCGAGCTGATGTGCCATTGTGTGATGCATCCGGCAAAGGCAGATTTTCTTATATCCTGAATCATCTACCCTGCGCCGGTCATTCCCCATGCCAATCGCATCCTCATGATGGATTTCTCCATCTCTACCACATATAGCGCATTTCTTATGCATAATGCAGTAATATAAATACCTGCCAATATCATCCGTCCGGTTGATCGCATTATCAGAAAGTGGAATTCCCCATTCCAAAGCAAACTCCAGAATTGTATTGATAAATTCCCTCGCCGTATCCATCGAACAATTAGAAAGACTAAAATCTGGATCTCCCGTGCGAATCATGTGTTCATCCTTCAAAATTCTTTTCATCTGCTCGGAAGGATATCCCGTATAATCTGCAATGTCCCGAATCGTGGCATAGGCTTTCTTCCTCTGCTCTGCAGAAATATGACGCCCATCATCAAACCGTATCTCCGCATTCTTAATTTTCTTCCTACGGAGCATGTCCCCAAGCTGCATATCTGGAACAGATATCATAAGATCCGTACCATTCTTGTCCTCCCGGTACTTCTTAATATCCACAAGCGCGTGCATCACTCATCATCCTTTTTTCCAGCTTTTGAAGCAATCGTTACCTCTAATTTTCTCATGCATCTGTTCCACTGATTGATGTCCATCTCCTGCAAAGTGTTCACATGAAATAGTTCCACAACCTCATCCATCGTAACTTTTGCCTCATTCAATTTTTCAACCAGCACTTTGTATTTGATGTCATCAATTTTTTGTGATGCATACTGTTTAAATACAATGTTCATATCCTGATCAACAATTTCTAATTCGTCGATCTTTCTGTCCGATGTGTATGTAATAAGATTGACACTGAACTTTTTCTTAGTTGTGGCTTTTCCATTGTTGTCTGTCTTAATACCCGCATCTTTCGCGTTAATCCATATATACGGTGCTGTATAAAGTTCCCTGCCTATTCCGTGCTTAACACAGGCTCTTTTAAATGCATCCGAAGCCCGCCCCTTTTCCTTTGCTGTGTACGATGCCGTTCCGACATCCTCTTTTGCTATCCACATCTGTTTGGCTTCATCCCAAGCAGAAATAATGCAGTATAAATCGCCATCGATGACTTCATATTTATCCTGCCATCCAAGCGGACCATATTTCTCATCCAAGCGTTTCTGACCATCTCTCGATGTGACATAAAGCAATAACGAGAGCCCTTTTTCTGAAATTTGCTGTATCCTGCAGCTTATCTCGTTCGCCTGCAATAACGTACTTTCCATTTCTTCCACCTCTCAATCGTCAAAATAAACCGTTGTATCATCCAAGCACCGATCACAGTAATAATCTCCACCTATCAAGTGTGCCGACTCATCCTGTATGTGCTCACCGCAGCAAACACATACAGGGCGGCGCTGCAACCATGCCTCCTGTGCGCTGTCTCTCTCTTCATAATCCCGTCTATCCGGCGCGATCTCAATCATCGATATACTCCCACTCTCCTTTGTCGCCATTGTCACTGATCTTAAGTCTCACTGCCGTCTCTGGCGAAACAGCCAGCACCCCGCTAATGCTCCCGTCATCCGTAACGGTAATAGTGGCAATTCCCGCAACGCCGACCCCTTCCAGTGTTTCCGGCAATTCCCGCAACACATCCACGAGATTGCACATGTCCTTGTTACATAACCTTGCTTTCATTCAAAAAATCCTCCACTTCCAGCTGCGTTCAATCCGTTACCCGGATCATCCGCTCCATCTTCTCCTCGCGGCGCTGCCGTTCTGTCTCCCCGGTAACGCAGTCATCACACATACCATTCCGACCCTCGCCCGGGTCCATCATGCAACCGCAGCACCTACATTGATACTCGTACATTGACATATCCTCCACATCAGTGTTACAATAAACGCAGAAATACTTATGTATTCCTACGGTAAATAGCACCTGTGCTCGCCAAAGTTCATGGTGCTATTTTTTTTGTCCTCAATCTCGATCCACACCACATCCGGCTTGTCCATCTGGATCACAACCTCGGTGTGCCGCCGCTCTGCCAGCATGTAGATCGCATAGCCCGCGCCGCCCAGAAAGCCACCGATGATACACAGCGCTCCCGCAAGGTAGCCGTACACATCCTGCGAGTCCAGACAGCATCCCGCGAGCAGTGCTGTGACCACGCCGACCGCCGTAATGATCTTGCTTATCCTTTTCAACGTTCTCACCTCCCTGCTCCCGTCGTTCCAAGTCGCCACTTTTCAAATGCTACCGTGTCAAACAATATCGGACTGTTTTTTTTAGGAGTCGCTTTCCATGCGTAACTCTGTCCTTTTCTGCGGTAGGCATAAAGCAGATAATCCCGCGGGAATCCCATTCTTTCAAGTTCTGTTGCTCTCATTACCGGTTTTGGATAATTCACGTAATCACCTACCTCTCTACCGGAATCCCGATCACGCTCTCTACCAGATCAATACGATCTCCGGATATGTGTACTTCGGTATGCGGATCATGATTCTTTTTTAACCAGTCCACTACCGGCTGACACAGTTTCTCAAGCTGCTCTGCTTCACTCACTCTTCTCGCTCTCCCTCCTGCAGTTCTGACAAAAGTTCAACCCTTTTCATAAACGCCAGCCGCTCTTCATCACTTGCGTCGCCCTCCAGCGAAACACAATCTGTTGTGATAAGAAGCCTTGCGTCGTTGGGCTTATCCTTGTGGTCATGAATAAACTCCACTTTTACGACGTGGTCGCCGTACACTTTGCCATCCACCATGACACACGTTACTTTACCGTTTGAAGCAATTACGATATTCTGATTTTTCATTGTTATCTCCCTTCTGTTGTTATTGTGAACTACATCCATCTGTGATAAACTTCTCTATACAGGCATCGCCATGCCAAGTAATAAAGAGAGGAGGATGCTTATATGACCAAAGATGCTGAAAAATTTCTTTGTATTTGCTACCGCGACTATCTCTCACGCGTTAAAGACGGTAATTCAAAATCTGATTCTCGAAGATTTTCTAAAAACTATAAAAATGAAAACCCCAATTTTGCCAATTGGCACGATGATGATTTTGCTGAAACACGCCGCGAACTTAAACGTCTCGGTATTCTAAACGTAGAAATCTCTGGGGCATTTTCCATATTGCCTAATGGCATCGATTATATGGAAAACAGATTTAAAAATAACCTTAAGGAACTAACTGAATTTATCTCTCAGTTTATTCCATAGTCCGAACAGTGGGTGGTTCTTTCAGCGCATTGTCAAATCCATAATTTGCACAGATGATGCGCTTTGAAAGTTCCATTCTGATTCGGAAGCCTTCACCGCCAGTGCATGATATTGAAAAATCTGTGCACCCATCTCCGAAATCAACACCATTCAGCTTGAATATTTTCTTTTCTGTATTGACTTCTAATGTCTTAATCTCCTGCGGTATTCCTGCAAGAATTTCTTCAAATTTATCCATTTTACTCATCTCCCTTCTTATTTGCTGTCCAGATAATTGGACAGATGATGTGGTAGCCTTTATTCCAGAAGTTCATCAACAGTACAATCAAGAACTCCTGCTACCTTTGACAAATTTCTGTTATAGGTTTTCGTGAATTATATTCACGCATTAAGGTAAAAAAATTTCATCTCTTTCTTTCCTAGTGAGATGCAATACCTTTGTCAACGCAGTAATTTCAGATGCATAAAAATTACCGCTTTTCATTCTGTTATAGAGAGTTTCCCGCAATATGCCTGATTTATCAGCTATTGCAGTAACGGTCATGCCAGAATTACTTATTTTTTCCTTAAGCAGTTCCACATTTGCCACTTTTTTATCACCGCCTTTCCGTGAACTAAATTCACTATATCATCAGTGTGAATTTATGTCAACACTTTTTGATAATTTTGTTGAATTATTTTACACAAAGTGCTATTATGATGATACAAAATAATTAAGAAAGGGGTTCTGCTTATGTTACCGCTTTATCAAAACATTAAATCTAGGAGAACAGAATTAAAAATGTCTCAAGATACATTAGCAGAATTAACTGGATATAAAGACAGATCATCCATCGCCAAAATTGAAAAAGGAGAGGTTGACCTTGCTGAATCAAAAATACGCGAATTTGCAAAGGCATTAAAGGTATCCCCACAGGAACTCATGGGGTGGGATGAACCGGATGAACCAATCACTATTGCCGCCCATTTTGATGGCGATGAATACACTGCAGATGAGTTAGACAGGATCAAAGAATACGCGGCATTTATCAAAGCAACCAGAAGGTAGTCCATTTAATTGGACTCATAAAGAGTTATTATTAGTCCCAAGGAGGGATTACTTTGACAAAATACGAAACATTGTTAGAAAATGCATCCGATGCTGGCGTGATCGTAGATGAAACCTCGCATTTCTGCGGCACAAAAATAAAGGGATTGTACCTTGACAAACATATTGCTATTAGTAAGGATATAAGCACAGACACAGAAAAAGCCTGCATCCTTGCAGAAGAGCTCGGACACCACTACACCGCAACCGGCAACATACTCGATCAATCCACCGTAGAAAACCGCAAACAGGAAATGCGCGGCAGGATCGTAGCCTATAATAAGCTGGTCGGCTTGCGCGGCATAGTGGATGCCTACTTACACCACTGTCAGAGCATATCGGAATCAGCGGAGTACCTTGAGGTAACCGAGGAGTTTTTAATTGATAGCCTTACTTACTACAGAAATAAGTATGGTGTATACACGAAACTGGATAATTATGTCATTGTTTTTGAACCGAATATTGCGGTGTTAGAGTTAGTATAAAGGAGGCATTTATATGAATATATCAAAGGAAGAAAATACAGGAGGTGCTTCTTTTACAAGAAATACATCTGTAACTTGTTCGAGTTATATATTTGTAGGAAGAATTGTATTTTCTATAACAGAAGCATTTTTCTTTTTTAATTTGGTACTTTTTTTACTTCTGCTATTTTCAAGTATTACGCCTTTTCCTTACGTTGCATTTTTGGTGACCTGCCTAATCCTTTACATTATTATTGGTATACCGATAAATATACTCATCCGCTTTCTACAGGCAAAACACTGCAAAATGCCACTTAAAGACTTTTTACATTTACCCTGTAACTGGGTAGTTTATCGCTTCCAGCTTAGCAAAGAAATTTTACAGATTCTATATCCAGGCAAAAAATTTTTTCTACCACAAACATACGGCACGACAATTATTGAAGTTAAACGAAAACTAGCAGAAGAAAAATCCAAGGTAGAATATTATGCAAATATTGCAAATAACGCATCTAGCGAAACTGAATTTTCCGCTGCCATAAACAGTTGCATCAAAACACTAGAGTGGATGTCTCAATTTGAAAAATATAATGTATTCGTTCAAGGTAATGCTCCTTCGGATGACCTAAGAGATATTAAGGATAATATGCAGTTGTCCATTGACAGGTTGCATCGCAGATTAGCTTCTGAAAATGCACAACTATCCACGTCGCCAGCCTCATTTAGTGCACTGAGCACTTTTGACACTATGGATGGGCATGATTTCGAATACTTTTGTGCTGATCTATTAAGAAAAAATGGCTTTTCTAATGTAGAAGTCACACAAGGTAGCGGAGACCACGGAGTAGATATTTTTGCAGAACAAGGCGATGTGACCTTTGCCATTCAATGTAAGCGTTACGAGGGTTCCGTTCCATATAAAGCGATACAAGAAGCGTACTCAGCCAAGGGAATTTTCAACAAAGATGTCGCTGTTGTGATGACGAATTCAACCTTTACCCAGCAAGGTATCGAGGACGCCAAAAGGTTAAGCGTGAAGCTCTGGGATAGAGATAAGCTTAACGAATTCATTCGTGATGCCGCCGAATAACCTTGCCTTCAAATTACATCAATGGTAATATATGATCGTAGTTATATAATATTTCCAAAGGAGAATATGTTATGAAAAAAAGACTTGTTGCAACCATTTTGATTTTATCAATGGCTCTTTCCGGGTGCGGGAGCAGCGGATCAGCTGATACCGCTGCTACTTCTACCCAGAAAACAGAAGATACCAGCTCCACCGAAGACGCTTTTTCAGATCTTGATGCTCTGGGTGATGTCGAAGTCGACAAAAATATTTTCGATGTTACCATCACCGTCCCGGCTGATTACGTTGGAGACGTTACGCAGGAAGAACTCGATGCACAGGCAAAAGAAAGTGATATCCACTCTATTACCTTGAATGAGGACGGAAGCGCCACCTATGTGATGTCAAAATCACAGCATAAGCAGATGATGAAGGATCTCGCTGATAATTGCAATGCTAGCTTATCCGATATGGTTGGATCTGATGATTACCCAAATATCACAGATATTAAAGCCAATTCGGATTTTACAAACTTCACAGTCACTACTACCTCCACAGATCTTGATCTTGCAGAATCAATGTCCATTATTGTCTTTTACATGTATGGTGGTATGTATGCTATTTTCAATGGATCTGATGTCGGCAATATCCATGTTGATTTCGTCAATGCAGATTCCGGAGAAATCATTAACTCCGCAGATTCATCTGATATGGCAGCTGACAATACTGAAAATCAGTAAATAAAAACCGCCCCACCATTAGGCAGAGCGGCAATGCAATTGCTCTGAATGAACAATCGCCCTAGACAAGTATATTGTATCATTCGGAGCAGCCAAACGCAAGCGGAACACCAGTTCCATGCTGGCTGTTATTTTTATACCCATTTTTAAGGAGGATGATACATATGGCAAAAGCAAAGTACACGAAGAACTCCCGTGGGGAGTGGGAAACTAAGATTTGGGATGGTACATACAACGCTGACGGTAGTAAGCACCGAAAACGGCTTGTATCGCGCAAGTCCAGTGCAGATCTGGAGCGGCAGGTCAACCAACTCAAAAGCGAGGTGGAAAATGGTCAATATGTTCAAAGTACAGATATTACCTTTTTAGAATACGCCCGGAGTTGGCTTAAGACCAAAAAAGCAGCGCGTGAGATGAATACCCGAAAAATGTATGATAATATAATAGAAACGCATCTATCATTTTTGGAGGGTGTCCACCTGTCAGATATCCGAAACAGCCACTTCCAGCTCGCAATCAACAATGCACTGGATAAGCCGCGCACCTGTCAGCAAATAGAGATCACCTTTAAACAGATCCTCAAGATGGCTGTCGCCGATAATTATATCGGCGTTGGGATGTATGATAAGATCTGTGCAGACATCAATCTGCCATGTTATGTAAAAAAAGAAAAGCGTCCGCTCACACAGGTAGAAAAAGCTGCCATTTCAAAGGCGTCCTTTACCGCCCGTGAAAAAGCTTTTGTTTATATTATATATTCGTGCGGATTACGCCGTGGGGAAGCGCTGGCACTGTCAAAATTCGATTTTAAGACGGAGAACGGGAAAATGTCCGTATCAATCACAAAAGCGCTTATTTTCCCGAATAACGCGTCCGAAATAAAGCCCATGCCAAAAAGCAACAATGGCTTCCGCACCGTACCGGTACCGGACACCACCGCCACATACTTAAAAGAGTATTTGTCTGCTCTACCGGGCACCTATCTTTTTACCTGTCGTGACGGATCCATCATGACACATTCAGCGTATGTCAAAATGTGGCAGTCAATCGTGAGAAAAATGAACCATGCCGCCGGTGGCACCGATGCGTTCCCGGTCATATCAGATCTGACCGCCCACATCTTCCGTCACAACTACTGCACAAACCTCTGCTATCAGGTGCCTGCCATCAGCATAAAAAAAATCGCACAGCTGATGGGCGACACCGAAAAGATGGTGCTGGACGTCTACAACCACATCATGGACGAGAAAGAAGATGCCGCGGCGGTCGTGAATGATATTCTGGCGATCTGATTTTGCGGACACGATGCGGACATTGCGGTCAAAATACCCCTTGCGGACGCGTTGCGGACATTAAAAACCATCTACTTCTGCTTACTTTTCCTTACCTCAAAAATCGCATAAAAAAAGCGGAAAACCTTGAATTTACTGGTTTTCCGCTCTTCATTCCTTAGTGAGACACGGGGGATTCGAACCCCCGACAACCTGATTAAAAGTCA